>Ga0209840_1000235_pt1 | contig 12300 bp, 16 predicted proteins | sample PersoiDNA2013190_FD_185802 | JGI IMG/M metagenome (GOLD analysis project Ga0209840, IMG submission 185802) | Permafrost soil microbial communities from the Arctic, to analyse light accelerated degradation of dissolved organic matter (DOM) -... | ecosystem: Environmental > Terrestrial > Soil >... | reverse complement strand
GCGGATGGGCGGCTCGAGCACGTCGAGTTCCTCGACGTGAGCGGCGAGCCCCCGATGCGCGCCTGCGCCGAGGCGCTGCTCGAGGCGCTGGGCGAGGGCGCCGGAGGCGGGAGCGCGGGCGGCGGCGGACCGGTGCTCGTCTACCACGCGCCCTTCGAGGCGACGATCCTCCGCCAGCTCGCCGAGCGCTTCCCCGACCTGGCCGGCCGTCTGCAGGTCGTCGTCGACCGCATCGTCGACCTCTTACCGATCGTGAAGCGCAACTACTACCACCCCGACATGCGCGGCTCGTGGTCCCTCAAGGCGGTGCTCCCGACCGTCGCCCCCGACCTCGACTACGGCGACCTGGACGAGGTGCAGGACGGCGTCCTGGCGCAGGTCGCCTACGAGGAGGCCATCGCGCCGGGGACGTCTGCCGAGCGGCGCGAGACCATCCGCCGCAACCTGCTCCGCTACTGCGAGCGCGACACCGTGGCGATGGTGCGGCTGGTGGAGTACTTTCAGTAGGCCCGGCGGGGTTCTCTGCACGGGCCTCTTCCGCGGCGATAGCCGGGGTGGTCGCATCTCTCAAACCAGGACCGGTGACTCCGTAGCGGGAGCCGGCCTCTTCGCGCCGCCGATGCCCCGGAGCGACAAGGGAGCGGCAAGCCGCTCCTTCATCTCGTCTCTGGCGCCGGGACCCCCAGTCCCCGGATCACTTACTACGCCGCTTGGCAGAAGCATCGAGTGCGCTGCGTGGCAGGTACGTGGTCGAAAGGAGGCTCTCCACCTCGCCAGTGACTATCTCAATATACCCGCTTCGATCACCCCGGGACTGCCTGCCCAGCAGCCGAGATAGCCGCTCCTTCTGGCCCGCGAACGTAACCATGATTGTGCTTCATTGGCATTGCATTCCTCGCATGTTGCGCCTTATCATGTGAATATCGCAACTTCGGAGGACGCTCTCATGAACACGGTCTCACCGCTTCCCAGGACCACGGCGGACCTGGCGGCCACGGTTCGCGAGCTGCTCGGCGACAGACCGCAGCGCGAGCTGGCCGAGCTGCTCGGGCTCGACGCCTCGGCGGTCAGCCGCGCACTGGCGGGCAAACGCGCGCTCGGCCTGGGCGAGATCGTCGATATCGCCGACTACCTCGGTGTCGAGCCCTCGCACCTTCTGTTCAAGGACGAGGCAATCTTCGCGCTCCGCGCGGGCGAAGGTACCGCACTCTCGCACGAAGCCGAGAGGCGTTGCCTGCAGATCATCAACGACGTTCTCGCGTTTCGCACGGTCGCGAAGTGAGCGGAGCCGCACAGCAGGCGCAAGCAGCTCGCGCACGCCTGGGGCTCGCCCTCGACGGCCCAGTGCCCGACCTCCTGCGAGCCGTCGAGGACGGCGGCGAGCTGGCGGTCAGCGTCATCGAGCTGCCCGACGGCATCTCCGGAGCCTACGCCCGCCGCGAAGGCCAGGGCTTCGCCTTTCTCAGCCTGCGCGAAGCCCCCGTGCGCCAGCGCTTCACGCTTGCCCACGAGCTGGGCCACCACGAGTTCAAGGACGGCGGGGTCATCGATGCGTCGGCCGACGTCTTCGGCTCGCCCACCACTGTGCGCGAGCGGCGCGCCAACGCGTTCGCGGCCGAGTTCCTCGTGCCTCTCGCCGCGGTGCAGCGCTGGGCGCAAGCACACGCCGACCCCGACGTGTCTCTGGTCACGGTGGTCGCGTTCGCGTCGTGGTTCCGCGTCAGCGCGCTGGTGGCGGCGTACCGTCTCTCAGCCGCGCGGCTGATGAGCACCAAGACGGTTCGAGGCTTCGAGCAGGCCATCCAAGATGGTGAGCACGTCCACCTCGCCCGCCGACAACAGCTTGTCGATCTGCCCGACGAGCTCTCAATGATCCACGACACGGGCCGGCCGCGCATGCCCCGCCGCCTCTGGGCCGACGCGGTCATCGGCTATGAACGTGGGCTTCTCACCCCCGAGCGCATCGCCCAAGCCGTGGGTCGCGACACGGTCGAGGTCGAGGCGGAGCTGGATGCCCTCGGAGTGCACCCCCGGGCCGACGAGCCGGACTACTGATGAACAGGGCTCGCGCGGCCACGCTCGTGCTGCTCGACGCCAGCCCCTTCTACCGCTTCTGCGAAGCGCGACTCTTGCCGATCCTTGCCGAGTACCTTCGCGGCAACGCCCGCATCACTCCCGAAGTCGCGACGGAGCTGCGACGCGGCGCCCGCTCCAGCCGGCACGCTGGACTGCGCTATCTCGAGCTGGCCGGCTGGCCTCCCGAGACATCAGCGTTGCCCGCCGAGCTCCAGCGCCCGTTTCTCGACTACTCACGAGCCGCCCGTCAGAAGGACGAGCCGACCTCGAGACACGCCGGCGAGATCGCCACCGTCCTGATGGCCGCCCATCTCGGCGCCGGTGTCATCGTCATCGACGACCTTTTCGGCAAGCGACTCGCGCGTGACAGAGGAGTCCCGCGCCTGTCGACCGCTCAGCTGGCAGTCGAGATGTTCACGGAAGGTGAGCTCACCGAAGGCGACGGCTACCGCGTGTTCGACCTGTCGACGCCGACTGAGGCGGGCCCGAGGGACTTTGCGCGCGCTTGCGAACGGGCACGCGCCCCACGCGATTGACCGGCGCCAAGGCGCGACTCGCCGAGGCCAGACGGCTACTGGCCCAGTTCAAGGAACGCCGGCGCGGAGAGCGAGGTCAGCATCGCGACCCAAAAAGCACAAACGCCGGGATTCACGCGCCATGGGTAAAGCCCCATACTGTCGGTGAAGGAGGCGTCGCGATGACCCGTAGCTACAAGGACATCATGGCCGACCGCAGTGCCCGGCTTCCGCCCGACTCGGCGGCTCAGCGAGAAACCTTCGAGAAGGCCTACGACATCGCGCTGCAGGTCATCGATCTTCGTGAGAAGCACGGCCTCACGCAGGCGCAGCTCGCCGAGCGCTGCGGGATCGACCAAGGCGACATCAGCCGCATCGAGCGCGGTTCCACGAGCCCGACGACCAGGACGCTGCAGCGCATCGCAGAGGCTCTCGACGCCGACGTGCGCCTCGTCGCCCGGGCGTCGTAATACGTCTCCTGAGAATGCCTTGACCGCCTCGGTGCGTCTGCTACAGTCGCTGGAGGGCCGGTGACTGCGTAGCGGGAGCCGGCCTCATCGCGCGGCGTCGTGCCAAAACGACAAAGGAGCGGCAAGCCGCTCCTTCATCTCGTCGCCGGCGCCGGGACTCCCAGCCCCCGGATCACTTACTACGCCGCTCCGCAGAAGCATCGAGTGCGCTGCTTGGCAGGTACGTGGTCGCAAGGAGGATCTCCACCTCGCCAGTGACTATCCGAGTCTACCCGTTTCGATCGACGACGTCCGGCCGCGCCTCCTTCCGGCGCAACGTCTCCTTGGGCGTCGCCAACGTCCACCACGAGCAGCCGTCGTGACCCTGTCGGCGGGGAAGCGGTGCCGCCACACTCAACGGTATGCCCGCAGGCCGGTTCACCCTCGAGTACTACTGCTCTCCCGGCGGCGACGAGCCCGTGCGACGATGGGTCTTCGACAAGCTCGACGCGCCGAAACGCCGCGCTCTGGTCACGGGACTGCAGCACATCCTCGCCGAGCGTGGGCTCGCCGTGTGCGGCACAGAGTTCGGCAGGCACCTGGGTCAAGGCCTGTTCGAGTTCCGGCTTCGCTACGACGAAGCCGCCCTGAGGCGCCGGCTCCACTTGGTCGCGCCCGCGACACCCAGAGCGTCCCGACGGGACCCTGTGCTTCTGCGCGTGTTCTGTCATGCCCATGGCCAGCGGGTCATCCTGCTTCTGGCCGGCTACGACAAGGGCGCCGACCCGAGTCGCAAGCGGCAGCAGCGAGAGATCGCCGTCTTGCGGTACTATGTGTTATGACCGATACTCGTCAGGAGGTGACCATGATGACGACCTTCGAAGAGACATACGCGCGAGTCGTTGCTGAGGCCGAGGCCGAAGGCCCGACGGCCGTCGCCCAGCTGCGCCTGTTGGAAGACCGCTACCGCCTGGCCTCCGATCTTATCGGCCGCCGCCAGACCCTGCACATGACCCAGCAGCAGCTCGCCGCCGCCTCCGGCATCCGCCAGAGCGAGATCAGCCGCATCGAGGGCGGCAACGGCAACCCCACGCTGAAGACCATCGGCGCGCTGGCGCGAGCCCTAGGTGCAGAGCTGCGCATCGCGTCGTCGTAGCGGGGCGGCGCTCGTCCGCACGGACGCACTTGCGCATGAGGGATGCCTCAGTCGGCGCGGCCCTCGACCACCGGCTCACTCAGCAGCGACGCGCGCACTTCCCAAGAACCCTCCACCAGGCAGATCCTGTTTAGCCGCTCCCACAGCGCCACGGCCGACTCGTCGATCTGGCACTCGTGAGCCGCGACGACCACGTGTGGGCACGCGGCGCCTGACAACGCCTCGAGGATGAGTCCTTGGTTGCGGGGATTCGTCCACGACAGCGGAGCGTCGAGCACGAGGGGAGCACGCGTGTCGCCCGAAAGGTGGAGCCCCACGCCCAGAGCCTGCCCCACACGGGTGAAGTGCGCGCCGGACTCCGGCTCGCGAAGAGTCTTCGCCTCGTCGGCCGGCACCTATCCCGTGACCGACCCTTCGGCATCGACAGCGTCGAGCCACCTGGTGAGCTCATCCGGAGGCATCGCCAGCAGCCGTGTGACGACACGGTGGTCGCCCGCGAGGGTGAGCATGTTGTTCAGCGCGAGGTACGAGACGAGAGCGTAGTGGAAGGCGGCCTGCGCCGAACCGCGAGCGCTGCTGCCGTCGCCGAGCTGCAGGTAGACCGCGTGGATCTGCTCGATCGCGTGCCGGCTCTTCTCGGCGACGTACTCGAGCGGTGGCCCGATGCATTCCTCCACCCGCTGATACGCCCCGGCGTTCGAGTCGCCGAGGATCTCGTAGAGGTCGAAGTCGGCGTCGGCGTCGAAGTCGGCGTCGGCGTCGAAGTCGGCGTCATCATCGTCGTGATCATTGGGCATCGTTGGTCCTCTCTCCCTCCAGCGCACGCACATCCCTACCAGCAGGCCTCATCGAGCAGCTTCACGAGACTGCGCTTCTGCTTGTGCGCGGTCCTTACCGTGGCCAGATACGCCGCGAACTCGTCACCTCCGTCGAGCCGGTCCATCAGCTCCCTCACCCTGTGCAACAGCTCCACCGCTTCCGCGTACCCTCGCTTGTTCTTCTGGTCGATCGCCCGCTCCACCTGCTGTCTGTAGATGGGAAGGGCGTCTTCCGGATGATCGATCGCCCGCGCGGCCGCCACCTCCATCCAGAGCGCGATGGTGCAGCCGCCGGCGACCGCCTCCTCCCAGGCGGCATCGGCATCGCCCTCCCAGAGGAGCGCCTTCACCACCTCGGAACGACCGACCGCCCAGCCCCAGGAGGCCAGGCCCGGTGTACCCTGCAGTCTCGGCCGGAGGCCCTCGGTCGCGCTCACCGCGGCCGCCGCTTGGCGCAGGCAGTGAAGCGCCTTCGTGCGCCAGATGTCCCACCGGTCGGCGCGCGCCGCGTGCGCCTTCAGGCGCTGGAAGGAGTCGAGGGTCGGCCGCCGCTCAAGAAGCGACCACATGAGCGACACCGCGTCCTGTACGCGATCGCGGCGCTCGTACTCGTCGGCAAGGACCTCCAGCAGGCGAACGTCCGTACAGCCCGGGTAGGCCGCCGAGCCCCTCTCCGCCCAGGCGAGCGCGTCATCATGACGGCCGGCCGCGCCATAGATCTCGGCGATCTCGAAGAAGTGGTAGGGCGAGGTGAGATCGCTAGCCTTGACGGCCACCAAAGCATCGACGTCCTGAGAGAGCTCGGCAAGCGTCTCCATGATGTACGTGATGACGAACCGCGGCGTGGAGTACTCCCTATCCTCACCGGGGGCGAGGGCCGGCGTCCGCGCCCACACCTCCTCGGCGCGGCGTCGGTAGGCGGCCAGGCCCGCCTCGCCGAGGACGTCGGCGTAGGTTGCGGCCGCACCGAGGAAGATCTCCCAGTCGGAGTGCAGCTCCCACTCGAAGAGCCGCTCCGCGAGAGCGACCGGATCGGGGCGGGCCTTCAGGCAGGCCTCGTGATGAAGGCCGATGAGGCGGTCTCTGATGTCGCCCATGAAGCCGTCGGAGTCGTCCACGGAACCCAGGGCGTCTTCGAAACACGCCAGCGCGTGCTCGCAGAGATCGATGAGCTCGGCAGCGAAGCCGCCTGCGAGAAGCTCGGCGAGGGAGTCGATGAGATCGTCGATCCCCCGTGAGTAGTCGTACATCGACCGGTAATCGATGAAGCGGCCAGGGCTTATCACGTCGCGGATGGCACGGCGATAGCGATCGATGTCACTGCCGACCCCCCGGGCACTGGCCGCCTCGAGCTCCAGGCGTCCGCGCAGGAGCTCGTCGGCATCTGCCTGCGCCAGGAGGAGATCGACGAGGCGCGCCTTGTCCAGTCCCTCCAGGTGGGCGCGCACGTCATCGGCCGCAGGCGGCAGATGCGCGTCACCGTTCCCCACACCAGCCTCGGACGCGACGAGGCCGACCGCCACGCAGTGCTTGCAGAACAGGCCATCCGCCGCCACCGGGCAGGTGCAGGAGAACAGCGGCGCGCCTTCCGCGAGCCAGAGGCGGACCCGGTAGGCGCGCGCCCCGCGCACGGTAGCCGAGGCTTCCCGGTCGCCGGCCTTCAATCCCTTGACCCTGTCGTCGGCGGCATAGGCGGCGCCGCGCTCGAAGGAACGCCCCCAGGCGAGCGCACGCAGCGCGTCCGGGCCGAACGCCGTATGGAAATCGGTCGACATACGAGCGCAGGATACAGCAGGCGACCGTACGATCGAACGTGCGCCGAGTCGAGCGCCGGCAGCGAGTGCTCACCCGAGACGGCGCAGGCCGCCCGTAGGCATCGGCGACGCGGACGGCCCCCGACTCGGGCCATCGCCCGCACCTCGTCGGCAAGCTCGGCGGTCGTTCTTCGCGACGCCGACCAGCGCCCCTCGACACCACTTTCGTCTACGCCGGCGACGGTGCGGCTCGTCGGGCATTTCCAGTAGGCCCGGACCGACGTTGACACTCGTTGACCGTCTGGGCGCCGCGGCTATGCTCACTGTGGGCGCGGACCTTTGGCTCAGCCAATCAGTTCGCGCTCACTGCTTTGTGCGGGTCCGCTCCTCCGAGCATCCTCCCATCAGGCCGATCGCTGTCTCGCCCTGATCGTCCACCCGTCAACGGCATCGTCATCCTGCCGGCGTGCTCCGGCGACCCTTGCAGTGACGGGATGTGCGAACGTCGCTTCACACTCGAGTACTACCGCACCACCGACGGGGACCAACCTGTCCGGCGCTGGATCGACCACGACCTCTCAGCGGCACAGCGAAACGCCGTCATGGCGGCGCTCAAGTACCTGGTGGGCACTGAGGGCGTGGGTATCTGCTCTTCTGCCACGCCACCGGAGACCGCGTCATCCTGCTCCTCGGCGGCTACGACAAAGGCAGCGACCCCAGCCCCCGTCGGCAGGAGCGCGAGATCGCGCTCGCCCGCCGACGTCTCGGCGACTATCGCCGGAGGCACTCCTGAGGGCAGCTCCGGGGAGCGTCTCGACATTGACCAGCTATGGCCTAAGACTCATAATCACGCTGAGGTGATGATCAATGATCACGTTCGACGAGCACTACCTCCAGGTCGTCGCTGAGGCCGAGGCCGAAGGCCCTGCGGCCGTCGCCGAGCTGCGCATGTACGAGACGAGCTACCGCCTGGCAGGGCAGCTCATCGCGCGCCGCCGCGAGCTGCGCATGACGCAGCAACAGCTCGCCGCGGCCTCCGGCATCCACCAGAGCGAGATCAGCCGCATCGAGAGCGGCAACGGCAATCCCACGCTCAAGACTCTCGGCGCTCTCACCGGCGCCCTCGGGGTGGAGCTGAGCATCGCCGCGAAGTAGATGCCGACCCAGGGCGGCCGCCGCCGGTCCGCCGGCCCCTACTCCCAATCCCCGCCGGGCTGCCGCAGCTCCTCCGCCACCGTGACGAGCATCGTCGTCCGGCTGCTCTTCACGCGGCAGGCGTTGCACGTCGCGACGATGCCTCGGGTCTTGTCGCCGACCCAAACGACGGCGGGCTCTGTGTCGGGGCTGGGCAGCACGCGGCCGCAGTCCTCGCAGCTCGGATGCGCCGGGAGCGCCGCCGGGTCGAGCACCTCCACCTTGAACACCTTGAGGCCGAGACGGTCGCGGCAATCGCGGCATGCCGGCGCCGGCTGGTCGGAGACGCCGTCGAACACGAGCAGCACCACGCCGACCGGCTCGCGGCAGAAGGTGCAGCGGCGCACGTTCACAGGCCGTCCCGCAGCCATGCTTCGAGAAGAGGCCGCTCCGCGTCCGGGAAACGCGCCAGGAAGCCGTCGAGGAACGCCGCAAACGACTCGCGCTCCGCCCCCTGCGGCGCAGCGAACTCTGCCCTGGCGGTCAGGGCGCCGCGCGGGGAGTGGCGGCGGCCCGCCGGCGGCCAGTAGTCGTCGCCTGATGCGCGATCGGCGAACGGGGACACGCGCCACATGTCATCCCACGACGCATCGACCAGCGGATGAGCTTGTGGCGCATCCCGACGATGTTCTGCCATGGCACCTCGGGACGTCCTGCTCAAGCTGGAGGTCTTCGTCCCCGTCCAGCTCGTCGCGCTCGCGCGACGCGACCCGCTCGTGCGCTTTGCGCGCGAACTCGACCATGTGCGCGACGAAGACGCGGTCGTCATGCCGCATAGATCTCCTCCGCAGCCGACAACACCTCATCCTTGAGGAAACGGCTGATGTACTTGGGATTGACGAAGTCGACCTCGCGTCCCCCAAAGAACTCGGAGAACTCCGCCTGGATCGCCACGATCTCGAAGCCCGGCTGAGCCTGCGGCTCGAACTCCACAAGCATGTCGATGTCGCTGTCGGCACCGAAGTCGTCGCGCAGCACGGAGCCGAAGAAGGCCACGCGGCGGATGCCGTGACGACGGCACAGCGCGGCAAAGTCGCCGTGCGAGAAGTCGATGACTAGTCGGGCCATGGTGCGCTCACCTCCGGGACCATCGTAGCGCGAATCGCGTTCCTGGCGTCCCACGGAGTGTATCGAAAGAACGCGACAGTGAGGGGAGCGCCGCTTTCTCCGTGGGCCGGCACGCCGAACGTCAACCTGTCCGGGACGTCGCAGCCAAGCCACCGTGCGTTGAACGAACGTTGTCCAAAGTCAACCTATGAGTTAACGTTCGCCCTGACGTCGCCATGGGGGGCGCAGGGTCGTCGCCGCCTCGGCCGCCGGCGACATCGATAGCGAGAGAGGAGCGTGATGGCACGGACCTTTGATGAGCACATAACGCTGGCGCGGCAGCATCCCGCTTACTGGAGCTACCTCACGACGCTCGAGTTCACCGACAACCTCGTCGCTGAGATGGACGCGCAAGGGGTGAGTGGCGCCGAGCTGGCCCGTCGCATGGGCACGTCGCGGGCCTGGGTCTCGCGCGTGCTCGCGGGAGAGTGCAACCTCACCGCAGCGACCATGGGCAAGCTGGCCTTCGCGCTCGGGATGAGGGTGACGACGCAGATCGTGCCGCTGGATCCCGCCGTGGCCCACGCCGAGAGCGGCGGATCCGGCCCCGGGTAGGCTCGCAGAGAGACGGCGGGCAGGGCTTCGTCCACTTCTACGGCGACAAGGTGATCCTCCTGTTCGACGGGTACGACAGGGGCGAGGACCCGAAGCAGAGACGGCAGCAGCGGGAGATCGCCGAGGCCAGACGGCTACTGGCCCAGTTCAAGGAACGCCGGCGCGGAGAGCGAGCTCAGGTTCCCCGGATCACTTGCTACGCAGCTCAGCAGATGCGATGTGCGCGCTGCTCGGCAGGTACGTGGTCGATGGGAGGATCTCCACCAACGTCTCCCTTTGCCGCCGCCAACGTCCACCACGAGCGGCCATCGTAGGCCTGTGAACCGGGCTGCCGGGCCGCCACACTTGAGCGCATGCCCGCAGGTCGCTTCACCCTGGAGTTCTACCAGACGCCGGATGGCGACGAGCCGGCCCGACGCTGGATGGAGAAGCGGCTCTCGGCCCCACAACGGCGCGCGCTGAGCACGGCGCTTCGGCTCATCCTCACCGTCCACGGCGTCGGCGTATGCAGCAGCGAATACGGCCGGCAGGTAGGTCGCGGCCTCTTCGAGTTCCGCCTCGACGAAGACGAGGCGACCCTGCTGCACAAGTGGAGCCACGCCTCAGCGGCCCCACGCCCCGCCAGGTCGGGAGAGCGGATCCTGCTGCGCGTCTTCTGCCACGCCCACGGTGACCGCATCGTTCTCTTGCTCGGGGGCTACGACAAAGGCGCCGATCCCGGCCGCCGCAAGCAGCAGCGCGAGATCGCCCGTGCGCGTGCACGACTCGACGACTTCCTGAGGCGGCAGTCCAGTGAATGAGGCCGGATCCCTTGACTGCATATCGGTTTTAGCCGATACTTGCCACTGGAGGTGAATGCCATGACAACCTTTCAAGAGTTCTACGCGCAAGTCGTTGCAGAGGCCGAAGCCGAAGGGCCAGAGGCGGTCGCCGAGCTGCACCGGCTAGAAGACCGTTACCGCCTCGCCTCCGATCTCATCGGCCGCCGCCAGGCCCTGCACATGACCCAGCAGCAGCTTGCAGCCGCCTCCGGCATCCGCCAGAGCGAGATCAGCCGCATCGAGAGCGGCCATGGCAACCCCACGCTCAAGACCATCGGCGCGCTGGCGCGCGCCCTGGGCGCCGAGCTGCGCATCACGTCGCCGTAGCGCGGCCGCGCTCGTGCGCGCAGACTCGCCTGCCCGCCCGAGCCGCGACCGCGCGACTGCATGTGCCGCACAGCGGCGACCGCTTCCCAAGGGGATAAACATCCAGCAACCACGAGTTGGCCGAGCAGCCAGTCAGTCGCGGGCCCCTGTGGCGCTCTTCAGGTCGCCGCGGCCGCCCAAGTGAGTGAGAGCGAGCACGGTTGCCTGGCGGGAGGCCTGCGTCGGCTCAGCAGCCTTGTCGAGAGAGACGGGGTCTCCAGGCAGGCGCGCCTCCCGGATCGTTGCAGCCGGACTCTTGGTTGTCAGCGCGTTCCATTCATTGCCCGATCGGGCTATCCACGGTGCCCGATGACAACTCAGGACGAAACAGGCGGGCTGGATCACGATGACCAGCGGGATAACGCCCCCACCATGTGGACCATCTCGACCCGGGGGCCGCGGCAAGATGCAGTGCGGGATTGCCGAGGTACTCGGTCGCGCCACGTGCGCCGGGCACGCTCACGTAGGCCGTGACACCCGCCTCGCCGCTCACCACCTGCAGAAGATGCAGCGCCGCATCCGCTCCCTCCACCGTCGACGACTCCGCCCTCTGTGGGCCGCGCCGGAGATCAATCAGACGAGGGGGTATCCATTAGCTCCACCTATGTCAATATGTAGTGGTGAGCAAGACGAGAAGGCATCCGGTGGCGGGTCGAGACTACCCGCGAACGTGGGCTGAGTTCGTTGAATGGTTTCCTGACAATGACGCCTGTCTGGGGTACCTGCAGCAGCTGCGCTGGCCCGAAGGTTTCGTTTGCCCAAAGTGCGGCGTCGTTGGAGAACCATACAAGAGCACGCGCGGCAGGTTAGTGTGCAGCTCGTGTAGGCGCCAGGCCACCGTGACCGCGGGCACCATCTTCGACAAGACGCGCACACCGCTGACCAGCTGGTTCGCCGCCGCCTGGTATGTGACCAGTCAGAAGAACGGCGTAAGCGCAATGGAGCTCAAACAGGCGCTTGGGCTCGGCAGCTACCAGACGGCCTGGACGATGTTGCACAAGCTCCGCCGGGTAATGGCGTGTCCTGACCGCGACCGCTTGTCCTGTGCCGTTGAGGTGGATGAGACCTATGTTGGCGGCAAGACCGAAAAGCAGGCGATCGTAGCCATTGCCGTAGAGGTTCATGAACCGCGTGGGTTCGGACGCGTACGGCTGCGCCGGGTGCCTGACGCATCGGCGTCGAGCCTATTACCGTTCGTGCGAGAAGCGGTCGAGTCCGGCGCGGAAGTGCGCACCGATGGCTGGGGCGGCTACAGCGGGCTGGCCAAACATGGGTACATACACAACAAGACAGCGCTTTCCTCGTCAGGCGACCCCGCTCACGTGTCCATGCCCGCGGTGCACCGGGTTTCGTCGCTTCTCCAGCGCTGGTTGCTGGAAACCCATCAGGGCGCAGTACGTCCCGATCAGTTAGATCGCTACCTCGATGAGTTCACATTTCGATTCAACCAACGCTCCTCGCGTTCTCGCGGCCTCCTCTTCTACCGGCT
>Ga0209840_1000231_pt1 | contig 12444 bp, 10 predicted proteins | sample PersoiDNA2013190_FD_185802 | JGI IMG/M metagenome (GOLD analysis project Ga0209840, IMG submission 185802) | Permafrost soil microbial communities from the Arctic, to analyse light accelerated degradation of dissolved organic matter (DOM) -... | ecosystem: Environmental > Terrestrial > Soil >... | reverse complement strand
CAAACGCCAGCGCCCAGACCCACAGCCGGAGCTCGAGACGGCGGCGCGAGAGAGCGAAGCCGAGAGCCACGGCGAGGCCTGCCCACAGGAGCATCTGGAGGACGCAGGCGGGCGCCAGAGCCACGCCGAGGACGTGCGTCGCCACCGTGAACGGGTCGCCCGCGGCGGCGGCCTCGTCGGCGAGACGCCAGCGCGGCTGGAAGAGCGTGAAAGGCCCGCGCGGAGAGCGCAGCAGCACCAGGTAGACCAGCGTGCCGGCGCCGGCCCAGGCGGCGGCCAGCGGGCCGCGCACGCGGCCCAGCAGGGCCGCCCCCGCCGGCGCCAGAAGCGTGAGGTACAGAGGCGTGAGCACCAGCGCCAGCGTGGGCCAGAGAGCCACGATGGGCCTGGCGCGGGTCACAAGGAACAGAACGACGGCGAAGGCCAGATAGGCCGCTCCCAGGCTCAGCGACACGTTGAAGACGGGGAACGCCAGCGCGCCGAGCAGAAAGGCGAGCCCGCCCTGCGGCGCCACGGCCCACACCGCCGTGCAGACCGCGACCAGCGGCAGAGTCCAGCTCTGGGGATAGGCCGGCAGCGCGCCGAGCACGACGCCGCTGGTGACCGCCGCGAGGCCGGCGCCAGCGACGCGCTCGGCGGCGACGCCGGCGCGCTTCAGCGGACGCACCAGCCGCTGAGCGCGCAGCAGCCGCTGCATGTGCAGGCGCCCGCTGTGCAGCAACTCGCCCAGCGTCTCGCTGAACTCGGCGGCCGTCGGCCGCTCGCCCGGCCGCGGCGCGCAGGCGTCGTCGATGAGCCCGACCAGATCCTGCGGAAGGTCGGGCCGCAGCGCGCCCAGCGACGGCAGCCGGCCGGCGGCCACGTTGGACAGCGTCTCGGCCGCCGTGTGCCCGCGCAGCGGGTGCTCCCCGGCCAGCAGCTCGTACAACACCATGCCGGCCGAGTACACGTCGCTCGGCGGCCCCACGCGGCGCCCGGCGGCCTGCTCCGGCGACATGTAGGCGACCGTGCCGATGACGTCGCCGTCGCGGGTGAGCGTGTCGGCGTCGATGAGGCGGGCAATGCCGAAGTCCATCACCTTGACGTGCCCGGCGGAGTCCAGCATCACGTTCTGTGGCTTCACGTCGCGGTGGATGATGCCCTGGCTGTGGGCGAACGCGAGGGCGTCGAGCAGCTCGACGCCGATCGCGGCGACGTCCCCGTCGCCGAGCTCGGCGGCCAGCTTGTCCAGCGACTCGCCGTCCACGAGCTCCCACACCAGGATGCTGCGCTCGCCGTCGCCGAACCAGTCGTAGAGCGCCACGATGTTGGGGTGGGAGAGAGCCGCGGCAGCCTCGACCTCACGGACGACGCGGCCCGACATGCTGCGCCCCTCGGCGACGATCTTGAGCGCGACGGCCTGGTCGAGGGTGACATCGAGCGCCTCGTACACGTCGGCGAACCCGCCGCTGCCGATCTTGCCGACCAGCTGATAGCGGTCGCGCCAGTCAGTGTAGAGAGGTGTGGTGCTGTGGGCCGCGACGGACATTCGGGCTCGTGGGATCCTTCGTTTGGGACGGTATTCGGTATGGTACAATCCGAACCCTGTAAGAGCTGCTGGGCGAGTGGCGGAATTGGCAGACGCGCTAGGTTCAGGGTCTAGTGCACTTACGTGCGTGCGGGTTCAAGTCCCGCCTCGCCCACCAACCGCCTGACGAACGGGGGTCAGCGGAGTGGATTTCTTCGACGACGACGAGACCGGCCAGGCGCCCGGACGCGACCAGTCCGCGTCGCCGCAGCAGTCGCGTCGCCGTCCAGACCGCCGCCGCACCCGCATCCAGCGCATCCTCATCCTCGCCGCGATCCTGTTCGTGATCGTCTTCGCGATGGCCTGGTGGGCGCGCAGCTGCCAGCAGAACCGCAAGGTCGAGTCCTACCGCACGTACTTCGGGGGCGTCTCCGCCGCCATCGGCGACTCCGCCACGGTAGGCAAGCAGCTCGACCAGCTCGTCGCCAATCCCACCAAGTTCTCGCGCAAGGAGCTCACGGCCAAGCTCGCCGAGCTCAGCGCGAAGCAGAACGAGATCGCCGTGCGCGCCGACCGCCTCGAGCCGCCCGACACCCTCGCCTCCGAGCAAGCGGTCTTCGCCGAAGGCATGAAGGTCCGGGCCGACGGCTACAAGCTCTTCGAGACGACCATGCTCGGCATCCTCGGCAAGAAGAAGGTCAACCCCGCCAAGATCGCCGCCCTCGCCGGCTATTTCAGCGGCCCCGACGCGTACTACACGAGCCGCGTGTACATCCCGGCGCGCAACACCTTGAACGAGCAGGGCGTCACCGACGTGCCCGTGCCGACCTCGACCTACTACCTCACCGCCAAGACCTTCGACGCGGCGCGCCTCGAGCAGATGCTGAACAGCGTGGGCAGCTCGACCAAGCTCGCCGGCAGACACGGAGTGGCCCTCGTGAGCGTGATCGCCCAGCCCGGCGGCATCACGCTCACCAAGGCCGGCACGACCAACATCCCCGCCACGGTCGGTCTCGCGTTCGACATCAAGGTCCAGAACCAGGGCGACGTCGCCGAGGAGAACGTCGCCGTCAAGGCGGAGCTCAAACTACCAGGCGGCGACGTGCTCCCGCAGGAGGGCACGATCGCCACGATCGCCTCCGGCCAGACGCAGAGCGTAACGCTCACGGGGTTCAACATCCCGCCCGAGGCGCTCAGCAAGGTCTCCACGCTCAACGTCACGGCCGGCCCGGTGCCCGGGGAGCGGGTGAAGACGAATAACACCGGGCAGTTCAAGATCCTCCTGCAGCTCCAGTAGAGCCGGATGCAGGCGCTGCGCGACATCGCACCCTACGCGGCGCTGGCCGCGGTCGCCCTCTCGCTGGCGCTGCTCGTCTTGCTCCTCGTCCTGTGGAGCTCCGTGCGCCGCGTGCGGCGCTCGCAGCTGGTGGTCATGGGCCACCACGAGCAGCGCGATATCGTCGCGCACGTCGAGAGCCTCGATTCTCAGGTGCGCAACCTGCGCGAGGCCGTCGAGATCCTCACCGACCAGCTCGACGAGCAGAAGCGGCGCCTGGACCACGCGCTGACCAACCGCGCGATCGTGCGCTACGACGCCTTCCGCGACGCCGGCGGCGAACAGAGCGCTTCGTTCGCCCTGCTCGACGACCACCGCTCGGGCGTCGTGTTCAGCGCCATCGCGGCCCGCGACTTCGCGCGCATCTACGTCAAGCACCTGCGCGACGGCGTCGCCGACCGCCACCTCTCGCCGGAGGAAGAGCAGGCGGTCGCGGCCGCCGTGCCGCGGCCGCTGGCGCCCGGCGAGGACGGCCCGCGCGCCGCGCGGGCCCCCCGCCTCGCCGACGAGCCGCGGCCGCCCGCCGGCGGCCCGCCCCCAGGCGACGACGAGCGCAAGGCCTTCGACGCGCTCGCGGAGCTCGGCGACCCGGCGCCCGACGACGAGCCGTTCACCTGGGACGCCGGCGACGGCCGCCCGACCGGCCCCGACCCCTCCTCAGGCGCCTGACACGCGGGGGCCGCGCCGCTTCACGCGGCCGCGGCCTCGTCTGATAGCCTAGCGGGGAGCCCGTGCGGGCACACCACGCGAGGAGACGAGAGTGGCTCACGAGATCAGCCGGGTAGCGTTTCTGGGCCCTGAGGGCACGTTCACGGAGGAGGCCCTGCTGGCCAACCCGCCGGCGGGCGAATTCGCCCCCTTCCCGTATCCCTCAATCCAGGAAGTGATGCAGGCCGTCGCCGCCGGCGAGGCCGAGCTCGCGATCGTACCCATCGAGAACTCGCTCGAAGGCTCCGTGACCTGGACGCTCGACCTGCTCGCCTTCGGCTTCGACGAGCTGACGATCGTGCGCGAGATCACCCACGCGATCCGTCATCAGCTCATCGCCCGCGCCGACCTGCGCCTGGACGAGGTCACCAAGGTGGTCAGCATCCCCATCGCCTACGGGCAGTGCCGCAGGTTCATCCAGGAGCAGCTCGCCAACGTGGAGCACGAGGCGACCGATTCCACGGCCGAGGCCGTGCGCCGCGTGAGCCGCGTCGACCGCCCCTGGGTGGCCATCGGCACGCGGCTCTCGGCCGACCTCTACGAATGCACCGTGGTCCGCGACGACATCGAGGACTCGCTCGACAACCGCACGCGCTTCGTCTACCTCGCGCGCACCTCGGCGCCCCAGGACCTCGACGTCCGCTACAAGACCAGCATCGTCTGCGGCATCGGCGCCGACCAGCCGGGCGCCCTGCTGCTCATCCTCAGCGAGTTCGCCCACCGCTACGTCAACCTGACGAAGGTGGAGTCGCGGCCCTCCAAACAGGGCCTCGGCGACTACGTCTTTTTCATCGACCTGGAGGGCCGCCGCGGCGACCCGCCCATCGAGCAGGCGCTCAAGTGCCTCGCCTGCAAGTTGCCGTGGGTGAAGGTGCTGGGCTCCTACCCCGCACCATCCGCTATATGATCGGCGCGGAGCGGAGAAAGCTGGCTGAAGCCGCAACCGCCTGACCCAGCCGGAGGTCCACATGGAACGCGTGAAGTGCTCTGTGCGAGACGTGAGCGCCGCCGACCGCGGCATGCTCGTCCTGCTCGCCGAAGAGACCCTGCATCCGCTGGCCGACGGCTCCGGCCACCCGGAGCGGTACCACACGACCGAACTGCTCGAGCTGCTGGAGCGGGCCGACGTGTTCGTCGCCGAGGCGGAGGGAAAGATGGCTGGGTTCGTCGCCGTCGAGGCCGAGGACGATGCCCTGGCCCTGCGCTGCATGTGCGTCAGCCCCGCGTTCGAGGCCCGCGGCGTGGCCAATCAGCTCGTCGACTGGGCCGAGGGCGTGGCCATCGACCGCCGCCTGCGCCGGCTCACGGCGTTCGTGCCCGCCGGCGACCACCCCTCCCTGCGCCTGTATCGCGGCCACGACTTCGTGCCGGCCGCGGCGCCGGAGCAGCCCGAGATGGTGCTCCTCGAGAAGCGCCTGCCCACAGCCGAGGACTGAGACCGGCGTGGACCTCACCCTCGTAGCCGTACCGTATGACCTCGGCCGCGAGGGCGTGGGCAGCGGCCGCGGGCCGACGGCGGTCGAGATGACCGGCGCGCGTTTTAACCTGCAGGCGCTCTCCCTGACGTCGTTCGCGCCCGAGAGCGCCGCCGGCGCAGGCACTCTGGAGTGCGGCCTCGCCGTGCTGGCGACCGCCGCCGGCGTCGCCTCCGGCTTTCCGGCGGCGACGCGACCCTGACAACGCGGGCGGGGCGGGCGGCGGCCCTTCCGGCCGCCGCCCGCCCCGCCGTCACGCGTCAGTGATAGACGTACAGCTGCTCGCCGACGAACGAGCGGTTGTACACCCAGGCTGCGACCCACATCGGCTCGCGGATACAGCCGTGGCTGGCCGGATACGGCGGCACCGGGGCGTACCCGTGGATGGCGAAGTTGCCGACGAAACCCATCGCGCGGTACAGGATCCCGCCGTACCCCGAGGTGGTGTACGGGTGCTTCTGCTGGATGTGGAAGCTGCCCTCCGGCGTATTGCCGGTGGCCCCGGTGGACACCGCGATGAGGCCGTAGACGGCGCCGTTCTTGACCACCATGAGGATCTGACGGCCCTTGTCGACCTCGAGGTGGGTGGACGGCCCCGAGTAACGCGGCTTGAGCGGCTTGGCGCCGTCGAGCTTGCGCCAGTCGTCGCCGTCGAACACGTAGGTGCGCGGCAAGCGATACGCCTTCTGGAACGCCATCACGGCGTCGGCGCACTGCGCGTTGAAGGTCGTGCCGACGTAAGGCACGCGGATCTTGAGGCGCGAGAGCGCCGTGAGGAGCCCGCGCACGCGGAGCCCGGACGAACCGATGGCGACCCTCGCCACCTTGGCCCGTACGGTCGACTCGAGGCTACGCGCCCCGAAGCCGTCGGCGGCCGGCAGCGACAGCGTCACGACGAACTTGTCGACGCCGCGGAGCGGCACCTGCAGCACGGCCTTGCCGCCGCGCACGGCGGCCTTGACCGTCGCGACGCGGGCACCACGGTGCACAACGACGGCGGTGATGGTCCCGCCGTAGGTGGACGGCTGGACCTTGACGACGTACTGGAGACTGAGGAACGGGATCGGCGTCCCGTGCGTGACGCTCACCTTGGGCTTGACCACGACATGTCGCGCCTCGCTTTGCGTATCGTCGGCGAGCAAGCGCGCGACGACGTCGCCACCGCGCCGCGGGGTGATCTCGACGCCGTAGGCCCCCGTCGCGTCGGTCACCGCCGTCGCCACCCGCGCGCCGACCAGCTCGACGGCCACGTCCTGGCCGGCGACGGCGGGCGTGACCACGCCGGAAACAGTGACCGTCTCCCCGAAGACGACCGTGGACGGAGCGATCGCGCAGGTGACGCTGGTTGCAGGCGAGGGCTCGGCCGCGGGCGTGCCGCTCGGGTCGGCGGCGGGCGCCGGCGAGCCGGCGGGTGACTCGGCCGGGGCTGCCGGCGATGGCGACGACGAGGCGGCGGCGACGGCCGCGGGCAGGAGCGTCGCGCACAGCGCGACGAGGACGGCCGCGGCCAGCAGGCCGTGGGGGCGACGGGGACGGAGGGTGCTCTGGCGCATCGGCTGCTCCTGCTCTCGCGCAGGGCGCGTGGCTTGACGTGCGACGAGGGTAGCACGGACCGAGCACGGGGGTCGAGCCGGTGCGATACCATGAGATGCGACAAACACGATCGCGAGGAGTCACGATGCTCGACGTGAAGATGGTGCGCTCGAGCCCCGACGAGGTCCGCCGGGCGCTCGAACGGCGGGGCGACTCCGCGTCGTCGCTCGACGAGTTCCTCGCCCTCGAGGAGGAGCGCCGCCGGCTGCTCACCGACGTCGAGAGCAGGCGCGCGTCGCGCAAACGCGCCAGCGACGAGATCGCCGTCGTCAAGAAGGCCGGCGGCGACGCCGAGCAGGCGATCGCCGCGATGCGCGCGCTGGGCGACACCATCAAGGAGCGCGAGGCCTCGCTGGCCGAAGTCGAGGAGCAGCTCAAGACCATGCTCCTCGAGATCCCCAACATCCCGCTCCCCGGCGTCCCCGACGGTGGCGAGGACGACTCGGTCGTGCTGCGCCACGTCGGCACGCCCCCCGAGTTCGACTTCGAGGTCAAGGACCACCTCGACCTGGGCATCGCCCTCGACCTCATCGACATGCAGCGCGGGGCCAAGGTGAGCGGCTCGCGCTTCGCCTACCTCAAGGGCGACCTCGTGCTGCTGCAGTTCGCTCTCGTCAGGTACGGCCTCGACATCCTCGGCGCCAAGGGCTTCCGCCCCGTCGTGCCGCCGGTGCTGGTCCGCGAGGAGGCCATGTACGGCACCGGCTTCTTCCCCACCGACCGCGCCCAGGTCTACGAGACCGTCGACGGCGACTGCCTGGTGGGCACCAGCGAGGTGCCCCTGGCGGCCATGCACATGCAGGAGTTCCTCGAGGCCGAGAAGCTGCCGCTGCGCTACGCGGGCTACTCCAGCTGCTTCCGCCGCGAGGCCGGCGCCGCCGGGCGCGACACGCGCGGCATCCTGCGCGTGCACCAGTTCGACAAGGTCGAGATGTTCAGCTTCTGCCTGCCCGAGCAGAGCACCTTCGAGCACGAGCTCATCCTCTCGGCGGAGGAGGAGATCCTGCAGGGGCTCGGCATCCCCTACCGCGTGGTCAACATCGCCGCCGGCGACCTGGGCGCCCCGGCGGCGCAGAAGTTCGACTGCGAGGCCTGGATGCCGGGGCAGCGGCAGTACCGCGAGGTCACGAGCTGCTCCAACTGTACCGACTACCAGGCGCGGCGCCTGCACTGCCGCTACCGCACCGAAAAGGGTCCGCGCTTCGTGCACACGCTCAACGGCACGGGCATCGCCGTCGGCCGCACGCTGATCGCCATCATGGAGAACTACCAGCGCGCCGACGGCACTATCGCCGTGCCTGACGTGCTGCGGCCGCTCATGGGCAAGGACGTGCTCGAGGGCTGACCGCCGGCGCGCGTGCGGCGGCCGCCGGCCGCGGCGCTCAAGCCCCGAAGCTGCGGACGCCTACTTCACAGAACCGGCCAGCAGGCCCTGCACGAAGTACCGCTGGAAGGCGAAGAAGACCACCAGCGGGATGGCCAGCGACAGGAACGCCGCCGGCGCGATCACGTCGATGTTGGCGCCGAACTGCCGCAGCTGCGAGAAGATCGCCACGGTGATGGGCTGCGTGTTACGGGCGAGCGACAGCGCCACGATGAGGTCGTTCCACGTCCACAGGAACTGGAAGATGGCGAGCGACGCCACCGCCGGCCAGCTCAGGGGCAACACCAGCCGTGTGAAGATGCGAATCTCCGAGGCGCCGTCGATGCGGGCCGCCTCGAGCAGCTCTGCTGGTATCCCCACGAAGAAGTTGCGCAACAGGAAGATGGCCAGCGGAAGACCGAACGCCGTGTGGAACAGGATAAGGCCCGGGATGGTGTCGAACAGGTGCAGCCTGTCATACAGCGAGAAGATCGGGATGAGCGCCATCTGCAGCGGCACCACGATCATGGCGATGACCCCGACGAAGAGCCAGTCGCGGCCCGGGAAGTCCATCCAGGCGAAGGCGTAAGCGGCCAGCGCCGCCACCACGATGGGAAGGATGGTCGCCCCGAGCGAGATCCACACAGTGGTGACCAGCGCGCTGGTGATTGCGTGGTTGGCGAAGATGTTGCGATAGTTCTCCAGCGTCGCCTGGCTGGGCTTCGACAGCACCTGCCACCAGCCGGTTGCTGAGATGAGCCGCGCCGGCAGCAGCGACGTGAACAGCAGGCCCAGCGTCGGCACCAGCCACAGCAGCCCGATGACGACGAGCACGATGTTGACCGGGGCGTGGCTGAGGGCCCGCACCAGGCTGTGGCCGAAGCCCTCGTCGGTGCGTTCGACCGGGCGCACGAGGGGGGCGTCGATGTGCCCCGCCGTGGTGGCCATCAGGCCTCCCTTCTGAACCGGCGCACGTTGAGCAGCAGCACCGGGACGACGAGCAGGAACAGGAACACGGCGATCGCCGACCCGAGTCCGAAGTCGTTGACGCCGCCGAACGAGGTGCGCCACATCGCCAGGGCGATGACGTTGGCGTCGTCCTGCACCGACGCGGGCGCCACCGACAGCACGATGTCGAACACCTTCAGCACGTTGATGATCATGGTGATGAACACGACGCTGAGCACCGGCGCGAGCAGCGGCACGGTGACGCGGCGGAAGACCTGCCACTCCGTGGCGCCGTCGGTGCGCGCCGCCTCCAGCACGTCGCGAGGTATGGACGCGAGGCCGGCGGCGATCACGACCATGGCGAAGCCGGCCCACACCCAGATGTAGGCGATGATGATGGACGGCGTGATGAGGCTCGAACCGAGCCAGCCCAGTCCGCCGTACGGCTGCCGGAAGGTCTCCCTGGCGATGCCCACTCTGTAGGTGCCCTGCGACACCTTGGGGAAGGTGAACACGCCGGAGTCGCCGGTGGTAGCTGTGGCGACCTGTTTGCCGTTCGCGTCAAGGAGCTGCACGGTCACGCCGGGTATGCCTTTCTCGCCGTTCTCGACCGTGCCGGCCTTGCCGCCGCCGGGCTTGAAGTCGCGCCAGACCACGCCGCTGACGCCGCCCTGCACGGTGGCCGGCTTGGCGGCCTGCTGGCCGCCGGCTACGTCACTGGCGGGGATGCCGGTGAGACCGAGCTGCGCCACCTGGCCGGAGTGCAGCCCCTGGCGCATGGTGAAGCCCTTCTTCGGCGACCCCTGCAGGATGTTCGTGGAGGGCGTCGCGCCGGAGAGCACGCCGGGCGGGCTTATGGCGTTCTTGACCACGCGCACCGCGGCGTTGATGGTGCCCTGGCTGGGATCCTGCTGGTACATGATGTGCCAGATCACGCCGGCGGCGAACAGCGAGATGGCCATGGGCATGAACACCGCCGTCTTGAAGGCGACCGACCAGCGCACGCGCTCGGTGAGCACGGCGAACACCAGGCCGATGGCCGTGACCAGGGCCGGCACCACCAGCACCCAGATCGCGTTGTTCTTGATGGCCGTGAGCAGGACGCTCGTGGTGAACAGGGCCTTGTAGTTGTCGATGCCGACGAACGAGGTGCCGGCGCGGTCGTAGAAGCTGCGGATGATGGTGTAGACGGTCGGATAGACGACCCAGATGCCCAGGAAGACGAGGGCCGGGGCCAGGAACGCGACCGCTATGGCGTAGCGCCGCCAGCGGTCCGGGTCTTTCCCGGCCTCACGCTCCCGGGCGGCGGGCGGAGCCCCCTTGGCAGGGGGCTCCGCCGTGATGCTGCCGGCAGGCATGACGTCACTTCCCGAAGGCCTTGGCGGCGGCAGACTCGAGTGCCTGCTGCGTGCCCTTCACATCACTCGGGTTCTTCAGGAAGTCCTGCATAATCTTCCACTCACCCTGACCCACGGTACCACCGAACGCGGCGGGCGCCAGGTCGGACATGTCGAAGCGGAACGTCTGAGCATCGGCAAGGGCCGTCGCTGTGGCCTTGGAGATCTCATCCGGATACAGGTCCGGGTTCACGTTCTTGTTCGGTGAGGCATAGCCGCCCAGCTTGGCCCAGATCTCGCCTGCTTGCGGCGTCGCCAGGTACTGCACGAATGCCCGTGTGGCGGGGTCGTCCTTGAAGGTGACGACGATGTCGCCGCCACCCACCACACTTGGAGCCGAGTTGTCGATGGACGGGAACGCGAACTGGTTGAAGTCCGTGTTGGCCTTCGCGCTCGTCGAGCTGGTGATCACGCCCTGCACGAAGTCGCCCTCGAAGACCATGGCGGCCTTGGGCGGGTTGCTGAAGACCTGCGACACAGAAGTCGGGAAGTCGGTCTGCAAGGCGCCCGAGGTGCCACCCGCGATGTTGCCGGTGTCGCCGAAGATCTGGGCCATGTCCTGCAGCGCCGTCGTCACCGACGGGTCGGTCCAGGGGAGCTGATGCGTGCTCAGCTGGTCGTACTTGTCGGGGTCAGCGGTACGCAGGTAGATGTTCTCGAACAGGTCGGTGAGGGTCCAGCCGTCGGCGCCGCCGACGGAGTATGCCTTCACGCCCGAGGCCTTGAGGGTCTTGGCCGCCTGCAGCAGGTCGGGCCAGGTCTTGGGCGGCTGCACGCCGGCGTCGTCGAAAGCCTTCACGTTGTACCAGACCGTCGACTTGTTGGCGGCCTTGAAGAACAGGCCGTAGAGCTTGCCGTTTACCGTGGCCAGATCCATCCAGTCGCTGGCGTAATTCTGCGAGATGGTGTCCTTGGCGTAGTCGATGGGCTTGAGCGCGCCCTTCTTCACGAAGTCCTGCATCAGCCCGGGCTGCGGCAGGACGGCGACGCTGGGCGGGTTGCCGCCCTGCACGGCGGTGGACAGCACCGTCGGCAGCTGATCGCCGGCCGACGTGTAATCGACCGTTACGTTCGGGTACTGCGACGTGAAGCCGTCTATGACCTCCTGGAAGGCCTTCTGCTCGGCCCCGCTCCATACCGCCATCACCGATACGTTGCCGGACACGTTGCCCCCGGCCGCGGGTGAGGTGCTGCTCGAACTCGAATCCGAGCTGCCGCCGCAGCCCACGGCGAACGCCGCGATGGCCGCGACGACTGTGATGCTAAGCAATAGATACTTCGGCCTTTTCATGATCGTCATCCTCCTTGGAAGGCGAGCCGACAACCGCACTGGGCTCGCCTTGCAGTGAACTCTCGGCCTCGGCGCCGTCGTAGATGCCGAGCCCCGTGTCGATGTCGAAGAAGTGGAGCGCACGCGTGTCGACGACCACCTCGATAGGTTGGCCTTCGCGTACCTGCGTCCGCGCATTGAACCGGCCCACCAGCTCGGAAGTCCTGCTCTGGTCCCTCGTGTGGGCCTCGAAGTGGTGGGCCGTGCCGACGTCCTCGGCAAGCTCCTTGATGTCCGCCGTGAGCACGGGCGGTGCCTCGATCTCGAAGTGCGCATTGACCTCGGAGCCCAGCGACTCGCGCAGCACGAGCCTGCCGTGGAGGCGCTGGTCGGTGGGCATCTCGGTCGCCATGGACGCGTCCTCGAGGTCCTCCGGCCGAATCCCGACGACGACCGAGCGCCCGACGTAGCGTCGCAGCGCGGAATGAAGCCGCAGCGCCTCGGGGGCCAGCGTCAGGCGCTGCTCTCCCACGGCGACCGCCAGACCGCCGTCGACCTGCTCTACCGTCGCTTCGACCATGTTCATGGTGGGGCTGCCGATGAAACCGCCGACGAACAGGTTCACGGGGTGGTCGTAGAGCTCCTGGGGCGGCGCTACCTGCTCCAACAGGCCTTTGCGCATCACGGCGACACGGTCGCCCATGGTCATGGCTTCGATCTGGTCGTGGGTCACGTAGACCGTGGTCACGCCCAGCTCGTCCTGCAGGCTGCTGATCTCGGCACGCATCTGCACGCGCAGCTGTGCGTCCAGATTGGAGAGCGGCTCGTCCATGAGAAAGGCCTGCGG
>Ga0209840_1000230_pt1 | contig 12446 bp, 8 predicted proteins | sample PersoiDNA2013190_FD_185802 | JGI IMG/M metagenome (GOLD analysis project Ga0209840, IMG submission 185802) | Permafrost soil microbial communities from the Arctic, to analyse light accelerated degradation of dissolved organic matter (DOM) -... | ecosystem: Environmental > Terrestrial > Soil >... | reverse complement strand
GATCAAGATGCACGGCAACAAGAAGCTCCTCACCGATGTCCTCAAGGGGTCGATGAACTTTGGCGGCTTCGTGATCAGCGACTGGGAGGGTATCCACCAGCTACCCGGTGACTGGCCGACCCAGGTTCGTACCGGGGTCAACGCCGGGATTGACATGATGATGGAGCCCAACGCGTACCAGAGCTTCGAAACGACGCTGATCGACGAGGTCAACGCGGCTCGGGTCCCCATGAGCCGCATCGACGACGCAGTCAGCCGGATCCTGACGAAGAAGTTCGAACTTGGCCTCTTCGAGCACGCCTACACCGACCGAACCAACCTGCCTGCCATCGGCAGCCCCGCGCACCGAGCGGTCGCCCGCAAGGCCGTCGCAGAGTCGCAGGTGCTGCTCAAGAACGCCCGGCACGCGCTGCCGATCAGGACGCAGGGGCGCATCTATGTCGCCGGGAGCAACGCCGACAGCATCGGCAACCAGGCTGGCGGATGGACGCTGACGTGGCAGGGTGGGTCCACCATCAACATTCCGGGCACCACGATCCTGAGCGGTATCCGGCAGGCCGCGGGACACGCCAGTGTGACCTACAGTCCCGACGCCACCGCACCCGTCCACAAGGGCGACTTCGGCATCGTCGTGGTCGGGGAAACTCCCTATGCCGAGGGATTCGGAGACGTCGGCGGTCCTCTTTGGGCCTATGACCCCGGCGACCACGGGGTGGCCCGCCCAGTCAAGGACATGCAGCTCTCAGCTGCGGACAAGGCTGCCGTGGACAAAGTAAGTTCCGCCACCGCCAAGTGCGTGGTTGTCGTTGTTTCAGGTCGGCCACTGATCCTCGATCCCAAGCAGCTGTCCGAGATCGACGGGCTCGTAGCGGCCTGGCTGCCGGGCAGCGAGGGTGCAGGGGTTGCCGATACCCTTTTCGGGAGAGTTCCCTTCAGCGGGAAGCTCCCCGTGACATGGCCGCGCACCCTCGCACAGGAGCCGATCAACATCGGCGACGCCAACTATGACCCGCTCTACCCCTACGGATTCGGACTCACCACGAAGTAACCATCAGAGGGCAGCTGGGTCCGACATGAATCAACCAAAGTAGATAAGTTTGGACTGATCGTCGCGAAGGGCGGGGATGAGCGTGCCCGCGGCGTCCACATCGTCTTCGGAGGTTCAGTGATGAGTTCAGTGATGAGATCAACTGTCCGGCGAGTGGCACTGATCGCCGCGGCCTTCACGGTGTGCGCCGTGGTCGTCCCGGGTACTGCGCACGCCGCACCCGCGACGGCGGCCTGCCCCTGGGTCGGATCCAGGGCACCGATCGAGCAGCGCGTCGCGCAGGTGCTGCCCCAGATGACACTCGACGAGAAGATCGCGATGGTGCACGGGGCGGCCGGTTCGGCCTACACCGGCTACATCCCCGGCGTCGCCCGGCTGTGCATCCCCGCGCTGAAGATGGAGGACGGCCCGGTGGGCGTGCGCATGAACGACACGACCCAGTTGCCCGCGGCCGTGGACCTCGCGGCGTCGTTCGACCCGGCGTTGGCGAAGTCGTACGGGGCCGTGATCGGTGCGGAGGACAAGACCAAGGGCGTCGACGTCGACCTCGGCCCGACGATCAACATCGTCCGCGATCCCCGGTGGGGCCGCGCGTTCGAGTCCTACAGCGAAGACCCCTACCTGACCGGGCAGATCGGCGCTGCCGACATCAACGGCATCCAGTCCCGGGGCGTGATGGCGCAGGTCAAGCACTGGGCGGTCTACAACCAGGAGACCAACCGCAACACCACCTCCGACAATGCGATAGTCGACGACCGCACCGTGCACGAGATCTACGCCGCGGCGTTCGGGACCGTGGTCGACGAGTCGCACCCGTCGTCGGCGATGTGCTCCTACAGCACGATCAACGGCACGTACGCCTGCGAGAACGCCTACCTCAACAAGATCCTCAAGGACGAGTTCGGCTTCGACGGATTCATCACCTCGGACTGGGGCGCCACGCACAGCACCGTCGCGTCGGCCAATGCCGGCATGGACATGCAGATGCCCGACGGCTCCTACTTCGGCGCCGCGCTCAAGCAGGCTGTCCAGGACGGCCAGGTCCCGCAGAGCCGGCTCGACGACATGGTCAGCCGGATCATGCGCGAGGAGTTCCGCTTCGGCCTGTTCGACCATCCCTCGCCGGACACGCCGGACGCGGTCGCCGCTACGCCCGCGCACCTTGCGGTCGCCAAGAAGGCGGCCGAGGACGGCACAGTGCTGCTGAAGAACGACGGCAACCTGCTCCCGCTCGACACGCACACGCTCCACTCCATCGCAGTGATCGGCGACGGCGCGGGCCCGAACACGATGAGCCACGGTGGCGGTAGCGCGACCGTGACGGGCACCGGCACGGTCGCGCCCTACGACGGCATCAAGGCACGCGCCGGGTCAGGTGTCAGCGTGACCTACGCGCAGGGCAACCGGGCCTCCAACGGCCAACTGCCCGCGATCGACACCCAGTATCTGACGCCGCCGTCAGGCGCCGGACAGGGCCTGCAGGGCAACTACTACGCCAACACGACGCTGTCCGGCACGCCGGCTGCTACCGAGACCGACCCACAGGTCGCCTTCACCTGGAGCGGCTCGCCGGCACCGGGGGTGCCGGGCACCAACTTCTCGGCCAAGTGGACCGGCACCCTTACCCCGCCGGTCACGGGCACCTACACGTTCGGGCTCACCAGTGACGACGGCAGCAGGCTGGTCATCAACGGCCAGCAGGTCATCGACAACTGGCGCGACCAGGCACCGAACACCGAGACCGCGCAGGTGGCGCTCACTGCCGGCCAGCCGGTGCAGATCGAGGTCGACTACTACCAGGCTGCCGGCGGCGCCATGGTCAACCTGGGCTGGGTGCTGCCCGGCAGCGACCTGATCATCCAGGCCGCAGCGCTCGCCGCCAAGTCCGACGTCGCCGTCGTCTACGCCAACCTCTTCGAGTCTGAGGGCAGCGACCTGGCCGACATCGATCTGCCGGGCGACCAGAATCAACTCATCGAGGCCGTCGCGGCGGCGAACCCGAACACGGTCGTCGTACTCAACACCGGAAGCGCGGTCACCATGCCGTGGCTGGACAAGGTCAAGGGCGTCCTCGAGGCCTGGTACCCCGGCCAGCAGGCCGGCAACGCCATCGCCGCGCTGCTGTTCGGCGACGTCAACCCCTCCGGCAAGCTGCCGGTGACCTTCCCGAAGTCGCTCGATCAGGTACCGGCCTCGACCGCGGCGCAGTGGCCCGGCGTGAACGGGAAGGTGCAGTATTCCGAGGGTCTCGACGTCGGCTACCGCTGGTATGACGCGAAGAACCTGACGCCGCTGTTCCCGTTCGGCTACGGCCTGTCCTACACCTCGTTCCGCTTCTCGAAGCTGCACGTGGACGGGCAGAAGCTGCGTGAGAACGGGCGCATCCACGCCAGCGTCCACGTCACCAACACCGGGCGGCGAGAGGGTGCCGAGGTCGCGCAGCTGTACCTGAGCGACCCCGCCTCGACCGGCGAGCCGGCCAACCAGCTGAAGGGCTTCCAGAAGGTCGACCTGAAGCCGGGCCAGACCAAGCACATGCGGTTCGAGATCAGCGCGAAGGATGCCTCGTACTGGAACAGCGACGCGCAGGCCTGGACGCTGGGTGCCGGTACGTACACCGTGCACGTCGGTGACTCCTCGCGGAATCTGCCGCTGTCGGACACGTTCCGCGTCGACCGCACGACCGGCCCACGCGACACGAAGGTGACCGCGCCCGCGGTTGCCATTCCGGGCTCGACGCTGTCGGTGACGACCACCTTCACCAACGGTGCGACCGAGCCGGTGCGCGGCGCGGCCACGACGCTGGCCGTGCCCGCGGGGTGGACCGCGACGGCGCAGACCCCGGCCTCGTTCGAGCTCGTCGCCCCGGGTCAGACCACGTCGACCTCCTGGTCGGTGACGGTGCCGGAGAACGCGCCCGGCGGCGTGCTCACCCTGACCGCCACGACCCGCTACCGCGGCTCGGATCGGCTGCCCCCGGGCACCGGCTCGACGACCGTGAACGTGGCCTTCGCGAACCTGGCCGCGGCGTACAACACCGTCGGCGTGAGTGACGACGCCGACCCGGCGGCCGGCAACCTGGACGGTTCCGGGTACAGCTTCTCCGCGCAGGCGCTCGCCTCGGTCGGCGTCACGCCGGGCGGCACCGTCACCAGCGGGTCGACCTCGTTCACCTGGCCGGACGTCCCGGCCGGGCAACCCGACACCGTCACCACTGCCGGACAGATCATCGCGATGGGCGGGTCCGGCGCGTCGCTGTCGTTGCTCGCGGTCGGCACGAACGGCACGCAGAGCGGGCCGCTCACCGTGACCTACACCGACGGCAGCACCTCGACCTCGACGCTCACCGTGGCGGACTGGTACTCCAACCAGGCCGTCCCCGGCTGCACGCTGGTGGTCACGGCTCCGTACTGGAACCGCCCGGCCGGCAGCACGCTGCCCGCCAACCACAAGGTGAGCCTGTACGCGGCGTCCGTCCCGCTCAACGCCGGCAAGCAGGTCGCGTACGTGACCCTGCCGAGCAACGGGCGGCTGCACATCTTCGCCGCCACCCTCAACTAATCACGCCGCGCCACAAAGCCCCGACCCTGCCAGCCAGGGTCGGGGCCTCACGCGCTCGACCGTTTCTCGCGACCTTGAACTCGTCGATCTCATGCCGGCCATCGCCGGGAGAACCACTCCGGGATCGAGCACGACTCTGCCGATGACAGGGCGTCGGATTCGATCTTGAAACCTAGGCCCGGGCGACGATGTAGCGGAAGCGGTTCTTCTGCACGTAGCTACCGCCGGGTTGGCGGCTTGCGGCGTAAGGGCGTGTGATGAATTAACTTAGCTGGTGTCGGGTGTGTCGGGTTCGGGGGGCAGGGTGTAGTTCCAGTCGCCGTGCCAGTCGTATTGGAGCAATAAGTGACGGTTGGCGGGGAGGGTTGGTTGGCGGGCAGGGTTGGTTGACCGGCTGGGGCCGCTAGTCGACGCGGTCGGCGATGAGCGGGCCGCCATCTGAGACCTGCTCGCCCGGGTCGCCTATGCGATACGCACCATCCAGGGCCTCGAGCGCGCGCTCGAAGCGGGCCGCGTCGTCCGCGTTCAGCGTGAAGAGCGGCTGCCCGGCGGTCACGGTGTCGCCAGGCTTGGCATGCAAGTCGATGCCCGCAGAATGCTGCACCGGGTCCTGCTTCCGAGCGCGACCGGCACCGAGCCGCCAGGCGGCGATACCGAACGGCAACGCATCCTGCTGAACCAGCACACCGGAGCGCGGCGCTGTGACCACGTGAGTCGCGCGGGCCACCGGCAGCGCAGCATCCGGGTCGCCGCCCTGGGCGCTGATCATCGCGCGCCAGATGTCCATCGCACGGCCATCGGCGAGTGCCGCAGGGACATCGGCATCCGGCCGACCGGCCAGCGCGAGCATCTCCCGCGCGAGTGCGACGGTGAGTTCGACGACATCCGAAGGCCCGCCGCCAGCCAGGACCTCGACCGACTCACGCACCTCGTTGGCGTTTCCGATCGCCCGACCGAGCGGCACGTTCATGTTCGTGAGCAACGCGGTCGTGGCCACCCCGGCATCCTTGCCCAGGGCAACCATGGTTCTCGCGAGCTCTCGCGACTGCGCAATGTCCTTGAGGAAGGCGCCGGAGCCGAATTTCACGTCCAGGACCAGCGCGGATGTGCCCTCGGCGATCTTCTTGCTCATGATCGAGGAGGCAATCAGTGGGATGGACTCCACAGTGCCGGTGATGTCACGAAGCGAGTACAGCTTGCCGTCGGCCGGGGCGAGACCAGAGCCGGCAGCGCAGATAACCGCCCCGACGTCTTCCAGTTGCTGCCGCATCCGCTCATTGCCGATGTTCGCCTGCCAGCCCGGGATGCTCTCCAGCTTGTCAAGAGTTCCACCGGTGTGCCCGAGGCCGCGCCCGGACAACTGCGGCACGGCAACGCCGAACGATGCCACCAGTGGCGCGAGCGGCAGCGTGATCTTGTCGCCAACGCCGCCGGTCGAGTGTTTGTCGGCCGTTGGCTTGGACAGCAAGGAGAAGTCCATACGCTCGCCGCTGGCGATCATGGCGAGGGTGAGGTCGCGAACTTCGTCGCGCTCCATACCGTTGAGGAAGATCGCCATGGCCATCGCCGCCATCTGCTCCTCTGCCACATAGCCGCGGGTGTATGCGTCCACCAGCCAGTTGATCTGTGCGCTGTTCAGCGATCCGCCGTCGCGCTTGGTGTGGATGAGGTCGACGACGTCGAAGGGTTCAAGGGCATTCGTCATGATGGTTCTCCGGGATTGCGGTACTCCTCGAGGGTGCGCGGGCCGAACGCATCGGGAATCACCTCGTCGATCGTCTTGATGCCCGACACGGTTTCCAGCAGCATCCCCTCGGCGGAGTGTTCGTACAGCAACTGTCGGCATCGACCACACGGCATCAGGATGTTGCCGTGGCCGTCGACGCAGGTGAACGCCACGAGCCGGCCGCCCCCGCTGAGGTGCAGGCTGGACACCAGACCGCATTCGGCGCACAGCGTCAGCCCATATGACGTGTTCTCGACGTTGCAGCCGGATATCACGCGCCCGTCATCGACCAGCGCCGCGGCGCCGACCGGAAATCGGGAGTACGGCACGTAGGCCATCCCCATCGCCTTCGTGGCGACGACCCGCAGGGCGTCCCAATCGACGGTCATGACTTGATATACGGTTTGCCGTCGGCCGCCGGCATCCGCACCTTGCCCACCAAGCCTGCGACGGCGAAGATCGTCACAATGTACGGCAGCATGAGCATGAACTCGCTCGGCACCGGTGAGCCCATGACCCCGAGCACGTTCTGCAGGTTGCTCGCAAAGCCGAACAGCAGCGCGGCGAGCGTGGCCTGGAGCGGCTTCCACCCACCAAAGATAACCGCGGCCAAGGCGATGAAGCCCGCGCCGTTGGTCATCTCCTTGTTGAACGCGCCCACCGAGGTCAGCGTGTAAAACGCGCCTCCCATTCCGGCGATGACGCCGGCGAGCGACACATTCCAGAACCGGGTCCTGTTCACATTGATGCCGACGGTGTCCGCTGCCTGCGGATGCTCGCCCGTGGAGCGCAGGCGCAGGCCCCACCTGGTATGGAACAGTCCAAAATAGACCGCTGCGACCGTGACGTACATGATGTAGATGATGATCGTCTGCCGGAACAGCACCGGCCCAAGGATGGGGATTTCGCTGAGAACCGGAATATTGATCCGGGGAAACTGCGGCGGCGAGTTCAGGGCAGCCCCGCCCGGGCTGAGCACAGTCGAGTAGAGGAAGCTCGTCAATCCGGCGACGAGCACGTTCAGCACGACACCGATGATGATCTGGTCGACGAAATACTTGATCGAGAATGCGGCCAGGACGAACGAAACCAGCATCCCGGCGATCATCGCGCCAACCAGTCCGGCATATGCCGAGTGGGTAACCGAGCCGATCAGGGACGCGACGAACGCGCCGGCCAGCAGCTGCCCCTCGATGGCGATGTTGACCACCCCGCCGCGCTCGCAGATCACGCCGCCGAGCGCACCGAAGATGAGCGGTGCGCTGAGCACTATCGTGCCGACCAGAAGCCCCGGAACCGGGAGGCTGTCGCCCGCAGATGCCCAGGCCAAAAAGACCACCATGAACAGGGCGGCATACAGACTGACCAGCCACAGCGGCACCTTTCTGGCCCGGTAAACTAGGACGAAAGACCACAGGGTGATGAGGACGAGGATGATCGGAACGACCACTCCGGTCAATTTCGTCGGCAACTGCAGGTCGGGGAGTTGGATGGCGTCTGACGAGGTCGAAAGCTGGAACATGCTCACACCGTCTCGTCCGAAACCCCAGAACAGCACGAGCGACAGGATCGCGAAGACGCCGAGCGCGATGGGAGCCTTCCAGCTCTTCACCACCGCCCTGGCAAGTGTGATGCCGGTCGGAGAGGCCCCAGTCCCGGATGCGCCGGGTTGCGCGGCCCCGGGCTGCACAGTCACCGCGCTCACTTGGTCACCACCGCTTTCTTGCCTTGGATTCTGGTGGTCTTCACCCTCGTCACGAGGGCCGGCTTCGGAAGCCGGAACACGGCCCGCACCAGAGGCGGAGCGGCGATGAAGAGCACGATCAGCGACTGGACGACGAGCACGATGTCAATGGGGATGCCCTCCGCGGCCTGCATCGAAAATCCGCCCGCTTTGAAAGCGCCGAAGAGGATGCCCGCCGCGAACACACCCCACGGCCTCGACCGGCCGAGCAGCGCGACCGTGATCGCATCGAACCCAATCCCGGCGTCGATGCCGGAGGTGAACCCGGTGGTGATTACTCCCTGCACCTGGTTCGCACCGGCCAGGCCGACGAGTGCGCCGGAGATGAGCATCACGTAGACATACATGTTCTTCACGTTGATCCCGGCAACCCGTGCGGCGCTGGGGTTCTCGCCGAGTGCCCGGAATTGGAAGCCCAGATTCGACCGGTTCAGAAGCCACCAGGTGAAGATCGTGGCTGCGATGACCAGCAGGAAACCAATCGTCAGGTCGTATCGCGGCCCGAGCAGCGCGGGGAAGATCGCCGTCGGCTTCATCGCAGGGGACTTCGGATTGTTCGATCCTGGCGCCTGGAGCAGGCCCTGCCCACGCAGCAGGTAACTAATGAAATAGAAGGCGACGTAGTTGAGCATGATCGTGGTGATCACCTCGTGCGCACCGGTTCTCGCCCGCAACAGGCCGGCAATGCCGCTCCACAGCGCCGCGCCGGCCATTGCGGCGACCAGTGCCACCACCAGGTGCACACCGGCCGGCAGGTCGAACGAGAAACCCACCCACCCGGCGAGCGCAGCCGCGACCAGCATTTGGCCACGCCCGCCAATGTTGAACAGCCCGGCTCGGAAGCCGATCGAAACGCCGAGGCCCGCTGCGATAAGCGGGGTGGCGAAGGTCAGCGTCGCGATGAACGGTCTGATGCCGTCCAGGAAGTCAGGACGGCGGAAGTTGTAGATGGACCCCTGGAACAGGGAGGTGTACGCGCCGGAAACGGATGTCCAGATCGCGCTGAACGTATCAGCCGGACGTGAGAAGAAGTAGCCGGCCGCCGTCTTCACATTGTCATCGGTGAGCGCGATGAGGACTGCACCGGCCACCATCGCCAGCACGACCGCGAACACGGATATCGCCGCGCCTCCGGTGGCGATCTCCCGCAGCACGCCGCTGAAACGGGACGGACTTCCGGTGTCCCGCTCGTCCCCCACGGCGGGGGTCTGGCCGGGCTCGGGGGGTTCGGCTGCCTCCGGCTCGGCCCCGCGGGCTGGAATCTGGTCGTCGCTCACGCGGCCACCTCCTTCGGCATCTCGCCGGCCATCATCAGCCCCAGGACTGCACGGGGAGTGTCGCCAGAGACGATGCCGACGATCCCACCGCGGTACATGACAGCAATGCGGTCGGCGAGGGCCGCCACCTCGTCAAGCTCGGTGGAGGCGACGATCACCGGGATCCCGGCATCCCTGGTCGCCACGATGCGGGTGTGCACGAATTCGACCGACCCGACATCCAGTCCCCGCGTTGGCTGCGCGGCGACGAAGAGCCGCAGTTCGCGGCTAAGTTCGCGCGCGAGCACCACTTTCTGCTGGTTGCCGCCGGAGAGCCGTCCGGCATGGGTGCCGATTCCCTGGGCTCGGATGTCGAACTCCTCGATCTTTTGCTCGGCGAAGGTGGCGAGGTAACCGAGCTGAAGGTTGCCCCAGCGCACGAACGGTGCCCGGTTGGAGCGATCGAGCATCAGATTTTCGGCGATGGTGAACTCGCCGACCAGCCCGTCTTCCTGCCGATCCTCCGGGATGAACCCGACCCCTGCGTCGAGGATCTTCCGAACGTTGAGGCCTCGGAGCGTCTTCCCGTCGAGCCGGATGTCGCCGGTCACCCGCTGCTGCAGACCCATGATGGCCTCGGTGAGCTCGGTCTGGCCGTTCCCCTGAACCCCCGCGATGGCGAGGATCTCCCCCGCCCGGACCTCGAAGCTGATGTGGTTCACCACGAGCTGCCCCTGGTGGTCGATGACCGAGAGGTCGGTGACGACCAGGGCTGCCTCGCCCGGCTCCTGTGGGCCCTTCTCAATGGTGAGGTCGATCGGGCGGCCGACCATGAGCGAGGCCAACTCGGTGTTGGTCGCCGTCGGGGAGGCCTCGCCGACCACCTTGCCGAGCCGGATAACGGTGATCCGGTCTGCCACCTCGCGCACCTCGCGCAGCTTGTGCGTGATGAACACGATTGCCGTCCCGGATTCCTTGAGCTGGCGCATGGTCGCCATCAACTCGTCGGTCTCCTGCGGCGTGAGGACGGCCGTCGGTTCATCGAAAATCAGGACCTTTGCGTCCCGGGACAGCGCTTTGATGATCTCGACCCGCTGCTGAATGCCGACCGGCAGGTCTTCGACCAGTGCATCCGGATCGATGTGGAAGCCGAACTTCGCGGAGATTTCCTTCACCTGCGCGCGAACCGCGTTCACATCCAGGCGCCCGCCGAATGTCGTCTGCTCGTGGCCGAGCATGACGTTTTCAGCAACCGTGAACACCGGGATCAGCATGAAATGCTGGTGGACCATGCCGATTCCCGCCGCCATGGCGTCCCCCGGGCCGGCGAAGTGCTGAACCACGTCATCGAGGAGGGTCTCACCCTCATCGGCCTGGTACAGGCCGTACAGCACGTTCATGAGGGTCGACTTGCCAGCGCCATTTTCCCCGAGCAGGCAATGGATCTCACCCGGCTCCACTGTCAGGTCGATACGGTTATTGGCAACAAACGTGCCAAACCGTTTCGTAATGCCACGAAGTTCGAGTTTCATTCGTCACAATCTGTCGATCCGCCCGTCGCTGCGCGGATGGGTACGTCCAGGGTCAAACCGCTCGGAGAGACCATCGCTGCCGGTCTCCCCGACTGGTGATACCGTGCCTGCTACTTAGGCGTCGACGGCGACTCGACCTTGATCTTGCCGCTGATGATGTCCGCCTTGATAGCGTCCAGCTCACCCTGCAGTCCGGGGTCGACCTTGTCCTGGAACTTGTGGAACGGGGCCAGGCCGACCCCCTCGTTCGCGAGCGTTCCCACGAACGGCGTGTTGTCGAACTTCTTGGCGGCGGCCGCCTTGACGACGTCCTCGACACCGGCCTTCATGCCCTTCATGATCGACGTGAGGTACAGGTCGTCGAACTTCGGGTCGGTCTGGAACACGTCGGCGTCGACTCCGATGAGCGCGATGTTCTTGCCGGAGGTGAGGATGGCCGCGCCAGCACTCTGGTAGATCGGACCGCCCACCGGCAGGATGACATCCGCGTTCTTGTCGATCAGCGCGTTGGCCGCGGCCAGGGCCTCCGTGCCGGCAGCAAAGCCGCCGGTGAACGAACCGTTTTGCGTCGCGACATCCCAACCGAGGACCTGAACGTTCTTGTTCTTCTGGGTGTTGTAGTACGCGACGCCATCGGCGAAGCCATCCATGAAGATGGTGACCGGCGGAATCTGCATGCCGCCGAACGTGCCAACGACACCGGTCTTGCTGTAGCTCGCCGCGGCGTAGCCGCCCAGGAACGCGGCCTGAGCGGTGTCGAACAGGATCGGCTTGATGTTGTCGTAATCCGGCTTGCCGTCCTGGTTGGCGTCCGCGCCGTCATCGATGATGGCGAACTCGGTCTTCGGGTTGGCCTTTGCGGCCGCGAGGCTCGCGGCAGAGAGGTTGAACCCGACGGTGACGATGAGGTTGCAGCCCTTGTCCAGCAGCTGGTTGATGTTGGGCGCATAGTCCGTGTCAGCGTCCGACTGCACGTGCGTCTCCGAGACGCCGAGGTCCTTTGCCGCTGCCTGAAGGCCTTCGAGACCGAGCTGGTTGAACGACTTGTCGTCGAAACCGCCGCTGTCGGAAACCATGGCGGGCAGGAAATTGCTGGCACTGGGCTTGGCACTGTTGCCACTGGTCTTCGGGGGTGCTGATGCACAGCCGGCGAGCAGCACTGCAAGGCCGAGTGTTGCAAGTCCGCTCATGGCGGCCTTACGTGGGGTGATTCTCAAGGTGCCCTCCTGGGTGCCGCCCCGGTATCGGTTGCCGGGGTTGTGTGCCTTGAATATTACCTAAAGTTGGCTCTCCTGACTCTTCTCAGTGTATAGGCACCGGGCCGTAGCATGGCCTGGAGTACTGGCCGCGACGTGACTCAAAGGTGGGGCGGTGCGCCTAACCAGCGCTTTCAGCGGACGCGGCCAGGGTGAGCGATAGACTGCGCCACGGCGGCTCGCGCCGCTGAAGCGCCGGACGTTGATATGAGATGGCCCTGTCAAGTGCGGGGGTCTCACGGGTCTCTCGATCTTGAAGCAAGAGGTGCAAGCGGGCGGGCACATGGGATCGGCAATCGACCATGCTGATATCCGCGGATTGA
>Ga0209840_1000229_pt1 | contig 12468 bp, 10 predicted proteins | sample PersoiDNA2013190_FD_185802 | JGI IMG/M metagenome (GOLD analysis project Ga0209840, IMG submission 185802) | Permafrost soil microbial communities from the Arctic, to analyse light accelerated degradation of dissolved organic matter (DOM) -... | ecosystem: Environmental > Terrestrial > Soil >... | reverse complement strand
CCTCGACCTGCGGAACACCCTGGAATACCTCGAGACGATGTCCGTCCTCGTCCTGGGCTACCAGACCGACACCCTGCCCGCCTTCTACGTGCGCGACTCCGGCATCCCGATCGAGTACCGTGTCGAGAGCGCATCAGACATCGCAGCCATCGTGGAGGCACGCGACCGCCTGAAGCTTGACACCGGGATCCTTGTCACGAACCCGATCGCCGAGCGTGACCAGGTCAACCCAGCAAAGCACGAGAAGGTGCTGCAGGCAGCGCTCAAAAAGGCTGCAGAAGAACATATCGAGGGCAAGGCGATGACACCATACATTCTTTCCTATATGCAGAAAAACCTGCCCGGCGTCATCGAGGCCAACATCGCCCTCATCAAGAGCAACGTCGCGCTGGGAACACAGATCGCCACCCTGCTGAAGCAACGCTGATCGCTGGCCCCATGTTCTTCGTCACGGGCGACCTCAACATCGACACCATGACGGTGGCGCCCACCCTGTCGCTTTCCGGAAAGGAAGCACAGGCGGACATCATGCTGTCCTGCGGAGGGCAGGGAGGGAATGTCGCCTTCTTCCTGCGATGCCTGAGCCGGCCGGTACAACTGTTCGGTACCCTGGGGACCGACGTCGCAGGAGATCTGTACATGTCCCACGTGACGCGCCTCGGCATCGCATACACCGGGGATCTTGTCGACGAACCAACGGGCATGGTCAGCGTCGTCCAGGAAGCCGGCTCGTACCACATGTACCGTCAGCGGGGCGCCAACGCAGCGGTGGATCCAGCAGCATTCACACGCTTCGTGCGCAGTGCCTGCGAAGCCGCTGGAGACTTCCTGTTCGTCTCGGGGTACAGCCTGCTTGATGAGGGTTGCCGGGCGGCACTCGGGGCAGTGCTGACAAGTTCGACTCCCGCTCGACCGATCGTCGTCATGGATCCCGCCAGCATCGACGCCATGAACTCCATGGGCCGCGACACAGTCCTTGCTGCTGCACGAATCTGCGATTACCTGCTGCCCAACGAAGAGGAAGCCTGCTGGCTCGCACAGAAGGCAGATGCCAGGGAGGCAGCCCGAGTACTCCACCGATCGACGAGGGCAACCATCGTTGTCAAGCTCGGCGCACGAGGCGCCCTCCTGTGCAGCAACGCTGGCATCATTACATCACCTGGCGTCACGCTCACACCCATCGACGTTACCGGGGCCGGAGACTCCTTCGCAGCCGCTCTTCTGTCAGCGCTTGCGACCGGGGCAGGCCCTCAGGCCGCGCTTGACGCAGCTGTGCGCTTCAGCACGGCCAAGGTGCGCCTTCAGGGAACACAGCCCGAGGAACTGCTCGGCTACAGCGGCTGACCCTCAGCGCCCGCGGGTTCTTCCGGAGCAGAGCGGCGGCTGGAAGCGATCCCCAGCGCCAGCCCGGCCAAGATAACGACACCTCCTGCAAGCTCGGCCGGACCCGGCCGGTCACCCAGCACCAGGAACGCCAGCAGACTGCCCAGAATTGGCTCCCACAGCAGCATCAGGGCCACAAACTGCGGCTGAAACCACGCCAGCGAAGCATTGATGAAGCCGTGGCCGACAGTCTGGCCCAGGATTGCAGTCACCGCAAGCCACAGGAACGACGTGCCCGACAGCGGCAGGAGTGGCCTTCCAGCGACCACGCACACGATCCCCATCAGGACGGCGGCCCAGCCGAACACTCCCACATTGTAGGAGAGGGGGTCCATCTCCCGGGACGCCCTGCGCCCGACGATGAGATATAGCGACGCCGCCAGGGCCCCGCCGAGCGCCAGCAGGTTTCCGAGGTTGGCGCCCGTGCCGGACCGCAGCCCAATGAAGAGACCGCCAGCGGTCACAACTGCGACAGCCACCCACAGCAGCGGGCTGGTACGTTCCCGAAACAGGACAAGGTCCAACACAGCCACAAACAGCGGGCTCATGGTGACGAAGACCAGCGAGGACAGCACCGAGGTCATCGACAGCGACGTCACCCATAGAGCGAAGTGCACAGCCAGCAGTGCGCCCGCCAGCATTGTAACAGGAGACAGACGTAGTTGTTGTAACAGTGTTACCCTTCGGGACGGTTCCGTTTCTGTAACAGTGTTACACTTTGGGACAGGTCCATTACCGGCGAGCGTGTTATACCTGCGCCACACCTGCAACGGAAGGAGCAGAAGCGTCGACAGCGCCAACCGCCAGAACGCTGTCACGAGAGGGTCCGTGCCCGCCAGCTTCATGAACGTCGACGTACCCGACACACCCAGGATGGCCAGAACGAGCCCTGCCCAGGCCCGGCCTCCGGGTCGACCTCCGCTCTTCTGTCGCGTTGCTGCTCTCATGCCATCAGTATAGTCACACTTCGACGTGCTCGCTGCGTTCAGGGGGTTCAGGGCTTCCAGGTGATGGTGACCGTCCTGGTGGTATCGGACCATTGCACATCCAATCCCAGCGATTCCGCAACGAAGCGAAGAGGCAGAAGGGTCCTGGAGTTCACCATAATCGGGACAACGCGGTAGTCGTCCGTATCGATGTTCATCGACTTGCCATTCACGCGGGCAATGTTCTTGCCGATCCACAGCTCCACCATCCGGTCCTTGCGCTTCACCGTGACCTTCCGTGTCCTGGCGTCCCACGAGACGACACTCCCGGTCACCTCCGCGATGGCGCGAACCGGCAGGAGCGTGCGCGAGTTCCGGATGATGGGTGCCGCATCGAGCTTGACGGCCACGCCGTCCAGGTACATCCAGTACTTGCCGATGATCAGCTTGAGAATCCTGGTGGTGTCATGGCCGAAGGTCGCCGTGACGCCGAGGGCGAACTCGTTGTCCTCAACAGTGGCGGTGACCGTGCCGACTGCGATGGCATTGTAGCCGGTATCGGTCGAGGTGACCATGTGCGCAATTCTTCCAGTGTGGGCCCCTTCCGCGATAGCATCGTCCACAGCGGTCACGGTCACCGTCTGAGGAGAGATCCAATTGGCGGGCGTGAACCTGAGGACAGCCGGGGATACCTTGACCTTCGTGTCGGGACTGGCGACGATGATGACGTCGGCCGTCGGAGGATTCTTGAGTGCGATGGTGTACGTATCAGTGGCCCCGCCCTCCGCAACCGACACGCTGGTCTTTCCGAGTTTGACACCGGGAGGCGTCACGGTGATGGTATACGTGGCGGATCCTACTGCAGCCAAAACATTGGTATAGTCCGAGACACGCATGACCATGCTCTCGGCCAGGACTAGCTCGACCGTCACAGTGCCAGCGACCTTGCCGCGGAAGATGATGGAGGAAACCGGACCCGTGCCGTCAAACGTCTCCCCGCCCATGCAGGTCCGGTTGATGTCGACGGTGCCGGCCGCATTGTCGAACGTGGTCGGCCACTGCATCGGGAACTTGGAGTCGGTTGCATCGATGCGGACAACTTCGAGCTTCGCCGGGTCAAACTTCACATAGGCACGGACTGCGTTGACGACCTCGCCCGCGGTGATGATGCTGACAGCCACGGAAAGGTCGCCGTCGCCCGTGGCGAATGTCCCGGTGGCCGGCGCAAGTGACAGCGTCGTCCCGCTTGCGGCAGAGGCCGCAGGGCCACAGAATGCACTGCTCAGGGCGCTGCATGCCAGGATCATGGCAAGGACGACGGACAGGATCCTTCTCTTCATATGTTCTTCCATTTCCCCAGGGCAGTCTGGACCAGTGCGCTATCGGCACACGGGCCAGGGACCCCGATCAGTCCCCGGGATGTCAAGGTGTCCGTTTGTACGTCAGGATGACGCTGCGTGCAACCGCGTTCCAGACGACGCCCAGTCCCAGGTTCTCGCTCAGGAACCGCAGAGGAAGGAGGGTGCGGCCTTCGATGATAACGGGAACGACCTTCTTGTCGGCAGCGTCAATGGCGACCTGCTTACCGTTCACGGCGGCGGTGCTCTTGCCTATCCACAGCTGCACCATCCTGTTGCCCAGCTTGACCGTGACCTTGTGGGCCACGGCGTCCCACCCTGCCGTCCCGCCCAGGGTCTCGATGAGCACGCGGACAGGGAGGAGTGTTCGGCCGTTCTGGATCACGGGAGCCACCTTGCCCGAAGGGTCTACTGCAACCTTCTTGCCGTCCACGGTCATCGTCGTCCGACCAATGACGAGGACGATAGTTATGGTACGGGCGGCAGTGCCGGATATGGTGAACTGACCCGGGCTTGTGCCGGCAAGGACGTTGATGTTGTCATCATTGCGCATGAGCTTCGAGGTACCCTCGAACGTGACCGTGGCCAAACCTGCAGTCTTGGCGCGGAAGGTGATAGTAGCGACTTTGCCGGCGCCACCGGTGAAACCGGGGGTCGGTACGCCGCCCGCGATGCGGATACGGCCCGACGTGTTGTTGAAGCTCTTCTCGACCACGACGGGGAGGAAGCTGCCGGCTGTGGCGTCAACCCCGGTGACTTCCAGCATTGCCGGCGGGAACCTGAGGTCGGCTTCGACGGCATTGATTGCCTCACCGCGCGTGTCGACAAGGATGGAGACGCGAAATGACTGACCGACGCCACAGGTGCCTGTCCGCAGGTCAAGCCTGAGGGAAGCCCCTCCTGCCGCATGGACGGCAGCCCCCTGGCGAACCAGGGGGCTGCCCAGCATGAGGGCAAGTGTGCAGGCGAGAGCGACGACGTGCAGTCTGCTTCGAGTTCTGCTACCCAGAATATTCATTCTGCTACCGTGTTCTCGTCCGAATGCACTGTCAGCGACGGCCTAGTTGCCGCCCTGCCACAGCGACATCATCATGCTGAGGTCGACGACGTCCACCTTCGTGTTGTTGTCGAGATCCGCCACAAGCAGAGGGATCTGGCCCGTTCCGGTGCCCTGTGTCTTGCGCCATTGGTTGATGAGAACGGTCGCATCGTACATGCCAACATTACCGTCAGGGAAGAGACCACCGCCACTACCGTTGATGTCACCACGGCGGAAGAGGTTGACGACGATGGTGGTGGGTCCAGTGATGTTGGTGAACACCAGATCCTGAGCCTGTCCAACGTTGCGGGTGGTGAAGAAGGAGGCGCCGCCCTGGGCCAGCGGGACGGGATCTGCACTATTGCGGCTCGTGCTGTAGATGTACGAGTAGTCAGTCGTCGGCGTGACACGGAACGTGGCGATTCCGCCCTTCGTCACGTTCTGTGACCAGGGCGTAGTATGGACAATGCGGCTGTTCGCCGCGATGGTGACGATCCAGAAGTTGGCGTCGAAGCTCGCTGCCATGGTGTGGTTCGCAGTGACGTTCGTGAACGTATAGGTGGTAACTGCGCCCACGGAGACCCCGTCCACCAGGACGTCCAGGACGTGGTAGTCGGCGACGGCCTCGATGGTAAATGTCTGATCGGTACCGTAGGGTACTGGCACATCACCGGACGGCGAGACGGCACCGTTCGCGCCCGCTGATGCAGTGATCGTACGGTCGTTCTTCACGGTGACGTTGGCGTCGGCGGTGAGGGTCGGGAGGGCGACAGTGTCCACGAAGGTCGCGCCCTGCTCCCATACGCCCGAAGCCGCCCGACCGCTGTAGGTATCGGCGTCCGTGTCGAACGAGACAGTGGTGTATGTCGGTGTCTCCGACGCGGCGGTGAACGTGATGGTGGCAATGTCGCCCGCAGGGGCGAAGCCAAGGCTGTTGTCTCGGCCACCTGCAATCCGCACGGTGCCGGATGCCTGCATGACTTCCACCTGCGTGGGGAAGGGATTGTCGGTGGTGTTGCAGGTGCAGCTCACATATGTCAGGCAGGTCGTGTCATAGTCGATGGTGGCGACGAACGCGTTGGCCCTGGCGCCGCTGGTCGCGTCGAAGTGCAGGGTCATGGTGACTGTGTCATCGACCCTCTTGACTGGGCCGGCAGACGGCGTGAGCGACAGCAGCGTAAAGGTTGCGGCTGGATATCCATACCACGGATTGGTCCAACCAGTCTTGTCGCCAAGATGGTATACTGTAAATCCGCTGCCACAACTCGTAAACATAGCATCAGTGCCTGAGGGTGCGTTGCCCAGGAAGTACGCTGCGGTCAGGCTCGAGCAAAGCTGGAACGCATTACCGCCAATGCTGGTCACGCTGTTGGGGATGGTCACGCCGGTCAGTATCGTTTTACCAGCAAATGCACTGGCGCCAATGCTGGTCACTGAATGCCCGCCCAGTGTGTCGGGGATGACGACAGCACCTCCCGACCCTGTATAGCCGGTAATCGTGGCGTTGCCGCCATCAACCGAATACGCCCAAACCCCTTCAGTCTCCGCCCTTGCCTCGGACACCAGGGCGAAGATACCGGTGAACAGTGACAGGACGAGACACATCGCGATGGAAACTGACAGAGCCTTTCTCATTTCGTATTCCTCCCCTTTAGGATTAGGTGTCAGTGTCATGGACGTCGACAGCTAGCGTACGTCTACCATTTTCAAGCACACACGACAATAAAGTTGAGTATCCACCGCACCTCCACTGTGTCAAGCCTGAGGGGAACGCCTCCTGCGGCATGGTGGGCAGACAAGAGCGACAGCCTAGTTGTCCTGCCACAGCGACATCATCATGCTGAGGTCGACGACGTCCACCTTCGTGTTGTTGTCGAGGTCCGCCACAAGCAGGGGAATTTCGCCGTCTCCGGTACCCTGCGTCTTGCGCCACTGGTCGATGAGAACGCTTGCGTCAGATCCGTCAATGGTGCCGTCCGGGACGAGACCAGCGCCACTACCGTTGATGTCACCACGGCGGAAGAGGTTGACGACGATCGTGGTGGGTTCAGTGATGTTGGTGAACACCAGATCCTGGACCTGTCCAACGTTGCGGCTCGTGAAGAAAGAGGCGCCCTGGGCGGCCAGCGGGACGGGGTCTGCACTATTGCGGCTCGTGCTGTAGATGTACCAGTACTGGTCCGAGTCCTTGTCTATCTTCGGCGTGATATTGAATGTGGCGGCTCCGCCCCTGGTCACATTCTTTGACCAGGGTGTGGTATCGACAATGCGGCTGTTCGCCGCGATGGTGACGGCAAACGTGTCCACTGCAAAGGTGGCCGTGACACTGATGTCTGCAGTGACGTTCATGTCCGTCCTGGGGTTGACAGTGCTGCCGTCACTCCAGCTGACGAAGTGGTAGCCGGCCTGTGGAACAGCTGTCACAGAGGTGCCGCTGGCTCCATAGTTTACGGTCTGCGAAGTGGCGCCGGTGATGACACCGCCTGCGGTACACGTGTAGGACAGCGACCACGTCGCAAGCCCAGTGTACAGGCGCCCCTGGTATGCCCCTGCCATGAGCCGGAAGCCGTCCGCACTCGAGGCGCAGCACTGCCACGCGGCGGCGACGGTGCCTGCCGGCTGCGCGTCGGACCAGGTCGCTCCTCCGTCTGAGGACGTCCACACGCTGCCACCGTCCACTGCCGCCACGATATGAAAACCGTCTGCATCCACAGCCACTGCCTGCCAGTTGCGATCGACGTCGCCCACCGGCCGCAGTTCGGCCCATGTGGTGCCTGCATCGTCCGAACGGTAGAGCCGGCCGACGGTAGACAGTGCTGAAGGATAGCTGGCCACCACGAGGGTCGAGCCGTCAGCATCCATCGCGCACGCTTTCCATGGACGATTGGCATCGCCCGCAGGACGCAGTTCGGTCCACGTTGCCCCAGCATCAGTCGAGGCATAGGCTCGCGTGGTCCGGGTCAGCGCCATGATGCGTCGGCCACTGGCGTCGCAGGCGACCGCCTGCCACAACAAGTCAGCATCGCCGGCGGGACGTGTTTCGCTCCAGTCCGAACCTCCATTTGTCGACAGCCACAACCTGCCTGAATACACGGCGGCGACCAGCGTGGTACCATCTACGTCGCTGGCGACGGCCTTCCAGCTCCGACCTGACGTCACGCCCCCGGGTGAAGTCGCGCTCCAATCCTTCCCGGCGTTCGTAGAAACGTACAGCCGTCCGCCGTTGACTCCGGCAATGAGGACAATTCCGTCGGCGTCCGAGGCGCACGCCTGCCAGTACCTGCTCATTCCTCCTGCCAGCGCGCCTGCCTCGACCCAGGTTGCGCCGCAGTCTGCCGAGATCCACAGTCGCCCACCATTGTCACCGGCAAGCAGCCTCTGCCCCGTCGCATCGGATGCACACGCCAGCCAGTTTCGGTTGAGGTCGCCTGCAGGCTTCCTCTCAACCCAGACCGAAGCCGCAACGGCCCGCACTGCATGAGGCACAATTAGTAGCTGCGCTAGAAACAAGACGATAAGTGTGCTACCAAGAGCCCACGAACGCCAATCCCTTTTCCCGACTTTCCACCTTTTCACAAGGTCCCCCTGGTCTCTGATAATTTCGCAATGCCAAACGACTTTTCCCCCCGAACACTCTAGTCATTTCGTTTCTCACTGCAATACCATTCGCAGTTGTGGACCACTCCCAGAAGGAGGCGTTCCTGAAAAGACGCATGGATTCCCGCATTCGCGGGAATGACCGAGACTGTTACACTTCGGGACGGTTCCATATCTGTAACACTGTTACACTTCGGGACGGTTCCGTTTCCTCTAAGACTGTTACACCTGCGCCTCCCACTGCGACCCCCTGGATATGAAAAAGCCCCCAACGAAGGGGTACAGATTGGATTCCCGACTTCGCGGGAATGATGGATGGGGACGCGTCCGCGGGAATGACGGGTCAGGAGCGTATGTTACACTTCGGGACGGTTCCGTTTCCCCGTGCGCAGCTCATGCAACTGCCGTGCAGCAGCCAGTTCCGTCTTCATCTCGACGTATATCTGTCGTGCCTTTGGATCAGTCTCGACAAGTCTTCTGATTTCCTACCGATACGCTTTAGTATCGGCCGTCATTTCACGAATGCTCTTCATGTCTCTTCTCCTCCAGGAAGCAAGGAATACTGCTCAGACGTCATAAGCGTCAAAAGACGATCGTTGTTCATCGTGGCCTCATATCGTGTTCGGCCAGGGTCTGGATGGCGACCGTGTGGACAGATTCATCAATGATGCTAGCTGTCGCCATGAGGTCAAGCAATGCGTCAAAGTTACGCGTGAGAACATTCCTCTTTCTTGCTAGCGCGAGCAGTTTCTTGTCATGAGTGATGAGAGAGATGTGCTTTTGTTCCGCTAGTACGAGGTACGCGACGTCGCATAGCGAGACCCCTCGAGTAGTGTCCAGTATCTCGATGAGAGTCCTCACGCTATCGGAAGCGAGTTCCTCGAATGTTGCGCCCTTATCCTGCAAGTCCTGCCAAGACAGTTGAGTGATGAGTTCCTTGGTGCGCATGAGATCTGGGACGTGAAGAGATCCCAATCTGAAGGCGGCGTCAACAAGACCACACGTGCTCAGATAGATCCAGATGTTGGTGTCAATGACCAGGCTCTGCGACGAGTGAATTGGCATACCCTTCTCCGTTACCGAGAACCTTCTCCAGGCTCCAGTCAAGCAGCTCGGCCGCGCGCGTTCCCGTGACTTCACCTTCGGCATACGCGCGCATAACCATGCGCTCCATACGCTGCGGGGCCTCCGGGGGAAGACCGCAGGAAGGTTCTACCGTACGCCAGCCTTCGTGATTGCGCAGCTTCTGCCACCGGATGTTCTCTGCGGAGGAAATGATCTTGAGGTCCGCCGCCCGGTGAATCCATCCGCTGATGCTGAGACCGTACTTGGCCTTGAGCAGCTGAAGTTCGACCATACTCAGGTGGTAGCGGTGTTCGCCGAGTTCGCGAAGTGCAGTATCAGCGGGAACGAGAAACGCTCCGGCAAATCGGTTGGCCAGCCGCTCTGGCAGCTTGCCCGACGGATGTTGCAGGACAAGGTGAGCCAGCTCATGGGCGAGCGTGAAACGGACTCGATCGGCGGGAGCTCCAGTGCGCACGACAATGAACGGGCGACCGTCCGACTCCAGAGCACAGGCATCGAAGTGATCATTGGCAGCCAGCTCAACGACCGGGATGTCATGGTCTTCCAGCAGATCCACCATGCTAGGAATAGCGTCATGGCCCAGATGCCATTCAGCACGTAGTTTTTTGGCAGCATTTTCTACATCCACGACATCGCTGACGCTCAGTGCAGGCAGCTTCAGCTTCTCATGGCGCTGCGCGAGCTCCTCGGCTTCGCTGTAACGCTCGGCTTTGTCCTGAACGGCCGTCATGATAGCCTTGCGCTCTTTGACCGCCAGATCTGAGCGCTTGCGGTATGCTGGTTCCGACAAGATAACGGCTGTTGACCTGAAAAGCCGCTCCAGACTCAGGTCCAGCACCTGGCACAGCCGCATGAGCACGCCTGAGCTTGGCATGTCGAGGTCACGCTCGTATTTGGATACAGCAACTCCGCTCACACCCACGATCTCTCCCAGCTTCCATACGGACAGTCTCTTCTGCTTGCGTGCTACGCGCAGTCTCCTACCAATCTTCATCTCGCACCTCCACGTTGCCGCGTGGGAAAAGTTCCAGATACAACACACGAATTCATCGCACGAACGATTAACAGAATAGCATGTTATTGATATTTGTAAACTGACATGGAAGCGGTGTCGCATGGTGGTTGACACACGCTCTGGTGCATATAGATGTCTGTCTTGATGGAAGGTGCAGGCGCGAATATCGCCTGCTACCGTTGTTACACCTGCGACCCCCTGGATATGCAAAAACCCCCAACGAGGGGGGTACAGATTGGGTTCCCGACTTCGCGGGAATGATGGATGGGGACGCGTCCGCGGGAATGACGGGTCAGGAGCGTATGTTACACTTCGGGACGGTTCCGCTTCCTCACTGTCACCGAGTTTCAGCGTCAGGTCTTGTTGCCGCGATCACGGTGACAACACGTCGATAGTAGTCTCTGATGCTGGCGACAGCGATATCAATGTCGACACCAATGTGGCACGATGCAGCCAGAACCGCGTACGGCCTTCTCCAGGAACCTGGTGGATCCGGGAGTCTCTCTGGAATCGGATGAGTGTCTCTGTGGCTGAACGTCGCCAGCACTGCTGCCGTGATACCTTCAGGTTCAAGGCTCCCCATTTCAAGGAGCAGTACCATGTCGACAAGGTCCTTGACGCGGCTGTTGTCGCGCATGCCTGCGCGGGGCATTGTATAGGCATGCAGTTTCTCGGCGAACTGCTGCTCCAGGCTTGTCGTGGTGAGCGGGGATGCCTCGATACCGGCAAAGCCAAACCAGTCTTCACCTGTTGTGACGCGAAGCGGTTCGAGGAGAACGTCTCCAACAGCAACATCGACATGAAAGGTAACGAATGGTCGGCCTCCCAGCATCGAGCGAACGGGGAATCTTTCTCCGCCGTAGAGTGGGCCGCCGAGGTCCATCATCGACTCTCCCACTTGAAACTCGAGCCAGTCATCTGCTGAGCGAGAAGCAGCCTGCTGCAGCATCCGTTGTAGAGTCTCGTGGTTGTCGGAGCCTCTAACAAGGCTGGTGTTGAGAGCGAGATCAATATCGCGGGTCGCCCGGGCGGATCCAATCGCCAGCTCCAAAGCATGTCCACCCTTGAGAATCCATTTGTTGACCCCATCGTGCTGTATGCGAGTGACAAACCGGTCAAAGGCAACTTGCTGTCGCAGGCGCTGCAGATCTTCACCTTGATTCAATGCCCGTTTCCTGAGCCGGTCCTCAAGAGCCTGACGAAAGGACACCGCGTCATCGTACTGCTGAGAACTCCTCATCGGGAAAGAATGCTCCGCATGATCTCCGCGAAGGGAGATGACGGGTTCAGCCTGGCAGCACTGGTCAGATCGTCCCGCTGCACGAGCCCACGCTGGAGGGCTTGGCGTATGGCCTGCTCAAGAAGGTCAGCAGAGATGGTCACAGCAGCAACGTCGATGATCGTTCTCAGGGGACGAGTGACGCTGTACCCCTCCATCATCTCAATGTCGGCCGGCTCGAGCGTTGCACGATGGATGACAAGGATGGCGGGGATCCCGGCCGACCTCCTGAATGACAGCGGGACTGTTATGTGTAGACTGGCGGGCATGACATCCGAGAGTTCGTGGATAGACAGGGCCGTCTCGTGTGAGTACACGCCTTGGGGTACTCCAAACCTGTTTCTTGACCACAGTGACCACAGCACTAGGTCCGGTCGATCAGCCGCCGTGTAGTCGGCAAGGCGGTAGATGCCCCGTTCCTCGCGGATCCAGTTCCCGGTCTCACTCTGGTAGTACTGTGACGGATATGAGTAGCCAGCCTCGAGAGCCTGTCTGGCAGTGAAGTATCCCTGCTGGCGAGAGGCAATGCTTCGTATGTTGCGTTCCGATTCCTGTGTCTTTCCCATTCGCACAACCCTTAACATTTTCTTAAGTATTGTGCAATTCCCGTGAAAATCAACACACCGCCCCCAGATATGGAAAAACCCCCAACGAGGGGGGATATGGAAAAGACATGACCCTGGCAGCGACCTACTCTTCCAACGGGCTTCCCCGTGAGTACCATCGGCGTATCGGGCTTAACTTCCGTGTTCGGAATGGGAACGGGTGTTTCCCCGACGCTATGA
>Ga0209840_1000227_pt1 | contig 12475 bp, 14 predicted proteins | sample PersoiDNA2013190_FD_185802 | JGI IMG/M metagenome (GOLD analysis project Ga0209840, IMG submission 185802) | Permafrost soil microbial communities from the Arctic, to analyse light accelerated degradation of dissolved organic matter (DOM) -... | ecosystem: Environmental > Terrestrial > Soil >... | reverse complement strand
AGAAGTGTGAGCAGGTCCTCGAATACGCAGGCATTATGGAGACGATTGCGCGCAAGCTCTACAAAGTCCACGACATGATCTATGTTGGGCGCGGCGTCAACTACCCCATTGCGTTGGAAGGCGCGCTCAAGATGAAGGAGATTAGTTACATCCACGCTGAGGGATATGCTGCGGGAGAACTCAAGCATGGCCCCATCGCCTTGCTGGACGAGGATGTGCCCGTGGTGGGCATCCTTCCGCAGGGGGTGCTGTACGAGAAGATCTACTCGAATCTGCAGGAGTCCATCGCGCGCGATTCCCCCCTGGTGGTACTGGCTGACAAGAAGGACAAGAGAGCACAGGGCATTGCTACCGACTTCATCCCGATGCCGTCAGTCGAAGAGTTGTTCTCTCCGGTCATCTACTCGTTGCCGCTCCAGCTACTGGCATACTACACTGCTGATGGCAAGGGTCTGGACGTGGACCAGCCGCGGAATCTGGCCAAGAGCGTGACGGTGGAATAGCTGAGCTCTGAGACCTGTTTTGTGAGGCGCTGAGCCAAAGGCCGACCTTGTACAGGGTCGGCCTTTCTGCTATACTTGCCGACGTGTGCGCCCGTGGCCCAACTGGATAAGGCGATGGCCTCCGGAGCCGTAGATTACAGGTTCAAGTCCTGTCGGGCGCACCAGACCTCTTTTTTGCGAAGTGGCTTCCCCTCTAAACTGTAGACATGCGGGAAGAACGGTGGTTCCAAATTCTGAACCGTCGAAGCTCATTCCGTAGGGAAATACGAACCTTTGTAGTCGCTTGCGTGTCGCTACTTCCGATTCTGTCCAAAGAGAACCCATTCTGTCCAGCAGAGTCAAGCCAGCCGTGACAATGTCCAAGTTGACACTCTGGCATTCGAGGCAGTCGCGTTTCTCGGCTTCAATCTCCTGAATCGCCCGATCGGCTTCCTCTCTCAGTCGTCGAGCATCGTCATCGAGAAGCACATTGTTGAGGGACTTCTCGATAATCTGATCTCTTCGCTTCTGTTGCTGGTTGAGGCGGGCGTCAAGCTGTCGGATCGCTTGCTGACTGGACTTGCTGTCCTCGACCAGATCTGCCTCCATGGCCTTCCTCAGGCGTTCGATTCGCGATGGTGTCAGACTGAGCTTGTTCAGATGGTTGACAAATTTTGGCTCCAGGCTGTCCTTCCGGAAAGAGACGCATCTGCATCGGGTACATCGATAGTACCCGTATCTGCCCCCGTGGCCTCGGGACCAAGCTGCTGTCAGGGGTTGACCACAGTGAGGGCAGAGCACTGTTCCTCGCAACGGGAAGTCCGGATGAACTTTCCTGTACGGTCGCGCGACAGTGTGGTTGGACTTAGCAAGCAGTTCCTGCACCCTCCAGAACAGACCAGCGTCGACGAGCGGCTCGAAGTCGCCTGGTATTCGTCTGCCAAATGCATTGATGTACCCGATGTACGTTTCGCTCTTGAGCATAGTACGGAAAGCATGTGGGCTCGGCGCCCGCCCGGAACGCATCCGAAGACCCTCTCTCACAAGCTGAGTTCTCGCCTCATATAGCGGCATGCCGGATTCAACAAGGTTCCATGCGCTCTGCACTAGTTTGGCGGTCGAAGGGACATCTGGAACAAGACTCGGTGTACTCTTGGAGTGGCCGTTAACATAGCCAATGGGAGCAGGCCAAACAAACCTCCCTGATGCGACGGCCGCAATCATGCCTTTCTTGGACTGGTCTGCCCGGTTCTCATTGTCCTCCTGTGCAATCGCGGCGAATATGGTCTCGATGAGTCTGCCGGAAGGAGTGTCATCCAAGGCCTCAGTTGCCGATTGCAGGAACACGTCATGTTTCCGAAGCTTTATCCTGAGATTCCCGTGGTCAGTCGAGTTGCGCGCGAGCCTGTCCACCTTGTACACGATGACCGCACCCAGCAGTCGCGCATTGTCTTCGACATACTTGAGCATGGCCTGCAGTTCGGTCCGGTCAGAGGTCTTCGCACTTTCTCCGCGTTCCGTGAAGACCTTGATGACGTCATAGCCCTCGCGAGTCGCGTAGTCCCGGCATGCTCGTTCCTGAGTCTCCAGGCTATAGTTCTCGACCTGGTCCTTTGATGAAACACGTGTATAGATGACGGCGCCCGTCTTAGTTGGCCTTGTCATGTCGTCTCTCCTCCTTTACAGCATCAATGAGAATCCGTGCAAGCACGGTGAGTTCTTGACCATCTTCATCAGCTTCGACCACAGCAGTCGCATGGCTCTCCGATTCCGCAAGTACTGTTTCAGGGACGGCCGCCTCGTCGATCGTGGAGGATGGCGCCCCCTTGCGTGACTCGCCCAAGCTTCTTGGCACGTGAGCAACGGCCTGACTTGCGTCCGTGTGCTCTTTGTATGAGTGCTTCCCGGTTTTGCCATTCATGGGTTGTAGTCTATAACTGCAACTCATGACGCGTTAAGCAATCTACCGTGCTACGCTACTTTTTTGAGTACCGCTTTGCCATGTAGGCCAGGATTCCATTGATTTTCAGCTCGTCGAGCGACTCCCCAAATCGATCCCGGACACGCACTCTGATCGACCCAGATGAGAACTTCCTGTTCTCCCAGATGAACTGGTCTCTCTCTTCCTTCTTCCTTGTTCGGATCACCGGCGGCCCCTTGTGGTACGAGTCCAGGAGACTGCGGATCTTGCGCCAGTTCTTTGCCACGTAGTCGAGCACGTCGCGCTTCGACGCCTCCGGACTGATGCAAATGTGCACTGGAAAGAATAGGATAGAAAACCACTTGTCAGAGGTTGGCTGAGGTGGCGTCGAGTAGAAATTGCCCTCCGGGTCGCGCAGGATCTCCCGGAACTCATCGACAACCTGACAGGAATCCAAGGCAGACTCCCCAAGAGCACCCTTGCTGTCTGCTAGCAGGTGACTCCACGGTGCAGCTTTGTAGAGGTCCCAGTAGTAGTGGGACAACGCGAATGCCGCCAGTTGGTCGCTGCATTCCTGCGGATCCTGAATGTCCAGTATCTTGGCCAGCTCAGCGCCGTACTTGATGTATTGACGCTGATCCCGCAACAGAAGATTGGCTTTCCGCAGACCCTGAGTCGTTACAGGGACTTCAACTTTGCCGCTGGATCCCTTCAGTCTGTCTGTACCCTGCTTCTTCAAGCTAGAAGTACCCGCGGGTGGCTCTTTGGACGACTTGGGTTTCTGCGGTTTGCTACTCACTAGTGCCTCCTGGCGGTACCTGCTCCTTGCGCTTCTCCCTCAGCCCGGTCCGAACGTTGTATCCCACCCCGCGACATGTCCGCCTCCCCTGCGTTGCCTGTCTGTATCATACCGCATTTCGGGTTCTAGGGCCTACTCTGCATTGTGTGCGCCAGAGCGTCTCTTCACAGAACTGCTCCGGGCTGAACGAACTTAGTCTTCGTTCGGGGCTCGCGACAGCGAACGCTGAGGGTACTCCCGGGGGTCATCCATAGCCTCGGCGGGCGGGACTTGTTTCGGCCTGACAGTTCGCATATCGAGCTTCCTAGGCTCATTCTGGCCATGCTCGTGACCACCTACAGCACGGGACGCGCTCTGAATGCGCTCGTGCTGACACGGCAGTACCCCGTCGCAGCGATTGCGCCCGAACACATGATCCATTGACATGTGGATTCTCGGTCGAAAGCGAACATAGCCAAAACCCGCACATGCTGATGATTGCTGACGCTTGCCTCTCGTTTCATGCTCCGAAAACTGCGGTTTGCGGACGTGGCATTTTGAGTGTCTGGAGACATAGTCTGCAAGCGGTCTCCAAAGAGGCCTGTGGATAACTTTCTTCGGTGAAGGTGTCGACCAAGGAGAGGCTGATCCTCGACGAAAAGGATGGTCCGACCATGCCATGATCTCTGAGAGCAACCAGAGTGATGAGGCTTCATAGAAACCGACCGGTCGGTCTTCCACAGAGCACTAGGTCGCCCTGCGGGTGCCAGAGCCCAACACCAGGAGCGCCCAGACCAGTACAGACAAGTACCCTGACTCCATCCCGTATTCTGTGGCATCCTCTTTGGTTTCCTCTTCCTTAAGGTTCCTCCTTCTATCTCTCCTTCCCTCCTCTCGGGTTTCCCCTCACCACGCGTGCGTACGCCCATCCACCCGCTCCTATGAACTGCCAAGGTCCTGGAAGAATCGATTGTCACGTGGCCGGGGGAGCCTTGGTTATCGTGAACGCGGCTGTCTCCATGTCCCGGAATACGTTCTCGATGGCATCAATGGCCTCATAGGCCCGCTTGTCGAACGCGTGTGCTTGCTCCTCGTCCTTCATGAGCCGGAGAAGCGCAACACCACAGGTCGAGAGTCTGCCCAGATGCTTCCGCCACTCATCAGGCCAGTACCCTGCGGGAAGAGTCTGAATCTTGGTGATCTCGAGCTCGACGAGATCCAGGCGTTTCTGATGCTCGATCCTCCCTTCCTCGTCTTCGACCATCAGCTTTGCCGAGCTGTTCATAGGGATGTATGGCTTTCCTTCTTCACTCATCGTTCCTCCTTGCGCTCTTCCAGGACCTCTGGCGCGTCCTTGGCGGTCCAAACGTGCGTGGCCCAGTCTTCTGTTTCGATCGTTACGGCCGTGATGCCCTTGTCCGGAACACACGCATAGACGTAGTTGCCGTTGTCGCTGTTGTCACCGTCGCTCCTGGTGACCCCGAGGTAGTAGTCATGAGTCGGGACTTCGTCGTTCTCCGGGCCACGAAACAGCCAGGCAATGAAGGCTACCATGACGGTGTTCGGTTCCATGCGGTCCAGGGGGTAACTGTCGCCCTTGCACTTCTTGAGCACTTCTGCATCGAACTGACGGACGTATCTGGGCATCGTCTCCCCACCCCAATGCGAGAACAGAGTCACGCTACGCTCATGGCCAGTTTGGAACTGAATCGAGATGCGGTCTCCCATGATTCCTCCTTAGGAGATGAGTGTCATGCCGTGCTTGGCTGCAGCTTCGATCAGTTCGGTCCTGCAGGCGGCCTTGAACCATCTCAGACACATGCTTGCGAGTTCGTCGATGGGGCGCCAGTCTCCGAGTATCTTGGACCCGAGGTAACGGACACTGGCCTCGAACCCATGGCTCCCTCTGTAGTTCCAGTAGTAGTCGATGACGTCGGCCGGGGTGATCTTCGCCACCCTGGGTTCATCGGTCACGACGTCCGCGTACTTGAACGTCAACGACTTCCGGTGGATGGTCTTGATGAACCGCATCTCGGCAGGATCGCCGACCGTTTGCTCGAACAGCTCACCCAGGTCATCTGAAGCTGCGTTACGTTTTGCGCTGCTATCCATAGGGACCTCCTAGTCCTCAATGTTGAGAAGCGTATAGGTACCGAGCTCCCCACTTCTGTCCGCGGCCGCCATGAAGACGTCCGCATCTCTCCGATCGGTGAATGTTGCGATGATGATGGAGGGGGCATCCGGCGCCAGGCGATAGCCAATGACAGCCTGGATCTCGTACAGGTTCGCCAGGACAGCCTCAAGTACTGATCGTGTCATGGTCTGTGCTCCTTTCTCGTCGGCAGAACTCACTCAAGAGACCATGGCGTCCCCAGGGACACACTGGTGACCGAGGGCTTCAAACCCGGGTACATGCCAGATGTTGCCATCTGTGGAGTTGTAGTAGTTGGCATTGAGCTTGCGCTCAGACAGGCGACCGCCACACCGTGCACACCTGTTCCTGTTGTCACAGAGGCAATGCACGGTCATCACACGTCCCTGGAAGACCGGACTGGGATCCAGACACTCCCCTCGGTACTCGTGGCAGACCGGGCACAGTGCCAACCCCTTTGGGACTCCCGGAGCTTCTGTATTGGGACCAGAGAGTTGTAGAAGGTCCTCGGCAGTTGCCAGCCTCCCGCCCTTCGTGAGGTCACCCATGAGGGTACCTGTGACAGGATGGCTGCTGATGGAATCGGCCAGAATAGCCACCCGTGCGAGATACGTTGCATCTGCTGCTATCCAGGCACTGACGCGACGCGAAGGCTTGAGGCTGCCCGTCATGAGCATCCCGTTCGTGGGGATGTCACCAGAGAGCCGGCACTGACCATTCATGAGGTAGATGCAGCGTTCAGGCGCCAGGACGAGACAGGTATTCAGGTCGTTGGCCAGTGCTTGCGAGATGGCGACAGCAAGCAGGGCTTCCTCACTGATGGTTGGCAGAACAATCACATGGTACAGCGCAGCCACAAGCCTTGTTTCCAGATACGGGAACAACGGCGGATGCGGCCATGGTCCCGGCAGGATGACCGACGTGTCCTGAGAGGTCATCGTGCCGGGACCAGATTGGTTCGTGTGCTTGAGGTCGAATCTCGGTTCGTCGTGCATGTCACTGCCTCCTTTGTCATCAGGCGCAGCACATCTCACCAGGAGAACCGAAAACGGCTCCCCTGCTGTAGTACGGACATGGCAAGGGAGCCATGGCGTTTAGCAGGTTGGTGAGGCGGCTGCAAGTGCCATAAATCGCCGCCGGACTGCATCACAGTCCAGGAAAAGCAAAAAACCTTGCGCGCCAAAGCACAAGGTCAGAACATCAACTCATGTCCCGGCGCTTTAGCACATTTTTAAGTCCCGCGGAAGCAAGTGAGCCTTACATAAATCACCGCGTCATACAATTATAGAATAGGATGGTTAATTGACCTGTCAAGACCACTCTGGAGAGCTGCGTGCTTCCTTGGAGAGAGCAGGTCTTCGATGTCCTGTGTCAACTTCAGGTCAATTCTGATGTTGTACCCTGCCATACACACGAGACACGTTGAGATCTCCGCTATGGGGCTAGAATCGCTTCAGGCGGCCAGAGCGAGGCGACATCCCAGAAGACTCACTCGTACTGACCCTTCTTCTGTTTGACGATGAAGCCAAGATAGCTACTATGTGCGATAGATACGTGTCATATCGGTCATTGGAGGGACACATGCCAAATGCAGACGACTTTCGAAGTGAGCTCTACAGCATCTTTTCTTCTTCTCGAGGTGGCTACGTCGACGTGACGTCTGGTGACCTACACCGGAGGGTAGGAGAATATCCGGGGCCAAATCATCGCATGCCGATCTGCTGCAGCGTCATGAGACAAGCCATGCAAGGTGGTGATGTCATACTCGATGAACCGCCGAAAGGAAATGGCGCCACGCTGACGATCCGATATCGGTTGCCGCGGTAGCACAAGCTCCCCTACGTAAGGCAACTTGCCTGACGGGATGATGAGTGCTCGTACGTGGGGCTGACTGTCTCGTGATGTTGGAACGGAGTTCAAGTTGATGCTGGAACCACGCCGGGCCACGACGTCCGTTTTCTCATCGATGAATCCGCATTCCCGGTTTAGCACAACGTATGCTATGCCGTCGTCGCAGAAGAGAGCAACCTCCTCGTAGAGAGGGGATGCGACGATTTCTCTGTCGCTGGTGCAGAACCCTCACGTATTGCCCTTCCGGCGGGGGATGAGGACGGCAAGCTTCCTGGAGCTCGCTGGCTCTCCGCTCCACAGCCAAGACAGGGAATGGAGCATTCAGGAGACGCCGCAGTCATTTCCTGGCCGCCAGTTCCTCTCCGTACTAGAGCGGAACTACGACACGCCAAAGTCCTTGTGATCCTGCTTAACTTCACTCGGACGCTGATCCTGCTTCTCCCGCAGCATGGCGACGGCATATGCATGGGCTATCATCGGCATCTCGTCTATATCATCCGTTCTGTCCGACATTCGGCGGGGCGTCCTGCCACAATCGATATTCAACCTCGAGGGGAATACCTTGAATACTGCCACGCACCCATTGTTGGCAGTCCATGTACTGACCGTAGTCATCGAGCCTGCTCCAAGCAAAGCCGAGGGGTGGCATTCCACCCTCCTCCAAGCCTTTCAGCACGATGTTGTCCAGCGCCACATGCGCCACGTCGTACACGCTGTAGAATCCAGGAAGACGGCGTTCACCCAGAGCGATCGCATATTTGATGCTCATATTGATCCACTTCTGGGCTTGGCCGACTGACACGGCAAACTCGTGCTCTGTGGAAACCGCTATCAGTATGTCCACCGTCTCCCGGTGCCATGCGTCAAACGACGGCTGAGTCCATGCGTGCTCACCCGGGAGTACTGTGAGGCGATCCTTCAGGACGCAGAGCATCGCTGTCTTCCACTCCCCGTGATCATCTCCAAGCTTGCTCATTCCGTGCAGCGTGCGGTTCATGTCAAGATAGGCGCGCCACATACAACGGTCAAGCCAGTCGCCCCTGCGCCCGAAGTAGCAAAAGGCCACAAAATCGTCCCAATCGTTCGCAGAAACAACATGCCTTGCCGAAAGTTCGGCACTCATTGTTCCTCCTCTCCCACAGAACCTTGACCGGGAACAGTCTGCTCGAAGCTGTCAGCAGCCTCAATCGACCCAGAGAGCTCTGCTCACTGGGGTTTCTGCCGTTTCTCCGACCCCCGATACTTCTTCATGACTTCATCCAGATCACCCCACGGCATCCTGCGACCGCTAGTCGATCCCTTCCGGTACCAGACAATCGCACCCTTGGACACCCTGAGCTCGCCAAAGACCTCGCCATCAGCCTTCACCTTGAACTGAATGTCCGACTTGCCCAACACACGCTCAGGGACCTGGAATGTCACTTCATGGCTCATCTTATCCTCCTGACTCAAATGGCAGCTAACTACCCACAGTCATCACTCGACCGTCACTCTCCTGCATGTGGAAGATGTCCACCCTAGTCTCAAGGCACTTCCTGAGGCTCAAGTCGTTGGCGCCCACCTCAAACCATCCTCCTGGAGCCTGGTAGAAGTCCAGCCCTCGCCCAATCTTGATGACCCATCCGTTGTCCAGCCGGACCTCCCGGTCGTGGAGGTTCTGGTTGAACTGGACGGTCAGATCGACGTCCATCTCGAGCAGGCTTTGCCGCAATTCTTCCAACTTCTCCTCGGCCTCTACCCGCTGACCTTCGTCGCCGTTCCCTGTGATGAGCGTGATCTTTCGGACAGTACCTGCCTTCACGGCGGTCTCACAAAACCGAACGAAGTTCTGGATCTGGTATGGCGCGCGAATGTACGCATCCTCGATCGTGACCGCAGTGCATCCGGGCAAGTACGGCCCAAGAATGGACTCGTAGGTATGGCCAGTGTCACCGTACAGGATCTGGTAGTGCTGCTCTTGAAGAGCCTCTTGAGCCGGTTGCACGGTCTCGGGAGTTGGTACCATCTCGGTCGGTGGCACAGTTGGGGCGGCCGACGGCAGAGCCTCCGGTAGTGTCGTCAGCGGCACCTGAGTCAGTGGTGCGGGAACCTGATCCTTCTCCCCGTGAAGATGGCGACGCGCGGGTGTCTGCGTAGCTGCGGCATCCTTCGACTCGGGACAGAACACGACGACTTCCTTGCCGGCATTGTCTATGTATGACAGGCCGATGTTGGCGAACTCGTCGTCCGGCTTGCGCTTGTTCATCTGCTCCTTGACCCGGCGCCGGTACTCTACTGCGCATGCGACGTACTCCTCGAACTCCTCGTCACTTGGCGAGACACCGGGGTGAAGAATCTTCAGGAAGGCACAGACCATCTTCTTGATGCCGTCCTCGTCACGTCCCTCAACGGAGCGACCAAGATGAATGCGCTTGCTGACCTCCTCGTAGCGGTTGGTATGCTTGAACTCGTAGTGAAAGGCTTCCGCCAGGTAGTCCGTAATGAACCCATAGTTCTGCGTCAGGTACTCACTGCTGTTTTTGGGCATCTCCCATCCGGGGATGTAGCAAGCGAACCGGTCCATGATGGCAAGGTCGAATTCAGGGGGCAGCGGTTGGAACAGGTCATACTCGGTCGAGTTCACGACCTGCCGCACCGAGAGATCGAAGTTGCCCACGAAGCTGAGGCTGGCATCGGCGATGACCTCCGCTCCGCGTGAGAAGCGCCCGTTGGCCATGAAGTCCTTCATGATCTGAACAGTGTCGGGGTCCTTGATCTTAATGCCACCGACCTCATCGAATGCCACGGTGTCCCAGAAACCGACCAGGCCGACTTTCCGACGAGCGTTGTTGTAGAAGAGAGTAGCCTTGGTTGCTTGTCCACCGGAGATGAGGGTCGCATAGGGCGAGAACTCGCTGAAGAAATATGACTTCCCGGTGCCGCGCGGGCCCAGTTCGATGTAGTTGAAATTCGGCTCGACCAACGGTGCCAAGCGTGCCATGAAGTGCATCTTGATGCGTTGCGTCAACTTGGAAGGCTCCAACCCCACCGAGCGCAGGATGACGTCAAGCCATTCGTCCCTCGTGAACGCTGCCCGGTGCTCGGCATAGCTGCCAAAGTCAAACCGGGTCAGCTGGATAGGACGCAGCTCCTCGATGTAGAATGCGTATTCGTCCTCCTTGATGTCATTGTACGCCAGCGTGACTTCAGCCCAGATACCACCTTCAAGCAGACGATCGTTGTCGAGGTAGAACCGTTCGCCAACGGCAATGCGCTGGGAGTTGAAGTTCTCCAAGGATGCCCAGTGGCGCCGCTCCTTCTCCACATAGCGCACGTGTACCTTGTCGATGAAGCGGTGCTTCCCCTCGGTCGCCACCTTGGATTGTGCGGCATTGGCTTCATCCGGTCGCACGTAGTTGTCCTGGAGCGTAGCGAGCACGGCATCCATGCCGGCGTCAATCTCCGCGGGTTCGTTGCTCGCACAGTATCGGGCGAGCAGGAACTCGAGCACGAAGGTCGGCACGTTGGTTCCCTTCTTGATCCGATGCAGAAGGTCCTTCCGGACCACCTTCCCCGGGAAACTTGTGTTCAGCTTCTGGTCCAGCGCATCCATGTCTCTCGTCGTCTCCATGTCCATCATACGGTATAGTCCGTCTCCAAGTCGATCTTGTCATGGGTCTCGAGCGTCATCGGGTTGAGGGCTTTCACGGCGAACCTGCCCTCGAAACCCGGATCCATCCCCAGAATCACCTGGGTCAGCTGTCCCGGAACAAGCCTCACGGTATGGTCTGCTGGGTTTACCGAAGCGCCCGGCCGCGCTTCACCAACGACGTTGCCCTTGGCATCCTGAGCCTCCAGCAGCACGTCGACGCTGGCTACCGATGAGAAGAGGTCATCCACGGTCAGCAGCAGTTCAACGACTGGAAGCTGCGTCGTGATCTTCTTCAGACCGCTCCTGTACGACACCTTCACGCTCATCTTTGGCGCTGGGGCACGGTTGCTGCTCTCGAGCTTCACGACGATGATCGGGACGACCGTCTCCTGGAGGGAGACACCGCCGTGGAAGTAGACGTGCCCCCCACCGTATGGAGCCATGCTGCGAGGGAAGGCGGCTTGTGTGAAGCCTCCCCGGATTCCCAGCCTGTCTGCCCCCATGACAACGTTGTTACTGTCCGACGTGCCATCTCCCAGCAGCATCCGGTCATGAGCATTTACTGGCCACGTGCCGGCAGGTTTGGCACAAATGTCGCCCGCTTCAGCCTGTGTGTTGAGGAAGAAACCGTGATCAGTCACGATCACAGCGCGGTCGAAGCCGATGTCGCGCAGTCTGTGCACGGCGACTCGGATGAGCTTGAGCGTATTGGGGATAATGCTCATCGCCATCTCGGGCGTCGCTTCGAGCTCGCTGTCGATCTCCCCAGATCGCAACACCAGAAGTTCCACGGTGTTGGATGTCTTTGACTTGCCTCGCACGAAGTCGCCGAGAGGCATTTCGCTGAACCGGTCCCCATACTGCTTCTTCAGGAATGCCATGCGCTGCAGGACATTCGCTACTGGTACTTCGTTCACCCGTGGCAGGATGCCTCCATTTTCCAGTACGAGTGAAAGACCACTCTTGCCCCCCGGCAGGAGTGATGCCATCCCGACCGGCGTAACAGACGGAAGCTGGGCACACGCTGCCTGGATCTCGACGGTCCCTTCTTCCGTCAACTGCCTCTGAAGTGCCACCCCAAGCTCATATCGGAGCGCGTCGACCATGATGTAAGCAACACGACGCCCGTTTTCCTTGAGGTGCTCGGCAACCAGCCGGTCAAATGACTCGGCATTGGACATCCGCCCCGCCGGAGGCCATCCCATGCCTTCGACGTGCTTCACAAAGGCTGCTTGAACCTTCTCGGCCAGGCGTCGATACCGCGCGCGAGCCGCTGCCATGACAGTTACCAGCATGCCCGATGCGTCAAAGCAGTCGCTCGTCGCCTGCTCGAACTCACGTTGGCAGCGGTCCGCCTCCCTCAGACTCCCAATGTAGAAGTCCAAGAGGGTATCCAGACTGCGAACGTGCTCTGGCAGTTGTCGCTCAAAGTCACTGCACGCTTCAACGAGACGGAGTGCTGCCCGCACCAGGTCCCATTGAGACCTGTTCTCGCCCCTGCCCATCCACACGGAGTCCTCGTGCTTCGCGAGAAGACCATGAGCCACGTCGGGAGCATCAGAAACGATCCCTTTGATCGCTCGCCGCAGGAATGTCCGCTCCTCGAACGGGAAGGTATCTTTCTCGCCCAAGTCTTCGATGGCACTGCACAGCTCCGGCA
>Ga0209840_1000226_pt1 | contig 12494 bp, 12 predicted proteins | sample PersoiDNA2013190_FD_185802 | JGI IMG/M metagenome (GOLD analysis project Ga0209840, IMG submission 185802) | Permafrost soil microbial communities from the Arctic, to analyse light accelerated degradation of dissolved organic matter (DOM) -... | ecosystem: Environmental > Terrestrial > Soil >... | reverse complement strand
CCGCCAACGCCCGCCGGGAGGCCGCGGACCTCGAGCGGGCCCTGCAGGTGGACCACCCCGGCGTCGGACTCGAGGCCTGGGACTGGGCGTTCTACGCCGAGCGGGTCCGTCAGGAGCGGTTCGCGCTGGACGACGCGCTGCTCCGGCCGTACCTGGAGCTGGAGCGCGTGCTGCACGACGGCGTCTTCCACGCGGCGAACCAGCTGTACGGGCTCACCTTCCACCGCCGCGAGGACCTCGTCGGCTACCACCCGGATGCGCGGGTCTACGAGGTGGTCGATGCCGACGGGTCCGGCCTCGGCCTGTTCGTGGCGGACTGGTACACGCGGGAGACCAAGCACGGCGGCGCGTGGATGAACAACCTGGTCGACCAGAGCCACCTGCTGGGCGAGAAGCCGGTAGTGGTGAACAACCTCAACGTCTCCGCCCCGCCCGCCGGTGAGCCGACGCTGCTGACCTGGGACGAGGTGATCACCATGTTCCACGAGTTCGGCCACGCCCTGCACGGCCTGCTGTCGGACGTCCGCTTCCCGTCCCAGTCCGGCACCGAGGTCCCGCGCGACTTCGTGGAGTTCCCGTCCCAGGTGAACGAGATGTGGGCCTGGGAGCCGTCGGTGCTGGCTCGGTACGCGGTGCACCACCGCACCGGCGAGCCGATGCCGACTGCATGGGTGCAGACCCTGCTGGCGTCCCGGCAGTTCAACGAGGGGTTCGCCACAACGGAGTACCTGGCCGCGGCATTGCTCGACCAGGCGTGGCACCAGCTGACCCCGGACCAGGTGCCCGACGAGGTCGCGCAGGTGGCCGAGTTCGAGAGCGCGGCGTTGGAGGCGGCCGGGATGGCGCTGAGCACCGTGCCGCCGCGGTACCGCACGACGTACTTCAACCACGTGTTCGGCGGCGGGTATGCCGCGGCCTACTACGGCTACATCTGGTCGGAGGTACTGGACGCGGACACCGTGACGTGGTTCGAGGAGAACGGGGGGCTCAGCCGGGAGAACGGCGAGACCTTCCGGCGGCGTCTGCTCGCCCGCGGCGGTTCGCTGGATGCGATGGAGGCCTTCCGCGACCTGCGGGGGCGGGAGCCGCGGATCGAGCCGCTGCTGACCCGGCGCGGCCTGGACGCGTGACGGGTGCCGTCCCACTCCAGGTTCGGCTCGGATCTGCGCATCTGACGCACAGATCCGAGCGAAACGCGCCGCTCGCGGCATGAGGGCTACCGCCGGGTACGGTGACGGCATGCCGATGTTGCCAGCGAGCGCTGCAGGACTGCGCGCGGAGGACGAGGTCGCCTCGATCTGCCAGGACCTGTTGCGGATCGACAGCTCGAACTTCGGGGACGGCACCGGGCCCGGCGAGCGGGTGGCGGCCGAGTACGTGATGGCGTCGCTGGCCGAGGTCGGGCTCGAGCCGGAGATCTTCGAGTCCGCAGCACGGCGCGCGAGCGTCGTCGTCCGCCTTCCCGGGGCCGATCCGCAGCGCCCGGCCCTGGTGCTGCACGGGCACACCGACGTCGTCCCCGCCCCGGCCGGCGACTGGTCTGTCGACCCGTTCGGCGGCGAGGAGATCGACGGCCTGCTGTGGGGCCGCGGTGCCGTTGACATGAAGGACATGGACGCGATGATCCTGGCGGTGGTCCGCCAGATGGTGCGTGAGGGCCGCAGACCGGCCCGCGACGTCGTGGTGGCGATGTTCGCGGACGAGGAGGCCGGCGGCGTGTACGGGGCGCGCTACGCGGTCGACCACCGGCCGGACCTGTTCGAGGGTGCCACCGAGGCGATCAGCGAGGTCGGCGGCTTCTCCGTCGACATCGCGGGCCGTCGCACCTACCTGCTGCAGACCGCCGAGAAGGGCATCGGCTGGCTGCGGCTGGTCGCGGAGGGCCGGGCGGGCCACGGGTCGCAGCTGAACACCGACAACGCGGTCACCGAGCTGGCCGCCGCCGTCGCGCGGGTCGGGGCGTACTCCTGGCCGCTGCGGCTCACGCCGACCGTGCGCGCGTTGCTGGCCGGTGTCGCGGACCTCACCGGTCTCCCGTTCGACCCGGAGGACCCCGACGCCGTCGCGCGGCTGGTGGACGCCCTTGGCCCGGCGGCCCGGTTCGTCGGCGCGACCTTGCGCAACACCGCCAACCCGACCCAGCTGTCGGCCGGCTACAAGGCCAACGTGATCCCTGGCCGGGCGGAGGCTGTGCTGGACACCCGGTTCCTGCCGGGGTACGAGGAGGAGGCGCGACGGACGCTGGCCGGGCTGGCCGGGGAGCGCGTCCGGGTGGAGGAGATCCACACCGACGTCGCGCTGGAGGTCCCCTTCAGCGGAGGCCTGGTGGACGCCATGGTGGCCGCCCTCGATGCCGAGGACCCGGGGGCAGCGGTGCTGCCGTATGCCCTGTCCGGCGGGACCGACAACAAGTCACTGTCCCGGCTGGGGATCACCGGGTACGGCTTCGCGCCGTTGCAGCTACCGGCGTCGCTGGACTTCTCGGCGATGTTCCACGGGGTGGACGAACGGGTGCCGGTCGAGTCCCTGCGGTTCGGGGTGCGCGTGCTGGACCGGTTGCTGGCCACCTGTTGACCTCGACCGGCGCCGACCGGGCCGGCGCCGCGGGGCGCGGCTCCGTGCGGGACGACGGGTCAGAGCGTGCTCCGCACGTGGATGATCTTGCGTCGGAGCCAGACCTTGCGACGCCCGCCCGGGAAGAGCATGGTCCGTGCGAGTTCCCAGCGTCCGTACTCCGCCTCGTCGGTCAGCAACCGCCGCGTGTCGTTCCGGTTGGCGGTCTCGCCCAGGGTGAGCACCCGGTACTCATAGTGCGCACCCTGTGCCTGCCAACCGTCGCGGACCGGCCGCATCATCGCGTTCCCGTCCAAGCTCGCTACCTCCATGCCGACCCGAGCCGATGGATCGAGTGCCATTGTGCACGTCCCGGCGCTACCTTCGGACCATGACCGTGGATCCGCGTGCAGCGCTCGACCGACTCATCGCCGCGTTGGAGGCGCATTTCCACGCCGTGACAACGCGGCGAGCCGAGGACGACCCGGCCGTGGATGACGCCTACGACGTGCTCGCCGACGCCTTCGAGGTGTACGACGACGCGCTGGCCGGCGTGCACGGGGAGACCCTGCCGTTCGGGCTGCTGGACGACGACTCCGACGACGACGAGGACGACGTCGACGAGGACGACGTCGACGAGGACGATCTGGACGACGACATCGAGGACCTCATCGATGAGGCGGACGAGGCGGACGCCGACGAGGCGCGCTGAGCCTCAGCGTCGTTCGGGGTAGCCCGTCGCCGGAGCGCTGACCTCGTCGAGAGCGGTCACGATCTCCGCTGGGAGTTCCACGTCCAGGTCCAGCTCGAGGGCCGAACGCAGCTGGCCGGTGGTCCGCGCCCCGATCACTGCCGAGGCCACCTGGTGTCGGCCGAGCACCCACGCGAGGGCGACCTCGAGGGGAGTCCAGCCCAAGCCGTCGGCCGCCGTCACGACCGCCTCGACCACCGGGGTGGCGAGCGGTCCGAGGTAGGGCTCGACGAAACCGGCGAGGTGAGCCGACGCCGCCCGGGAGTCGGCGGGCACCGTGCGGCGGTACTTGCCCGTGAGCACCCCGCGGCCAAGAGGCGACCAGGCCAGGACGCCGACGCCGAGGTGCGTGGCCGCCGGGACGACCTCGCGTTCGATCCCGCGCTGAAGCAACGAGTACTCGACCTCGACGGCGGCCAGCCGGTGGTCCGGCTCGAGCAGGGACGCGGCCCGGGCGGTCTGCCAGCCGCTGTGGTTGGACAGGCCGACGTAACGCGTCCTCCCGGTGTCGAGGGCGTGCCGGAGAGCCCCGACGCTCTCCTCCAGCGGGGTGCGGGGGTCGGGGGACTGCACCAGCCAGAGGTCGACGTGATCGGTGCCGAGACGCGCGAGGGAGGCATCGAGGGTGGACAGCAGGGACCCGCGCGACGCGTCGACCACGCCGCCCGCAGCGGTCCGGCGGATCCCGGCCTTGGTGCACAGCAGGACGTCCTCGCGCGCGACAACACCGCCGAGCAGGTTTCCGACCAGGGCCTCGGCTGCGCCGTCGGCGTAGGAGGCGGCCGTGTCGACAAGGGTTCCGCCGGCGTCGACGAAGTCGTGCAGCAGCGACGCTGCCTCCTCTTCGTCGGTGTCACGGCTCCAGGTCAGGGTGCCCAGCGCAAGCGACGAGACCCTGAGCCCGGTCCCACCGAGCAGTCGCTCCTCCATGGCCTGCAGGCTACCGGCAGGCCACGGGCCGGGCGGGCTGCCTGGCCCATGGCCTGCCGGCAGCCGGGTCTCATCCGACGACCTGGTCGAGGGCCAGGTAGGGTGACCGATCGTGACATGGTGGGAAGGCATCGTTCTCGGCCTGGTACAGGGGCTGACGGAGTTCCTGCCGATTTCCTCCAGCGCCCACCTGCGGGTCGTCGGGGAGCTCCTGAACGGCGGCGCGGACCCCGGTGCGGCCTTCACCGCGATCACCCAGATCGGAACCGAGACCGCGGTGCTGGTCTATTTCCGCCACGACATCGTGCGGATCGTGACGGCCTGGTGGCGTGCGTTGCGCGGGCAGGACGGGTCGGGCTGGCGGGCGCGGATGGGAGCCGGCGACCCGGACGCCCGGATGGCCTGGTGGATCGGCCTGGGCACCGTGCCGATCGTGGTTCTCGGGTTGGCGTTCGAGGAGTCGATCAAGGGTCCCTTCCGGAATCTGTACCTGATCGTGCTCACCCTCGCCCTGTTCGCGGTGGTCCTCGGGGTGGCCGACCGGGTGGGCGCCAAGCGGCGCACCCTTGACCAGATGACCCCCGGGCACGCCGTTGCCTTCGGCTTCGCGCAGGCGCTCGCCCTGATCCCCGGTGTGTCCCGCTCCGGCGGGACGATCAGCGCCGGCCTGCTGATGGGCTACACCCGTGAGGCGGCCGCCCGGTACTCCTTCCTGCTGGCCGTCCCAGCCGTCCTCGGGTCAGGACTGCAGCAGCTGGTCACCAGCCTGGACGACTTCGGGCGGACGGGTACCCCTTCGCTCGGCGTGACGGTTCTGGCAACGGTCGTCGCGTTCGTCGTCGGCTATGTCGTGATCATCGGGTTCCTGAAGCTGGTCAGCACGCGCAGCTACCTGCCGTTCGTGATCTACCGGTTCGCCTTCGCTGCCGCGATCGTGCTGCTGCTGCTCACGAACGTGCTCGATCCGGTCAGTGGGACGGCCTGAGTCACAGCCAGCCGGAGCGGCGGAACATCCGATACAGCACGAGACTCACGCCGACCATCACAGCCGCCGCCGCTGGGTATCCCCAGATCCACGACAGCTCCGGCATGTGCCGGAAGTTCATCCCGTAGATCGAGGCGATCAGCGTGGGCATGGCGACGATGGCCGCCCAGGCGGAGATCCGCCGGATCGTGTCGTTCTGGCGCACCGAGATCAGGGCGTGGTGCGCGGAGAGCATGTCCGCCAGCAGGTCGTCGTGCGCGTCGAACCGCCGGTCGAGGCGATCGACCGCTGAGACCAGGCGTCGTACCCAGGCGTCGGCGGGCGCGGTGTCGTCCGGCCCGGTGACCAGCTCGGGCAGCTCGGCGCCGAGCGGGACCAGCGCCCGCCGCGCCTCGGCGATCTCGCGCTTGAGCGCATAGATGCGTTCCACCGGGGCGTCGTGCGAGCTGGAGAACACGGCATCCTCCAGCTCGGTGACCGCGTCCCCCAGCGAACCCTCGACCTCGGAGGCAGCCTGGACGAGGCTGGCCCACAGGGCAGACAGGACGCCGCCGGTGAGGTGGTCGAGCGTCGTCTGGGGTTCGGTGAGGCGTTCGGCCATCCGGTCGAGGATGCCCGCAGCACCGGTCTCCGCCGTCAGCACGACGCCGTCCAGCACCACGCAGGTCACCTCACCGGTGAGGACGTCGTCCGAGGACTCGCGGTAGCTGAGGGTCGGCGCCGTGAGGTGGACCCCCCCGCCCTTGAGGTGCTCCAGGTGGGGACGGATGCGGGCCCCCGGCATGCTCCGGGTGCCGGCCCGCTCCAGCACGTCGGCAGGCAGGCCGAGACGCTCGCCGACCACGACGATGTCGGCGCGGTCGGCGACGCGGACCCATCTGACCTCGGTATGGGTCGAGTCACCGTCCGGCGCCCAGCGCTCACCGGACCGGACCCAGGTGCTGACCTCCGGGGTATCCACGGTCCCAGTGTGGACCCGCCGGACCTCGCCGCGAGCCCAGCGCGAGCCCAGCGCGAGCCCAGCGCGAGCCCAGCGCGAGCCCAGCGCGAGTTTGGTACGAACCCGGCACGGGCGCCTTTCGCCCGCGACTAGGCTTCCGCCGTGCGCACCTGGCCCTCCCCGCATGTCCCGACGGTGCCCGGACGAGGCGGGCAGGTCCGGTTGATCGACCCCGAGACCCACGCCGCGGTCGTCTCCGCCGACGGTCCCGTCGCGACCATGTACGTGTGCGGCATCACGCCGTACGACGCCACCCACCTGGGGCACGCGGCGACGTACATCGCGTTCGACCTGCTGCACCGTGCCTGGCTCGACGCCGGCCTGCAGGTGCACTACGCATCCAACGTCACCGACATCGACGACCCCCTGCTCGAGCGTGCTGCCGCGATCGGCGTCGACTGGGAGCAGTTGGCCACCGAGCAGACGGCCCTCTTCGCCGAGGACATGACCGCCCTCGGCGTGCTCGCGCCGCACACCTACCTCGGCGCGGTGGAGACCATCCCGTTGGTGGCCGAGGCCGGTGCCCGCCTGCTGGAGATGGGCCTGGCCTACCGGCTGCCGCTGGAGGAGGGAGCCGGTGGTGCGGACCCGTCCTTGGGCGACGTCTACGCCGACATCTCCACCGACCCGCACTTCGGTGCGGTGGCCGGGCTGTCCCACGACGAGACGGTCGCCCTGTTCGCCGAACGAGGCGGCGATCCGGGCCGCCCGGGCAAGCGGGACCCGCTGGACCCGGCGCTGTGGCGGCGCGAGCGACCAGGTGAGCCGAGCTGGGACGGCGGCGTCCTTGGCCGGGGACGGCCGGGCTGGCACATCGAGTGCACGGTGATCGCGGCGCACGCGCTGGGCTCACGATTCGATGTCCAGGGCGGCGGCCGTGACCTGTGCTTCCCGCACCACGAGATGAGCACCGCGCACGCCCGCGCCCTCGGCGACACGGGCGCCCGGCTGCAGATGCACACCGGGATGGTCGGGTACAAGGGCGAGAAGATGAGCAAGTCCCTTGGCAACCTGGTGCTGGTCTCCGAGCTACGCGCGGACGGCGTCGACCCGATGGCGATCCGCCTGGCGGTGCTCGCTCACCACTACCGCGAGGACTGGGCGTGGGACCACACGGTGCTGGCCGAGGCCGAGCGCAGGCTGTCTCGGTGGCGCTCGGCGCTGTCCGGCGTCGGCGGACCGGACCCCGGGTCCACCGTCACGGCGATCCGGGCGGCGATGGCGCAGGATCTCGATGCCCCGGCAGCGTTGCGCGCCGTCGACTCCTGGGCTGATGCGGCGCTTTCCGTCGGCGGCGACGTGATCGGCGCCCCGGGCGTGGTGAGCCGGGCGCTGGACGCCATCCTGGGGATCCGCGTCTGAGCAGGCCGGCGATGCGCGTGCGACGCCCGTCGGACCGCAACGCTCAGGTGGTGGGCCCGGTTCCGTGGTCGCGGCGCCGAAGGTAGCGCTCGAACTCCCGGGCGATCGCCTCGCCGGTCGCCTCGGGCAGCTCGACGGTGTCCTTGGCCTCCTCGAGCTGGGCGACGTACTCGGCGATCTCGGAGTCCTCGGCCGCCAGCTCGTCGACCCCGTGCTGCCACGCCTCTGCGTCCTCCGGCAGGTCGCCCAGTGGGATCGCCTCGCCGAGCAGCTCCTCGAGCCGGACCAGCAGCGCGACGGTGGCCTTCGGCGACGGGGGATGGGCGACGTAGTGCGGCACAGCCGCCCAGACCGACAGGCCGCGCATGCCGCGGCGGGTCGCCTCGTGCTGGAGCACGCCGACGATGCCGGTCGGGCCCTCGTACGTGCTGGCGTCCAGGCCGAGAGCGTCCTGCAGCTCGGGGTCGTCAGACGTGGCCGTCACCGGGATCGGCCGGCTGTGCGGGACGTCGGCGAGCAGGGCGCCGAGGGTCACGACGGTGGTCACGCCCAGGCGCTCCGCGGTGTCCAGCACCTCAGAGCAGAACCGGCGCCACCGCATGGACGGCTCGATGCCGTGGACGAGCGCGACGACCTCACCGGAGCCGGGGCGGGTCGCCGCGGTGACCGACGTGCTCGGCCACGCAATGACCCGACGCCCGTCCTCGGCGACGCCGACGGTCGGACGGCTCACCTGGAAGTCGTGGTACTCCTCCGGGTCCAGCTCGGCGACCTGCTCGGCCGCCCACACCTCCTGGAGGTGGATCAGCGCCTGGGTGGCAGCGCCACCCGCGTCGTTCCAGCCCTCGAAGGCGGCGAGCATGACCGGTCCACGGAGGGGCGCGACAAGGGCATCGGTCATGACCCCAGCCTAGGCGCTGGCGGTCAGGGCGCCTGTGCGCCGGCCTAGACTGACCGGGTGCCCCCCGTTGCTCCCGAACCGCTCGACGGTGCCCTGACCCTGCCCGCCGCCGTGCTCTGGGACATGGACGGCACCCTGGTGGACACCGAGCCGCGGTGGATGGCTGCCGAGACCGCCCTGATGGCGGACTTCGGCCTGGAGTGGACGGCCGCGGACCACGCCGAGCTGATCGGGATGCCGCTGCTGGCGGTGGGGCAGGTGCTCCGCCGTCTCGGTGCGGAGCGTGATCCGGAGGACATCGTCGCCCGGCTGGTGGCCTCCGTCGCGGCCTCGCTCGCCGAGGACGTGCCGTGGCAGCCGGGCGTCCCGGAGCTGCTCGCAGCGCTGCGCGCGGCGGGCGTGCCGTGCGCCATGGTGACGATGTCCTACCGCGAGCTCGCCGAGGCAGTCGCGAGCGACGTGCCGGAGGGGACGTTCGCCGTCCTGGTGCCCGGGGAGGACGTCACGCACGGCAAGCCGCATCCCGAGGCGTACCTCCGCGCGGCGGAGCTGCTCGGGGTGGACATCGCCGACTGCGTTGCGCTCGAGGACTCCCCGCCGGGGGTCGCGTCCGCCTACGCCTCCGGTGCCCGCACGATCGGCGTCCAGAGCATCGTCCCGGTCGAGCCGCGGCCCGGTCTGAGCCGGGTGGACTCCCTCACGCGGATCGGGATGGCCGAGATCATGCAGGTGGCCGCTGGGCGGGTGATCGACCTGGTGGACGCGGCGGTCGGCTGAGGTCGAAAGGTCCGCCGGATCAGGCGACGATCGGCCGGACCCCGATGGCGCGTTCGACGGCGTCCGGTGAGGCCTCGGGGGCGACCCCACCGAACGCGGGGCACAGCGCCTGGTGTGCGCACCAGGAGCACAGCGCGCTCGGCCGCGGTTGCCAGGTGCCGCTCTCGGCCGCCGAGCGGATGCCGGCCCAGATCGCGCGGACCCGTTGCTCGGTCGCGACGAGCTCGGCGGCATCCGGTGAGTGGCGCAGCAGCGTCCCGTCGCCCAGGTAAACCAGCTGGAGCATCGCGGGGACACGGCCGCGCAGCCGGGAGAGCACCAGCGCGTAGAACCGCATCTGGAACAGCGCGCCGCTCTCGAAGCCGGGTTTGGGCGACCGACCGGTCTTGTAGTCCACCACCCGGATCGCGCCGTCCGGGGCGACGTCGACCCGGTCGACGATGCCGCGGAGCTGCAGCCCGTCGTCGAGCTCGACGGACACCACCAGCTCACGGTCGGTCGGCTCGAGGCGGTTCGGGTCCTCGAGGGTGAAGTAGGTCTGAAGGAGCGCACCGGCGGCCGCGAACCAGGCAGGTGTCCCGGTGTCGTCGAGGACCTCGGCGCACTCCGGGCGCTCGGCGAGCATCTGCTCCCAGCACGGGTCGAGCAGGGCTCGTGCGGCTTCCAGGGTGCGCATGCCGGCCGGCGCGTCGAAGAGGCGCTCCAGGACGGAGTGCACCAAGGTCCCGCGCACCGCCGCGGCGCTGGGCGGTTCGGGCAGCCGGTCGATCACCCGGAAGCGGAACAGCAGGGGGCACTGGAGGTAGTCGTTCGCGCGCGACGGGGACAGGCCCGGGACGCGCACCGGGGCGGCGTCGGTGGGGTCGCAGGCGGCCACGGCGTCCTCAGCGGACGGCACCCCGGGTACGGCGGTCTCGGTCACGGGGCGAGCGTACGTCGGGCTGCCGACACGCCCGTACGCTGACAAGGTGCAGGCGACAGCGACTCCGGCCGGGCGGGCGACGCGCAAGGGACTGGTGATCGGCCGGGTCGGCAGCGCGCCGATCATGGTGGACTCCGGGTGGCTGCTGCTCGCCGTGCTGTTCACCTTGATCGTCGGGCCCGTCGCGAGTCACGCCCTGCCGACGCTCGGGGCCGCCGCCGGCTACCTGGTCGGCCTCGGGTTCGCCGTGCTGCTGCTCGGATCGGTCCTGCTGCACGAGCTGGCCCACGCGTGGGTCGCCCGGCACCGGGACGTTCAGGTGCGGCAGATCGTCCTCACGCTGGTCGGTGGTCACACCGAGATGGCCCAGGCTGGTACGGCGGCGACCAGCGCCCTGATCGCGGTTGCCGGGCCACTGACGAACCTTGCGGTCGCGGCCGTGGCGTGGCTCGCCTGGCAGAACCTGGCCGGCGGCGGTGTGCCCGCGCTGCTGCTGGCGATGGTCGCCTCGTCGAACGCGTTGGTCACGGCCCTCAACCTGCTGCCCGGGCTGCCGATGGACGGCGGCTGGATCCTCGAGGCGTTGGTCTGGCAGGTCACCGGACGGCGCTGGACCGGGACGATCGCGGCCGCCTGGTGCGGTCGCGTGGTGGCGGTGGGGCTGCCCGTCGTCGTGCTCGGCGTGCCGTTGGCGAGCGGGGCCGCACCCAGCCTCTTCTCCGTCATCTGGGCGGCTGCCGTTGGCGCGATGCTCTGGACGAGCGCGGGTGCGTTCATCGCCGGCGCCGGTGTGTGGCGCAGGGCCGAGGTCTTCTCGGTCCGCAGCGTGGCAAGGCCCGCGGTCGCGGTGCCGGTCCGCGCGGTCCTCGCCGACCTACCGGTCGACGGAGAGGTCGTCGTGCTGGGCGACCGGGGCGACGTCGTCGGGTACGTCGACCGAGTCGCGGCGGCTGCGGTGCCGGCCGAGGCGCGCGGCACGACACCGGTCGGCGCGGTGCTCGTCCCGTTGCCCGTCGGCGCCGTCATCGACGGGCGGCTGACCGGCCAGGACGCGGTGCGGGCCGTCCAGCTCGCGGCGCGGATGTCCCCGGTGATGGCTGTGCGCGGACCCGACGGCGTCGTGACCGGGCTGGTCCGGTACCTCGATGTCGCCCGGGTGCTCGCCGGCACTCCTAGACTCGGGCACCGTGACGACCCCCGAGATCCCTGACGAGCCCACCGGCTCGCCGACCGGCGCGGCCGCGAGGCGCGGACCGCTGCGGCCGGGGGACCGGGTGCAGCTCACCGACCCGCGCGGCCGGTTGCACACCATCACGCTGGCGCCGGGCGAGACGTTCCACACGCACAAGGGGTACTTCCGCCACGACGACCTGATCGGCGGACCGGAGGGCTCCGTCGTGGTCAGCACCGGCGGTGTGGCCTATCTGGCGCTGCGACCGCTGCTGGCGGACTTCGTGCTCTCCATGCCAAGGGGTGCCGCCGTGGTGTACCCCAAGGACGCGGGCCAGATCATCGCGATGGGCGACATCTACCCCGGGGCACGCGTGGTCGAGGCGGGAGTCGGGTCCGGCGCCCTCACCATGTCCCTGCTCCGCGCCGTCGGCGACGGCGGCCATCTGCACTCGATCGAACGGCGGGACGACTTCGCCGGGATCGCCCGAGCCAACGTCGAGAGCTTCTTCGAGGGACCACATCCCGCCTGGACCCTCACGGTCGGGGACCTCAGCGACGTGCTGCCGGTGACCGAGCAGCCGGGCAGCGTCGACCGTGTGGTCCTTGACATGCTCGCGCCGTGGGAGAACCTGGCCGCCGTCGCCGACGCCCTTGCGCCCGGCGGCGTGCTGGTGGCGTACGTCGCCAGCACCACCCAGCTGTCCCGGCTTGCCGAGGACGTGCGAGACGACGGCCGGTTCACCGAGCCGCAGGCTTGGGAGTCCCTGGTCCGCGGGTGGCACCTCGAGGGCCTCGCGGTGCGGCCGGAGCACCGGATGGTCGGGCACACCGGGTTCCTGCTGAGCACCCGCCGGATGGCCGAGGGGGTCGAGCCCCCGCTGCGGCGTCGGCGGCCGGCCAAGGGCGCGTACCCCGACGCGGACGACTGGAACGAGGACGACCTCGGCGAGCGTCCGGTGTCGGACAAGAAGGTGCGCCGGCTGCGGCGGCAGCTGAACGCGTCGGCCGCCGACGACGCTGCCCGCGCGGTGCCCGACGACGAGGCTCCGGAAGCCTGACCGAGACCCGCAGGCTGGGCGCGTCGGACCTGGGGTGCTGTTTCCGCTTGACGCGGGTGCATAGGGTCGTGGGGTCAGGACG
>Ga0209840_1000224_pt1 | contig 12646 bp, 14 predicted proteins | sample PersoiDNA2013190_FD_185802 | JGI IMG/M metagenome (GOLD analysis project Ga0209840, IMG submission 185802) | Permafrost soil microbial communities from the Arctic, to analyse light accelerated degradation of dissolved organic matter (DOM) -... | ecosystem: Environmental > Terrestrial > Soil >... | reverse complement strand
CCCAGCGGCGCCCGTGCGCGTCCTCGTCGGTGATGCGGCTCAGCAGCGGCACGGTTCAGCCGGGGGGCCTACGACACCCAGGTGACGAGCTCGTCGAGGTCGGCGCGCGAGCGTTCGAAGGTATTGACCGGGTCGTCCACGAGGGGGTACCCGAGCGTCACCGCGATCGCGAAACGCTTGTCCTCGGCGCCGGGCAGCAGCCTACGCAGGATGTGTGGGTAGCGGATCACCGTCGCGGCGATGCAGATGCCGAGGCCATGGTCGTAGGCAGCGAGGCAGACGTGCTGGACGAACGAGCCGGTGTCGAAGCTGGCGTAGGCCTCGGCGAGACAGTCCTCGAAGCCGAAGACGAGCAGGCAGGGCGCGCCGAAGAGGTCTGCCATGCGCGCCATGGCGGCCCCGGGGTCCGTCGACTCGCCCGCGGCCTCGAGCGTCGCCGCCCGGCTCTTGATGAGTGCGGCGGTGCGGGCCGAGCAGGCCTGCGGCCACTCGGCCGTCGCCGGCAGATCGAGCCCTGCCGGGTCGTCGCGCTCGACCGCGGCCTTGAACTCCTGCTTGTAGCGCTGCGGCGCGCCGCCGCTCACCGCCCAGACGTTCCACGCTTGGGTGTTGCGCCACGACGGCGCCCAGCGCGCCTCGTCGAGGATCTCGCGGACGAGGTCCACAGGCACGGCTTCGTTCGTGTAGGCCCGAATGCTCCGCCGGCCGCGGATGACGCTCTCGAATTCCATGGTCGCCCTCTCTCCGTCGTTGCTGGTCGCACATATGCGCCGCGCTTCGTCAGCGCAGCAAGGCACGCACGACATCGATACCTGTGGCCGCGTTCGCCGACCAGCCGTCGGCGCCGGCCTGCTTGCAGACATTCTGGTCGACGGGGGCGCCGCCGATCACGACGGGCACCTCCCGGTCCCAAGCCGCGGTGCGCTGGCGCACCGCGGCGATCGTCTGCCTCATGCTCTCGAAGCCGGTGGTGAGCAGGCACGAGAGCCCGAGCACGTCCGGGCGCGCCACAACCACCGCCTCCGCAATGCGCTCGGCGGCGACGTCCACGCCGAGATCGACGACCGCAAAGCCGTGCGCGTCGAGCAGCGTGATGACGATGTTCTTGCCGATGTCGTGGATGTCGCCCTTCACCGTGGCGATCACGATGGTGCCGGAGCCTTGCGGCCGCGGCGCGACTTTCAGACGCGGAATGAGGATCTCGGCGGCCTCGCGGAAGATCTCACCCGCCATGATGAGCGCGGAGATGAAGTACTCGCCTCGCTCGTAGAGGCTCCCCACGCGTTCCATGCCCCCGCGGCACTCGTCCATGAGGAGCAGCGGGTCTTCACCGGCGTCGAGCCGCCGTCGGATGGCCTCGAGGCTTCCGCGCTCGTCCATACTCACGATGAGTTCGGCGAGACTCTTCTCGCTGTGCGGGGTCGTCATCTCGTCAACCTCATTCCCCGCCGGCGCCGACGATGCCGACCGTCGTGGTGAAGGTCAGGCGATCGGCTCGGCCGACGAACCGGCCCCAGCTCTCGGGGCGGTCGTCGAAGTCATAGAAGAGATGCTCGACGACCCAGGCAAGCGCCCCCGCGTGCTCGCCGAGACACGCCGCTTCCTTCTCCGTGAAGGCGGACGCGTGCAGCGTGAGGCGGCCGTACTTGAGCCCCGAGCCGCCGGCCCCGGAGAACAGGTCCTGCAGCGCGGTCACGCCGAGCTCGGCCTCGACTAGCGGCCGCTTCGGGTCAAAGACGAGGTACTCGCTGTGATAGAAGACGGGTTCGCCGGCGCTGCTGAGGAGACGCTTGATGGCGATCACACGCGCCTCTGCGTCGACGGCGAGCTTGCCGCTCACGCGCGCCGACGGGGAGACGATGCGGGCTTCGAGGATCCTGACCTCAGTGCCGGCATCGTCAAGATATCGCCGCAGGTCGCTGAGGTCGAAGGTCGCGGCGCCGAGCTCCGGTGACTTCACGAAGGTGCCGCGCCCCTGCTCGGTGATCGCGATCTCCTCGCGCACCAGCTGCGTGACTGCCCTTCTCACGGTCATCGGACTGACACCGTAGGCCTCGCACAGCTCGGCCTCTGAGGGCAGGCGGTCCCCGGGCCGGTACTCGCCGCCAGCGATGCGCTCGCGCAGAAGACGCGCGAGCTGAGCGTACGGCGGTTCGAAGGACGTGCGATCTATTGGCCTAGCTGCACGCATCGTCTGACTTGACCCGCCCTCCTGAAGGTTGCCCGATGCGGCATTCTAGCACGCCGCGACCTACTTCCCTAGACCAGTAGACCACTATGGTGTATAGTGCCGCGTGGACAGACCTACGTGAGGAGGATCACATGTCGCAAGAGCTGACCGACGCCATCGTCAAGATGCGCGAAGACGAGGCGATGGCGCTCGTCAAGAGCCTGCTCGACGGCGGCACCGACCCCACCAAGGTGCTGGAGCAGGCAAAGGATGCGATGACCGAACTTGGGCGTCGCTTCGAGTGCGAGAAGGCCTTCATCCCCGAACTCATCATGGGCGGCGAGATCATGAAGAACATCGCCGAGGAGCTGAAGCCGCACCTGAAGGGCCGTGTCGATGACGCCAAGCGCGGTACCGTCGTGATCGGCACGGTGCACGGCGACATCCACGACATCGGCAAAGACATCGTCGTCATGATGCTGGACATCAACGGCTACGAGGTCCTCGATCTCGGCGTTGACGTGCCTGCGGAGCAGTTCATCGCGGCCATCCGCGAGAACAAGTCGCGCATCGTCGGGCTGAGCGGACTGCTCACCCTGGCCTTCGACTCGATGAAGTCGACCGTCGAGGCCATCGCCGCGGCCGGGCTGCGCGACCAGGTCAAGATCATGGTCGGCGGGGCGCCGGCGGACGAGCAGGTGCAGGACTACACCGGCGCCGACGGCTGGGGCAACGACGTGGGTCAGGCGCTCAAGCTCTGCGCTGAATGGACCGGAGGGGAGGCCTGATGAGCCCGACAGGCGAGGAGCTTTACAGGCAGCGCGAGCAGCGCTTCAACGACATCGTCGCGCTCAAGAAGCCCGACCGTGCGCCGGTGGTCCCCTTGGGGGTCGGCTATTTTGTCGACCTCTGGAAGGGCTACTCCTACAAGGATGCGGGCTACAACCACCCGCAGCACTACGAGGCCATTAGGGACGCGACCATCGAGTTCGGCTGGGATCTCACACCCATGAACACTCTTTTCGCCGCTGACGGCTACGAGGCGATCGGCACGACGCAGCTGCGCTGGCCCGGCGGCGAACTGCCCGACGATACGGGTTTCCAATTCGTCGAGGGCGAGTACATGAGGGCCGAAGAATACGATGAATTCCTGGCCGATCCCAACGGGTTCACGCTCAGGAAGATCTTCCCGCGCATCGCGACCAATCTGGCGGGCTTCGAGCAGGTGCCGATCCCGCCGCTCTACTTCATGGCCAACACCTACTACCTGCTCAACGTCGGCGGCCCGCTTTTGGGAGCGCCGCCGCTGCGCAAGGCGCTCGAGGCGCTGCTGGCGATGTCCGACGCCGTCGGCGGCTACTTCGCGGCCGATGCCGCCACCGGTGCGGAGCTGGCCGCGCTCGGCTACCCCCGTTCCGTTGCCGCGCCTATCATCCCGCCGTTTGACATGGTCTCGGACATGCTTCGCTCGCTGCGCGGCAGCACGCTGGACATGTACCGGCATCCCGAGAAACTGCTCGGCGCCATCGACCTCATGGAGAAGGCCCAGATCGGCCTCGCGCTGATGCTGATCCAGCTGACCGGCAACCCGCGTGTGTTCATCCCCATGCACCGCGGCGCCGGCGGCTTCATGAGCGACGAGCAGTTCGAGAAGTTCTACTGGCCGTCGTTCAAGAGGCTCGTCCTCGCGATCATCGAGGCCGGAGGCGTGCCCTGCCCGCTCTTCGAGGGCGACTACACGCCGCGTCTCAAGTACCTCGCCGAGTTCCCTGCCGGCAAGGTCGCCGGCCACTTCGACAAAGTCGACCGGCTCAAGTTCAAGGAGGTCCTCGGCGACAAGATGTGTTTCTGGGGCAACGTGCCGCTGTCCCTGATGTGCACCGGCAAGCCGCAGCAGGTCAAGGACGACGTCAAGGAACTCATCGAGCTCTTCAGCGACACCGGCACCCTGATGCTCGACAGCGTGACGGGTATTCCCGACGAGGCGAAGCCCGAGAACGTGATGGCGCTCCGTGAAGCTGCGGACGAATACGGCGTCTTCTAAGGCTCCTCCGCCGCAACGCGCAACTGATCTGCCTGGCGGCCACGGGGGCTTTGCCCAGTGCTCGCGAACCAGCCGAAACGAGGGAGGACGACTTGAGTGACAAACTGAGCAGTGCGCTCGTCGAGATGCGTGAGGATGACGTCCTCACGCAGGTGCGAGTGGCCAAAGAGGCGGGCACGCCGGCGACCGAGGTGATCGCCGCCTTGCAGGACGCCATGCGCACCATCGGCGACAAGTACGAGACGGGAGAGTACTTCCTCTCCGAGCTCATCTTCTCGGCCGAGATCTTCAAGCGGGCGCTCGCGGAGCTGGGGCTCGATCAGGCCGCGGCCGACACCGACGCCAAGGCGACCTTCGTGCTCGGCACCGTCCACACAGACATCCACGACATCGGTAAGAACATCGTGGCCAGCGTGCTCAGCGCCAACGGCTTCAAGGTCATCGACCTCGGTGTGGACGTTCCGGCCGAGAAGTTCATCGCCGCCGTCAAGGAGAACGACGCCCGGCTGGTCGGACTCTCCTGCCTCCTCACCACGGCGTTCGACGCCATGAAATCGACGATCGAGGCGTTCGACAACGCCGGCCTTCGCGACATGGTCAGCATCTTCATCGGCGGCGGCCCGGTCACTGCCCACCTTGCCGAACAGCTTGGGGCCGACGGCGCCGGCATCAGCGCGCAGGAGGCCGTCAACCTCGCCCAAGCCGCCATCGAGGGACGTGCGGCATGAACGCACAGGCAGCAGACCCGCGCCGCGAACGCCTCGCGAGAGCGGTAAGGCTCGAGCCCGTGGACCACGTCCCCGTAGTGCTCGAGGGCGTGGCGTGGAGCGCCCGCGTCACCGGCATGACCTTGCAGCGGTTCTTGAGCGATCCCCTGCTCGCCACCCAGGCCAACATCGAGGCGTTCAACGCCGTCGGCAACGCCGACGCCGTCAACAATCCGACGTTCGACGCGTCTTCTCTCAACTTCCTCTGGATGACCAAGGTGAGGAAGCCGGGCGAGGAGCTCGGCGAGGACGAGCCGTGGCAGGTCGAGGAGTCCGGGCTGATGCAACCTGAGGACTACGAGCACATCGTCGCCGAGGGCTGGGGTCCGTTCCAGATCGCCTACCTCAACGAGCGCATCGCGCCTGGAACGTTCGAGAAGTTCATCAGTTTCGTACGGGGCACGCAGGCCGTTGTCGACAAGGCCAACGCCGGCGACATGCCCTTCCTCAGCGTCGGCGTGCTGACGACGCCGTTCGAGTACCTGTGCGGCGGCCGCTCCTTCTCGCAGTTCGTGTTCGATCTGTATCGCACGCCGGACAAAGTCGAGGCTGCCATGCAGGCGATGATGCCGGGCCTCTGCGACGCCGGCATCGGCGTCACCAAGTTGGTGGGCTGCCCCGGGATCTGGGTCGGCGGCTGGCGCTCAGCCAGCAGGATGCTGGCCCAGCCTCTTTGGGACCGCTTCGTGTTCCCCTACCTCAAGGACATCGTGCAGCAGGTCGCCGACGCCGGCATCATCCCGATCCTGCACCTGGACTCCGACTGGACGCGCGACCTTCCGCGTCTGCTCGAGCTGCCGGCAAAGACGTGCATTCTCTCGCTGGATAGCATGACCGACATCCGCAGGGCCAAAGAGGTCCTCGGCGACCACATGTGCATCATGGGCGACGTGCCGCCGGCAGTCCTGAGCGCCGGCACGCCGGAAGAGGTGTACGAGCACTGTCGCAAGCTCGTCGCCGACATCGGGCCCACCGGCTACATCCTGCAGTCGGGTTGCGACATCCCCGTCGACGCGCCGCTCGAGAACGTCAAGGCGATGGTCTCGGCAGTACATGGGGAATGAGCTGACCATGGAATTCAGCGCAGCGAAACGCCTGCCAGACCCAGGCCCGCTGCCTCTCGAGATGGGCGTGGAGCGGCGCGACGACGAGCCCGCACCGGTCGCTTGGTGACTCGAGAACGCACCGTGTCGAAGAAGTCGCGAAACGACGGGGTGGAACACGCCGAAGGACGGCCGGGCGGGCTCACGCTCATCGCCTGCCCGGCCGTCCTCGGCGAGCTCGCCGACGGCGCCACCGACGGCGTCCACTGTTAGAAGCTCGAGGCACAGCTCCACGTGAGCCCCGAGCGCCTGAAAGAGGCCCTGCGCGTCGCCGTCTCCGACGCTGACAGACCCGGAGCCACGATCGTGCTGGGCTACGGCATGTGCTCGAACGCCGTCCTCGGCCTCAAGACCGAGCACGCCACTCTCGTGGTGCCGAAGGTCGACGACTGCATCGCCATGCTGCTGGGCTCCAACGATGCCTTCGCCGAGCAGTCAGAGAAGGCCCGCGGCACGTACTATCTCGGCAAGGCCTACCTCGAGGAGTGCGACACCATCCTCAGCGAGCACGAGAAGCTCATCGCGAAGCGCGGCGTCGAACGCGCCGAGCAGATGATGCGCCTGCTGCTCGCGCACTACACGCGCGTCGTGCTCATCGACACCGGCCGTTACGACCTCGAACCGCTGCGGGAGCAGGTGGCCGAGTTCGCGGGGCGCTTCGACCTCGCCGTGGAAGACGTGCCCGGTACGACGCGCATCCTGGATGAGCTCGTGGCGGGCGATTGGGGCGACGACTTCGTCGTCGCCCCTCCGGGCCACGAGCTCACGCTTCACGACTTCCGCCCCGATCTGATGCCAGGCGAGTAGCCGCGCTGCGCGTGCTCTGCATCGCCGGATTCCTGGGGTCGGGCAAGACTACGCTGCTGCTGCGGCTGGCGCGGACCATGACGGACGACGGACTCCGCCTCGCCATCGTCGAGAACGAGATCGGCGAGATAGGCGTGGACGGCGGCTACGTGCGCGAGGCCGGGCTGCCGGTGCAGGAGCTGTTCGGCGGGTGCATCTGCTGCATGCTCCAGACCGGCCTCGTCGAGACACTGCGCACGATCGAATCCGAGTACGACCCCGACTGGGTGATCGTCGAACCGACAGGTCTGGCGGCCCCCGGCGACATCGCCGCGACGGCCGGCGAGCTGTTGCCCCACCTCCCCGCCTTCCGCATCCTGGCGCTCGTCGACGCGGAGCGCTGGGAGATGCTCATGACCGTCGTCAGCCCACTCATCCAGGCGCAGATCGGGGCCGCCCACGTCGTCGCGATCAACAAGGTCGACATGATTGACGACGCCGCGCTCGAGGAGATCGAGGCCTCGGTGCGGCGAAGCAACGCCTCGGCCCCGATCGTGCCGGTCGCCGCCGCCGCCGGTACTGGGCTGCAACGGCTCTACGAGGAGGTGCTGCCGCCGTGACGACTGACGCTCACGACCACGGCGAGCTGCGCTACGTTGCCCCGGGGATGGAGCCGGCGGTTTTCGCGGCGCGCGCCGACGTCGTCTTCGCGCCGCCAGCGCCGGCAGGCCAGGTGCAGGAGCAGGTCAAAGCGTTCCTGCGCGACCTGCAGGGTCGCCTTGCGGCCGTCGGCTGCGTGCTCGTCGGGCACGTCAAGGGGACGCTCGAAACGGCAGAGCGGGGCAGCCTCTCTTTCAGCGTCACTTCGCTTGGCGGGGACGCTCGTGTCGCGGCGACCCTGGGCGACGACATCTGCGCCGCCGTTCTCACGATCAATGCGATCGTGTTCGGAGTGACCGAGGCTGCGGCGAGAGCCGCCGTCCTAAACTCCTGGCCGGCGACGGTGGCCGCACCCACGCGCTGGCGCTGAGCGCCGCCCACGACGCGGCGGGGCGCCGAGAGCACACGACGACGAGAAGCGGGGCGGGCCTTCGCCCGCCCCGCTTCACGCATCAGACCTCTTCGCGGTCAGCCCTGCGGCCGGCCGCTCGCTCTACGCGTCGGCGCCGTACTTGCGGCCGGCGTCGATGAACGCCCGGAAGTTCTCGGGCTTGGCATCGTCGAGCACGATACCGGTGCCGAGCAGAAAACCGCCGTCGCCGGCGACCTTGGCGAGCAGGTCCTTGACGTAGGCGTCCACCTGCGCGGGCTCGCCCATGGCGAGCAGCGATCCGGGCACGTTGCCGCCGATGCACTGGCGCGCGCCCACGATCTTCTTGGCCCGCGCCATGTCCGTCTCGTCGAACATCCAGATCATGCGGCCCTTCGGGATGTCCGGGTCGGCGATGACCTCGAGCCGCTCATTGTAGCCGCCTTCGGCGAAGACGAGCGGCACCAGGCCCTCTTCGATCAGCCCGAGCAGCACGGCCTTGAAGGTCGGCCAATACAAGGTGCGGTAGTCCTCGTTGGACATGAAGCCGTCGGCGCCCTTGTGGATGGGGATGAACACGACCGGGTGCCGGGTCGCGTCGGCCGAGCGCAGCGCCCAGCTGATGGCCAGCGGGACGAGTCGTTCCATGGCCGCCTTCATCTTCTCGGGGCGGCGGAACTTGTCGAGCATGAGTCCGCGCGTGCCGCGCATGGTGTCGCCGAGGATGTCGTAGGGCGCCTTGGTGGAGCTGCCGGCCTGGCTCGGGATGCCGAGCGTCGCCATCTGCTTGCCGTCGATGGCGATGAAGGCCTGCAGCCACTCCATGGCGGCGTCGCCGGCGTCCATCATCTTCTGCAGCATCTGCTTCACGGGAGGCAACGCGAACGGTACGAAGAACGGCGCCGTGAAGGGGATCTCACAGAGGTCGGTGAACGGCGAGAGCATGCTCCACGGCTCCAGGGCGCCGAACATGCGCGGCACGTAGTAGCGCTGCCAGTAGTTGGACGGGTCGTTGATGAGCAGGTCGTACTCGTCGTCCTTCATCCACTCGCGCTCGTTGTACTGGTAGCTGGTGTCCTCCTCGGTGCCGTGACCGGGCCAGTCGTACATCTTGTAGTCGAGGATCTCGAAGACCTTGCCCGGCACCATGGCGAGCGTCATGGCGAGCGAGTCTGGCTGGAAGTCGGCGTGGTATTTGTCCCACGCCTGGGCGAGCTTGTCGTAGTCGTAGTAGCCGTCGCGACCGGTGAACCCGGAGTAGCGCATCGGGAACAGGCCGATCCACGGCGTGATGGGCACGTGCGCCGGCTTCTTGAGAGCGATCGCGTCGCGCCACAGCTGGACGCGATCGACGTAGGCCTGCTTGACCTCGGGCGAGGCGAACTCGATGGGGGCGTTCTGCCACGCGTCAAGGCGCGCGGCCAGGCGCTGATCGGGAGTCAAGTCGTTCCAGTCGTCGGTGAACATCCTCACGCACCCCCCACCCAGGTCTTGGCCAACTGGACGGCGGCCACCGCATCCTTACCCCAGCCGTCCGCGCCCACGTAGGCGCACACGTCCTCGTTCACCGGCGCTCCGCCGACCATGATCTTCACCTGTTCACGCACGCCGGCCTCGCCGACCGCCGCGACCGTCGCTTTCATCGAGTCGAAGACGATCGTGAGCAGACCACTCAGCCCGAGAATCTGAGGATGAAGGTCCCGCACCTTCTGCACAACCGCTGGGATGGCCACGTCGACACCGAGATCGACCACGTCGAAGCCGGCGATGCCGAGCATGCTGGCGACGATGTCCTTGCCGATGTCGTGGATGTCGCCCTTGACGGTGCACAGCACGACGGTGCCCAGCTTGGCCTCTGCCGGCTGGGATGCGAGGTGGGGCTTCACCTTGCCCGATATCGCCTGCATGATCTCGCCGGCCATGACCAGTTCGGGGATGAACGCCTCGCCGTCGGCGAACCGCTGGCCGATGACGTCCATCGCCTCCTTGCAGGCCGCGACGATGGTGAGCGGGTCGGCCCCGCTCTCCAGCAGCTCGTCGGTGATCTGCAGCGCGTCGGCCTCGCGCAGATCGATGACGGCCTCGGTGAGCTCTCTCGACATCAGTCCTCCCAGATCGATCCCGTGCGAGACGATTCCCGCGTGACTTCGCACACTCCTCCGCATAATATATAGATAAAGTGACCAAGTGCAAGCAATCAACACCGGGACTGATTCGATGCGAGACGTGGAGAGCAGCAGGGGCAGACTGAGCGGCAAGCGGCCGAAGGCCACGAGCCGCACCATCGATCGCTCCTCGTACGAACCCGCATACATGCAGCTGGTGAACATCCTGCGCCACGACATCGCCGCCGGGGTCTACCAAGCCGGCGATCAGCTCCCCACGGAAGCAGAGCTCCGCGCCGCCTGCGACGTCAGCCCGATGACCGTCCGCCGAGCCATCAACGTGCTTCTCGACCAAGGGGCCGTGAGCACCATCCGCGGGCGCGGCACGTTCGTCAAGCCCATGCGCTTGGCGGCCGCGTCGTTCGATCTCAGCGAGTTCCACGATCTCCTCGACGACGAGCGCGTTACCGCCAGACTCCTCGAGGCGCGAATCGTCGTCGCGGGACCACACGCCGCCGCCAACCTCGCCATCCCGGAGGGGAAGCGCGTGGTCTCCATCAGGCGGCTTCTGGAGAGAGAAGGGGAGCCGCTCATCTACCACCGCGAGTCGCTCCTGTACGACCCCGAGCGGCCCATCGTCGAGGCCGAGCTGAGCGTCACGGCACTGCGGGACATGTTCGAGGGCGGAGCCGGAGCGGGGCCCAAACGCGGCGAGCTCGTCATCCATGCCTCGGTGCTGACCGAGGTGGAAGCTCGCCACGTGGGCGGCTCGTGGGGCGCCGCCGCCCTCGTCCTCGAGCATGTCTTCTACGGGTTCGACGACAAGCCCATGAGCTGGGGCCGCTTCGTGTGCCGCGGCGAGTTGCTGCAGTTCAAGGCGAGTGTCGGCGTACAGGCGCCCGACGAGCCGTCCGTCCAACAGAGGAGGCGTCGATGACTCCCGTGCCGGACTACGACCCCGCCTCGCTCGTCGGCCGCATAGCCGCCCTGGACGAACAGGGCGCCCTCGACACGGTCAGGGCGCGCGCGGAGGCGGGGGACGACCCACTGGCCATCATCGAGGACTGCCAGCTCGGCATGCGCTACGTCGGCGAGCACTACCAGTCGGGCCGCTACTTCATCTCCGGCCTCATCATGGCCGGCGAGATCTTCCGCGAGACGATGGAGATCCTCGAACCGCGTCTCGCCGAGGCGCCGACGCGGAGCGAGGCGGGCACGATCCTGCTCTGCACCGTGCAAGGCGACATCCACGACATCGGCAAGAGCATCGTCGAGACCCTGCTCCGCTCCTACGGGTTCACGGTGCACGACCTCGGCGTCGACGTCTCCGCCGCCGAGGTGGCTCGCCAGGCGGTCGCGCTGGCCCCCGACATCGTGGGCCTGTCGGGCCTCCTCAGCGCCGCGGTAGAGGGCATGAAGGCCACCGTGGCCGAGCTGCGCCGCGTAGCGCCCGATCTCGGCCGCCCCGTGCCCGTCATCATCGGCGGCGGGCAGATCAACGAGCAGGCCCGCGAGTGGACCGGGGCGGACCTGTGGACCAACGACGCGGCGCGAGGAGTCCGACTCATCCGCGAAGCCGTCGCCGCCGGCCGGAGGTCGCGACGCCGGTCCGCCACTTGACAGCGTGCGGCGCGCGCTTCACACTGCCCCATCATCTCTTCCGAATCGGCAGACTTGCCGAGACGACCGACACAGGGAGGCGCCAGACGACCTGACTTGACACCACCGCCGAAGCCGCCGCCCTTGTCTCTGCCGCGGCCTTCGGCCCGAGCATACGCGCTCTGCGAGCGCCCCGAACCCTAGGCCGTAAAGGATGACTACTATGAAGAGCTCCAGGCCAGGGTCCGCAAGCACTTTGTGGGCCACCAAACCCGCCACGATCACCCGTGGCAACAAGACCAAGACCCCCCCTTACGCCGCGCCCGCGACGCAGTCGCTCTGGGCGCGGCCCTCACTCGCACGAGCTTGTCTCAAGGCTCTCCTCCTCGGCGTCGTCCTCACGTTGCTGTTCGCCGGCCTCGCCTACGCCGGCGACCGCGGCGGGGGCGCCACCGGCGGCGCCGCGGACGTGACCGCCAGGGTCGCCGGCCGGCCCAGCGCGGCCGAGACGGTGGCCGAGCTGGGCCATGTCAAGACCGCCCTCAACCTCTTCTTCCTGATCTTCGGGGGCTCCCTCGTGTTCTTCATGCAGGCCGGCTTCGCCATGGTGGAGACCGGCTTCTGCCGCTCCAAGAACGCGGTGCACGTGATCATGACCAATTTCGTGATCTTCGCCATCGGCATCGTCTCCTACTGGGCGGTGGGCTTCGCCCTCCAGTTCGGCGGCGTCGGCACGCTCACGACGCTCGGCGCAACGCAGCCGCTCTCCGGCCTCACGCAGATCGCTCCGGGGTGGGGCGTGATCGGTCACCAGGGCTTCTTTCTCTCGGGGCGCAGCTACGATGTGGCGATCATGGGCTTCTTCTTCTTTCAGCTTGTGTTCATGGACACCGCCGCCACCATCCCCACGGGCGCCATGGCCGAGCGCTGGAAGTTCTCGTCGTTCGTCGTGTACGGCTTCTTCATGGCCGCCATCGTGTACCCCATCTACGGCAACTGGGTGTGGGGCGGCGGCTGGCTGAGCGCTTTGGGCCGTAACCTC
>Ga0209840_1000223_pt1 | contig 12691 bp, 8 predicted proteins | sample PersoiDNA2013190_FD_185802 | JGI IMG/M metagenome (GOLD analysis project Ga0209840, IMG submission 185802) | Permafrost soil microbial communities from the Arctic, to analyse light accelerated degradation of dissolved organic matter (DOM) -... | ecosystem: Environmental > Terrestrial > Soil >... | reverse complement strand
TGAACATCGCCACAGTCTTGGAGGCCAGCGGGAAGAGCCCGGTCAGCGCTCCCACGGTGAGGACTATGGGATTGTCGGGGCCGAGCGGGTCGGCGCCCGTGGGGCAGTTCTCGTCGAGCAGGCGGATGCCTACGCCGGCACCGCCGATGTCGTCGGCGAACAGATCCTCGCGCCGCTCCACACGGTAGCTGCGCCTGCTGAGGTCCACGTACAGGACGTTGGCGAGCGGATCACCCGGGATCATGGCTCGCCTTTCGCGAGGGAACCGCCGCGAGAGCGCCGGGACGATCATTCCGGACGAGGCCGAGGACACCGTAGGGGCAGTGCTGCGCGCAGGCGCCGCAGTGGATGCAGATGAGCGGCTTGTTGATGCGGCGGTCCCAGTGGATCGCCCCGACGATGCAGGCCTGACGACAGAGCCCGCAGCCGATGCAGAGCTCGGGGATGAGGGTGACACCGCCGCCTTTGCGAAGTGTGAGTGCGTCCTCCGGGCACACCTTGGCGCACGGCGGGTCTTCGCAGGCGCGGCACACGATGACGCGGAACCCGCGGCTAATGCCGCCGGCGGATCGCACCTTGATGCAGGCAAGGCCTAGGCTGACGACGTCGATGTTGCGGCGGGCGCAGGCGAACATGCAGCACTGGCAGCCAACGCAACGATCGGTATCGAGCAGTCAAGACGAGTCATCTCTACATGGTAGCGCCTTCGAGGGGCGCGTGCGGATGACACAACGCGGCGGCGACGGGTGGGCTCGCGTGATCGGCACTGGTACCTTCTCCTGTGGAGCAGCTTGGAAGTTGAGATGGAATTGGCCCGGCCGAGTGGACAGCGGACACCGGGCGGCGGCGCGCACAGGTTACGGAGACGTGTCCCGGCCGCGGAAGTTGGCGCAGTGCAGGCTCTCTTCCCCAGACGCCGGCGCGAAGCCGACGCGACCGCGAGCACAGGAAACGCTCGATTCGACGGCAACGCCTCTCACCGGCCGCCGACAGTCCCGTTCAGGCGAGCGCCGGCGAATCCCCACGTCGTCCCTTTCACGGCGCCGTCACCGACGGCGAGCGCCTCGCGCGCTCACGCCGTGTCCCGGGACGCGACCTCTGTTCGCTCCCGGAGGAAGCGCACGGCGTGAAGCGCCGCCACCTGACCCTCGCCCACGGCCTTGGCTATCTGATACGGCTCTCCCGTGCAGTCCCCCGCCGCGAAGACTCCGGGCACGGCGGTCTCCATGTGTCTGCCAACGGTCACGTGGCGGCCGTCGGAGGCCAGGCCTTCGAGGAGGGTGCGCGGAGAGACGCTGTTCTTGTAGATGAACACCGCATCGACCTGCAGGTCCTCGCCGGGCAGCGACACCCGCATGTGGCCGTCCACTCGCGCCAGTCGCGTCGGTCGCGCTCCGGGCAGCACGCGCACGCCCTCCGGGAGGCGGTAGTCACCCTGATACAGGGGCAGGTAAGTGACTGCGACTCCGTAGTCCTGCGCAAGAGCCGAGGCCTCCTCCTCACCCTGGGGGGCATAGCTGATGAAGGCCCCGCGGCGCCCCGCGAACAGCCTGCCGTCGCAGGTGACGCAGTAGCTCACCCCCTGACCCACGAGTTCCGCTTCGCCCTCGATCTCAGCTTCGCGGTAAACGCCCGTGGCGAGCACCATAGCGCCGGCGTGGTAGACCTCCCGCTCGCTGAAGACGACGAACTCGCCATCGGCGCGGATGATCTTCGACACCTTCTCCCCGATGAGGGGCACGTCGAACTCCTCGAGGTGGCGCATGAATGCCGCCGCCAGTTCCTCTCCGCTGGCGAAGGTGAACCCCGGGTAGTTCGGGATCGAGTGCGCCTTGCGGATACGGCCGAACGGTGCCTGCCCACCCATCACGGCCACGGTGCGTTTGCGGTTGGCCACATTGATGGCGGCCGAGATGCCCGCCGGCCCCGACCCCACCACGATGACGTCGTATGTTGACGACTTGTCTGCAGGCTCCCCCATTTGGTCCCTTCCTCCGGTATCCCGAGCCCCCGTCGGGCGGAGCTCGCCTCAACGAAAAATACCCCCCACGGGCATCCCTGAAAACGGGTACAGCGAGGAGAGGAAGCAGCGCGCCCCGCATAGCGTCGATGAGACCGCTACAGGTTCAGGTGACGTGTGCAGGCAGAGGACTTGGGCTGGGTGCAGGTCGTTCACGGTGCCGACCGACGGAATGCCGACGCCTCCGGTAGACAGAGCAAAGGGCAACGTATGCAACACTTGCAACGGTATGCCACACATCGCGTGGCATACCGACCCATTTACTGGGCTGATTGCATGACTGCTCAGCGAGGCTGCGCCAGCACGTACCTGGAGCCTCGACGCTCTCCGACTCTCTGTAGGCGCCCTTCCTCTACGAGTCGACCCAGGAGGCGTCGGACTCGTTCACGGCTGGCAATGCCAAGCAACTCCCGGCACTGGCCATTGGTGATGAAGCCGCTACGTCCAACGAAAGCGAGGACTTGCTCGTTCGCGGAGCTGGGGGGTTCCGCGACACGCCGGGGCATAGCGGCCGGCAGAGCCAGCACGTAGTGAGCCCCCCCGCGCACGCCACGCATCTCGACAGCACCCAGCGTCACGAGTTCCTGAAGTTCGCGGGCTGCGACTCGGCTGTCAACGCGATGAAGCCGTCGGTAGTCGCTGTTGGTCATACGCTCGTTGGCGCGCAGGTAGAGAAGGGCAAGTCGCTGGCGATCAGAGATCAGCAACGCCGCCGCCACAGAATTCAGCCAGTCGATGCCCTCTCCGCTGAGCAGCAGAGTGTGGCGGTAGAAGATTACTCTGAAGTAACTTCGATCATCGCTGAAGCGCGGCGGTTCCAGATGAGCATCCCGCATCTCGGCAATCATGCCGGCGATCCCCGTGCCGCGATTGTCGACCAGGCGATGGTCCTCCATCATCTGCATGAGGCGCTGGTTGCGCGTCGACTGCTTCTCCTCGAGGGTATCGAGAGTCACATCGCCGAACAGGCCGCCGGGACTGCTGATCTCAAGTCGATCAGCGAACAGCTTCACCTGCACCTGCGAACCGCGCATGTAAGCGCTGTAGTCGCGATGCGCGACGGCGTTAAGTAAGGCCTCGCGCAGAGCCGGCCGTGGGTACTCCGGAATGTCGCGAGTCAACAACCCGTCGATGAGGCCGGCCGTACCGATGCGCCCCATGATGTGGCTCACCGCCTCGTCCAGCATCTCGGGAATCGGCCCTTCGAACTTGCGGTTATCAACGAACCGTTCGCCTCGTGGACCCTTGGCGTGCTCGTCGACGCCCGCGTACTGCAAGAAGGTGATCACCAGCTGCGGCTCTGCGGCCTGCGGATAGTTGCCGAACATGAGCAGGCCTGCGCGCGTCGGGCGCGCCACGCCATTCTCATCGGGCGCCGTGATGTGGAGGGCGCGCAGCGCGTCCTCGAGCGTCGTCGCCCCACGCAGTCTGCGCGGGTGGTCGCGGCGGATGCGGTCCGCGTAAGCCTCGACGCGAGTCGAATCGAGGTCTTCCACGCTCGAAGAAGGCACTGGCTCGGCATCGAAGGTCGGCTGAGCGCGAGCACTCAGGTAGCCCCAGACCTGATACTGCGTCATGCGCTGGTTGGTGTTGCCCACGCGCAAGTAGGAACCCTCGAAAGCATCCTTGCCTTTGTGATGACAGGGCTTCAGTGCAGGCGACAGCTCCTCGACCTCAGCCACGACGATGCTGGCGTTGGAGACGACTTCGTGGGAGATGGCAACGGTCACCGCCGGTTCCATCTGCGACTGGGCGAGCTCAGCAAGGTCTTTCTGCAGGGCCTGAGCATTCTGGACGCCGACCGCTTTGAAGCCGCGGCGCTCGTCGAGGCCGAAGAGCAAGATACCGCCCCTCGTGTTGGCAAAGGCAGACAGAGACGCATCCAGCCGCCTAGGGGTCCCCCCCTTCGCCGTCTTCACCTCGAGGTCGTCTGCTTCACAGCCGTGGGCCTGGAGGCCAGCAACGAGACTCAGAAGCTCGCCGCGAGTCACGAGGAACGGCCCGGCCATGGATACGTGTCCGCCTTCACCTGCTCGTAGTTCTCGTCGAGTGCCGGCTCGAGCAGCAGGATCGCGGCGATGCGCCGCGTCATCTCTGTGACGTAGCGCGCCTCGTCGGGCGTGAGGTCACGCCCGAGCAGGGCGCGCTCGCGGTAGGAGAGCCATTTCTTTATCACCTGGTAGCCGCCGATCGTGTACTTCCAGACGCGGGCGGGGACGCAGCGCCAGTAAGCTACGTCGTTGAGGTAGACGTCGTAGCAGGTGCCGCCCAGGCAGGCCGTGAGTTGGTCGTAGGTGAGGCCGAGATCGGCGAGGCCCTCACGGAAGGCGGCCAGTTCGGCGTCAGTGTAGGGGCGCTCGACGGCGCGGCCGCGGCCGGGCATCGTGACGCCGCCCTTGCCGCCGTGGCCCCAGCCGGCTGTGACTGCGAGGTCGCCAGCGGAGGGGTCGAGTTGGTGGCCGTCCGCGGTAGCGATCGACCCGATGGGGCGCATCTCGCGGCGGATCGAGCCGGTCGTGACTCCGTCGACCGGCTCCTCGACATCGAGGAGCGCCGCAACCCTGCGGCCGAGCTCGGCGGAGGCGAGAAGGGCTTCTCGGGTGGCGGGGAGAGGGATGCGAGGCCAGTCGTGGCGCAGCCCGCTCGTATTGGTCTGTCGGTACCCCGGCGACTGGATAATCGTGGCGGCATGAAAGAAGAGAGCGTCCTGCCCAACGCCTAGGCTAACTGCGTATTCCGCTGCTTTCGCGCTCATATTGGGCGCCCACAGAGTTTGGCCCGAAAGACCAGACATGTCGTCGGGTGCCAGCATTGGAAAACCCCTCGCCCCGCTGTCCATGCAGTTGTAGTCGTTGAGCACACGAGTGATCAGAGGTGGCTCTGCGAGGGACTTGCGCGTGCGCCCCGTGGTGAAGAGAAATCTGTTCGTGCCGTTCACGCAAGTCCGGAACTCGTTGCGATTCCTGTCGAGAAGCTTCGTGTCCGGATCCCAGTACAGCCACCGCCCGTCCAGCGGCCGATACGAATATCGGAGGATGTCCCCAGGCTGTCTGCCTCTGGCAGCTAGGAATCGGCGACTCCCGATTGCGTCGAATTCGCGAGTGCTTCTCATGACCTGCGGGCTAATGCAGGCCATTTCCGCATCGGACACTGCCGCGGTGAAGTACGCGTCCACCCGATTCTCGAGCGACTCCAACTCCGTGTCGACCAGGAACTCATCGCGTGCTGATGTCACGCCCGGAAACGACCTGGGCATTAAGTCGGGGAGCCGAACCCAACTCAAATAGGCTAGATCGCGCGTCCCCGGTGTAAATGGAAGGCCGAGCGTGTTGGGCGGACTCCACTGGACGCTGCCGCCCGAGTCACTTGAGTCGATACGGGCGACCAGCTCGCTGAGCTTCTTGGCTCCCCAGTGATCCGTGAACTCCACCAGATTCTGAGACGAACGATCGCCAGCTCGACGAACCAGCAGAGCGACTGCCGTCCCAACCTGAATGCCCTCGCGGTTCTTCTCTGTCGAGAACACGCTCGGGTCAGGGTCGCCATCCGGCGTCAGCTTGCCGGTTTTGTACTTGTCGCCATTCAGACAGTCGATCCAGATCTTGTCGAAGACCTCGAGGTAGCGCTCGCGCATCCCCGTGAACGAGAGACCGTCGAGCCACGAGTAGTTGCTGATGAAGCAGACGATGCCCTTGCCTTCGGCGCCCTCGGTAATGCGCCGCTCGGCCATACGGAAGAAGCGCACGTAGAGGTCGTTCAGGCCCTGACCCTGAGGGGACGCGACCTTCCTCACGGTCCGGTAGGCCGTGACAAGGTCGCGCTCCTCGTCCATCGCCGCACCGGCGAAGCCGTTGTACGGCGGATTGCCGAGGATCACCAGAATGGGCTGGTGCTGCTTGACGGCCTCGGCCTTGTCGCGCTCCTCCTCCATTTCGGTGAAGAGCAGATGGTGCTTGGGCGCGGTGGGCGGCTCCCAGCCGGTGAGGGCGTTGGTGAGGTAGACGCCGGCGCGCTCGTCGGAGTCCTCGGCGAAGCCGGCGCCCTGTCGCTCGAGGAACATGCCGATCTGCAGGTGGCTGATGACGAACGGCGCCGGCAGGATCTCGAAGCCGTAGACGCGGCTTCGTGCGGCTTCCTTCAGGTCGTGGGCGATGAGCGCGTCGTCACCCTTCTCATGCAGAGTCGCGGCGATCTTGTTCAGGACCTCGACCAGGTAGGCGCCGGTGCCGCAGCAGGGATCGAGCACCACGACGCGCGGGTCGGCGAGGCCGTCGGCGATGTCGAGCTCTTCGCGCAGTACCGTGTCGACGCGCGCGACCATGTACTTGACGATCTCGGGCGGCGTGTACCAGACCCCAAGCTCCTTGCGCAGCTCGGGGTCGAACGCCTCGAGAAAGGGCTCGTAGAAGTACTGCACGGCGTGGCTCTGCTCGAAGCTTGAGAAGAAGGCGGCGCGGTCCACGCGGTTCAAGGCTTCGGCGGCCCAGTCGAGGACCTCGTCGAGCTTGAGCGCCCCGAGCTGCGCCGGGTTAGCGAAGTCGTAGAAGAGCTTCTGCAGGATCGGAATGTGCAAATAGCTCGCGGCCTCGCGCCAACGGAAGCGCGCCTGCGTGTCGGTCGGCGCGTGATGCTCGGCCCAGAAGACCCAGGCGGCGAAGAGGCCGTAGAAGAGCGTCTGCACGAGTGTCGAGCGGAAGAAGTGGTCGCCCTTCTCGCCGGAGAAGCTCATGCCAAGCGCCTCTTCAAGGGCGACGCGAGTGTTGGCCAGAGCGGGCAGGTCGCGCTCCTCGGCCCGAGCCCGCGCCTCACGAGCGTACGAGGCGAGGAACCAAGCAAGGTCCTGCGGGCTGACGATCTGCGCCTGGCGCAGCAGGCAGCGCTTGAGGAACTCGCTGAGGCGCTCGCCGTGCAGCGCGGCCGCGTTACGCGGCGAGCTCGCCAGCGCCCAGAAGCCGACCTCGGTGATGGCGAGCGAGAATCTCTCAAGCAGGGTGGCCGCACCGTCGGCGTCGTAGCCGACGAGCGCGAACTCGCGGTAGGTCGTGACCAGCACCTGGCGGTACTTCTCGAGGTAGCGATGCACCTGCTCGCTCTCGGCGACGAGGTGCACGTCGTCTCTCACCGGCTTGACCTCGAGAGCACCTCGGCCCGGCAGCTGGCCGGGTAGCGGCTCGGCGGCGCCCTTCTGGAACTGGCTCGCGACGAAGAACCCGCCGTCGGGGATCCCGGCGCCGCGGTTGGCCGGGTTGATGACGCAGCGCACCTTGGGCTTCAGGTGCCGCCCGACCTCGTTCAGCAGGGTGGCGAGAGGGCCATAGCCCGAGGTCTCAGGCACCGCCCCGGCGAGGCGGTTGGCGGAGAGCTCGACCAGGTAGGCTTCGAGGGCGTCCACGGCGTCCCTATTCTAGTCATGAACGCGGACGCCTCCGCCAGCGCCCAGCCGAGCATAGGTCAGCACGTGCTGTGCCGCCACCGAGAATGCCCGGAGAGCAGGAACTCATCCGGTGCTGCCGGCGGCGCGCCGACAACCGCGGCCCTCAGGCAGTGACGACTACTTCCGCGCCAAAGCGGGCTGCGGGCTTTCTGGCACCTCGTCCATCGTCCCTCCAGCGGGGACGACCACGTCGATGAACACCGCGACCACGGCGGGATCGAACTGCGTGCCGACGTTGCTGCGCAGTTCCTCGAGGGCCGCCGCCGCCGGCAACGCGTGGCGATAGGGCCGGTCGGAGGTCATCGCGTGATAGGCGTCGCAGGCCAGCAGGATGCGCGACGCAAGAGGGATCTCTCCGGCAGCGAGCCCGTCCGGGTAGCCTCGGCCGTCCCAGCGCTCGTGCGCCGCACGCACGATGCGCGCCACCGGGCGCAGATTCCCGATCGACGAGATGATGCGTTCGCCGATGATCGTATGCTCGGCCATCACGGCGAATTCGTCTGCGCTCAGCTTGCCGGGCTTGTTGAGGATGCGGCCGGGGATGCCGATCTTGCCGATGTCGTGCAGGACGGCAGCGTAATGCAGGTCGCGCAGCTCGCTCTCGCTGAGACCCATGCCGCGCCCGACGGCCAGGGCCATCTCCGCCAGCGACTCGGCATGCTCGGCCGTGTAGTGGTCCTTGGCCTCCATCGCCGCCGCCAGGGCAGTGACCGTCTCTAAGTAGCTCGCGTCGAGACGCGCGTAGGCGTCAGTCTTCTCGCGCATGTCAGCGGCGATCTGCGCGGCCATCGCGTTGAAGGCCCGGGAGAGCTCGCCGATCTCGTCGCGGCTGCGCACCTCGAGATGCTGACTCGTCTCTCCGGCCTTGATCGCTCGGGCAGCCGCCGCCAGCCTCCGCAGCGGTCGTGTGAGCGTTCTCGATGTGACCAGGCCAATACCAACGGCGATGAGCAAGGCGATAAGCAGCGCTGATGCGGCGGTCCTCATGAGGGCCGCGTCCGTGACGGTCACGGCCGAACTTGGCGCCGTCAGTTGCAGGACCGCCTGCAGCTCCCCACGGTCATTGCGCACGACTCGGTTCACGGCCGTGTCGGGCCCATTCTCGATGGGCTCCTGCGAGGCAGTGGGCGCCGGGAGCCGCCGCGCGGTGGCGCGCGCCGAGGAAGCCACCAGCAGCCCGCGCACGTAGAGGCTGAGCTCGTTGGCGCCCGTGACGCGCGCCAGGTTCACGAGCATGGCCTGGTCGACGGGCTCGCCGAAGACGACGATGCCGTGACTGCGTCGTTGGCTCACCTCGGGCATCACGACGGGCCCCGCAGCGAGGATGTAGAGGCGTCCCTTCACGGTCTGCACATCGAAGCCGTTCCGACCCTGGCGCGCCGCCGCCTGCACCACCGGCACGTCGCGCAACGAGACGCCCCTGAAGTCACCGCCAGAGGCGACGACCTGCCCGCTGACGGTGAGCACCTGGGCGCCCTTGAGGGCCGTCGTCGCGGGCACCCAGGCGGTCACGTTCTCGCGCAGCCAGGCGAGGTCGCGCTGATCGATGGCCCGGGCGAAGGGCGTCCACTCACCAAAGCTCAGGACCTGATCGACGACTGCCTGCCCCCTGGCCTCAAGAGCCGCTTGCACTGCCTGACTGCGGTTGGCCATCGCGAGGCGTTCGTGGCGTTCGAGGGCGGCTGAGGTCGCAGTGAAGCTGAGGTAGGCGTACACGGCCAGCGGGCTCAGGGCCGCGAGCAGCAGAGTGAACAGGAACTTGCTCCGCAAGCTCCACAGTCGTGACGCGGTCTCTCTTGGCACGCATCCCCTCTCGTGGGTGACTCACCAACTCCTATCGGCACGATGAGCCCGAAACTTGTGCCCGGGAGACGACGAGCGTGCACAGAGAGCCGTGAGATTGCCCGCGAGCGAGGTCGGCGGTGCATACCTTGGCAATGGGCGACCAACTGGCCCCGGCGTCACAGGTCTGACTATCCTGTTGTCCGTGGAAAGCTCCTGCACCTGGCACCGTCGCCGACGCCGTGCCGACGACTCGCGACAACTGAGTTCACGACGATTCTTCTGAGGCACTGCTGGGTAGGTCGCAGCTGTCGTCGCCTAGCGATTGACTCGAATCACATTTGGCATGGACACAGCTGGGCAAGGAGGCATCGTGGCTCACGCAGATCTCTTCCCCGGCCAGTGGCAACCGCAGGTCGTCCTCATGGCGGCGCTCAAGGTGGGCCTGGTCGAGGCGCTCCTCGACACGCCGCTGCCGCCGGCGCAGGTGGCCGAGAAGCTCGCCCTTGACGAGCGAGCGACGCTGCGCGTGATCGGCGTCCTCGTCGATGCCGGCTACCTGCAACGCCAGGGCGATGGCGTGATCGTGGCGCCCGACGCTCGCGCTCTCCTCGACCCCGACGACCCGGCCTTCGTCGGCGACCGGCTGCTGCATTTCCACGATCTGCTCGTCCGTTGGGTGCAGCTGCCGCAGGTGCTGCGAGACGGCGCTCCAGCGCGATCCGAGCGCACGCCCGAGTCGCTGCGCGCGTTCATCGGCTCCATGCGCGTTGGCGCTCGCGAGCGGGCACGGCCACTGGCCGATCAGCTCGCCGCTCTGTTCCCGGCGACGAAGACCGCGCTCGATATCGGCGGCGGGCCGGGCACGCAGGCACTCGCCTTCCAGCAACACGGCTGGCAGGTGACGGTGCTCGACTTCCCCGAGGTGATCGACCTGATGGCAGGCGACCTCGCGGAGGCCGGCATCGCCGCGATCAAGGCCGACGCCACGCAAGGCGTCCCAGCCCACGGCTTCGACCTCGTCCATTGCGGCAACCTCTTCCACGCGATGTCGCCCGAGGAATGCGCGGTCGTCGTGCAAGGAGCTGCCGAGGCCCTCGCCTCCGGCGGCGCCCTGGCCATCTTCGACTTCCTCCGCGGCACGGGCCTGCGTGCGTCGCTCTTCGCCGTGAACATGCTCGTGGCGACGAGCGCTGGAGACGTCTACGCCGAAGAGGACTACCGGCGCTGGTGCGCAGGCGCGGGCCTGCGGGACTTCGCCGTTCACGAGGTCCCTGGGCAGACGCAGTTGCTGCTCACGGCGACCAAGCCCTGACACGAAAGGACTGGACCGCAGCCATGGCATTCACCATCTTCCGACCCGACGAACGCACGTTCCAGACCCCTCAGCGGGGCGACCAGCGGCGGGGTCTCGCGCCCCTCTCGAACGCCCTCCACAACATGCGCGCCAACATCTGGCGTCTTGCCCCCGGCTCACGCGGCGCCCGCCACCTCGAGCACGTGCAGGAGGAGATGTTCGTCGTCCTCGAAGGTACCGCGACACTGCTTCTCGGCGACCCGCCCGAGCGCGTCGAGCTCCCCCGCGGCTCGGTCGCCGTCGTCGAGACCGAGACCGTTCTGCAGCTCCGAAACGAAAGCGACGCCGAGATCGTCGTCCTCGCCGTCGGTGCGCCGCCGGAGCAGGGCAAGGCCGAGCACCTGCCCGACGTGAACTAGCCCGAGTCGACCGTAGGCCGCGCACAGGTCACGCGATTCTGTGCAGCCTTAGAACCTGCCGCACAGGGCGATCTCGCCGACGCGCTGCCGCCCGGCAAGACAGAGCGTGCGACTCCCCTTCGCCTACGCCCCAAGGCGCGGTGCAAAGGGCAGGAGTCGGCCGTCTGCAGCCGTCGCCTCCGCCGCGCCCACGCGCGCATGCCGCACGCAGTCGCCTCCCGCAACCTTGGCCTCATACATGAGTGCGTCGGCGGTCGTCAGCAGCTCCTCGACGTCATTGGGGGCGCACACAAAGGTGACCAGCCCGACACTGCAGGTGATGCTTCCCGTGCCCGCGCCGACCGCCCGCGAGCAGGCCTCGCGCAGACGCTCGGCCAGCGGCAGAGCGGCGCTGGTCTCGGTCTCCGGCATGAGGATGACGAACTCATCACCGCCGATGCGCGCCACGGTGTCGACGGAACGCGCCGTGGCGCGGGCGAGGCCGGCAAGCGCGATGAGCACGCGGTCGCCGACCGCGTGCCCGCTGCGATCGTTGACGGCCTTGAAGCTGTCGATGTCGAGGTAGGCCAGCGAGAGCTCGTGCCGGTAGCGTCGGCTGCGCTCGATCTCCCGCGCAGCATCCTCGAGGAAAGCACGACGGTTGGCCACGCCGGTGAGCTCGTCGGTGAGCGACTGCTCCTGGAGACGCGCGATGAGCTTACGCAACTCGGCGAGCAGCACAAGGACGATGCAGAAGACCGCCGTGCGCATGCCGACGTTCCACGCCGCCACAGACAGCGTGTAGAGGTGAAGGCCGTCGAGGTACGCGTCGAGCGGCCCGACGAGGAAGGTCGCGAGCACGGCGAGCAGGCCGTAGGCGGTCGAGGCCGTCACCCAAGCGACGAACATCACCGGCAGGAGGTAGAAGACGTTCAGCAGCAGCTTCGGCCCGGTGACGTAGTCGACCCAGGCGATCGCGGCGATCAGCGCCAAGCCCAGCAGCAGCACGGTGATGCGCGGCAGGCGCTCCAGGCGCTTAAGCACGGCGTTCGACACGGACGGACCTCCGGAGACGGTTCGACAACGGTTGCACAGTCTGGTCTATCGGCACCCGTTGCCCGCAGCTCAACTCTTGGCGCTCGGCAGAAAGGGGGTAGTGCACATGTCACCCGTGCGGCGCCAGAACCCGCTGCACAGGGCCTCGCTGCCGACCAGCCGCCGCTGCACCGCCAGCCCTCGCGACCGGTCCACACGCACCGCCTCCAGCGCCCCCTCTCACTCAGACACCCGGCGTGCTTCTCGATGGTCGCGCGCGGTCGCTCTGCGGCCGCGCTACCATCGAAGTGCAGTGGGGACGCGCTGGCGGCGCAGGGTGCGAGGCTCCTGGGATCTGTCACACTGAGTCCGCTTGACGCTGGCCTCGCCGGCCTTCATGGCATTCGACATCGCTGCCTCACGCCGCGAACGGCGGCTGCGCTCCACGCGGCTCAACGCCGGCCGCCCTCAAGCAGCCGCTCCCCGCGGCCGATACCGCTAGCGTCGGCTCAATGCGAGGTGCACCGGCTTGTTTGATCTCTTGGCTGCTTTCATCGCACTCACCACGCTGGCGGCGATCGGCTCGCTCGCTCTGGCCTTGCTCGCTGCCAGCCGCCCCTGGATTCCCGGCGCCCGCTTCCTCGCGGCGACGATGGCCGCGGCGACGCTCTGGTGCGCCGCCTACGCAGGAGAGCTCTCTTCGCCCTCGCTGGACAGCAAGGTGG
>Ga0209840_1000222_pt1 | contig 12696 bp, 9 predicted proteins | sample PersoiDNA2013190_FD_185802 | JGI IMG/M metagenome (GOLD analysis project Ga0209840, IMG submission 185802) | Permafrost soil microbial communities from the Arctic, to analyse light accelerated degradation of dissolved organic matter (DOM) -... | ecosystem: Environmental > Terrestrial > Soil >... | reverse complement strand
CGGTGAGCAGTCCGACGAGCACGCGCCGGTCGGCGGCCAGCGCCGTGACCAGCTCCTTGACGCCGGGCAGCACCTCGATGTGCCCGCCCGCGACCTCGTCGGCGACGAGCTCCACGTAGCGCGCCACGCACTGGCCCACGAGCGTATCGATGACGTCGTCAGGCGTGCCCAGCCGCTCGGCCAGGTCGTGCACGACCTGCGGCTGCGTCTCGCCTTCGTACCGGCCGACGAGGGCCTCGGGGTCGCCGGCGCCCCACAGGTCCGCGAGGTCGCGGACGATGCCGGGGTCGGTGCGGCCGTGAAAGCTGTAGTCGCCAAGCTCGCCCTCGACGCCGTACACGTCCTTGATAGCGCGCATGATAGCGCGTCCGCCGGCGCCGTGGCCGTCGATCAGCGTGCAGTCGATGTCGAAGAGGGCGAGGCGTTCCACGGCTCGGGAGTATAGACGGCGGGGGCGGGAGGTCGCGAACCGCGCCCTCCCGCCCCCGCCGCCAGGCTGCCCGTCAGGCGGCGCTCATCCGCCGCCCGTGGGCGGCTTGTTGCCGTGGCACGGGCAGCTGGCCGCCTGGCCGAACCCGTTGAGATGGCAGGCGTTGCACTGCAGCTTCTCGTCACCGTTGGGCACGTGCGGGCCTTCCTGCGGATGCTGGTAGGTGCTCGGGATCCACGCCGCGAGCTGGTGGCAGTCCACGCAGTTCTGGAGGCCGTTGTGCTGGTCGCCGTGGCAGTTGATGCAGCCGTCCGGCTTGACCGCCGTGCTCTGCCTGTGGCAGGTCTGACAGGAGATCTGCGCGTGCTTGCCCACCAGCGGCTGCGGGTGCGCGAAGTTCTTGCCGCCCGTCCAGGCGCCCAGATTGTGGCAGTTCTGGCACGGCCCGCGGTCGGCATGCGGCGGCTTGTGGCAGTACGAGCAGTTCTTCGTGCCGTCGGGATGGCAGGTGAAGCACGACGGCATGGAGTTGGCCGAGGGCGCGGTGACGCCCGGGGCGCCCTCATGAACGACGGCCGCGTGACAGGCGATGCATAGCTGCTTGGTGTGGCCGGCGCTGCCGTGCTGGAACGTGGCCGGCGCCGGCGAGCCCAGCGAGATGGTCTTGCCGGTCTGGGCGCTGGTGTGGCAGCCGCTACGGTCGCAGGCGGCGTTGGGGATGTGACGCGTGACCAGGATGGGCGCCTTGACCTGACCGGTGTAGTGCACCCATACCTCACGCGAGGCGTACATCTTGGTGAGTACGAAGTTCGCGGGCGCGGGCGGGATGTGGCACTTCACGCAGTCGACGCTCTTGTGCGTGGAGGCCGCCCAGGTGTCGCGGTACGGCCACATTTCGTGACAGTCCGTGCCGCAGAACTTGTTGTTCTCGGTGAACTTGGCTGCGAGGGCCGAGCCGCCGACGAAGAGCACAACCAGGACGACGACGACGATGGCGATGCGCTTCCACCAACGTGACCACCACGAGCGACCCGGGTCGCCCTTGACCTGCTTCTCGGGCTGCGGCGACGCGTCAGGCGTCACGGTTTTGTCGGGCACGGCAGGCTCCTCCACGAGACTCCCCAAGACCTTACCCGACAGCCTACGTCGGCGGGCGGCGCCTGTCGCCTGTTTCACATGCGTGGTCGGGGGGCCGCCGCCGAAGGAACGGCCGCGTAGCGGCCTCAGCCGTCGGCGGGCCGACGCTTGATGAGCAGCAGCGGCACATCGCTGTTGTGCCGCACGTGGTCGGCCACGCTGCCCAGCACGATGCGCTTCGCCCACCCGTGCCCGTGCGTGGCCATGGCGATCAGATCGGGCTTGAGCTCGTCGGCCTTCTGCAGGATCGCCTCGGCCGGCTCGCCGTGGACCATCATGGTGTGCACGGTGACGCCGCGGCTGCGCAGCAGCTCCGCGGCGCGCTCCAGGTCGCCCTCGGCGTCTTCGAGCTCGCAGGCGCGCTCGTCGCGGGTGTGGTAGTGGGCGACGCGCAGCAACGTGACCTCGGCGCCGCACATCCCGGCCAGCTCGGCGATGTGATCGAGCACCGGTCCGTCAGTCTCGGTGCCTTCGACCGGCACGAGGATGCGATCGTACACGCCCATGGTCTCAGCCTCCCCAGAACGTGGTGTACAGCAGGAACACGTTGAGCCCGATGATCAGCGCCGCGACCAGCACGCCGACGGTAGTGGTGATGGTACCCGTGCGCTCATCGCCCATCACGCGGCGCGCCCGGCTGAGCCAGAGCATGGGGATGATGGTGAACGGCAGCTGCAGGCTCAGGACCACCTGGCTAATGATCAGCGCCTGGTAGGCGTTGATCCCCACGACGATCAGTACCATGGCCGGCAGCGTGAGCACCACGAGCCCGACCTTGTAGACGCGGGTGCGGGGGTCTTCGGGACGGCCGAGGTACCCGGTGACGATATTGGCCTCGGCCAGCGACGCCGTCACCGAGGACGACAGGCCGGCGGCCAGCAGCGCGATGCCGAAGACGAGTTGGGCGAGCGAGCCGACGAGCGGCTCCAGCGTCTGCGACGCCTGCTCGATGCTGGTCACTTCGATCCCGGCGCTGAAGAACACGGCCGCCGCGACGATGATCATCGCCGAGTTCACGAGCCAGCCCATGCCCATCGCCAGCGTCGTGTCCGCGAGCTCGAAGTGCATCAGGCGAATGCGTCGCTCGGGATCCACGTCCCAGTCGCGCGACTGGATGACGTTGGAGTGCAGATAGATGTTGTGCGGCATCACGATGGCGCCCAGCATGCCGAGAGCGATGAGGATGCTGGCGCTGCTCACGTTGGGAATCACCCAGTCGGGCGCCGCCGCCGCCCAATCGGGCTTCACGATGAACAGCTCGATGACGTAGCAGGCGGCGATCACCGCGAGGAAGACGAGGATGATGCGCTCCAGGCGATGGTACTGCTGCCCCAGGATGGCGAGGTAGACGAGGACCAGTGTCAAGGACGCGCCGACCCAGAGGGGCAGGCCGAAGAGGAGGTTAAAGCCGAGGGCGGCGCCCAGGTACTCGGCGAGCGCCGTGGCAACGCAGGCGGCGGCGATGGTGACGCCGAGCAGCCACACCATCCAGCGCGGCATGTGGACGCGCACGTTGGCGGCCAGCGAACGCCCGGTGACGATGCCCAGCTTGGCCGCCATGTGCTGCAGGAAGATGAGCATGAGCGTGCTCAGCGAGACGACCCACAGAAGCTGGTAGCCGAACTGCGAGCCCCCGGCGATGTTGGTCGCCCAGTTGCCGGGGTCGATGAACCCGATGGTGACGACGAAGCCCGGCCCGAGGTAGCGCAGCAGCTCGCGCGAGAAAAGGTCGCGGGCGAAGCCGCGCGGTCCCCGCGCGCGCGGGCCCGCGAGCACCTCATCGAGGTGCACAGGCGGGACTCTGTCGGGTGTCTGAGCCAACTCGCCTCCTCCAGAGCTCAGCGCGCTCCCCTGCACTCTACCTCAGACCGCGCACCATGCCGCAGACGCACCCTCACCCAAGGGCACGCAGCGCCTCGAGGCAACGTGAGTCGGGCGCGCCTCAGCATAGGCGCCGCCGAGGCAGGCGGTGAGCTGGTCGTAGGTGTGGCCAAGGTCGGCGAGGCCCTCGCGGAAGGCGGCGAACTCGGCCGGGTGTAGGGGGCTCGACGGCGCGGCACTTCGTCTTGACGAAGAGCACCGCCGACGTCAACGGCGTTGCGCCGGCCGTTGTCGTAGACTACCCTCCAGCACGCTTGAGGCGGTGGGCGAGCACGGGACCACTGTGAAGGAGGCTGGAAGGCGTGACGCAGAAGGCGAGAGGAGCGCCCGGCGGCGGCACGGAGCGACCCGCCGAGCGAGGCGAGGCGGCGCGGGCCTTGCTTGGGCGCGTCCGCTACCTGACGCCCGGCGAGCCCAGCGACGACGGTCGAGTGGTCGTGCGCGAGAGCAGCAGCAGCTCGGAGGACTTCTACCGCGACCGCTGGCGCCACGACCGGGAAGTGCGCTCCACCCACGGCGTCAACTGCACGGGCTCGTGTTCCTGGATGGTCTACGTGCGGGACGGCATCGTCTCCTGGGAGACCCAGGCGACGGACTACCCCGAGACCCCCCCTGACATGCCCGACGAGGAGCCCAGGGGCTGCCCGCGCGGCGCCACATTCTCTTGGTACACCTACCAGCCCGGACGCGTGCGCTATCCCTACGTGCGGGGCGCCCTCCTGGAGATGTGGCGAGAGGCGCGGCGGGCCCACGCCGACCCGGTCGACGCCTGGGCCAGCATTGCGACGGACCCCGCGAAGAGTGCCGCCTACAAGAACGCGCGCGGGCACGGCGGGTTCATGCGCGCCACCTGGGAGGAAGCGCTCGAGCTCTGCGCGGCGGCGCACGTCGACACGATCGAGCGCTGGGGACCCGACCGTGTCGCGGGCGTCAGTCCGATCCCGGCCATGTCGCCCGTCTCGCACGCCTCGGGGGCGCGGTACGTGGCGCTCACAGGAGGCGTGCAGAACTCCTTCTACGACTGGTACGCCGACCTGCCGCCGGCCTCGCCCCAGGTGTTCGGCGACCAGACCGACGTGCCCGAGTCCGCGGACTGGTGGCACGCGTCCTACCTCATGATCTGGGGCAGCAACGTGCCCGTCACGCGCACGCCGGACGCGCACTTCATGGTGGAGGCGCGCTACGCCGGCCAGAAGGTCGTGGTCGTGTCCCCCGATTACGCCGAGCACGTGAAGTTCGCCGACGACTGGCTGCCGGTGACGGCGGGCATGGACGGAGCCCTCGCGCTCGCCATGGGCCACGTCGTCTTCAAGGAGTTCTACGTCGACCGCGAGGTGCCGTTCTTCACACGCTACGCCAAGACGTACACGGACATGCCGTTCCTGGTCACGCTGCGCGAGCACGAAGGCAGCTACACACCGGACCGTTTCCTGACGGCCCACGACCTCGGGCGGCAGGTGGAGGCGGCGGAGTGGAAGACGGTCGTCTTCGACGCCGCGACAGGGCAGCCGGCCGTGCCCAACGGGTCGATGGGCTACCGCTGGTCGCCGTCGGGAGAAGGCCACTGGAACCTGGATCTCGGCGACATCGACCCGGCGCTCACGCTCCTGGCGTCCGGCGGCGAGCCGGTCGAGGTGCTCCTGCCGCGCTTCGACGGGCCGCAGGCCGACGTGCTGCGGCGCGGTGTCCCGGCGCTGCGCGTCGGCGGCCGGCTGGTCACCACCGTGTTCGACCTGCTCCTGGCCCAGTACGGCGTCGCCCGGCCGGGCCTGCCCGGCGACTGGCCGGCAGGCTACGACGACGCCGGCCAGCCCTACACGCCCGCCTGGCAGGAGCGGCTCACGGGCATCCCCGCGGCGGTCGCCGCACGTGTCGCCCGCGAGTTCGCACGCAACGCGGAAGTGACCGAAGGTCGGTCCATGATCATCATGGGCGCGGGCATCAACCACTGGTTCAACTCCGACATGACCTACCGCACGATCATGACGCTGCTGTTCGCCTGCGGCTGCGTGGGGCGCAACGGCGGCGGCTGGGCCCACTACGTGGGGCAGGAGAAGGTGCGTCCCTTGACGGGCTGGGCGACGCTGGCCTCGGCCCTGGACTGGAGTCGCCCCCCGCGGCAGAACTGCGGCACGGAGTGGTACTACCTGGCCACCGACCAGTGGCGCTATGAGGTCTTCGGGGCCGACCACCTGGCCTCGCCGCTGGCTCGCGGTCTGCTGCGCGGCAAGGCGCCCATCGATGCGCTGGCCCAGGCCGAGCGGCTCGGCTGGCAGGTGACCTACCCCACCTTCGACCGCAACCCACTGGAGCTTGCCGCGGAGGCGGAGGCCGCCGGCATGAGCCCTGGTGACTACGTCGTGGACGCACTCCGCGGTGGCCGCCTGCGCTTCAGCGTCGAAGACCCCGACGACCCCGTCAACTTCCCCCGCCTGCTCTTCGTCTGGCGGGCCAACCTCCTGGGCAGCTCCGGCAAAGGCCACGAGTACTTCCTGCGCCATCTCATGGGGTCGGACCTGGATAACGTGCTGGCCACGGAGACCCCGCCTGAGCTGCGCCCCAAGGACGTGGTGTGGCGTGATGAGGCGCCCATCGGCAAGCTCGACCTGCTCGTCAACATCGACTTCAGGATGACGAGCACCGGGCAGTTCGGCGACGTGGTGCTGCCGGCCGCCACCTGGTACGAGAAGAGCGACCTGTCGTGCACCGACCTGCACCCGTTCGTGCACTCGTTCAACGCGGCCATCGACCCGCCGTGGGAGGCGCGCTCGGACTGGGACGCGTTCCGCGATCTGGCGCGCGTCTTCTCGCGGCTCGCGGCGAACCGGCTGGGCGTGCGCCGCGACCTCGTGGCCACGGCGCTCGCTCACGACACGCCCGCTGAGGCGTCGCAGCCCTTCGGCGAGGTCAAGGACTGGAGGGCCGGCGACGTCGAGCCCGTGCCGGGCAAGACCATGCCGGCCCTGACCGTGGTGGAGCGCGACTTCGGCGCCATTCACGACAAGCTCACCAGCCTGGGCCCGCTCGTCGAGTCGCTCGGCGTGGGCGCCAAGGGCATCGCCTGGCGCCCAGTCAAAGAGGTCGCCTGGCTGGGCGCCACCAACGGCCTCGTCCGGGGCGGCGCGGGCGACGGCCGTCCCTCCCTGGAGCGCGCCGAACACGCCGCCGAGGCGATCCTTGCGCTGTCCGGCGCCACGAACGGCCGGCTGTCGCACGAAGGCTTCACGACTATGGAGCAGCGCGTCGGCCTGCCCCTCGCCGATCTCGTCGAGGGGGAGCGCGACGCGCGCATCCGCTGGTCGGACGTGCAGGCCCGGCCGCAGAAGACGCTCACGAGCCCGGAGTGGTCGGGCAACGAGGCCGGCGACCGGCAGTACAGCGCCTTCACCATCAACGTCGAGCGCCTGAAGCCCTGGCACACACTCACCGGCCGCATGCACTTCTTCCTGGATCACCAGTGGCTGGCGGAACTGGGCGAGCAGCTCCCCGTCTGGCGGCCGCCGTTGAACACGCCCGAGCGCTACCCCGAGGCCTTCGACCTCGGAGACGACGCCATCGCGCTGCGCTACCTCACGCCCCACTCCAAGTGGTCCATCCACACGGACTACCAGGAGAACCCCATGATGCTCACGCTCTTCCGCGGCGGCACGGTGGTGTGGCTGTCGGTCGAAGACGCAACGTCGATCGGGGTCGCCGACAACGACTGGGTGGAGGTCTGGAACCGGAACGGCGTGCTGGCCTGCCGCGCCGTGGTGTCGCCGCGCATGCCCCAAGGCGTGTGCTACATCTACCATGCCAAGGACCGGCACGTCGCCATGCCGCGCACAGAGAAGACGGGGCGGCAGGGCGGTACGGACAACGCGCTCACCCGCGTCCTCCTCAAACCGACCCACATGGTGGGTGGGTATGCGCAGTTCTCCTACGCCATCAACTACTACGGCTGCACGGGCAGCCAGCGCGACGAGGTCGTGGTGGTCCGTCGTCGCGCCGAGCAGAAGGTGACGTACTGATGCGCGTTCGAGCGCAGCTCATGATGGTGATGGCGCTCGACAAGTGCCTCGGCTGTCACACCTGCTCCATCACCTGCAAGCAGGCGTGGACCAACCGCGACGGCGCCGAGTACATGTGGTTCAACAACGTCGAGACGAAGCCCGGCACAGGCTACCCGCGGCGCTGGGAGGACCAGGAGCGCTGGCAGGGCGGCTGGACGCTCGACGGCAAAGGCCACCTGGCGCTGCGGGCGGGCGGCCGCCTGAAGAAGCTCGCCACCATCTTCGGCAACCTGGATATGCCGCTCATCGACGACTACTACGAGCCCTGGACCTACGACTACGCGAACCTCATCACCGCGCCGTCGGGCCCGTCCTCGCCGGTCATCACGCCGCGCTCAAGCCTCACGGGCAAGCCGATGGACCTGAAGTGGGGTCCCAACTGGGAGGACAACCTGGCTGGGACGCTCACGCCCGCCGACCCGGCCCTCAGCGGGCTGGAGAACGAGATCCTGCTGCGTTACGAGCAGATCTTCATGTTCTACCTGCCCCGCATCTGCAACCACTGCGTGAACCCGTCTTGCGTGGCCTCCTGCCCCTCCGGAGCTCTCTACAAGCGCGAGGAGGACGGGGTCGTGCTGGTCGACCAGGACAAGTGCCGCGGCTGGCGCTTCTGCGTCTCGGGGTGCCCGTACAAAAAGGTCTACTTCAACCACCTGAGCGGCAAGGCCGAGAAGTGCATCTTCTGCTACCCGGTCACGGAGAACGGCAGGCCCACGGTGTGCTCGGAGACGTGCGTGGGCCGCATCCGCGCCATCGGCGTCGTGCTCTACGACCTCGACGCCGTGACGGCGGCCGCACAGACGACGCGCGCGACAGACCTGGTCGAAGCGCAGCGCGAGCTGCTCCTCGACCCGCACGACGCGCGCGTAGCGGCGGCCGCCGAGCAGGCCGGCCTGCCGTATGGCTGGATCGAGGCGGCGCGTCGCTCCCCGGTCTACGCCCTGGCGAAGGAGCTGCGCGTGGCGCTGCCGCTGCATCCGGAGTACCGCACGCTGCCCATGGTCTGGTACGTCCCGCCGCTCTCGCCGGTGCTCGACACGCTGCGCGCCGCGGGCTACGACGCACAGGACCCCGATGAGGTGTTCCCCACAGTGGGCGACCTGCGCGTGCCCCAGCGCTACGTGGCCAACGTGCTGGCCGCCGGCGATCCCGCCCCTGTGGAGGAGAGCCTGCGCCGGCTGTTGGCGATGAGGATCGTGAAGCGCCGCCAGCAACTCGGCGAGACGGCCCCGGCCGCTGCCGCCAGCGAGGCCGGGATGAGCCTCGAGCAGGTGGAGCGCCTCTTCCGCTTGCTGGCGCTGGCGCCGTACGACGAGCGGTATGTGATCCCCAAGGCGCGGCGTGAAGACGCGGGGGCGCGACAGACGCAGCACGGCGACGGTGTCGTGGATGCGCAAGGGCGAAAGCGATGACGTTGCCACGCCATGGTGTCGTCGACGGGCGGCCGGCGCCCGGAGCGCCCGCCACCGTACCGCAGGCGCCGGAGGCGACGGCCGTCGTGCTGCAGGCGGCGTCGCTGCTGCTGGACTACCCGGGACCAGCGTCCGCGGAGCAGCTGGAGCTGGTGGCCGCCGCGCTCGCCGAGCTGCCCCGCGGCCCGGCGCGGCGTCCCCTGGAGCGCTTTCTCGTCTGGTGGCGCGGTCTGACTGACGGCCAACGCGAGCAGACCTACGTCGCTACGTTCGACCTGGATCGCGCCGTGACGCTCTACGTGACCGAAGGGCGGCCCCGCACCTCACGCGAGCGCGGCGCCGCCCTGCTCGATCTGCGCCGCGCCTACCGGCGCGACGGCGCGGACGTACGGTGCGACGAGCTGCCCGATTACCTGCCGCTGATGCTCGAGGTCGCGGCGCATGTGCCGGCTTGCCGCGCGCTGCTCGCCGCAGAACGGACGGCTCTCGACGACCTCGCCGCGGCGCTCGAGGAGCGCGAGAGCCTCTTCGGCCTCGTCGTGGCGGCTGTCCTTGCCGTCCTGCCCACGGCGTCCGACGACGGGAAGGGAGGCCGCCCATGAACGCGCAGCACTCCTGGCAGATCATCGCCTTCGTGATCATGCCCTACCTTGCCCTCACTGTGTTCGTGATGGGGCACATCTGGCGCTATCGGTTCGATCGCTTCGGCTGGACGAGCCGCTCGTCGCAGCTCTACGAGCGGCGCCTGCTGCTGGTGGGTGCGCCGCTCTTCCACTACGGCACGCTCCTGGCGATCCTCGGCCACGCCACGGGGCTGCTGCTCCCCAAGTCGTGGACCACGGCCGTCGGTATCCCCGAATCGCTCTACTCCGGGTTTTCCAAGGTCGCCGGCACGACGGCCGCGGTGCTCATCGTCAGCGGTCTCGTGGTCCTCACCGCGCGCCGCGTCGGCAGCGACAGGGTACGGGCCGTCACCTCGACCGTCGACTGGGTCGCCATCGCGCTGCTGTGGGTGATGATCGCGCTCGGCGTCTTGGTCACGGTCGGCTACAACGTGCTCGGCCCCGGCTATGACTACCGCGAGACGGTGTCACTGTGGCTGCGCGGCATCTTCTCGTTCCATCCCGACGTGAGCGCCATCGCCGCGGCGCCGTGGATCTTCCAGGTGCACGCCACCGTGGCCTGGCTGTTCCTGGCGCTCTTCCCCTTCACCCGCTTCGTCCATTTCTGGAGCGCCCCGGTGTGGTACCTCACGCGGCCCTTCGTGCTCTACCGGCGGCGCAAGGGCCAGATGGTCCTCTCACCCGGCGAGTCGCGCGCGTGGCAGACGTTCGGCCGCGTGAACGGCGGCCCGAAGCTGTGAGCGGGTCCGGTCGGCAGCCGCCAGGTCGCCGTCCACTCTTCGGCGGGGAGCTGCTGAGCAGCCTCCAGCTCCCGATGCTGACGCGCCGCTACAACGAGCGCCGGGTAGTCGCCGTCTACGTGTTCGTCAACTCGGGCATCGCCATCGCCGTCATGGCGGCGCTCGCCATGGTCACCGAACAGCCGTTCGCCTTCCCCTCGCTCGGTCCGACAGCCTTCCTCCTGTTCTACCAGCCGCTCGCGCCCAATGCGGCGCCGCGTTCATCCTTCTTCGGGCACCTCATCGGCGTGCTGGCGGGCTACCTCTCGCTGGTCGTGTTCGGGCTCACGACCGTGCCGCCGAACCTCGAGGACGTCACTGCGGCACGCGTGGGCGCGCTCGCCCTGTCCCTCGCCGTCACCCTGTCGTTGATGGCCTGGCTCGACGTCCCGCATGCGCCGGCCGGCGCAACGACGCTGATCGTCTCGATCGGCCTGCTGCGCACCCCGGCGCAGCTCGCCATCCTCATGCTGGCCGTGGTGCTGCTGACGGCGCAAGGGTTCGTGATCAACCGGCTCGCCGGCCTGCCGTACCCGGTGTGGAAGCCGCGGCCGGCGCCGCGGCCGGCCGACGGGGGACCGTCGGGCTCGAGATAGCCGACGTGGCGCGGATCTAGCGTCGATATGCGAAAGTGGCAGTGCACCCTGTGCCCCCTACGTCTACGATCCGGCGCTCGGTGACCCGGAGGGCGACTCACCGCCGGGAACGTCCTTCGATGAGCTGCCAGATGATTGGGTGTGCCCCGACTGCGGCGCCGGCAAGGAGTTCTTCGAGCCCCTTGACTGACGAGTTACGCTTGACTTCTCGGGGTCTCGCCCGGGGGTGCGACGTTCGCGATCAACCAGCGAGGGAAGGAGCGTCAGATGGAGGCTGGGCGACATCGGCAGCGTATTGCCAGATGCACAGAGCTCATGCGGGATAGCGGTCTAGACGTCCTGCTGCTCACGAAACCGGCGAACATGACGTACCTGACCGGCGACGGGCGACTCTGCGCCTACGCGATGATCACCAGAGAGGGGGTCGTTGCTCTCGGGGTGCCGGTGACCGACGTCGAGGACGTAAGCGCCCTGGCCGTGTTCGACCACATCGTCGGCTTCGACGACGAGGTGGGCATGATCCACTCCATCGCCCACTTCTTCAAGGATCTGGGCTTCGAGCAGGGTACCGTGGGCCTTGAGAACACGTTTCTTACCGGTGCGATGCGGGGTGTGCTGACTCATCCCCACGCGAAGCCAGCCGCAGTGGAGGCGAAGGACTGCACGCACGTCATGACGCAGCTGCGCATCGTCAAGGACGACGATGAGGTGGGCTGCATTCGGGCTGCAGGCAGGGTCGCGGCCATCGGCATGGCCGCGTCTGTGGCGGCCGTGCGGCCAGGTGTGAGCGAGAGCGAGGTCGCCGGCGAGGGGGAGTACGCCATGCGCAGGGCCGGCGCCGAGGAGTTCTATCGTAGCTACGTCAGCTCGGGGCGTCGCACCAGTATCGCTCACGGCTTACCGACCACCGCCAAGGTGAAGACAGGCGACTTGGTGATGATCGACCTGCACCCGGTCGTGGACGGCTACAGCGCAGACATCTGCCGCACCGTGTGCGTCGGGCAGCCGAATGCCGAGCAACGGGCGGCCTACGACGTCTACCTGGGCGCCCTTCAGGCCACGATCGCCAAGGTGACGGCCGGTGTGGAGATGGGTGAGCTCGAGGAGACGATGCACGCTGTGATGCGCGAAAAGGGGCACGGCGATCACATCTTCGGACCGCCCATCCATGGCGTGGGGCTGGAGTTCGAGGAGCCGCCACTGCCAGCCGGCCATGCCTTCTTCCACGGCGAGGCAGCTCCGCCACCACTCGCCGCCAACACGGCTATCGCCATCGGCAACTGTGGCCTCTACACGGGGCCCTGGGGCATTCGCGTTGAGGATACGGTCATCGTCGGCGCAGAGGGAGCGGAAATCGTTACCGCATTCAGGTACGGGCTCACCCCGTGAGCCTTGGCTTCCTTTGCCGGTGACGGGCGCAAAGAGAATCGGCCCGGCATCGACGAACGCGTGCATGAATAGCGAACCTCTAGCCACTGGAATCGTGGCGCAGCGCAAGAGCCTATCCATGGCGAGAATCGGGGTGCGGCGGCCTCTCGGCGAGATACTGCGTTGACGTTCGTCGCGGACGGGTGCCTGATCTCGGGACAGTGGGAGTGGCTGCGCCACGAGGGTCGCACCGTCACGTCCGCGACGTGAGGCAGCGCGGACATCTGGGCTCTGGTCCCAACGCTGCCCGATACTCCACCGATGGGTAGCCGGAGCGAGTCTCGGGTATGGTTGTAACAGGACGCATTTAGTCCTGTTATCGTCGAAAGAGGGAAGCCATGGATACCTATGATCTTGC
>Ga0209840_1000221_pt1 | contig 12721 bp, 7 predicted proteins | sample PersoiDNA2013190_FD_185802 | JGI IMG/M metagenome (GOLD analysis project Ga0209840, IMG submission 185802) | Permafrost soil microbial communities from the Arctic, to analyse light accelerated degradation of dissolved organic matter (DOM) -... | ecosystem: Environmental > Terrestrial > Soil >... | reverse complement strand
CTGTGCTTGTACCAGCTTTGTCATATCCACGATATCGCACAACCGGCAATAAAAATGACGGTACATGCGCTGCAGGGTTGTGATGAGCACACGTTCCTCAGGAGCTGGTACGCGGAAGGTATAACCTCTAACCGTCCGGCGAACGGCGCGGCTTTCGACCCGGCGCGCCAGATTCAGATGCTCTCCGGTTTGTCCCAGGCATCCCACATGTACTTCGACTGCCTCCGACAGGCCCGGCAGTCTGAAGTTCCACTTGTGCGCCAGGCGATCACCCCAACTGCGAGGCAGGACTTCGGCGGCAAAATTCTTTTCCAGGATGCTGATGGCTTGGTCTTGACGACCTCCAGTGTACAGGTCAAGGTCTGAACCAATATCCGGCCAGTGATCGAGCGACTTGATCACAATGGCCGAGCATCCCGCGTTCTCCAGTCCGTCGCAGACCTTGCCCAGCACACTCAGCGCTCGACTGATCCGCTCCTGCTCCTTCGCCAGCGCCGTCGCACATTGGCTCGACAAGCGCGGGCTCATGGCCTCCAACGCGGAATCTTGCAGCGCCTCGATCGCACGGACCAGGACGTGGTGCAAATCCGCAAAAGCGAGAAATCGAGAGACCTCGTCGTCGTCCCAATTGGAGAGCATGCGTAATTCAGGAACCAGAGCAGACGCACTCGATCCGGCAGCGAAAGGGGCACCCAGCAAGAGTTGCGAGAGCAGGTGAAGATACCGAGCACGACTCGATTTTCCTGTTTGCGTGATGTCGTCCATTACCATGGGATCCATATCAAGATCCATCTCGGTGCAACCCGTTAGTTGCCAGGCCCCCGCACTTGCGGCCAACTCCTGATTCGATGGCGGTGCCTTCCTCATAATCATTCCACGTGGCGATCATGAGAAAAGGCATGGGTTTGACCTGGTTATAGAAGTGAAAGAGGCGCAGAGTATCCTCGAACGTCTTCCCGCAACGTTCATCGATGTGGCGATCCAAGCTCCAGGAAGCTTTGGTATCGTCGAATCCAGGCCAAGCGGTACCAACAGAGATCTTGTCGGGCCGGCTTTGCATCTTCTTGTAGAAAGCCTCGAGATACTCTTTACCCCAGTCGCTTCCATCCCGTGTCCATCCCTTGGAGGGATGCACCCAGGCATAGTTGCCGTCGAAGGCATTGGCATACTGGGGCGGAGGATCGTCCTTATAAAATAGCAACGGGGGAACAGGCCAAGTGTTGACTTGCGCTCGCACGCGGTTCCAATCGGTGCGGCCGCGTTTGGGGAAAATGAAAATTACCGGCCGGCCGTTGTACTCAAGGTAGGCGTCCCGGCCGGGGGCCGCTGGCCGGAGGTAGGCGTCGTACGCTTTGGCCATCGCCGTCAGCGATTCCTCGGTGGCATGGCCATTATCTTCCTCCGTTTCGTCGTACATAAGAGCCACTTTGAAGCGGTTCTGGCTGGCAACCTGCTGCATCAGCGCGTAACTGCGATCGAGAAAAGGCCGCCGTTCCCCATACCAGTCAACTGCGAAGACCTGGACTCCAAGATCCTTGGCTTTGGCGATCTGTCGCCGCAGGACCGCGGGGTTGTCGGTGCTGTATCCGACCTTGATGTGCCCCGGGTCGCCGAACCACGGCACGTAAACCGCCACCACCGTGGCGCCTTGCGCGGGACTCTCCACTGCCTGGCTCAACGGGCGGTAAGCGCCCGCGCGGTGACATCCGGAAGTGATCACGAATACCGCCATGATGCCGAGGATTAGGGGCAGCTTCGACTTCGACTTCATCATTGGTCTCATTGAGAATATGAGCTCCATCAGGAAGCCGGCACACTTTGCAGCAGACGAACCATCCAGCGATCCGCAGACGGGGTCATCAGCACCAGGAATCTCGCGCTCCCTTTCTCGCCATGAAGAAGTTTGGCGCCGTCGAATATCTGTACTTCATAATCAACGTTGTCCTGTAGCTGGATGACGCCACCATCGGGTGAATAAAAGATGGCTTGCAATGTGTGCCCATGGTCAACGTAGTGTCGGTGAATACCGATGCCGCCCTGCTCCGCAATGGTCTGCGCGAATTCCTGCTTGGCAAAGCCGGTAAAGTAGCCATTCAACAGTTCGGCACGGTTCTGCTCCAAACCTACCGCCAGTGTTTGCCAGGCTGCGGCGTAATCATGCACGATTTCCTGCCGAGTCAAGTCTTCCATGTCTCGTGGCCCCCGCGACACGGTAAAGTCCACCCTGGGTAGCGACGACGAAGCCGGAGCGGAACTGACCACGGCTGTATTGGGTGCCCACAGCCCAAAGCAAAGCAGGAAAGCCGCCGCGCTTGCGAAAAGCTTCAATGGGGGCCTCCCATATAAATTTCGTTTCCGACCACGACGCCGGAGGCCACAGAAATGGTCGCGGGCCCGGCGAAGCCCATTTCCGTTCGAGCCACACCTTTCTTGATGGGCGCGTCGACAGTGGTTCGTCCGAGTTTGTCCAACTTGGTAAATGTGACAATCGTGCCGTCGGGTACTGAGTTCCCTCGACAATCGCGGACCGGTTCGGTCTGTAGCACGACGCGGTCGCCTTTATGCTCCGCGGACGCGTGCAGCTTACAGGGTTCCGCGGCAACCTGCTGCACTACCCTCCGTTCGGACAGTTGTCCCAGGGACGCGTTAATCTGCACGGCACCGTCTTTAGGGCCGGAATTCAGACGGGTCCACGCGACACCGTTACGGGTCATTTGGGGCGAGGAAGAAACTGCGGTCTCTTTGGCGATTGCTCGGAAAGTGACGCCCTCAGGCTGCAACGCGAGATTGTTAAAGCGGTCAATTACCACTGCCACGGCGCTGATGGCGTCGCGCTCACTAACCGGCACGCGAGAGGGGTGTACCAAAAATACAAGTTGTGCTCCGCGGTTCGGAGTCACGTAAAAATTTGTGGTGGCGCATTCCTGTCCGTTGCAAGCTATGGCCTGGTAAGTTCCAGCGGTCGCGATCTCGCCGGAGCTGATCTGGATGGTATCTCCTGCCTGAAACCGACGTTTTGCCACGTGCCCAGGCCCGATCAGGTAAAACGTTCCAGAACCGGTGCCGCTGCTGGATACTGCGAATGCTTCTCCGGCGCTGACGTTGGCGGGTATGTGGAGCGCGAGCGGCGTTTCTGCCTGGGACATGGCCAGGAACGCTGAACAGAGAAGAAATGTACGGCAGAGGATACGCATCTCAGGAGGCACCCCGGGTGTATTGATTCGCGATTACACGAAATCGCTGGACCCGCGCGGCCACATCTGCAGGGAGATCGACCGCAAAAGGCTGCGGATTCATCGGCAGCAGCGCCCGATCCACGTATTCGTCCGAGACCCAGATGACTTTGCCATTGTTGTCATAGCAAGTCGCCAGCACGTGAGCGATGTTGACAGTCTGGCCGCTCTGGTTCAACAGTTCACCTGCCAGAACCTTGTTTCCCAGGGCATCCTTTTCCAGACGCTGGTTCATGACACCGATCACCGGATCGGCCGAGGCCGGAACGGCGGCGACATTTGCGTCCATGCGAACCTGCTTCAATTGATTGAGCCGTAGCTTCGGAAAATCGATTCGGTAAGGCGTGACCTGGCTGGGCAGCAGAATGTGGGACACCTTGTCGAAGCTGCCCTCTTGACGGAATTCCAAACCCTTGGCATCAACCAGCGCAGCGTTGACGTTGATGTAGGCGGGAATGGTGTCTTCATTTACGACTTCCCCCATCACGATCACTGAATCGGACCGCTCGATCGCATTCATGGAGATAATGCGAACTTTCGGGGGATCGATGCTGGCCGTGCCCCATTCGCCTTCCGGTCCGCGATTCACAACATCCCATCGCAGGTAGTTAACGGCCATCACTTGAGCGGGGAGTTTCGGAACCTGGGAGGCCGGCCAAAACACCTTCCAGTCGGTTCCCTGGCGAACCACTTTCAGGTCGCGAGTGTCGGAGAGCGAACCCACGGCAGTGGACCAGTTCAGTTTTATCCGGACCAATGCATCGTCAGCGTTTTGGTGGAGCACGCTGACTTCAGAATCCTCCAGGGTGGAATAGGTGCGCAAGCTACCATCGCCGCCCGCCAGGTCGTATACGAAAGCGGAGTCATCCACTTGGTCGGCGTTCGCCAATTGAGCTTGGGCCTTGGGCCAGTTTCTCTCGCGCACCGAGCGCAGCAGGCTACGGACAGCTTGTTCCGGAGTGTTCTGAGTGCGCAGACTGACTCCCGCCGCTTTGGCAGACTGCAACCAACCTACAGCCACCAGCAGAAGGGTCCCGAGGAGAAGGGTCAGCGCCAACCCATATTTCATGAATTCCCCTCCCGAACATACAGGGCGTCATTCGTCCGAACTGGGACCATCACGACCTGCGGCACTTGCCGGCGGTCTGGCAGCAGAATGAGGAATAGAACGGCCAGGACGGCGCTGCCCATTGGCAGAATGCCCCACAACAGGCCCTCCCAAGGCGCCGGGACTGCATCCGACTCGATCTTCCGCGCCGGGGCTATATCTTCCTTGGACCAAACCGTAATCGTCCCGCCATCGTAAGTTTCAATCTGACGCCAGCCGGCAAACACCAACAGCGGCTCATAGTACTGATCGTGAACGAAGATGTATTTCAGGCCATACCGGTTGGCATGTTTCAGCATGGCGCGGAGAGAATCCATACCAGCGGTCCCGAAGAACTTGGCGCTAGTTAACTGTGCCGCGCCATAGTCTGTCATTTCCGGCAGCAACCGCGCCGAGTTGTATTCGCCATCGACGCTGGGCGCCTCGGTATACGTCGAGATCTTGGGGAGGGCATTGCCGAAACCGAGCGTCAAATAACGATAACGGTCGTGTCCGTCGCGATTAAGGAAGGAAACAACCGAATCCACATTCAGACCGCCCGTGGCACGGAAGGGGCTCAGATCAAGCCAAGCCATGGCCAGCGCGAATGTCCCTATGGCAGCGAGGGACAAACCAGCCGCAGCCGCGCGTGGGAAACGGCGCAATAGATCCACCGCCAACAAGCCCACGATGGGCAGAGCGAGAAGCGATGCCCAAAGCGTGAATCGCTCGAACGTCAGGATGTCAAAAGCGCGTCCCAGCAGCCATTTTGGCAGGGGCGTGGTGCCGCCCAGCCCGAAGATAAATGCAAACCAAGAACTGATCAGCAATGGCCTGAGCCGTGGTACCGCAGCGCCCCGGAACAATAGGAAGGGGAGGGCCAGAATCATGGCGCCGTAAGGAACAACGAAATAGTTAAAGCTGTAGAGAGAATTGAAAAGAAAATTGGACCGGCTGGCATGCGGAATTGGAATTTGCTTGATCGGGTGCTGCAAAATTGAGATCCAGTATGGCAACAGGACTACCGCTACCCCAACACCTATCAGGGCCGCGAAAACCGCTCCCCGCGACAGTACTTTCATCCCCGAGTCGCCATCGGGTTCGGCTCGCTCGTCCATCCATGCCAGCCAGAGGACAGGAATGGCGAAAAAAATTGCTCCAAAGAGCAGGGTGACGTGATGCACCGACGCCGCAGCTAAACCCAGCATCACTCCCTTCAATAGGGAACGAAGCTTGCCATGGCGTGCCCAGTGATAGAAATAAGGCACCGCGTTCAGGTAAAGAGGAGCCGCAAGGATGGTCGATAACTGCCCAGCCGAGTACACCAGGAAGGCAACAGCGCCAATGAAAACACTGCCCAGTGCGGCGTAGCTGGCCGACGTGTCGTCCACCCATAATTTCGCGAAACGATATACTCCCACCGGCAACAACAGCAGCGCCAAAAACTGGACTAGCCCATACGCCGCGTTCAGGCCGACTGCATAAGACAGAAGCGCGACCAACTGGTGTCCCAACGGTGGATAGGTGGTTTGGGAAAAACCCGCGAACCATTTTTCGTTCCAGGGATTAAACCAGTGTTGCGCATAGTGGGAAGCGAAGAAAATGTGAAAATTTGTGTCGTACGAAGCCTTCGCGGGCAACTGCATCAACAATAGGGGCCCATGTATGGCTGCGACCAGCAAGAGTATTAGCAATAACGGGATAGGACGGCCTACCGGGCTTCTTTCAGGGATCACTGCAATCCTCTCGGCCACCACTCTTTTGGTAGCTGGTATTGGATTCCAAACCCCCTCAAGGGTTTGCTCCGGCGTTCGGTATAAAATAAGCGCCCCGTAGGGGCCTCCGTAAGCATCCCCTTTAGCCCCCCTAGCACCTAAATAGCCGCTTGCGAGTTCCTATTCAAAGATGCCCGTCTTGAGAGGTAAATAAGTACGTGTCACACCGCGTCGTGGTGCCGGCTGGGATGCTCTTGTTGGGCGTAGCGTTGTGCTGCGCGCAAACCTTCGAAGTGGCCCCGCACAGCGATGCCAGCCGCACTTCCGGAGCGACCAGCCCAGCAAGAACAAGAACAGCGCCACCGACTGCGGAAAACACCCTCGGATGGGGTTCGGGTCTCGAGGTCGCCCAACAGGCCCGCGCAGCGCAGGCGGCATTAGGCGCCGGAGAGTATGCGGCGGCCAGTGCGCACGCCGAGCGTGCGGCAAGGGCCGCACCCCAGAATGCCGATCTCTGGTTCCTGTTCGGATATGCTGCCCGGCTCGCCGGTCGTTATCAGGCGTCCGCCGACGCATTTCAACGTGGGCTGGCAGTTCGGCCTGCCTCTGTCCAAGGTTTGGCAGGTCTGGCGCAGACCTACGTCAAGATGGGCCGGAACGAAGACGCCCGACGCCTGTTGTTACAAGTGATCGCAGCCAGTCCCAACAGTGTCAATGAGCTGCAACTCGCTGGCGAACTCTTTCTCAACTCCGATCCCCAGCATGCTCTGGACCTGCTGAAGCGAGCGGAAGCGCACGACCCGGCCCCTCGCACCGAACTGCTGATGGCCCGTGCCTATCAAATGCTGAACCGACCCGACGAGGCCACCCAGTCCTTGGAAAGCGCGCGCAGCCGGGCGCCGCACGATTCCGACGTTCTGCGTGCAGTGGCTTCGTACTATCGAGAAAACAGGAAGTACGACCTCGCACTCTCCACGCTGCACCAGGTGACAGCCAGGACGGCTGACTATTGGGCCGAGTTGGCCTATACCTATCAGCTTGCCGGCAAGAAGAACGAGGCAGCGGACGCCTATGTGCAAGCAGCGAACGCGGCCCAAGGGGAGATTGGATACCAGCTAGGCGCAGCCGACGCGCTACTGAACGCGGGTAAGATCGAGGCCGCGACTGAACTCCTGGGGCGGGCCGAGACGCTGAATGCCGACCACTATCGCCTGCACGCCATACGCGGGCGGTTGGCCACCCTACAGGACCGACAAGACGATGCCATCCGGGAATATCAGGCCGCCATTACACATTTGCCGGAAGCCGTGCCCGAAGGTGCGCTTTATCCGGTCGAGTTGCACATCAACCTGGCGGAGGTGTACCGAGATTCTGACAACCCTGCTGCGTCAGCCGAGCAAGTTGGCTTGGCTGCGGCTCAGATCAAGAATATTGAAGTCGGCGCAGCGGACAGGCCGGAGTTCCTGCGACTGCGTGCAGCCATCGAATCGGCCTCCGATGACCAGCCAGCCGCGGAAAAAGATCTCAAAGAAGCTCTCTCCCTCGATTCCGGTAATGTAGCTCTCATTCTCAACTACGCGAATCTGCTCTGGAAAATGCAACGCCGGGACGAGTCCCTCAAGATGTTTCACCAAGCCCTGGAACAGGCTCCCGGCAACCGCTCCGCCCTGACGTCGCTTGGCTTCTTGTCCCGGGAGACCGACAGCGCTAAGGATGCAGAACAGTACTTTCTGCGTCTGGCCGAGCTCTATCCGAACGACCATGTCCCCTATCTGGCTCTTGGCGACCTGTATACGTCGGAGAAGCTGTTCCCTCTCGCCCAGACCAACTATCAAGAAGCATATAGGCTGGCGCCGAAGAAACCCCTCATCGTAGCGCGAGGCGCCAACGCCGCTCTCGAAGGCCACGATCTTGAACTGGCCAAGAGCTGGCTGGACCGCGCTGAGGGCGAAATGAACGCCGATGTCCAGGTGATGCGAGAGCGCGAACGCTATCTCACCCTCACTGGGCACTATGCTGAATCCGCAGACTTGGGCTACAAGGTGCTGGAGAAACTGCCGAAAGACCCTGAAGCTCCCGTCTATCTGGGCTACGATCTGGTTTTTCTCGGTCAGTATGAAGATGCCCTCGTATTGTTCGAGAAGTACGAGCCCATTCTCCCCCGGGACAAGGACCTCTGGCTGATTGCAGGACACTCGCACAACTCGTTGGGTTATCCCGGTCAAGCAGTCACCGACTTCACCGAAGCCTTGCAGCGCGATCCCACAATGGCTACCGGCTACATGGATCGTGGGTATGTCCTCAACAACCTGAAGAAGCCCGACGCGGCAGCCGCGGATTTTGAAACCGCAATCAAGCTGCATCCGGGATACGGCGAAGCTTATTTGGGATTGTCCATGGCGCACCTGCAACTTCACCGTGCAATCAAGGCGATGGAGGAAGTGAACGTGGCGGAGAAGATCCTGGGACCGTCTCGCATCACGCATCTGACCCGAGCCGAAGCTTTTCGGCAGCGCCTGCGCCTGACCGATGCGGAGAAAGAATATCGGGAGGCGCTCACTTTCGCTCCCAACGATTCCGAGGTGCAAATCGCGCTCGCGGACACGATTTTCCGGTTACGCCGCTATCAGGAGGCGGTGGATCTTTTGCTCCGAGTATCCGCCGCCGAACCTGACGAAGCGCTTGTTTATGCTCGTCTGGCGCGAGTGTATGCCCAGCTGCACAGCCAGCAGGAAACGGTGCACTACGCGCAAGAAGCAGAGAAGGCGGGCAAGGGGCAAAGCGGCATCTTGCTGGCCACCGGAGAAGCATTCCTGACTCTGGGCGACCGGGATGCGGCCATGCAGCGATTTTCTCGCGCCCTGCAAGCTCCGGAAGGAGATGCGATCGACACTCGGCTCGCCATTGCGCGCCTCTTCGCTCGCGAAGGCCGGGGGGCGGAGGCTCGCCAACAGGTAGCTTTGGGACTCGCTGAAGCTCGCGTCTCCGAGAACATGCCCCTCAAGCCCGAGCACCTGGTCGAAGCGGCGGATGTTTTTCTGTCCACGCACGAGTTTGAGTTAGCCAAAATGTATCTGCAACGCGCCCTCGCGGTAGGAGCTGACGAGGACGTCGTTGCCCTGCGTCTGGCGAATGCGGACCTGGCCGAAGGAAAGACTAAAAGTGCGGGGGCGCAACTAGCTGTGGCGGCCGGACAAGATGGGCAACCGCAGAGTTACGACTACCTCATGACCCAAGCCAATGTCTACCGCCAGCAGCAGGAAAACTTACCCGCTCTGGTTTCCTTTGCTCGGGCCAACGAATTGGCCGGCAACGACAAGACAGCCGAATCGGCACAGTATGAGGTGGCATCCGAAGAAGGGCGCAGGATCAACGAAAACGTGAGCCTATCGTCAGCGGCCACGTTCGCTCCGATTTTCGAAGATATCACCATCTATGTCTTGGACGCGAAACTTCTAAACGTTTCCTCACCACAACAGTTGCCGCCACCGCGCTCTTCTTTCGAAAGCCGGGGGAATCTTGATTATCGTTTGCACTTTGATGGGCTGCCGACCTTCACCGGTTTCGTGGGCGAACGTAACGCCGAAGGAACGATCTCGATCCCCAGCACTTCCACGATCGAGAATCGCAATACTTATGACACGTTGTTCAATGTTGGCGTAAGTCCGACCGTGAGGCTGGGCAATGCAAACATTCTTCTCAATACAGGAGTTCAATTCACGGTCCGCCGCGACAGCATTTCACCCGTCGACATGGATCAGAACCTCTTTCGGCAATTCCTGTACTTCTCCACCAACCCGCTGATGAACTGGCTCACGGTTTCGGGCAACGTAATTCACGAAACTGGCCCCTTCACGCAACAGGATCTGCATTCGAGAGATGTCGTCGCATCCGTTGCCTTCAAAGTGGGCCGGCCCTGGGGGAAAACTTCGCTGATCACGGGATATGGCGTGCACGACGTGCTATTCAGGCCTTTGATTCGCGAATATTACACGACCGACGCATATCTGGGACTGCAGCGCCGTATCGGCACACGCTTTCAGTTTGCTGTGCTGGCGGATTACATCCGGGCCTGGGAAGTGCAAGGCTACGATTATGCGATCGCGCAGGCTATTCGTCCGGCGGCCAGGTTCGAATACCACAAGTCCGCCCGGTGGAGCTTTGAAGGTTCATTTGCGTTGTCTCGAGGGCAGGGATTTCACACCTATGACAATACGCAGACTGGATTTCTGGTTTCTTACGTGAAACGGCTGCGCGGCACGCTTCGTGACGGAGACCAGGAAGTCCCGGTGTCTTACCCATTGCGCTTCTCCTTTGGCTTCCAGCAACAGATGTTTTACAACTTTTCGGGACACGCTAGCGGCGGTCTTCTTCCGGTCGTCCGTCTGAGCTTCTTCTAAACGAACGGCTTCTGCGTCACCCCGGACGATTTGTTTGAAGAAATGATGCCTCTGCGGAGGGCACGTAAAGACCCGCAGGAGCTTAAGTCTAGAAAATGGGGCCCATGAGCGGAAGTAACCCGAATTTCACTTTGGCGCCGGTGGCAGCCGTCGCCGGCGGCCCCCCGCCCATACGCCCGGCATCGCGCTCGCTGCACGCCACCATCTTCAGCGGGAGCATGACTCTGCTGGTTGGGTCAGGATTGGTGAGCGCCATCAACCTGATCTACAACATCGTCCTTGCTCGTTCGCTGGGTGCAATCGGGTTCGGACAAGCAGTCTCGGTATACACGCTGTTGATGCTGCTGTCGGCGGTCACTCTTTCATTCCAGTTCGTTTGCTCCAAATTTGTCGCCAAGAACAGTTCACTGGCTGCCAAAGCAGCGGTGTACTCCGTTCTGCACCGCCGGTCCTGGCAGGCTGGCGCCATTGTCGGAGCCACTCTGGCGGTTGCCAGTCCTGCAATATCGCGCTACCTCAATCTCCCCGACCCCATGCTGATCGTCATCCTCGCGGTGGGAACTGCCTTCTACATTCCGCTTGGAGTCAGACGGGGAATGCTGCAGGGAATGTACAATTTTCGGCGGCTCAGTATCAACTTCATTCTCGAAGTGGTGGTAAAGCTAGGCGGCACGGTCGCACTGCTTGCGCTCGGCTTCGGTGTGAAAGGAGTGATCGCGGCCGTATCGGCCTCCGTGGTGGGTGGCTACCTCTGGGCCCGGCCCGGCCCCGAGTTGAGAGTTACGCCGCAGCCTGGACTTCCAGCGTCATTCTTAGAGGGTGTTCAGGCGATCGTATTCTTCGTAGGTCAGGTCATCATCAACAACGTGGACATTCTGCTGGTGAAGCATTTCTATCCGCCGGCAGAAGCCGGTTTGTATGCTGCCGTGGCAGTGGTGGGACGGGTTGTATACATGGCTGCCTGGGCAGTGGTGAGCAGCATGTTCCCCATTTCGGCTGGCGTGGAGCGTCCAGAACCCTACCGTCGGACTGTGGTGGTCACTCCTCTTCTGCTCGTGCTCTTGATTGTGACACTGTCGTTATTTGGCCTTTGGCTGCTTCCGAGCGTGGTCTGGAGAGGAATCTTCGGAGCCGGTTTCCAACTAAGCGCGCAGAATGGATACTCGTCGTTGCCACTTCTTTATGTTGCCACCACGGGTGTGTATTGTCTCAGCGTCGTGCTGATCATATACGAGATGTCCAGGAAGATTGGAAACGCGGGGTGGCTGCAACTGGCCTTCAGCGGCGCCATCGCTGTGGGCATCTATTTATCCCATGGCAGCCTGCACCAGGTCATTATGGTGCAGTTGGTGCTGATGCTATTGCTGCTGGTTTGCGTCTTCGTCCCATTTCTTCGCTTGGAGTCCCTGCCGTCGTCAGAATCGACAGCGGAACAAAGGATGGCCCCAGTCCTGAAACAGCGGCCCCTGGGCGAGGATGAAGTGATTGCCGAGTTTCTCAGGAACGAGTTTTATCACCCGGAATTTCACCGTTACTGGCAGAGGTTGGAGAAGATTGTGCTGGCCCAGGACTTCCTGGATGCAGACCAAAATGCACTGCGTCGGGCATTGCTTTTCCGCAGGCGGGGAAGAATGTGGCGGGAACTGCCTGCCGACACGCAGTGGTGGGAAGTTGAACTGGATCCTGCGGACCTGACGCGGGTGCACGTTCTTCCGCGTTCCCATTGGCGCAAAATCGCCAATGGAAACTTTGCGCTGGGTGAAGTCGCGGAAAATATCCGCGCGCGCGCTGCCAATGGATTGAATGTGAACTTCTTGGCTAAAATTCGCTCCCTGAGCACTCATCTTCGACAGGAAGAAGGACCAGCAACGGTGATCCTCCTGATTGGAATCGATGAGAGTAGTCCCCTGACAATCATTGAGGGAAATCACCGCATGGTTGCTGCCATGCTGCTCTCCCCCGCCACCGTCTGTCAGCGGTTCCGGTTCCTCTGCGGGTTTTCGCCGCGGATGACGGAATGTTGCTGGTACAAGACGGACATTTCCAGCTTATGGCGTTACACGAAAAACAGCGTCCGATATTTGCACAGCGATAGCGATGCGGCGCTGGAGGACATGCTGTCTAGTGCATCGTCCCATTAGTTCCTTATGGAATCGGCGGGCTTTCGTTGGGCTCGACGGCGGCGAGGCTTTCTGGGGTGAAGGGCCTGATAGTCCTTGGTGGTCTCGATGATTCGTTGCAGGCGTTCGGGGCCCTTGGTCCAAGTGAATGGATTACAGCTCTGGT
>Ga0209840_1000216_pt1 | contig 12899 bp, 8 predicted proteins | sample PersoiDNA2013190_FD_185802 | JGI IMG/M metagenome (GOLD analysis project Ga0209840, IMG submission 185802) | Permafrost soil microbial communities from the Arctic, to analyse light accelerated degradation of dissolved organic matter (DOM) -... | ecosystem: Environmental > Terrestrial > Soil >... | reverse complement strand
TATACAGGCCGTACTCCTTGCTGAGATTCACCGACTCCCGGAAGCCATCCTTCTTGCGGAACGCCTCTGGCAGGAAAGTGATGCCGTACAGCGCCCCCTTCTCGCGCCCCACCTGTTCCAGGAGGTGCACGTCCTTGTGGGGGCTGATGAGCAGCGTCGTCGTGAACACCGGCATCTGAAGCTCGGCTGCCTTGTGCGCAGCGGCATCCAGCAAGATCCCGAAGCACCGTGGACACCGCAGGCCACCCTCGGGTTCATCCCAGAACTCACGTGTTGCCGCCAGCCAGCGCTCGGGTTCGTACGGGCCGATGATGAGCTCGAAGTTCTCGATGAAAGCGAGTTTGCGGGCCTGGTCGAGGCGGAGCTCGTACTCCTCCTTCGGGTGGATGTTGGGGTCGTAGAAGAACCCGACCGGCTCATAGCCCTTGGCCCGCAGGCGCAGGACCGGCACCGTGGCATCCGGCGCACAGCAAATATGCATCAGTACTTGTTCCATACTTGTATTGTACCTCTGTCCCCGACCTCTGCAAATAGCCCAGCCCACTCCGGACAATCAGGCACACAGGCAATAAAAAAACCCCGCTCGGGAGAGCGGGGTCGGTGTGAATGTACCACCTTGCGAGAAGCACCCCTTGGATTGAGAAAACATCCTCGGGGGGGCTATTGAGCAGCGTATCACAAAGGATCAGTGATGGTGGTGCTCCGTCTTGTCGTCGACGGGGGAGTCCTGGGTGATGTCCTTACCCTCGCCATCGACGGTGTCACTGCCCGTCGTCACGTGTGGCAGCTCATCGCTGGGTTTCACATCTCTGGATGACGGTCCACTGAGGCGAGTCGGCACGGGCGGAGCCTCGACAAATCCGCCGAGGATCGAGAAGCCAAGGATATAGACGGCAAACAGGGTGTACTGCCCAATCGTGGTCAGGCTTCGGCCCATCGCGAACACGATGAGCACGAAGAGAATCATGATAGGGATGGTGATGAAGAAGTAGAGCTTGCGGCTGACCGTCTTGTGGGTACTAGTGGACAGATAGCGTCCCAGCAGGTTGCCCAGGAACATGACGGCAAGACCGGCGAGCAGCAGGACGAAAAAGCTTGGCCCGGTACTCGTCGGGGTAGTCGGAGCCGCAGTCGTTGTTGTTGTCGATGCAAGTGTTGACACAGGTATCCTCCTAAGAACATGAGCGGCGCAAGCACTGATGCGATCCGCTGTCAACGTGCGCGTTTACAAACTACCTCATCACTGTATACTCTTCGTGTGGATTATCAATGGCAGCCGAAGGGGCGAGCGTGAACAACCTCTGGGACAACAAGATCCTGTTTGTCGCCGTCATCGCGGACCTTGTTGCACAGGGAATCAAGCCGCTCATCCATTACGGCGAGGATCGTGAATGGAAGTGGCCGCTCCTCTTTTCCTACGGCGGCTTCCCCAGCTCGCACAGCGCCGCCGTCACAGCCCTGACGGCTATGGTGGGATTCACAGAAGGCTTCGCATCCCCCCTGTTTGCCATCTGCGTGATCTTCAGCGGCGTCGTCGTGTTCGACGCCTCGGGCGTCCGCCAGGAAGTCGGCAAACACGCACGGACCCTGAATGCCATGTTCGAAGAATTCAAGTGGGGGGACAGTTTCGACTACAAGCACTTTACCGAGCTTGTCGGGCACACCCTGTTCGAAGTAGTCGGAGGCATAGCGCTTGGATTGCTCATTGCGCTGTTGTCTCTTCGCATCCCATTCCTCAGACCGAGGTGAGCACATGAAGATCATCATTGGTTCCGATCACGGCGGTTTTCGCCTCAAGTCGTTCCTCATCCATGCATTGACGCTCAAGGGCCATGAAGTCGAGGACCTGGGTACCGACAGCGGTGAACGCGCCGTCGACTATCCCGACTTCGCAGCCGCGGTAGGCCGCAAGGTCGTGGCAGATCCAACCACAGTCGGCATCGTCCTCTGCGGTACCGGCATCGGCGCCAGCATCGCGGCCAACAAGGTCGCCGGCGTCCGCTGCGCGCTGGTCTACAACGGCTACACGGCACGGATGGCCAAGGAACACAACAACGCCAATGTGCTTGCACTTGGCGGTCGGACGACAGCCGAGGAGATCGCGCTCGACTGCGTCGACATCTGGCTGAACGCGACCTATCAGGGCGGGCGTCACCAGCCGCGCCTCGACAAGATCACCGCCCTGGACTGTTCTTTGGGGTCAGCTGGTAAATGACCACAGTGGTACATCCGCAACCTGAGCAGTGAAAACCGCTCTCCTGCTGGTCGACATCCAGAAGGAGTACTTCCCGGGTGGCGCAATGCCGCTCGAGGGAGCCACCGAGGCGGCCTGTCAGGCGAAGAAACTGCTCGCCCATTTCCGGCACAACCACCTGCCCGCTGTCTTCATCCAGCATGTGTCCCTCAACCCAAAGGCAACGTCGTTCAGGCCCGGCTCTCCCGGTGTCAGCCTCTACAGCAGCATTCGTCCTCTTCCCGGTGAAGCCGTCGTTCCCAAGCATCATCCCAACAGCTTCCGCGAGACGAACCTGCTGGAGTTGCTGCGGATGGACAAGGTCTCTCGTCTGGTCATCTGCGGCATGATGACGCACATGTGTGTCGACGCGACGACCCGCGCTGCTTGCGACTACGGGTTTGAGTGCATCGTCGCAGCGGACGCGTGCGCCACCCGGGACCTGGCGTTTGCTGGAGCAACGGTGCCTGCGGCCATGGTCCAGCGGGCCTTCCTGGCGGCGCTGAACGGAACGTATGCCGAGGTGACCACGACAGGCGAGATCGTCACGATGGTCCAGCAGCCGGCGCTGGGCGACGCTGATGTCCGTTCACTGGGCGCGGAGGGCAGGCATGAGTGCCGGTGAAGGCTGGGCGCTGTACCGTCAGGCGCTGGACGCCTCGATGGATGGCATGGCCCTGCTGGATGCCGCTGGGCTGTACGTCTACGCCAATGCAGCGCACGCCGCCGCCTACGGCTTTGCGCACGCCGAGGACCTTATCGGGCAGTCCTGGCGCATCCTGTATGATGATGAACAGCTGCACTTCATCGACGAACAGGTCTTCCCCGTCCTGCAGAGGCAGGGCCACTGGCAAGGTGAGGCGGTCGGCAAGCGCCGCGATGGGTCAGCGTTTCCCCAGGAGCTCTCTCTCGCGTTCCTTCCCGACGGGGGCCTCGTCTGCGTCGTCCGCGACATCTCGGACCGTGTGCTGGCCGAACAGGCCCAGCTCCTGTACCTGCTGCTGTCCGAGAACACGCACGACATCATCCTGTTCATCGCTCCCAATGGCAGCATCCGCGAGGCCAACTTGGCCGCCTGCGCAGCGTATGGCTACACCCATGCTGAGCTACTGAGACTGGGCATAAAGGACCTGCGGGTCCCGGAGACGAGAGCGGCCATCCCCGCCCAGTTCGCCCAGGCGGTCAAGGGATCCATCGTCTTCGAGACGACACATATGCGCAAGGACGGTTCGGCGTTTCCTGTCGAGGTGAGTTCCCACGGCACTGACTACAACGGTGAACGAGTGGTCATCAGCCTCATCCGCGACGTGACAGAGCGACAGGCCCGCGAAGCCGAAATAGCACAACTGGGGCGGGCGGTCGACGAATCGTCCGACGAAATCTACGTTGTTGACAGCGACACCCTCTCGTTCATGCAGGCCAACCTGCGGGCAACGCAGAATCTGGGGTACTCGCTGGATGAGCTGCGGCGGATGAAACTGGTCGACGTAGCGCCCGAGATGACGGCTCAGCGTCTTGCCGAGGCGCTTGAGCTCGTCCGGGGTGGCATACGGTCAACCGCCATGCTAAGTACGACCGCGCAGCGCCGAGATGGCACAACCTATCCCGTCGAGGCACGCCTCTCCCTCGCCGAAACTGGTGGCAGAACGGCTATCGTGGTCATTTTCACCGACATCTCGGAACGTCTTGCTGCCGAGGCGGAGCATACGCTGATCCTGACTGCCATGGACCAGGTGTCCGAGGGAATCGTCATCCTCGACGAAGACGAACGGCTGCAGTACGCGAACCAGGGGGTGGAGCACATCCTGGGCGTCCCGGCTGCGAGCATCCTGGGGAAGACACTCGCTGAGCTTCCTGCCAGGCCGGGCTCTGAGGAACTCCATCGACGTGCTGCCGCAGCGATGCTTTCGGGACAGCCCTGGACAGGAACGCTGACCATGACCCGTTCCGACGGGACGCCACTGACCCTGCGTGTTACTGTGCACGCTATTCGCCAGCCCGAAGGCCAGACCCGGGGGTACTGTGTCGTCATTCATGATGCCACCGAAGAGGTCCACCGAGAAGAGGGACTGCGTCAGAGCCAGAAAATGGAGGCGATTGGATTGCTGGCGGGCGGCATCGCCCACGACTTCAACAACCTGCTGACCGCCATCATGGGCTATGCGGACCTGTTGACGTACTCCCTGCCCCCAGGCTCCTCCGAGGCACAGGCTGCGGCCACCATCAACCAGGCGGCTTTGAAGGCGGCCGACCTCACTCGCCGCCTGCTGGGCTTCGCACGCAAGGGGAAGATCCAGGACGTCCCCGTCGACCTGCATATGGTCATCCATGAAGTGCACAACCTGCTGGAACGGACCATCCCCCATAACATCGTGATCACTGAAGAGCTGAACGCAGCCCAGGCATCGGTCATAGGCGATTCCACCCAGCTGCAGCAGGTCCTGCTGAACCTCGCCATCAACGCCAGAGATGCGATGCCCGAAGGGGGCACACTGTCGTTCAGGACGCGGAACGTGCACCTGGACGCCTCGTTCTGCCTGCTCCATCCAGAGACTCGCGAAGGGTGGTACCTGCAGATTAATGTCGAAGATACGGGATGCGGCATTCCTGCCGAGAACATGCCACACATGTTCGAGCCGTTCTTCACGACCAAGGGCGTAGGCAAGGGGACCGGGATGGGACTGGCCATGGTCTACGGCATCGTCCGCAATCACGGTGGCACCATATATGTATACTCTGAAGAAGGCCGGGGGACGGTGTTCCGCATGTACCTGCCGTTCACGGAGACTGCAGGAGCACGGCCAGGCGATAGCCAGCAGCAACTTATTCCTGGCCATGGACGCATCCTCGTCGTCGACGACGAGGATGTCGTCCGGCGGGTTTCAGCCGACATCCTCAGGCAACTCGGCTACGACGTTGACGAATGCACTTCCGGTGACGCCGCAGTGGCTTTGTTTGCAACGCTGCCACAGGAGCGGCGCCCTGACCTGATCGTGATCGACCTGAACATGCCTGGTATGGATGGCATCCAGACCCTGAAGGCACTCAAGACCATCGACACTGGGACACGTGCTCTCTTGTCCACCGGTTTCGGCCTCGAGGGGCGTCTGCCAGAAGCGACTGCGACCGGCTTCACCGGCTGGATCCAGAAGCCGTTCCACCCATACGAGCTGTCGGTCGCCGTTGCACAGGCACTGAAGACGCAGCACTAGTCAGCCGGCAGTTTCCTTTCTACGGTCTGCCGCTCGGCGTCGAGGTCGAACACGAACTGCCGCAAGCTTGACTGGAAGAAGTCTCTGATGTGATCCCACGTGACAGGAGTCCCGACGTAGACGGGGTCCTCCTGGACGTCGGCCTGCTCGAACCAGACAAGCCCTTTGCCGATGACGAGCGGCTCGAGGGCGGTCATTTCATACCGCTCGAGAGCATTGCGTGCAATCTTGCGGAAGGGGACAGTCTGGAGCACGGTATACAAGTCCACAAAGTCACTGCGCATTCCACCCTGACTGACGGCCAGCAGCTTCATGGCTGCAATATCCACGACACCGGCCACGTCACAGCCATTCAGCCTTGTCGTGGGCTCCCCGAAGCGTGCCGAGGTCTGCATCAGCAAGAGCCGGGCGCCGTCTGCCTGCACGATCATCGCGTCGTCCCCCATCGTCACGGACTCCACGACGCCGGCAAGTCCGCGCAGTTCCTCGAGGATGCCGGACGGTCTGAACACCTGCTGAGTGTAAAACTCCAGGTCGCCGGAGATCCGGTGCCCCAGGTGCAGCGCCAACCCGGTCCCCCCTGCCAGGACCCCTCCATGCATGCCCAGGGTCGGCCCCACCCGGCTCATCGTCAACCGCGCCTTCTCTTCCACGCATTCAGGATGCATGGGGCTCCTCGAACCACATGATCCAGAAGTTGTGTGCCCTCGCCGATAAGCCCTTCTCGGAGAGGAGAACATCGACGATGGCGCTCACGGGGTAGACGTGGACCAGCCACCGCAGGTCCTCCAGGTCTCCTTGTTCCAGCAGACACGCGATGATCGCAGCGGCATCCCTCTGCAGGGAGAGAGCGCTGGGATCCACACCGGCAAACAGCCGCATGGTATGCAAGGGCATCGTCGTAGCCCGTTGCGCCGCGTCGACTCTCCGCCGTACCTCGGGCCGGGTAAGCGGGCCGATGTAGGACTGGACCATGCGCGCCCCATCACGGTGCGCCACGTACGCATACTCTCTGTTGCCCGTCTTGCGGATGGTGATGCTCATATGGTGCCTCCTGCGAGCATCATATATATCTTGCTATACAAGTCAATGATAAATTTACACAGCATGCTGTACACTTTCGCACTTTGAAGCATGAAAACAAGGGGCCCGCCATCGCTGGCGGGCCCGCGGAAATCGGAATTTGGAAGGAACTATTCGTTCCAGGTAAGCGTGATCGTCCTGAGCTTCGCGTTCCAGACAATCTGAAAACCGAGGTTCTCAGCCACAAAACGCAGGGGAAGCATGCTACGGCCGGACACGATGAAGGGGACGACCTTGTTGTTCTTGGGATCGATGGCGAGGCTCTTGCCGTTCACGAGTGCCATAGCCTTGCCAATGGTAAAGACGATCGTCGTGCCACGCACCTCGATGGTCACCTGACGTGTCTTGGCATTCCAGGCGATGGCCCCGCCCAGCTGCTCCACGAGAGCACGCAATGGAACAAACGTGCGGTCCTGGAAGATTACAGCCGAAGCATCCAGTGCGACGCCGGCACCATCCACCATCATGGTCTTGCCCCCAATGGTGAAGACGATGGTGTGCGCGGAGACAGGACGCGGCAGAAGAGGAACATAGGTGGCGGTGATCGTCTTGCCGGCATCCATGGTGATGGTCGTGGGGTTCGTTCTGCCGGCGAGATCACCGGACCAGCCGGTGAAGGTGTAGCCGGCGGCGGGGGTAGCAGTAAGGGTAACTACTGTGCCGTAGTTATAGGTTCCACCTGCTGGCACAAGGGTTACAGTACCGTTGCCCACCTTGGTAACGGTGAGGGTGTAGGCGTAGGTGTTGATGTTGATGTTGACGGCAAAGGTGGCGGTGGCATTGATATTCGCCGTCACGTTGATATCAGTTCTTGCAGTGGTGAGAATCCCGTCACTCCAACTCACGAAGTGATACCCACCATTCGGAGTGGCCGTCACGGTGGTGCCGCCAGCTCCCTGGTTCACCGTCTGGGGTGAGGCGCCTGTAATGCTGCCGCCCACACCTGCCGTGTAGGTGAGAATGTACGTATCGATGGTAAAGGTGTCGATGGTGAAGGTTGCGGTGACGGTAATGTTCGCCGTCACGTTGATATCAGTTCTTGCAGTGGTGAGGATCCCGTCACTCCAACTCACGAAGTGATACCCACCATTCGGAGTGGCCGTCACGGTGGTGCCGCTGGCGCCATAGCCCACGGTCTGGGGCGAAGTACCGGTGATCGTGCCGTTCGCACCTGCCGTGTAGGCCAGGGTATAGGATGCACGGGATGCACGCACGATTTCAGCCGTATTCCTGACCCGCAACCTGTGTCCCGCAGCATCCTGTGAAGCAAGACCGATGGCGCTTACCCAGTCTCCAACTGTGATTGCCGGGTCCCAGGCGCCGAGCATCGCAGGGTTGTCAGTGCCGTCGCCAACGTACCCATTGACATAGACCTTTGCCACTCCGGTACCATCGTTGATGTATACGGAGTTGTCGCCGCCGGTGGTAACGATGGACGTGACGACGCCCTCCACCTTGACGAGCCAGCCTTCACTCGTCTCGAGCATGGAAGCGCCGGTACTCATCGACAGTGGAGAGACCAGCGCCGGTGTGCCGTCTATCATGAGAATGTCATCCGACTCGCTGAGGACATGAATCTGCGAGTCTCCCTCGTATTGGCCCACAGTGCCGGTCGCCCTGACGAGCGTGCCGAGCGGTATGGCGCTGGTGGAAATACCGAATACGTCCAGGCCGCCGGTAGTATCCTGCACGTAGATGACGTCAAAGAAGGCCGTGTTCGGACCGACTGCCTTGGACTGCGCAGTGACTCGACCTTCGACCGTCACCCTGTTTCCATACAAGTCGGGCGATCCGTCAGTATTGGCGTCGACTCGTGTCTCGGCAACAGTCTTCAGCAGTGCCCAGTTGAGGACGTTGTTGATGACTTGCTTGTTGGAGTATGCATTGTCAGCTGACGCCGTCTCGAAATCGGAGAAGAAGGCAGTGCCCCCCACCACGACTTTCCCGCCGCCCGGCAGAATTTCGGCGGCAAGCCCATACACGTTGCCCATGGCCACAGGCGTAGCGTCACCCGCGAGGTCCGAATCGAGGCTTGCGGTCGTCGGGTGACCCTTGACGAGCCAATCCACGTTGGCATCTGAGCCACCAGCCTTCAGGATGACGGAACATCCACTGTAGAAACTGTAGGTCCGGCCGACAGGGATGCCGTCCGTCAGGTGGTACTTCGATCCCGTGTAGTCGTCAAAGTAGAGCCGGTAGTTCTGACCTCCGTTTGAAGTGTCGTCGATGACCTCGTCGTCATTCAGACGCAGGTTGGAACCGATCGCCTCGAGTACGACATTGCCCTGATACGCGCTGTGAGCGGTGAGTTCACTTTTCACGCTCGTCTCATCGTAGTCGGCCCGTGACGTGAGGATGAGGGATCCGCCGGCGTCGACGAAATCCTTGATAACCTGGATCTCTGCCGCACTGTAGTTCTTGGGGGGCAGAGGCTTGCTCTGAGGATCATTCAGAATAAGGATCTTCGCATACTGCAGGTCGGCCGCTGTGAGTTCATGACCGACAACGGTGATGACCGGCATCATCTTCTGCGCTTTGATCATAGCCGTGAGCGTCTTCATGTTGCCGGCGTAGTACCCCGTGGTGTAGGCGTTGTAGTGCCCGCCGTCGATAACGACCTGGGTCACCTCGTCAGGGTTCGCCGCCGTGAACGTCGTGCTCGCAAAGGAGGTCTTCACCTCCGCGCCGACCGTTGCAGTCAGGCGGGCATAGATGGTCCATGTACCCGCCGTTGTTGGTGTCCATGTGATCTTGGCTGTCGTCGTGCCCGACGCTGGGATGGAGAGGGCAGTAACCTCGCCCAGCTTGTTCTCGGGAACGATCGTGTCCTTGAAGAACTCCATCGTGGCGTTCGTGACCCCGACAGAATCATTGTTGTATGCAGTCGCCGTGAAATCGACAGGAGTGCCCACGATTTGGGGATCCTGCGAAGCCTCGACTTTCGACACGCCTACCTTGACCACATCGCCGGTCCAGACAGGAGCGGTGACAGCCACGTCGGTGTCCGCCTGATCAATGCGAACGTAGTAGAAGCTGTAGGGATCTGTCGGCATCGTGTAATTCCATGTCCCTTGATTGGTGTTAGGGTTTGTCGACGCGACAACTACTCCACCATTGGCAATGATAGACACTTTCGTGATGATGTCGGTGGTTTCAGCGTCGCTGAACGTGATGCTGAAGTTCAGCGTCGAAGGATTGTCCAGCGACGATCCCATGACCGCGTCGTTCAGGTGGTAGGTGACCCGCAGGTCCTTGTCCTCCGTGGCATACACATGTTTCTGACGTATTGCCTCGAAAATCGCGTCCCTTGTCAGTTCCGGCGCAAGGACCACCGTGCGGGCATCATTGGCAGACATCCAGTTGCCCTTATGGTTGTCCTGGTTGTTCGAGGGAGCGACATGCCAGCCCTTGTCGAGTGCCATCTGGTAGTACTGATAGCTCGGGAAGTAGCCGGCTTGGTGAACGACACCCTCGCCGTTGCCCACTTCGACCAGGTCCACGACGGCATCCGCCTCGGCCGTCCAGTGCGCGAAGTCGTCGAACGTGCCGAACGTCGTGCCTGGATGGTTGAGCTGTGAAATGGACTGAGGATACTGGGCAAGCTGCGCATAGTACGCCGTGAGATTCATGGCCGTGTGCGTCCTCGTGTCGTAGCCCACGGTGTTGAACGTGTTGATGTGCCCCGGTCCGCCGCTCCAGGTCATCTCGTATCCTGCTATCCCGACGAATGTTCCCGGCACGTTGTTTGCGTCGGCCGCCGCCTTCAGGCCGGCCCACTCGGTGCTGGGACCGCCAGCCAGATTGGCGACCACAGTCGCTGAATCGCCATCAAACCAGTTGGAATGGTCCGTAACCGCCATGAAATCAGCTCCGGCAGCCTTGGCCGAATCGTAGGCCTGTTGCGGCGTTCCTGTTCCATCCGACAGGTTGGTGTGACTGTGCATGCCACCGAAGTAGATGTTGTAGTTCCCGATCGTGAACGTCCAGATGACCTGGGTGCTCACTGGAGTGGGAGCAGAGTTCGCTACATCAAGCTGAACAGAGTGGGTGCTCTTCGTGAGGTCGCTGACCGGAACGTAGCTAACGCTGCTGGCCGTGACGACCGCCTGTGAAGTCACATCGGTGCCATCCAGCAGAAGCTTCACCGACGTGATGTCGATGGCCGACCCGGTGTCGCCATACTCCGCGCTGATGTGCGGACGGACGTTGGCAATGGACGCCTGGTCAGCCGGCACCAGGTGGGTTATGATCGGAGCAGTGATGAGGATGTGCGGGGTAGCCTGGACCTCGTTGCCGGACAGCACGCTGGTCTGTTCGACTTCGTTGACCGCTGTGACGCGGTAGAAGTACGTTGTACCGTTCACGGCCGTCGTGTCTGCGAATGAAAGACCCGTGACGGGCGTCCCTCCGTTGATGGCAGTGGACGTGTCCTCACCATTTGCCGAGGTGCCACGCCAGATGTTGTAACCGACGACCGAGACGTGCTGTGGATCGCCAAACGATGCATTCCAGGTCAGGTCGACCCGCTCGTCTCCTTCGACCGCTGCAAGGGTCGTCACAGCATTCGGCGTGTTGAACGTCGTGCCATCGGCGACAACGCTTGATGCAGACTCGCCCACGTTGTTGTGAGCCGTCACGGTATACCAGTAGTGAACGCCTGCTTCGAGTCCATCGTTCACATAAGATGTAGTGGTGACAAGAGAGCTGTTCAATATCGTCATGCCACTCATGGACGCGTCCGCAGCACGGTACACGTTGTACTCGACGGTCCCTGCGCCGCCATCGTTTGCAGGAGCCGACCAGGCGAGAGAGATCTGCCCAAGCCCATCTGTTGCCGCTAAGCCCGTTGGAGACCCGGGAACCGTCACAGACGGCACTACAACTCCATTAATGACAACATCTGTCGTCGTTCCGCCCGCCGTGACAGCAATACCCGTCGTCTGGGCGCCAATGATCGTGTTTGTCAAGGGGTCCCAGATCTCAACCGAATATCCTGTTCCGACCGGTGCGGCTACGGTGAATGCTCCCGGAGTAGCGGCATATCCGTCCGTAACACTGTTGTCTTCGGTCGCATACATGCCGATGATGGTCGTACCGTTCTTGACAACGACGATCTTGTTCTGCGCCGGCGTAGTGCCATCGGCAAGATACGCCATCCCGCTGATCCAGCCGCCTTGGGTCGTTGCCCACGCGGGGGGTGTCCACGTCCCCATATTCATCATGTTGACCAAGTTGTAGGTTGCTGTCCATTGGTTGGGGGCGGCAGGGCTCGTGGCCAAGTAGAAACGAATTCTCAGGTTGGGCGTAACTGAATAGTCTTTGTCCGTCCTCGATTTCACGAAGATCCAGCCACTCCAGTTTCCGGACGCATCGGTGACAACAACTGGATGCCCAGTGGTACTACTGGCTGAAGAGGAAGTGGTGGCGAGCCAGGACGCAGTCGAAGCATTCCACAGATACGCGCCGCTCGGGTTGGTGCCGTTGTAGTAATAGGCGTTAAGATAGTATGACGTAGTCGCTGTCGCTCCGGCAAGTGTCACGAAATACGCAAGCGGCGTTCCCGTGCTCACGGTGCCATCGTAAGGAGCATAGTAGTAAGGGTACGAGCAACCGGCGACCACCGCCGCGCTTGCCTTCGGCAATCGTCCGCCAAGGCCGCTCACCAATAATGAAAGGACCAGTACTGCTGACAGAAAGATCCGACTCGTTCTTGTCACAATCCCCTCCCCAATCGTTTGCTGAACACGTTGATGCGCCCCATACGGCTTTCGCATGTGAAAAAACTATTTGCAGAAAGAGCAGAGCACATCATTTTAGAGGAACCGACAACACATGTCAAGCAACCCGTGCACAGCAGAACGCTCTCTCCCGAGAACAACCCCGCCACGGGGGTTGGCCGGGGCGGAGTTCGGTCCTTCCCGCGAAGGAACGTCATCCCCCGAGCATTTCTTTCCAATGCCCCCGAGCCTTTCAGTGTAAGGCGAGGGGTGCTTCTGAGGGGTGCTCCTCACGAGTATTTCTCTGCAATACGAGTGGCGTTCCTCGGCGAAAGCGGGAATCCATCCTTTGTCCTAGCCAATGTACCACCCTGAGCTAATGAGCAGCGTATCACAAAGGCGAGCCTGATCAAAAAATGGCAAATGGTCTTGTCATTTTTATCATAAATATGCCAAGTGGACTTGTCATAATTATGGCATTGCCCTATACTCGATTCTAGGATCGGGAGGTAGGTATGGATACGAGTGTCTTCTCCATAAGGAACCCTTGGCGTTCTGGGCTCCTGCCCAAGGAACCAGACCGGATTCCACGGCATGAACTGCAGACTGCACTATCATGGATGGATAGCAGGCACGTCATCACCATCGTCGGGC
>Ga0209840_1000214_pt1 | contig 12981 bp, 15 predicted proteins | sample PersoiDNA2013190_FD_185802 | JGI IMG/M metagenome (GOLD analysis project Ga0209840, IMG submission 185802) | Permafrost soil microbial communities from the Arctic, to analyse light accelerated degradation of dissolved organic matter (DOM) -... | ecosystem: Environmental > Terrestrial > Soil >... | reverse complement strand
CTGCGGAACCCGTGGCGTTTCTCGTTCGACCGCGAGACCCGAGCGCTCTGGATCGGCGACGTCGGCCAGAACAAGTGGGAAGAGGTCGACTACCTGAAGCCCGGTCGGCCGGCGGGGGCCAACCTCGGCTGGAACGGCTACGAAGGGACGCACGTCTACGACGCTGCAGTGGCCGCCACGCTGAACAAGCGAGCCCTCACCTGGCCGGTGTCGCAGTACAGTCACAGCCTCGGCGAGGCGGTGACCGGCGGCTACGTCTACCGAGGCAGTGCGATCCCCTCGCTCCGCGGCTTCTACGTGTTCGGCGACTTCGGCTCGGGCCGCGTGTGGGTGATGAAGGGGCCTACGGGCACGCCGGTCGCGTTGCCGGGCGCCGATCAGGCGGCCGGGAGCATCTCGTCGTTCGGTGAGGACGCCGCCGGTGAGCTCTACGTCGTCGACATCGCCGGCTCCGTGTACAGGATCGCGCCGGCGCCCTGAGCGGTGGGGTCCTGGGTCCGGCGGCGGCCCGAAGGGCCCAGCGCCGCACGGGCTTCAGCGCCGCCGGCCCTCCAGGAACCAACTCGCGTGGCGGTGCACGACGCCGCCCGTGTTGTGCTCTTCGTAGGACCGCTCCTCCACATCGAGCACCGTGAACGCCGAGAAGTCGGCCGTCAGCTCGTCGGCCGTGCAGAAGTGCAGATAGACGTGCTCCACCCAGCTGCGCTCCTCGCCCAGCACCGGCTCGCCCACCGCGTAGTGCTGCGGGTCGCGCGGCGAGAGCGTGCTCAAAAAGAGGAGGCCGCCGGGACGGGCGAGGGCGGCGAGAGCCGCCGCGAACTCCCGGCGGCCTCCCGGGCTGAGCAGGTGGTACACGTTGCCGGCGAAGGCGACGTCGAAGCGGCCGGCCTGGGCGGCGGCGGCGAGCGACGCCGCGTCGCCGGCCACATACTCCACGTCCAGGCCGGGCCGCCGCGCCTTGCGCGCGGCGGCCACCGCCGCCGGCGACGGGTCGAGGCCGAGCACGCGACAGTCCAGCTCGGCCGCCAGGTAGCGGCTGTCACGACCGTAGCCGCAGCCCACGTCGATCAGCTTCAGCGGCGGCGCGTTCGCGTCGTGGGCCGCCACGACGGCCGGGCGCAGGCGGGCGACGGCCAGGCGAGCAAGCTCGCTCGGGCCGTCGCCCCACAGGCGCCCGTCCGTCGCGTAGCGCTTCTCCCAGTACCGCGCGGCGGCGAAGATGGGTTCGGGGCTCACTCCTGCGTCAGGCGACGCCACGCCTCCAGGTACTTCTCGGCGGTCCGGGCCGCTACGTCGGCAGGAAGCGCGGGCCCGGGGGCCGTCTTGTCCCAGTCCAGCGTCTCGAGGTAGTCCCGCACGAACTGCTTGTCGTAGCTCGGCTGGCTCTTGCCCGCCACGTAGCCGTCGGCCGGCCAGAAGCGCGATGAATCGGGCGTCATCACCTCGTCGATGAGGATCAGCTCGCCGTCGAGGATGCCGAACTCGAACTTGGTGTCGGCGATGATGATGCCGCGCTCCAGCGCGTAGGCGGCGCCGAAGGCGTACAGCTCCAGCGAGACGTCGCGGACCTTCTCGGCCAGCTCCTTGGCGACGAGGTCGACCATCTTCGCGAACGGGATGTTCTCGTCGTGGGTGCCGACCTCCGCCTTGGTCGACGGCGTGAAGAGCGGCTCGGGGAGGCGGCTGGCCTCCACGAGCCCCTGCGGCAGCGGGATGCCGCACACGCTGCCGGTCTTCTCGTAGTCCTTGCGCCCCGAGCCCGTGAGATAGCCGCGCACGATGGCCTCCACCGGCAGCGCCTCGGCTCTGTGGACGACGATGGAGCGGCCCGCGAGGTGTTTGCGCTCCGGGTCGGTGCTGAACGGCTCGGGGTCGACGATGTGGTTGGGAACGATAGCGTTCGTCTTGTCGAACCAGAAGTTGGCGATCTGGGTGAGCACGACGCCCTTGTCGGGGATCGGCGTGGGCAGGATCACGTCGAAGGCGGACAGCCGGTCGGTGGTGACGATGAGCATCTCGTTGGGTGCGTACTCGTAGACGTCGCGCACCTTGCCGCGGCTGATGAGCTCCCAGGCGGTCTCGTTGGATTCGTACAGCGTCGTCACGGGCGTCACGCTCCTTTCGATTCAAGTGGCCCCCATGGGGCGCCGGACGAGGCGGCCGGCGGAGCGCCGCCGCCGGCGATGAGCTCGAGCAAGGCTTCGGCTGCCGCGCGAGGGCCGGCGCTCTCGGCGCCGGGCAGCCCCAGCTGCGTGCGCAGCTGCCCGACGTAGACGCCGGCCGCGTACGCGGCGGCGAACGTCTTGCGCGCCAGCGCTTCGTGCTGCTCCTGACGCTGCGCCGGCCCGAACGGGTTGGCGAAGTAGCTGTTCGTGAGTCCGGTCGACGTCGTGGTGCCCTTGGACATGGCGGCGCCGTCGGTGAAGACGGCCAGCGCCGCGTCCTGCTCGGGCAGCCGCTCGAGCACCGGGTGCTCATCGTCGACCGCCTCGTAGTTGTTGGCGTACAGCAGATAGTCCACGGGGTAGCCGCGCAGCACGTCCTCCAGCGACGTCACCGGCAGCACCACCCGCGCGTTCACGCGGTTGGGGCTCATGATGATGGCGCGGTCCATCTGCCCGAACGCGTACCCCTGCTGCAGGTCGTCGAGCCGCACGAACGCGCCGATCTCGGTGCCGTAGCCCAGCACGCGGCCGTCGGCGGCGACCTCGAGCGAGCCCATGTCGTCGGCGATCACCCGCACCTCACGGATGCGCTCGTCGCCCACGATGCGCAGCGCCTCCAGCGTCTCCGACTTGCCGGTGGCCGTGTCGCCGATGATGAGCACGCCGGCGGCGGCACCGTCGGCCAAAACGAGCCGGGTGTAGGCGCCGTGAAACGGCATCAGGCCGCGGTCCATGACGGCCACGTTGTGCAGCGTGAGCACCATCTTCTTGAGATAGCCGAAGTAGCCGAAGCGGTCTTCGAGGGGGACGGCCGCGACGAGCACGCGACTGGCCGCGTCCTTGTGGAAAACGGTGGGCAGTTCGCCGAAACGGGCGAGCGCCGCCGGCGGGACGCCGTAGAGATACAGGGCGTCGGGGCCGGCGGCGATCTCCTCGTCCGACGCCACCTCGAAGAGATTCGCGAGGCTCAGGCCCAGGCCGGCGAACCGCTGGTGGAAGTAGACGAAGACGACGAGCCGGCCGACCAGCGCCGGGTAGCAGAGCCACTGCTCGCGCTCGAGGCTGAGGCCGTCGAGCGGGTTGTCGGCGACCTCCGTGAACTGGCCGGTGCGCGTGTTGGTCGGCGGGTCGAGCAGCAGGGGCGGGTACATGAGCAGGTTGCGCACGAACGGGATGCCGGCCAGAAGCTCGCGGTAGCGAGTGGGGGCCGGCCACTTCTGGTGCACGGCGTAGACGCCCACCTCGGCGCCGGCCGCGACCTGGCGGTAGACGCGCGGCCGCCCACCGGTGACGTTCTCGGCCACATCGCGATAGAGGTCGCGGACCAGCCGCGCTAGAGTCTCCACTGTCTGGCTGAAGGCGCGCAGCGGACGCTTGTCACCGGGCTGCGCGGCAGCGTCGGCGCGCACCACGAGGAACCGGTCCCAGCGGCGCCAGAAATCGTAGAGGCCCTCCACGAACTCGTGCAGGCGCTCGCGTCCGGCGAGCAGGTCACCCGGCCCCGCCCACGTGCGCGCCACGCGCTCCAGCGGGTTGTTGGCGAGCAGGCGGATGAGGTCGAGCAGGCGGGCCCGGCGTGCGTCCACCTGTGCGCCGGCGCTGGTGACGACGGCGCCGGAGGCCTGGTCCGCCTCGAGGTCCAGTCCCAGATCGTCGAGAGCCGCCGGGTTATGGCTCTCGAGCTGGTCGATGTAGAGGTCCAGCACGCGCGCGAACGCGGCACTCTCCACAAGCTCCTGGGTGCTCGCGCAGACGGCGCCGGCGCTGTGCATGACGACCTGGCGGTCGTCGACGTCGAGTCGCAGCAACGACATGCGGCTGGGGACCCTCCGGGGTCAGGTGCTGGCTGGAGAAGAGACCATACCAGAAGGAAGGTGAGCGACAACGCCGGCTACGACGCCCCCGGCGAAGAGGCGCCGCTCCTGCGGTAGGAGCCCGGCCGCGCGAACGTGCGCGAGCACGTCTCCCGCACCGCCCAGCGCACGGACCGTGCTGGTGAGCTGCGCGTAAAGCTCGCCGCGGCCGGCGAGCAGTGTGCCGACCCGCGGCGCCACCTCGAAAAAGTAGGCGCCGGCCAGCGCCGCGAGCAGTCCCCCACGGGGCACCACCGCCTCGAGCACGACGATCGCGCCGCCGGGAGCCAGCGCGGCGCCGAGGCCTCGCAGGAGCTCGGCTGGGTCGTCCACGTACCGCAGACCGAAGGCCAGGGTGATGGCGTCGTACGGCGCGCCGGGCAACTCGGCCGCGGCGTGCGAGGTCAGGTCGGTCGCGACGACGTCCAGCGACAGACCGCGCCGCTCGGCGCGGCCGCACGCGATCCGCATCATCCCGGGGCTGACGTCCGCCAGCGTGACGCGGGCGCCGCGCCGCGCGAGCTCGAGGGCGACGAGTCCGGTGCCCCCGAACGCGTCCAGCACGCGCGGCGCGAGAGACATGCCCGGGCCGCGTGCAGTCGGCTTCCTCGCAAGCACCGTCGCCAGCGCGCGCTGGGCCGCCCACCGTCGCCACCGCAGGTCCGCGCCCAGGCAGATGACGGTGTTCACCCGGTCGTAGTAGGCGGCGCTGCGGTCGAACAGCGCTGCGGTGTCGGCCACTCGGGCGTCAGTCACGAGTCACAGCCGCTCGATGGTCAGGCCCGCCACGGCGATGAGCAGCACCGCGACTGGATACACGCTCGCGTGGTTGAAGTAGCGGGCGGCGAGCGTAGTGCTCGGACGACGCGCCAGCGCCACGCCCGGCCGCACCACGAGCCACACTCCACAGGCGAGCGCCGCGAGCACCGCGACGAGCGGCATCTGCAGCCACGCCACCGAGGCGACCATGGCGGCGCCCACGACGAGGTTCGCCCGCGCGGCCGCGCGCATGCCGAAGGTCGTCGCCACCGTGCGGACGCCCACCGACGCGTCCGACGCCACGTCCGACAGGTCGTTGGCCAGATTCCGCCCGCCGATCTCCCAGAGCGCCAGGAACACGAACCCCGGCAGCACGCCGCGACCCAGGGGCGCGACCGCCACCCAACCGGCCACGCCTCCGCAGCCGACCATCACACCGGTCACCACCGTCTTCAGCCAGGTCGTCGTCCGCAGCGCGCTGTAGACGAAGTCCAGGCCCGCCCCAAGCAGGAAGAAGAGCAGGCAGAGTGGGCTCAGTAACAGACAGCCCACAGCGGCGATGAGGGTGAGCCCCGCGACCCACGAGACAGAGACGGCCAGGGTCAGCTTCCCGGCGGCAAGCGGATGTCGAGAGAAGGCTGTGTCGATGTCGAAGCCCTCGGGCCTCGCCTTGCCGGCGCGCAGCGATTCCGCGTCGGTCCGCCGGTCGAGCACGTCGTTCAGGGAGAACGCCACGAAGTACCCGGCCCATGCCGCGATGAGCCCGATAACCGTGACGCGAAGGCTGGGGACTCCGCCCGCCGCCAGGACCGCGGCCAGCCCGGCGCCGGCGATCGACAGCAATGCCTGGCGGCCTCGCGACAGGTCGAACAGCGCGGCACCCGTCGCCGCCGCCCCGGCCAGCCGGGCATGAAGGCTGACGTGGGCGCTGGCCGCACCGGGCGCGGCGTCACCGGCTCGCATTGCACTCTCCTCGCTCGTCGCCCCGGGCGCCTCAGTGGCCCGGCGGCCGCGAAGGTCTTTCCCCGCTCAGGCGGGCGTCACGTCGTTTTGCGGCGAGCCGCAGAAGGCGCACTTGCGCGCCCCGTGCGGGATCTCGCTGAGGCACTCGGGGCACTGCTTGGTCTCGGGGTCGGCACCCCGCGCCCGGCGCTCGGCCAGCTTGTTCATCGGCGCGACCACGACAAAGTACACCGCCGCCGCGACGAGCACGAAGGTGACGAGCGCGTTGATGAACAGGCCGTACCTGAAGATGCTGCCGTTGATCGTGAACGCAAGGCCGGAGAAGTCGGGCTTGCCGAAGACGGCGGCGATGAGCGGCGTGATGAGGTTGTCCACGAAGGCCCTGACGACGGCGCCGAACGCGACGCCGATGACCACGGCCACGGCCAGGTCGATGACGTTGCCCCGCAGGACGAAGTCCTTGAAGCCCTTGAGCATGACACTCCCTTCTGGCGACAGTCCGCCGGCGGCCCCGCCACGCTGCACGGCGGGTGGACCCTGCCTCCGGATGCCATGGTACCCCGGCCCGCCGGCGGCGGAAACGGCGCGCCGCCGTTGCGACCGCATCCCCTCGTCCTTGCGCCGGGCGCGTTCCCCCGCTAAACTCGTCGCGCTCTGCGACCCATCGACCTGCACGAGGAGGCGACTTCATGACTGCCAAGACCGTCAACGGCATCATCGCGTCACCCCTCGCAAGGACTGCGTCGTAGTCTCCCGCTCGTGCTGAGCGTGGCGTTCTGCGGCCGCCCCCGAGGCGGCCGTCTCGTCTCTCCCCCCAGCCGGGTGACGCCGCGGGCGCGGCCGTCCGCCGCGCCCACACCGTGACGGAACCCGACGGAAGGGCATATCCCACCATGGACAAGAGACAACGCAGGAGACTGCGGGACCTGCTCGCCGACCTCGATATCGGGGAGCGCAGCAGACTCACAAGACGCGCCGCGAAGCTGCGCAAGGCGGCGCTGAGAACGCTGACCGGAGACGCGCGCCGCCCGGAGCTGGAGGATTTCCTCCTCCGGCTGCTGGACGAGGAGGAGGAAGCGACTGCCGGCTTCGCGGCGGCACCGGACGGCGCCGGCGCCCCGCCGGCCGACCTCGATGGCAGCCGCCGCGGCACCGTGATCGCGGTGACCGCCGGCGCCTGCGTCGTGCAGGCTGGCGGCGACTCGCTCGACGCCGTCCTGCCCGCCGACCTCACGCGCCGGCAGCAGAGCGGCCTGGCGGTCGGCGACGAGGTGCTGCTCGAACCGCTCGGCGAGGGTCACCGCGTGACCGCGGTGTTGCCCCGCCGCAGCCTGCTCACGCGCGCCGACCCCCACGATGCTCGGCGGTCACGCGCGATCGCCGCCAACGTCGACATCGTCGTCGTCGTGGTCGCCGCGAAGGCGCCGCCGCCGCACCCGCGACTTATCGACCGCTACCTCGTGGCGGTCGAGCGCTCGGGGGCCCGGGCGGCGCTCGTGGCCAACAAAGTCGACCTTCTCGACGACGACGAACGGCACGACGTGCTCGCGCGTCTGCAGCCGTATCGCGATCTCGGCTTGCCGGTGCTCGCCTGCAGCGCAGCCGACGGGGAGGGGATCGAGGAGCTGCGCAGCGTGCTTTCCGGAGCGACCTGCGTCTTCGTCGGCCAGAGCGGCGTGGGCAAGTCGTCGCTGCTGAACGCCCTGCACGCGACGGCCGCGGCAAAGACCGGCGCGGTCCGCGCCGGCGACGGCCGCGGCCGCCACACCACCTCGGCGTCAAGCCTATACGAGCTGCCCGGCCACATCCGCGTGATCGACACGCCGGGCATCCGCCGGTTCAGCGTCGACGACGCCGACGCGGTCACGCTGGCCGACGGTTTCGCCGAGTTCGCGCCGTACACGGCGCACTGCAGGTACCGCGACTGCGCGCACACGCACGAGCCCGGCTGCGCGGTCAAGGCCGCCGTCAACGACGGCGCCATCGCGCGCAGCCGGTACACGAGCTACCGCAAGCTGCTCGGCGGCGACGGCGGCGACCCGCGGCAGGGCAACAGAGTAGAGAACACTGGTTGAGGCCAGATGCTGCCGTACGTGGCCGGGGCCGGCGGGCTTGCGCCCGCCGGCCCCGGCCCGCACCCACCGGCAAACGGGGGGTCGGTGTTCCCTGGGGGTGCGTCGAAGCGCTGCCCTCCGCTACTTCGCCGTGGCCCAGTTCGCCGCCGCGAAGTCCCAGTTGACGAGCTTGTCGAAGAACGTCTGCGTGTACACGGGGCGCAGGTTCTGATAGTCGAGGTAGTAGGCGTGCTCCCACACGTCCACCACCAGCAACGACGTGACGCCCGGCGCGGCCGGCATCTCGGCGTTGGGAGTGCTCACGATCTTGAGGTCGCCGTTGTCGGCCACTAGCCACGCCCAGCCGCTGCCGAAACGGCCCACGGCGGCCGCCTTGAAGTCCTCCACGAACTTCTCGTAGCTCCCGAAGGTCGCGACGATCTTGTCGCCCAGCTCGCCGCTGGGGGCGCCCCCGCCGCCCGGCTTCATGCCGTTCCAGAAGAACGTGTGGTTCCACACCTGCGCAGCGTTGTTGAACACCGGCTGCTTCTCGGGCTTGCCGGCCACGGCCATGATCACGTCTTCCAGCGACTTGCCTTCGAGATCGGTGCCGGCCACCAGCTTGTTGAGTGTGTCGACGTAGGTCTTGTGGTGTTTCCCGTAGTGGAAGCTGATCGTCCTGGCCGAGTAGGCCGGCTCAAGAGCGTCTTCCGCGTACGGAAGCGGCGGCAGTTCGAACGCCATCGGTCCTCCTTGTCGTTGTGGTCAGATGTCGACTTCTACGGCGCCGTCGGTGACGCGCACCGGATACGTGTGCAGATCGTGCACACGGGTCTTCCACTGCAGCCTCTTCTCGAGCTTGAAGTACCGCTGAACGGGCTCGGGGATGGCGGCCTCGTCGCCCATGTCGTGATCGATGGGCCAGCTCAGGTTCTTGCCGCTACGGATGTCGAATTGGCCGTCGTGCAACGGGCACGTGAGGATCCAACCCTCAAGCGAGCCCTGGTCCAGCGGCGCGTTCTGATGCCCGCAGCGGCGGCTCACCGCGAAGATGGAGCCGCCGTACTCGCAGAGGCAGATCTCGCGGTCCTCGGCGCGCACGTACTTCATGCCGCCGGCGGCGATGTCGTCGAGCTTCGCTACTTCGTGCCACATCTCGGCCTCACCCCTCGTCCGGTGGGAACTGCGACAGGCTGTCCGGATCGGTGACGTCCTTGTGCACGAAGAGCCCGCACCAGCAGCGCTTCATCGTGTCGAAATGCTCGCGGTGGAAGGGGATGCAGGGGCAGCAGATCTGCATGTCCTCGGCCCGGTTGCCCGGCCGCATCTGGCACGGGCAAAAGGGGGCGCCGAAGTCCTGCTCGAGCTTGACCTCCGCCTCCAGGAGCTCGTCGGCCAGTGCTTCGTCGGGGGTGAACTTGTAGCCCATCGGGCCGACGACCCGGTCGAACAGGTAGCGCAGGGATTCCTTGCGTTCAGCTGTGCCCACGTCTCAACCCCCCCAACCCTTGAGATGTTCGAGGAACTTGTCGGGGTTGTGGCCCACGATCACCTCACCGTTGATGATCACCACGGGGAAGCGCCGGCCGCCACTGAGCTTGCAAGCCTTCTCGGCGGCCTCGTCCTGCTCCTCATCGGGCAGCGTGTCGACGTCGACGTACTGGAACTCGATCCTGCTGTCCGTGAACCACTGCTTCGTCTTGCGGCACCAGGGGCACGTGCGCAGAGCGTAGACGAACACCTCGTCGGTCATCGTCACGCCCCCTTCAGCTGCACGAGGACCTTGCCGTCCTCGACCTTGGTGGCATAGGTGTCGATCTTGAGTTCGGGCGCATCCAGGAACTGCCCGGAGCGCACGTCGAAGCGCCAATCGTGGCACGGGCAGGTGATGACTCCTCCCTCGAGCTTGCCCCCTTCGAGGGGGCACGCCATGTGTGCGCATTTGTTGGCGATCGCGAACAGCTCGCCGCCGGCCCTGACGAGGAGCACGCCGACACCCTTGGGGTAGACGGGCACGGAGACGCCGTCACGCACTTTGCTGTCGTCGATAGTGGGGACCCATTGAGGTCCGGACACTGCTCACCCCTTCCGCGTGGCCTACCTGGCGGCTCGAGGACCCGTGGGGCGGAGCCTGTCTCGCCGGCGCCAAGCCGGAGGGCGGCGCCAGGCCGGAGGGCGGCGCCCGCCACATCACGGGTCGCTAGCGGACGTACCCGGGCTCGCGGTGAGGCAAACTGTCGCGGTCACCAGCGGTCGTGGTGGACGCGCTGCTCGTCGTAGCGGTCGGAGGGCGCCTTGTCCTCGGCCGGCCAGCCGACCGGCACCAGGGCGAAGGGGGTGATGTGCCTGGGGATGCCGAGCAGGCCGCGCACGCCGGCGACGCGCTCCTCGAGCGGATGCACGCCTAGCCACACGGCCCCGAGGCCGAGCTGCGCCCCCGCGATCAGCAGGTTCTCCGTGGCGGCGGCGCAGTCCTGTTCCCAGTACTGCGGCCAGCGCTCAAGGCGGCGGTCGCCGCACACGAGGATGGCCAGCGGCGCTTTGGGCACCATCGACGAATAGGGGTGCACCTCGGGGATGGCCTCCAGAAGGGAACGCTCCCGGATCACGACGAACTGCCAGGGCTGCTGGTTGCCAGCGGACGGCGCCGCCATGGCCGCGCGGAGCAGGCGCTCCACGTGCTCGTCGAGCACCGGCTCGGCCGTGTACTTGCGGATGCTGCGCCGCCGCAGGACGGGGTCGTCCATCGGTCACCTCACGAGTCGCTGGCCTCGCGAGGGTATCGGTCCGGGGCGGCGCTTGCCACCGGACGCGGGCAGGCGGCGGGCGGCTCTTCCGGCCACCCGCCGCCCGCCCCACGTCTTCTACTGGGCCTCGATCGTCAGCGAGAAGTCGGCGGCGCTCTTGCCGTCCGCCTCCCACTGCCGCACGTAGAGGCCGGTCAGCGTGAGCGTCCCGGCCTTGTCCACCCTGAAGACCCACGAGTGCGTCCCGCCCGCGCCCATCAGTGGCGAGGGAGAAGGGCTCGGCCCAACGAACTCGTCGCCGACCAGCGTCAGGCCGGGACCGGCCTTCATGTCCCACTCGTAGCCGGTCGTCGGGTTCTCCTCGAGGCTGACCGTGAACTGCTCACCGACGCTCGCCGCGACCGTAGCGCCGTCGTCGGCCGCCGTGTACACCGCGGGCGTCGGCGAGGACGGCGCGGGCGAGCTTCCCCCCGTGCCACCACAGGCCGCGAGGGCGGCGGCGGAAGCCAGCGCCAGCGTGACGCTCACGACCACGGCGCCCCGGCGCACCCAGCTCGTGCCCGATGTATCCATCACGCCACCCCGAACGGCATCGGCTGTCGGCCGGCCATCTCTACTCCGCCTTCACGGTCATGGAGAAGTCGGGCTGCGCGTCCGGCGACGGCGAGTTCCACTGCTGCCGATACATGCCCGTGAGGTCCGACGTGCCCGCTTTCGTCACCTCCAGAGGGGCGATCTGCGTGCCGCCCGCGCCGACCGCCCCTTCCGATTTCGGGTCTGCCACGTACTTGCTACGGGCGATAGCGAAGGTGTCGCCGGCGGTGAACCGCCACGTGTAGCCGGTAGTGGGATTGGCGTCAAGGCTCACGACGATCGTGTCTCCGACCGCGGCGTCGACCGTGGTCCCGGTCTGCGCCACGGGCGTTATCTCGATAGTCTTCGGGGCAGCCGGACTCCCGCCGTCGCTGCCGCCACCGCTGCTCCCGCAGGCGGCCAGCGAGGCCGCGGCGAGCAGCACGGCCGCGGCCAGCGCGCCCACGCACAGCAATCCGATTCTCGTGCTTCTCCGAGTCTCCATGTCTCCCTCCAGAGCCTTTGAGGATCCCTCCTCAGCCGGTCTTCGAGACGCGCCACGTTTGTCATGCGTTCATCGCCCGGTTATCATCCTGTAAAGGGAACTACCTTTTGCCCTTGTCTCAACCTCCCCCACTCACTGTCATGGACGCTGCACGCACCCATTTCGATGTGATCGTCGTCGGCGCCGGCCCTGCCGGCATCTTCGCCGCGCTCGAACTCGGGCGCCGCGACGGCGCCCAGGTGCTGCTCGTGGAGCGCGGCCCCGACATCAGCCACCGCGCCTGCCCGGCGCGCAAGACCGGCGTGTGCGCCGGCTGTGAGCCCTGCGACATCACCTGCGGCTGGGGCGGCGCCGGCGCCTTCAGCGACGGCAAGCTCACGCTCACCACCGAAGTCGGCGGCTGGCTCGACAACTTCGTGCCCAAGGAGCGCCTGCGCGAGCTCATCGACTACGTCGACGGCGTCTGGCTCGAATACGGCGCCCCGGACGAAGTGCACGGCGGCGGCAAGAAGGCCGACAAGATCCGCCGCCAGGCGCTGCTCCACGGCATGACGCTCGTAGCCTCGCCGGTGCGCCACATGGGTACCGAGCGCTCCTACGACATCCTCACGCGCATGCGTGCGGAGCTGGAGGAGCGCATCGTCGTGCGCACCGGCGTCATGGTCGAGCGCATCCTCACCGAGAAGCGCTCCGGCGAGAGTGACCTGCGCGCCACCGGCGTCCTGCTCGAGGACGGCACGAGGCTGACCGCCGACGCCGTCATCGTCGCCCCCGGGCGCGAGGGCGCCGGCTGGCTGGTGGACGAGTGCAAGCGCCTGCGCATCGCCCTGCGCACGAACCCCGTCGACATCGGCGTGCGGGTCGAGACGTCGGCGGCGATCATGGAACCGCTCACGACGACCCTCTACGAGAGCAAGCTGATCTACCACACGCCGAGCTTCGACGACCCGGTGCGCACCTTCTGCATGAACCCCTACGGCGAGGTGTCGCTCGAGAACTACGGCGACGTGGTCACCGTCAACGGTCACAGCTACGCCGCCCAGAAGACCGACCGCACCAACTTCGCGCTGCTCGTGAGCACCGACTTCACCGAGCCGTTCAACGACCCCATCGCCTACGGCAAGAGCATCGCGCGGCTCGCCAACCTGCTCGGCCAAGACATCATCGTGCAGCGCCTGGGCGACCTGCAGCAGGGCCACCGCAGCACCATGGATCGCATCCGCAGAGGCACGGTTCAGCCCACGCTCAAGGGCGCCACCGCCGGCGACCTGGCCTTCGTGCTGCCGTACCGCCACCTGCGCGACATCCTCGACATGCTCGAGGCCATGGACAACCTCGCGCCCGGCGTGAACGGGCGCGACA
>Ga0209840_1000212_pt1 | contig 13089 bp, 11 predicted proteins | sample PersoiDNA2013190_FD_185802 | JGI IMG/M metagenome (GOLD analysis project Ga0209840, IMG submission 185802) | Permafrost soil microbial communities from the Arctic, to analyse light accelerated degradation of dissolved organic matter (DOM) -... | ecosystem: Environmental > Terrestrial > Soil >... | reverse complement strand
TCCTGCTCTGGGCTGGTCGAGAACTTGAGGAACTCCCAAGCGGTCCCTTGGTTCTTGCTGGAGCTGTACATGCCGATATTCTTCGAGTCGGCAAAGGTGTACGTCTCCTCCGGCTTCATCCCCGCGGACGTGGGTACCGGCGCGACACCCCAGTCCGTCTTGCCGTAGGACTCGATCGCCCAGGGCCCCGCGAGTACCATCCCCGTGATGCCGTCGAGGAACGCGTCGCCGGTGTACGGCTCGTTGCCGGCGAGTTTTTCGGCGTAGATGGTCCGCCACAACTCCGCGACCGATGTGCCGGCCGTGTCGGCGAAGGTCGCTGCGCCGTCCTCCACCAGCTGCTTGCCGCCCGACTCCGCCGCGTACAACGCGTAGAAGTCGAACCATGACTGATAGAACTCGGACGACGGCGAGGGGTAGATCGCATACTTCGCCGCCTTGGACTTCACAATGGTGCGGGCGGTAGCGAGGAATTCCTCGTAGGTGGCCAGCGGGGGATTCTCCGGATCAATTCCGGCCTTGCGCATGATCTGCTTGTTGTAGAAGAGCATGACCGGGTTCGACTTCCACGGCAGCTGGTAGTAGTCGCCGTCCACGGAGGCGTACTGAGAGGCAGCGCCGCCGGTGCGGCTCTCGATGTACTTGGCCCCATCGGGGAACGTGGACAGATCGACGAGGCCGCCCTGCTTCTGGAACTGGGGTACTGCTACGGACGCGGTGTTGTAGATCAGGTCGGGGGTGTTGCCCGCGGTGATGGCTGCCCCGATGACCTCTTCAGAGGTTCTGCCCGCCGGGATCTCTTGGCCGGTCACTTTCTCGTCTGGGTGGTTCGCATTCCATGCGGCTACCACCTGCTTGCCCCATTTGACTTCATTGGGGTTGTTGGAGTACCAGATGGTGATCGGGCCCTTAGCGGCTTGCTTGTCACTTGCCTGCGTAGAGGAACCTCCTCCTCCGCCACACGCGGCGAGCATGCTCGCAGTCGCGAGCGCCGCGATCAGAATGATGATCGATCGCTTCATTGCGCACCTTCTCTGTAATGAAAGTCACGGGTCGGACGCCTGGTTGACGTCGGAGGCGGTTCACCCGCTGTGCGGTTGGTTCAGCTACCACCTCCATGGCAGACCGCTGCAGAGTCACGGATGACGAGCTGAGCCGGCGGCAACGTCCGCTCTTCTCCGCTGTCACCCGTTTGCAGGAACTGAAGAAGCACCTCAGCTGCGGTACGGCCCCAAAGGAACGAATCCGAGCGGACCGTCGTCAACGGGGGGTTGATATGGGCCGACAGCTCCGAGTCTTCGAATCCAATGACGGACAAGTCCTCCGGGACCCGCAGCCCTGCTTGCCGCGCGGCTACCACACCAGCGATCGCCATCGAATCGTTGGCGTAGAGGATTGCCGTGGGCCGCTGACTGCGCGGCAGAGCGAGCACCTCGCTAGTAGCTCGCGCTCCGCTGGATGCCGAGAAATCAGTTTCGATGAAGACGCTCGGAGGGAGTCCATGCATCTCGAGCGCTCCGCGCCAAGCCAAGCGGCGGCGGGTGCTGTGCAGGTAGATCTCTGGACCACCCACGTAGGCGATGCGTTCATGCCCAAGCCCGACCAAGTACTCGACGGCATCTTTCGTGCCCTTCTCGTCGTCGAGGGCGACGGCGGGGAAGGGCGAAGGTCGGTCCAGTCGGTTGAGTGTCACTGCCGGCATGCCGAGACTCTCAAGGAGGCCGATCCGGGAGTCTTTGTGGCGAACGTCCGCGAGGACGACACCGTCCACGCATCCCTGAGTCCGCAACTTCCGGTAGGCGTCCTCCTCGGACGCGGGGTCGGCGACGAAGCGAAGAAGCAGCGATTGGTCGATATCGGCGAGAGCGGACTCTACGCCAGCGATGAATGGTGCGAAGAAGGAGTCGGAACCTAGCGTCTCGGGCGTCCGAGCAAAGACCAGTCCGAGCGCGTACGCCCTCGATGTCGACAACGACCGGGCCCGGTGGTTCGGCGTCCAATTCAGTTCGCGGGCAGCCGCAAACACACGCTCGCGGGTTTTCGGCGCCACATTGGTCCGTCCGTTCACCACGAACGAGACAGTGGCCTTGGAGGTCCCTGCGAGAGTGGCCACATCATCGATCGTGGTACGAGGCAGTTTCCGCGAGTCGTGCCGGGTGTTTTCTGACATTGCTCATGTCCTTTGCGAGGTTTTTTGGCCGACGACTTCGTCTGACCGACTTCGCTGATGTTCAGTGAACCCTCTGTGACGAGTTCTGTCAAACCGGTTTAGCGGCTTCCGGTGATCCTTCGCTCTGAAGGCGCCGCACGACCGCGCCGACCGCTGGCCAAGATGCCCCGCGCGCTCAGATGAGCAGACTCGCCCCCGCCGCCGGCCGGCACACGATCGTCGAGGGCGACAGGCCCGTCCGCGAACGGTAGCCGCGGCTCACCGCCGCGGCGAAACCGTCGAGACAGTCGGAGCGCACGAGATTGACCGTGCAGCCGCCAAAACCCGCTCCCGTGAGGCGCGCGCCCAAGAGACCCTTCTGCGCGCGCGCCACGGCGACCATCTCGTCCAGCTCGGGGCAACTCACCTCGTAGTCTTCCCGAAGGCTCTGATGCGACTCGTTCATGAGTCGCCCAAGGGTGACGAGATCACCCTCCCTCATCGCCAGCACGGCCGCCGCCACGCGCTCGTTCTCGCTCAGCACATGGCGGACGCGACGAGCGAGCACAGGCGGAAGCGACCGCGCGACACACTCGAACTCCTCGTGCTCAATGTCGCGCAGAGAGCCCAGCCGCCGGCCGCAGACGGCGTTCAGCACGCTCAGAGCGGCCTCGCACTCCCGGCGCCGCTCGTTGTACGGCGATTGCGCCAGACTGCGCCGCCGCATGGTGTCGCACACCACCACGGCGGCGTCGTCGGGGAAGACCTCATGCCTGAAGGTGACATCACGGCAGTCCACGTGAAGGGCATGTCCGCGACGCGCGAGCGCACAGACCAGGGGGTCCATGATGCCGGAGGCCACCCCGCCCGCGTTCTCCGCCTCTTGACAGACACGCGCCAACTCAACTCCCGCCAGCGAGGCTCCCGAGAGAGCCAGCATGACGGTGCCTGCGGCGACCTCGAGCGCGGCGCTCGACGAGAGGCCGGAACCAATCGGCACATCTCCGTCGATGGCCAGCTCGCAGCCGCTCACGGCGATGCCGCGCCTCCCCAACGCCGCCGCCACCCCGTGCACGAAGACCGCCCACTTTGGCCATTGCTCGTCCAACGGTGCATCAAGGTGAAACGCCAGCTGCCGATCACGGTCGTTCACAGCCAGGAGGGTGACGCGACGGTCTCTGCGCTCCCTGCCCGCGACGAGGACTTGCACCTGAAGGGCGATGGGAAGTACGAAGCCTCCGTTGTAGTCGGTGTGCTCACCGATCAGGTTGACGCGCCCGGGGGCACGGGCCAGACGCTGGGCTTCGGCGCCGAAGACGTCCCTGAAGCGATGCAGCAATCGGTCGCCGGACGGGCCTCCGGAGGAAGCGGGCGAGGCCGGAGATCGGCTCACGACGATGCTTCTCCTCCGCCGGCTGTCGCCCTCAGCTCGGCGGCCTTCTCCTCGGCGATGGTGTCATTGAGGTACTGCCCCGCGCCGACTTCGACCCCAGCCAGGTACTTCAGCTTGTCGGCGGTGCGATACGGCGGGTAGAACTCGATGTGGAAGTGGTGGTAGGGGTGAGCGGCGCCATCGGTCGGGCTCTGATGCATCGCCATGACGTAGGGCAGCGCGCGGCCGAACAGCGCGTCGAACCGGCCGAGCAGCGTCTTGAGAAGATGGGCGAGCGCTGCACGCTCGCCCATCGTCATATCGACCAGCGATCCGAAGTGGCGCCTCGGGTAAACATGCGTCTCGTAGGGCCACCTGGCGAAGAACGGGATGAACGCCACGAATCCGTCGTTTTCGGCCACCACCCGCGTGGCGTGATGGCTGCGGCTCCCAGCCGTCCCAGCGCCGGCGCACTCGCGCTCCATGATGTCGCAGAAGAGGCAGCGGCCGGTGCGCGCGAGGTGCTCCCGCGCGGCGTCCAGCTCGCGGCGCGGGATCGGGGGCACGAAGGGCAGCGCATAGATCTGGCCGTGTGGATGCTGGAGGGTGACCCCTATCTCGCGCCCTTTGTTCTCGAACACATAGACGTACTCGACGTACGGCAAGGCGCCCAGCTCCGCGTACCGGTCGGCCCACACGGCGATCAGGTTGCGCAGCTCGCGCTCGGGTAGCTGCGTGAGCGTCGCATCGTGCCGCGGTGAGTACACGACCACTTCGCACACGCCCCGCGCCGGCGCCACGGCGTAGAGGTCATCTTCCTCCGGCAAGGACCCGGCCGACTGCGGCGTGAACGCCGGGAAGCGGTTCTCGAACACGACGATCTCGTAGTCCGAGCGAGGGATCTCGGTCTCATGGGACCCTTCACGGGTGGGGCACAGGGGGCAGTAGTCAGGGGGCGGGAAGTAGGTGCGATCCTGACGAAGCGCCGCGGTGGCCACCCACTCCCGCAGCACCGGGTTCCAGCGCAGCTCGGCTGCCGCCGGCAGTTGCTCCGTGATGCCGGCGGCCGGCGGCGGATCTGCGTCGGCCGCCGGCGCCGCCGGCCGAGGCTCGACGCACGCGGAGGCGGAGAAGCCATAGAAAATGACGGAGCGGCCGTCAGGCTTGCGTACTACTTGTCTGTCCATCGGTACCTATCACCAAGGCGCACGTAGCGGGCACGACTCCGCCCGGCGCGATCATCACCCGGCCACCAGCATGCGGTCGGGACTGAGCCAGAAAGGCATGAAACAGGCGGCGATGTTCGATAGCGACAATACCTCATCGGCCACATCGACGCCGAGCTGGGCGCGCATGAAGGCGCAACGCGCAAGGATGCGCGCCCACACCTGGGGGTGCTTGGCCGCGATCTCGTCACGGAGCGCCTCGTCAGCCAATGCCAGACCATCCCCGCCACCAAGGCCGCGACCTTGACCGTCGCGTTCGACCCGGCCGACCCCGGAACGCTCAGGTGCTCGCCGATCACCTCGTGCAGCCCGGCCCGATCGGCGAGCGCCAACGCCAGGGCCAGACCCGCTGTCGACACGAGATTGGAATCATCGAATACCGCCGAAACGCTGTAAAAGACTCGCATCTACCGGATGCCCTTCTCCTCGGTGGCCTGGAACCCCAAACAAGTCCCATCGTCCCAGGTCAGAAGGGCATTCGCCTGTCACGACCCGCTCACCGCGTCGGTGGATCCAGGATCAGTCAGGCATTGCGACGACCCCATGAACCCAAGCGCACTCGATGGGCGGAAATCCACTTCTCGGTGAGTGGGGAGAGGCTGCGGTCAGCCCTTGACGGACCCCGACATGAGCCCTCCGATGAAATACCGCCCGAGCAGGATGTACACGAGCAGCGTCGGCACCGAGGCGAGCAGCGCCCCCGCCATCGACACGCCGTAGTTCTGCAGGAGCGCGCCGTTGGCCAGGTTGTTCAGGGCGAGCGTGACCGGACCGTTCTGGCTCGAGGAGAAGAACACTGCGAACAGGAAGTCGTTCCACGCCGACGTGAACTGCCAGATGAGCACGACGACGAAGCTTGGGATCGAGATCGGCAGCACCACCGACACGAAGGTGCGCAGCATGCCCGCGCCGTCGACGCGAGCGGCCTCGATCAGCTCGTTGGGCACCGATTGGTAGTAGTTGCGGAAGATCAGCGTCGTGATCGGGATGCCGTAGATCACGTGCAGGACGATCAGCGAGGGGATACCGTTTGGCAGGCCCGACCCGAGCACGAGCTGCAGGAGCGGGATCATCACGGCCTGGTAGGGGATGAACATCCCGAAGAGGATGAGCGTGAACACCAGGTCGGCCCCGCGGAACCGCCAGCGCGCGAGCACGAACCCGTTCATCGAGCCGAGGAACGACGAGATGATCGCCGCGGGGATCACCATCTCCACGGTGCGCGCGATCGCGGGGGCGAGCGCGGTCCACGCGTCCCGCCAGTTCACCATGGTCCAGGTCTGCGGCAGGGACCACGCGCGGGCCGGCGAGGCGTCGCCGATTCCCTTGAAGCTCGTGACCACCAGGACGTACACGGGGATCAGTACCACGAGCAGGAAGAACAGCATCGCGAGGTAGCGCAGCGTGCGGGCCACGCTGTAGCGCTTGCGTGCCCGAGGGCGGCGGTTCGCCCCGGCGCGCCCGAGCGGGGCGGCGAGGTCGTCGGTCGTCAGCCCGGTCATCAGTTCTTCTCCGTTCGGGCCGTGCGCACGAGGTAGGGCACGATGAGGACCGCGACGATGACGAGCAGGATCACGCCGACCGCGGCGGAATCTGCGTAGTTGAAGCTGGACTTGAACACGTACATGTCGATCGCCGGCACCTTGGTCTGGTAGTTGGCCGGCTTCGAGATCGACATGATGAGGTCGAACGTCTTGAGCGACATGTGGCCGATGATGATAACGGCCGCGAGCGCCACAGGGGACAGCTGTGGGAAGAGCACGTACCGGTAGAGCTTCCACTCACTGGCACCGTCGATCCGCCCGGCCTCGCGCAGCTCCTCGGGGATGCCCCGGAAGCCGGCCAGGAACAGGGCCATGACGTAGCCGGACAGCTGCCAGATGGCGGGGAGCGCGATCGCCGCGATGCCCACGTTGACGTTGTTCCACCAGTTGTTCTGCAGGAAGCCGAGACCGACGATCTGGAACAGCCGGTTGAGGCCGCTGGCCATCTCGCCCTGGTTGGAGTTGAGCAGCCAGCGCCACACCACCCCGGAAGCGATGAACGACACGGCCATCGGGAAGAGGTAGACCGACCGGAAGATCCCCTCGCCACGAGCGGGCCGGTCCAGCAGCCACGCCCACAGGAACCCCATGACCATGGTGCCGACGAGGAAGACCGCGGTGAACAGCAGCAGGTTCTTCAGCGAGTGCTGGAAGGCATCTGAACCGAGCAGGGTGGCGAAGTTCTCGAACCACACGAAATGGCTCGGCGCGCGACCCGTCGCCTGCGCGGCCTTGTGGACGTCCGTCATCGAGGTCTTGACGTTGATCGCGATCAATCCGTAGACGAAGACGCCGACGATGATGAGCGACGGGGAGATGAGGAGCAGTGGTGGTCCCCATTGACGGATCTGGCGTGGCACGGAGGTCCTCCTGTCGGGGGTCTTCGTGGTGCTGGGCGGACCGGGATGGCCCGGCCCGCCCAGCGTTCAGTGCGACGTGCCGCGGCTCAGAGAGCCACCGCCGCGGCGAGCTCCGACTGGTACGTCTTGAGGTCCGAAGCACCGGTCGTGAACTTGCTGGTCGCGTCCGCGATCGCGTTGAGCACCGCGATCGATGATGCGGCACCGTGGGCGAGCGACGGCACGATCGTGTCCTTACCGAACGACGTGATCGCCGTCTGCTGGTACACGCTGAAGTCGGCCGGGTTCGCGTCGGTGCGCGCCGGGATGGAGCCCTTCGCCTTGTTGAAGGCCGTCTGCCCCTCGAGCGAGCTCACGGTCTCGAGCCACGCCTTGGCGCCGTCGGGGTTCTTTGCACCCACGGGCAGGGTGAACGAGTCGGCGAGGAAGTCGAAGGTGCCGTCCGTGCCGGGCACCGGGAAATAGATGAAGTCCTTGCCCGCGACCTGCTTCTGCTCCTCGAACGCGGCCACGGCCCAGTCGCCCATCACGTTGAAGGCGGCCTTGCCGTCGATAATCATCTGGGTGGCCTCGGGCCAGTCGAGCCCGTCACGGTCCTTGTTGGTGTAACTCATGAGCTTCTTGAAGTCCTCGAGCGCCTTGGTGACGTCGGCACCCTTCCAGTCGGTGCTGCCGTCCCACAGGCCGATGTAGCCGTCGGTACCGAGGTCGGAGATGAGCACGGTCTCGAGCAGGTTGACCTGGGTCCAGGTCGTCGCGACCGAGAGCGCCGTCTTGCCCTTCGCCTTCACCGCGTCAAGCGCCGGGAACCACGCCTCGATGGTGTCGTACTTCGCCTTGGGGTCGAGCCCCGCCGCCGTCAGGACGCTCGGGTTCGCCCACACCATGTTGGCGCGGTGGATGTCGGACGGGACCGAGTAGATCTTGCCGTCGACCGTGAGCAGCTTGAGCAGGTCGGCCGGGAACACGTCGCGGATCTTGAACTGGTCGTACAGGGCGCTGATGTCCTCGATCTGGCCCGCGTCGATGTAGTCGGTCAGCTCCTTGCCGGCGTGCGCCTGGAACGTGTCCGGCGGGTCCTTCGCCTGGAGCCGGGACTGGAGCAGGTCCTTCGCCGCCGAACCGGCGCCGCCGGCGACCGCGCCGTTGACGAACTTGTACTCGGGGTGCTGCGTTTTGAAGACACCCACCAACGCATCGAGGCCGAGCTTCTCGGAGCCGGCCGCCCACCACGTGAAGACCTCGACGTCGCCGCCGCCCTTGGCGCTCGACGACGCCCCGTCCGACGAGGTCCCGCCGCCGCAGGCGGCCAGGGCGAGCGGCAGGGTCGCCAGCGCGACGATCAGCGCGGCGATCGGGCCCGCGCGCTTGCGTGTGCGCAACATGTCAGGCATTAGGTGTTGTGGCCTCTTCATGGTCTTCATCCCCCTTGGTCGTTGGGCCGCCGACGACGGCCTCGTCTTGCTGAGAGCTCGTCGCACCTGCGCCGTCGTAGATGCCGAGCCCCGTGTCGATCTCGAAGAAGTGCAGCGCACGCGTGTCGACGGCGATCTCGATGGTCTCACCCTCGCGCACCTTGGTCCGCGCGTTGAACCGGGCCACCAGCTGGGAGGTCCTGCTCTGGTCCTTCGTGTGGGCCTCGAAGTGGTGGGCCGTGCCGACGTCCTCGGCAAGCTCCCTGGTGTCCGCCGTGAGCACGGGCGGCGCCTCGATCTCGAAGTGGGCGATGATCTCGGAGCCCAGCGCCTCGCGTAACGTCAGCTTGCCGCGCAGGCGCTGGTCGGTGGGCATCTCGGTCGCGATGGTCGCGTCCTCGAGGTCCTCCGGCCGCACGCCCAGCACCACCGTGCGCCCGACGTACTGGCGGAGCGCCGGATGGAGCTCGAGCGCCTCGGGAGCCAGCGTCAGGCGCTGCTCTCCGATGGCCATCGCCAGTCCGTCGTCGCCTTCTTCCACCGTCGCCTCCATCATGTTCATGGTAGGACTGCCGATGAAACCGCCGACGAACAGGTTCACGGGGTGGTCGTAGAGCTCCTGGGGCGGCGCTACCTGCTCCAACAGGCCTTTGCGCATCACCGCCACACGGTCGCCCATGGTCATGGCTTCGATCTGGTCATGGGTCACGTAGACCGTGGTCACGCCCAGCTCGTCCTGCAGGCTGCTGATCTCGGCACGCATCTGCACGCGCAGCTGTGCGTCGAGGTTGGAGAGCGGCTCGTCCATGAGAAAGGCCTGCGGCTCGCGCACGATGGCGCGCCCCATGGCGACCCGCTGGCGCTGGCCACCCGAGAGGGCGCGCGGCTTGCGATCCAGGAAGTCCTCCAGGCCGAGCACCTGTGCCGCGTCGCGCACCCGCCTGTCGATCTCGTTCTTGGGCACCTTGCGCATCCGCAGCCCGAAGGCGATGTTGTCGTACACCTTCATGTGCGGGTAGAGCGCGTAGTTCTGGAACACCATGGCGATGTCGCGGTCCCGCGGCGCCATGTCGTTGACGACCTTCTCGCCGATGGAGACCGTGCCCGAGGTGATCGTCTCGAGCCCGGCGAGCATGCGCAGCGCGGTGGTCTTGCCACAACCCGAAGGCCCCACCAGCACGACGAATTCGCCGTCGGCGACTACGAGGCTCATGTCCGACACGGCTTGCGTGCCGTCGGAGTACACCTTGGTGACCCCACTGAAGGTCACTCCAGCCACGGCTGTCCCCCCCTATCTCGGTAGGCCCACGGGACCGTTGCGCGGCGCCCGGTGCCCCTGCTCAATCCTGTTCCCGGCCGAACCTCCCCACATACTACCACCCTGCTCGCCGCGAGGACGCCCGCATGCCCGGGACGCGAGCAAGACGGAGCGGACGGGCGCGGCACCTGAGGACATCGCCGCGTCGTGAGCATCGCCGCCGGCGACCTCGGCGCCCCGGCGGCGCAAAAGTTCGACTGCGAGGCCTGGATGCCGGGGCAGCAGCAGTACCGCGAGGTCACGAGCTGCTCCAACTGCACCGACTACCAGGCGCGGCGCCTGGACTGCCGCTACCGCACCGAGAAGGGTCCGCGCTTCGTGCACACGCTCAACGGCACGGGCATCGCCGTCGGGCGCACGCTGATCGCCATCATGCAGAACTACCAGTGGGCCGACGGCAGCATCGCGGTGCCTGACGTGCTGCGGCCCTTCATGGGCAAGGACACGATCGGCGCATAGGCGCGACGTTCGACGGCCGCTGCATCGCCGGGAGGCGGCCCCGGCGGCGCCGCGCATCGAGGCCGTCTACGAGTTCGCCGCGCGCGCGGCGACCAGCATCCCCGACGAGCTGCGTCTTAAGCCCGGCGCCAAGACGACGCTGCGCGACGCCCTCGGCCGCTCGTTGCAGCTCTTGAACAAGGCGTCCGGCGGGTCCTTCCTCACGGCGGCCGCCGACCTGCTCGGTTCGACCAGCGTGAGCATGATCGCGGCGGGGTTCCCGGCCGGCTTTTGGAACGCCGCCACGAACCTGAAGGGTTCACAAATCGCGACACCTGTCCTGAACAGCGGCATCGGGTAGCATCGGCACTCCGTCCCATCCCCAAGGAGGCGCCGGAATGCTACTCTCGCTCGTCTACCTCGCCCTGCGCCGCCTGCTCCAGGCACTGGCTCTGTCCGGCCGTGACGACCTCGCCCGCGCCGCGCCGGGGCGGTCCCACGTGGAGGCAGTTCCTTGCCCAACAAGCCGCGGCTATCCTCGCCTGCGATTTCTTCACCGTGGAGACCGTGGGGCTGAAGACCCTGTATGTGCTCTTCTTCATCGAACTCTCCAGGAGACGCGTCCACCTCGCCGGAGTGAGTGCCCATCCGCACTCCGCCTGGATCACCCAGCGGGGCAGAAACCTCGCCAGCGATGAGCAGCTCGAAAACGTCCTCTTCCTCATCCATGACCGAGACGCCAAGTACTGCGGTCCCTTCGACGAGGTCTTCCGCACGGAGGGACTCGGGGTGATCAGAACGCCCTACCGGGCGCCTCAAGCCAACGCCTTTGCCGAGCGCTGGGTGCGGACCGTTCGCCAGGAGTGCCTCGATCACGTGCTCGTCTGGGGAGGGGGCCATCTCGAGCGCGTGCTTCGCGGCTACGTGCACCATTACAACGCCGAGCGACCGCACCGGGGTCTCGAACTCGGTTGTCCCCTCCGGCGGCCCACGCCCACTCCCACCGGCGGCTCCGGAGTAGTCGGAAGACGAGACCGGTTGGGGGGACTGATCCACGAGTACTTCCGCTGCGCAGCGTGACACTCAATAAGTGCACTCTTCACGCTATCAGCCGCCCGCCGGCTCATCACGCGGACCGATGCAGGCTCCGCAGGGTCAGCGCTGGCGCCTTTTGGCCACGTTCAACAGTGGCTTCCAGTTCGCCGACGCGCACGGCGGGTTCGTTGTCAACGGGCGTACCTATGAACCACTGGTCGCTGGTCAGGGGACCCTGGTCATGTATCGCGACGGGCATGTTGACGTGCTGAGCTGGCACGGTGGCACCACGGCTGGACCTGACGTTGTGGTCGCGCGGCAGAACCTGCCGCTGATCGTCAGCGACGCACAACCAAATGCAAAGCTCGGCGTTCCGAATCTTTGGGGAGCCACCTTGGGCAACGCGGTGCGTGTCTGGCGGTCCGGTATAGGTGTCGACGCTCGTGGCAATCTTATCTACCTCGCTGCACCGGAGCAGACGGCGGCGAGTCTAGCAAGAGCGCTCATTCACGCCGGCGCCGTGCGCCCCATCGAACTCGACATCAACGCCGAGTGGTCGAGCTTCATAACCTATCCGCGCGCTGGCGCCGGCGCCCATTCGCAGCCCCCGCGTTTCGTTGGTGCCCGCGAGCGGGCAGGTCTAAGGCATCCCCGAAACCCAACGTGGAGGACGACGTGGGCAAGAACCTTGCAGGACGTACGGCGGTCATCACCGGCGCCTCCAGTGGCATCGGCGAGGCAACGGCGCGGGCACTCGCAGCCGAGGGCGCGGCGGTGGCGCTGCTGGCGCGCCGCGCCGGGCGCATCGAGGGTCTGGCGGCCGAGATCACAGCTGCCGGCAGTAAAGCGGTCGCCTGCGTCGCCGACGTGCAGGACCGCGACGCCGTCCTGCGCGCGGCGGACATTGTCGGCGCCGCGCTCGGCCCTGTGCACATACTCGTCAACAACGCCGGCGTCATGCTGCTCTCGCCGTTCGCCGCCGGCAAGGTCGACGAGTGGCGGCGCATGATCGACACCAACCTCACCGGCGTGCTGCTCGTCAGCGACGTCTTTCTGCCGCAGCTTGTCGCCGCTCAGGGCGACATCGTCAACATCAGCTCGGTCGCAGGGCGCACGACCGGCCCCAACCACTCGGTTTACAACGCCACCAAGTGGGGCCTCACTGCCTGGTCGGACGCTCTGCGCAAGGAACTCATTCAAGCCAGCGTACGTGTGATCGTCGTTGAACCGGGCGCCGTCGCCACCGAGCTGACCGACCACATCAGTGACGATCACATTCGCGAGGATGCACAGGGTTTCTACGATTCCGTCGGTGCGCTGCAGGCAGAGGACATCGCAGCGGCGATCGCCTTTGCTGTCGGCCAGCCGCACCGGGTCTCGCTCAACGAGATCCTCATCAGGCCGACCGGCCAAGCAGGCTGAGTCGTTATCCCCCGTTCAGGAGTGTCCCAGATGAAGTCTTCGGGTAGCAGCAAAGAGATCCATCTCGTCGCCCGGCCGCGGGGGGCGCCGAGGCAGAGTGACTTCGCCGTTGTCGAGGTAGCGGTGCCCGATCCGGGCTCTGGCCAGGTCCTGGTCCACAACCGCTTCATCTCGGTCGACCCCTACATGCGCGGACGCATGCGCGACGCCAAGTCGTACGTGCCGCCTTTTGCGCTGGGCGCGGTGATGACCGGCATGTCCGTGGGCGAGGTTGTCGCTTCGCAGTCACCCGATCTGGCTGCCGGCGACA
>Ga0209840_1000211_pt1 | contig 13114 bp, 5 predicted proteins | sample PersoiDNA2013190_FD_185802 | JGI IMG/M metagenome (GOLD analysis project Ga0209840, IMG submission 185802) | Permafrost soil microbial communities from the Arctic, to analyse light accelerated degradation of dissolved organic matter (DOM) -... | ecosystem: Environmental > Terrestrial > Soil >... | reverse complement strand
GGCGGCGCGATGATGATCGCGGTGCAGGCTGTGATGGGAGTCGAGCCGGGGTCCATCGGAGAGCTCACGGCGAGCCCTCAGCCGGAGGCCCGACAGGTCTGTTGACGACCCGACGGAACAGTGCCTCGTAGTCGTCGACCATCCGGTCGTCGCTGAACCGGGTCTCGGCGTCGCGTCGGCACGCCGAACGGTCGAGCGCGAGGACCGCACCCACCGCCGCCACCGCGTCGTCGACGCCGTCCACCAAGAACCCTGTCGTGCCGTGCCGGATGAGCTCGGGCAAGGAGCCAAGGGGAGTGGCGATCACCGGCGTACCGGTTGCCAGCGCCTCCACCACGGACAGGCCGAACGGCTCCTCGAACGCGATCAGGTGCAGCAGCGCTGCGGCTCCGCCCAGCAGGCGGTCGCGATCGACCGGCCCGACCGGCCCGAGGAACCGGACCCGCTCGCCGTCGATGTGCGGCGCCACGAGCTCGCGGAAGTAGTCCTCGTCCTGCACGATGCCCGCCATGACGAGCGGCATGCCGGCCCGTCGCGCGACCTCGATCGCGGTGTGGGCACCCTTGTCCGGGTGGATCCGGCCGAGGAACAGCAGGTACCCGCCGCCCCCGTTGCCGACGGTGAACGCGTCCAGGTCGATGCCGTGGTGGATCGTCGCGTCGTAGTGCAGGCCGGGATGCCGGTTGGCGTCGCTGATCGCGACGTAGTGGGCGACGTCGTCGTAGGCGGCGTACACGCGCACGATCCGCTCCGAGGAGAACCCGTGGATGGTCGTGACCACAGGGGTGGATGTGAGCCGGCTGTAGGTGAGCGGGAGGAAGTCGAACTGGTTGGAGATCACGTCGAACTGGTCCGCGCGCTCGAAGACCGCCGCGATGTGCAGGGACTCCCACACCTTCGCATCCATCCCCGGGTTCTCCTCGTAGCCGCCAGGTGACACCGCGATCAGCCGCGCGGAGGTCGTGGAGTCGGCTGTGGCGAACAGTGTGACGTCATGGCCGCGGGCCACCAGCCCTCGGTGAGGGTCGAGGCCACCTGCTCCCAGGGCCCGTACGACTGCGGCGGGACGCGATGGGCGATCGAGGCGAGCACGGCGATCCTGACGGTGACCTCCAGGGCCTTGCGAGACGTCGGCGGGGGCCCGGGTATCGAGCCGCTCAGCCGGGCGTCGAACCTCGGACTGCTAGACTCGGGACCTGCACCACGTTGTGGCGACGGCTTGGAGATCCTCCGCCCAGCGCAGGCGCTCCCGGGGATGACTATAGGTCCCGGCCATGGCTGGCAGCGTCCGGCCGCCATGAACGATCCGTGCAGAGGGGACCTCCCTGTGGCCATCAGACTCGGACTTCTCACCACCTTTCCGCCCACCCAGTGCGGGATCGCCACGTTCTCGCACGCTCTCGCCACGCATCTTCGCGGCGCGGGCGCGGAGGTGTCCGTCGTGCGGGTGGTCGACTCGCCGCAGCTCCCGGTGCTGATGGTGTCGCACCAGCTGGTGTCCGGGCGGCCGTACGCCGCGCAGGACGCCGCCGACGCACTGAACGCATGCGATGTGGCGATCCTCCAGCACGAGTACGGGATCTTCGGTGGACCCGACGGTGCCGAGGTGCTCGATGTGCTGGACGGCGTGCGGGTGCCGTTGGTCGCAGTGCTGCACACCGTGCTGGCCAACCCCAGCCGGCACCAGCACACGATCCTGGCGCGGATCCTGGACTCTGCCGAGATCGTCGTGACGATGACCCAGGCCGGCCGGGATCGGCTGATCGCCGGTTGGGACGTGGACCCCTCCGCGGTCAGGGTCATCGCCCATGGGGCACACGACAGCCGGAGCGCCGGCGTCTCCGCGCCGCGGCGGAGCCGCCCGACCGTCCTGACCTGGGGACTCCTCGGTGAGGGGAAGGGGATCGAGTGGGCTCTCGAGGCGGTTGCCTCGGTGGCCGACCTCGCGCCGCAGCCGTTCTACAAGGTGGTCGGCCAGACCCATCCGCGCGTGCTGGAGCGGGACGGCGAGGCCTACCGCGACCGGTTGACCGCCTCGGTCCGCCGGCTGGGGATCTCCTCGATGGTCGAGTTCGACGCGCGGTACCTGGACACGGTGTCCCTGCAGCGGATCGTGGGCTCGGCGGACGTCGTCCTGCTGCCGTACGACTCCCGGGACCAGGTGACCTCGGGAGTGCTCACGGAAGCCGTCGTCGCCGGGCGGCCCGTGATCTCCACGGCCTTCCCGCACGCTGTGGAGCTGCTGTCCTCCGGCGCCGGTCTGCTCGTTCCGCGCCATGACCCGGCGGCCATCGCCGCGGCCCTGCGCCGGGTGCTGACCGAGCCCGGCCTGGCCGCATCGATGACGGCCACCGCGCAGCGTCTTGCGCCGGCTCTGCTGTGGTCCGCCGTTGCGGAGAAGTACGTCGCCCTCGCCGGGACACTGGTGCGGGCGCGCGCGTCGTCGGTGGCCTGATGCACCCCGCCCTCGTCTTCGACCATCTGGCCAGCATGAGCACTCCGATCGGTCTGTTCGAGCATGCGCTGTTCACCCGCGCCCGGCCCGAACACGGGTTCTGCCTGGACGACGTCGCACGCGGCCTCGTCGTGACGGCCCGCCAGCCGGACCCGTCCGCGGTCGTCGCCGACCTTCGGCAGATCTACCTGCGCTTCGTCCTCGACGCGCAGGATGCTGCAGGACGCTTCCACAACCGGCGCAGTGCGGCCGGCGCCTGGACCGACACCCCGAACGTCGACGACCACTGGGGCCGGGCGTTGTGGGCGCTGGGAACGCTCGCTGCGACCACCGGTGACGAGGACGTGCGTGAGGCGGCGCTCGAGGGCGCCCGGCGAGGGATGCGACTGCGGTCGCCGGCCTGGCATGCCATGGCGTACGCGGCGCTCGGCGCCTGCGAGGTGCTCGGTGTCCGCCCCGGCGACAGCGTCGCGCTCGGCCTGCTGACGGACGCGCGCACGCAGCTGGGTTCGGCCCCTGTTGACCCTGCGTGGCCCTGGCCCGAGGCCCGGCTCAGCTATGCCAATGCGGTGCTCCCTGAGGCGCTCGTTGGGATCGGTGCGGCGCTCGGTGACGAGCAGCTGCTGCGGCGGGGTCTTGACCTGCTCCGGTGGCTCGTCGACATCGAGACGATCGACGACCGGGTGTCACCGACCCCGGCCGGGGGTTGGCAGGTGGGGGAGGCCCGGCCTGGCTTCGACCAGCAGCCCGTCGAGGTGACGGCTCTGGCCGAGGCCTGCTGGCGTGCCTACCGCGTCACCGGCGACGACGCGTGGCTGCCGGTCGTCGACCGCTGCGCCGCGTGGTTCAGCGGTCTCAACGACACGGGAGTGGTGGTGTACGACCGCGCGACCGGTGGCGGTCGGGACGGCATCCACGCGCTCCGGGTGAACGAGAACCAGGGGGCGGAGTCGACTCTGGCCGCCCTGGGCACGCTCCAGCTGGGTCACCTGTCCGCAGGGTTGCCGGTGCGGTGAACGGTACTGACCGGCCGCCTCTGGTGCGGCGTACCGACCACGTGATCCGGGCAGACCCGGCGCGCGTGGTGAGCAGGGTGTTCCTGCCCGGCGAGGAGCCGGTGCGAACGGGGGTCTCGCGCACCGGCGCTGTCGTGGAGCGGGTACTGGCGCTCACCGACGCCGAGGCCGAGGCGACCCTGCGCGAGACGATGGAGTCGTTCGGCGCGCGTCACCACGACCTGCGGGCGGTCCTCGAGTCGCACTTCGCGGTCGTCGCAGGTCACGTCCCGGATCCGAGCAGCGTTCCGGCGACGCGTCGTCTGCTGATCGGTGCCTGCATGACCCAGGAGTACGCGGTCGAGTCGGCGGCGCTCTTCAACCCCTCGATGGTCCTGCACCCGGACCAGAGCGGCCTGGCACCGGGGACCACGCGCTTCGTGATGAGCGTGCGCGGAGTGGGCGAGGGGCACATCTCGAGCATCGAGTTCCGCACGGGAACCATCGACGCACGCGACCAGGTCGAGTTCGACGCGCCCGGAGCGATGACGGCACTGCCCGGTGTCGTAGAGCCGCAGCACTCCCGGATCGCCTTCGAGCGGAACAACGCCGAGCTCCCCGGCGAGGCCGGCGGGACATCGCAGGTGCTCGCGACGCTCCCGGAGGTGTTCGGCCGCGCCGAGCTCCAGGTTGCCCTCGAGAGCCGCACCGGCTGGATCGGCGGGTCCGTAGAGGCCGCCGCGACGGCCGCCCGGATCGCGCACATCGCCGCGTTCGACTACACGATCACCTTCGACCCGCACACCCGGATCGACGCCCGGGTGATCCTGCCGCGCAGCCCAGCAGAGAGCCACGGCATGGAGGACGTGCGGCTCGTGCGGTTCGTCGACGCCGACGGGACCGAGCACTACCTCGGCACGTACACGGCGTTCGACGGTGTGCGCATCGCCCCGCACCTGTTGCGCACCGAGGACTTCACGACGTTCCGGGTCGGACGGCTGAGTGGCACCGCGGCGAAGAACAAGGGCATGGCTTTGTTCCCCCACACGGTGCACGGCCAGTACCTCGCCCTCTCGCGCTGGGACCGGGAGAACGACGCCCTTGCCACCTCCCAGGACCTGCTGCACTGGGAGGACGCCGGGACGTTGGCCGGCCCCCAGCGCCCCTGGGGGATCATCCAGACCGGGAACTGCGGACCGCCCCTGGAGACCCCGGCCGGGTGGCTGGTGCTCACCCACGGCGTCGGGCCGATGCGCCGGTACAGCATCGGCGCCCTGCTGCTCGACCTCGACGATCCACGGAGGGTGCTCGCGCAGCTCGATGAGCCACTGCTGGTGCCGCTCGCCGACGAGCGCGAGGGATACGTCCCCAACGTCGTCTACTCCTGCGGGGGGCTGTTGCGCGGAGACACCCTGGTGCTGCCCTACGGCGCCTCGGATGCGATGGTGCGGGTCGCGCTGGTCGATCTGCCCGGACTGCTCGAGACCATGCGGACCCGGTAGCCAGATCGGTCGATCGGCCGGTCGGGGGAGCGGATCGCGGGGCGGACACGCCCGGTGTCGGTGGCGGTTCGGGGCCACCTGCCCGGTCAACTGACCGGCGGTGACCGTTCTTATCACCCGCACGAGGGCCCTAAGTCGCAGTTCGGGCCCGTGCGCGACCTTAGGCTGGAAAGGTCCCCAGCGGACGTGAGGATCGCAATGACGCAGCACCTGGAGAGCACTTCAGCGGGGTACGACGTCGCCGTCGACGCCACTCCGGGGGCATCAGTGCCCCAGCGCCGGTTCCTCTCGCCTCCTCTCCTCCCTACCAGGCTCGGACGGGCATCATGATCACTGAGCACCCCAAGTTCCCCGGTCTCCCGGACGTCATCAACGGGAACGGTGCTGTCGCCCACGTCATGAAGCACGTCTGTGGCGGAGTCATCGGCTACCCCATCACGCCCTCGACGGAGATCGCCGAGCTCTTCGAAGCCGCGCGCGCCGCGGGCGGCGTGAACGTGTGGGGCCAGCACCCGTTCTTCTTCGAGACCGAGGGGGAGCACTCGGCGCAGAGCGGCGCGCTGGGTGCGGCACTGACCGGCGGCCGGTTCATCTCCAACGCGTCCTCCAGCCAGGGGATCCTCTACGCGATGGAGTCGCACTACGTGACCGTCGGCAAGAAGATCGGTGGCTTCGTGCTGCAGGTTGCCGCGCGCGTCGTCTCCAAGCACTCCCTGAACGTGATGGCCGGCCACGACGACGTGTACGCCCTGCTGCCCTCGGGGTACACCGTCCTGTTCGGCTCCAACCCGCAGGAGGCGGCCGACCTGGCCGCGATCTCCTACCGGGCCTCCGCCCTGTCGCTGATCCCGGTAGCCAACGCGATGGACGGCTTCGCCACCAGCCACATGCTCAGCGGCGTCCTGCTGCCCGAGCCCGCCCTGCTGCGCGAGTACCTCGGCGACCCGGAGTCCCGGATCAAGGCCCCGACCGTCGCGCAGGAGCTGCTGTTCGGCGCCAAGGGGCGCGTGTTCCAGCTGACCCAGTACCTCGACCGCCGCCGCGACGAGTTCGCCGCCGACGACCTGGCCGCCCTGCGTGCCTACCTCGCCGCCACGGCCGACGCGATCGAGCCTGACAACGCCGGCGAGCTCGTGGCCGAGACCACGCGCTGGGTGCCCGAGGACCTCCAGGGCCAGTGGCGCCGGCAGTGGGTCAACGCCCTGGAGAAGGGCACCCGCCAGATGGTCCCGGCGCTCGTCGACGTCCACAACCCCGGCCTCACCGGCCCGGTCCAGAACCAGCCCGACTTCCAGGCCGGCGCCGTCGACCACCGCACCCACTTCGCCAACGCCGTCCCTGCCCTGGTCCGCCGGGCGATGGACGAGTACGCCGAGCTCACCGGTCGCGCCTACGCCCCCGTGCTGACCTACGACTGCGAGGACGCCGACTACGTCATGGTCGGCCTCGGCTCGGTCACCGACGACGTCCAGGCGGTGCTGCCGTACCTGCGCGCGCAGGGCCTGAAGGTCGGCGTCGTCTCGGTCAAGATGCTCCAGCCCTTCCCCGAGGCCGAGGTGGTCGCCGCGCTCAAGGGCGCCAAGGCCGTCACCGTGCTCGAGCGCTCCGACCAGACCGCGCTGACCACCCTGGTCACGGAGGCCCTGTTCAAGGCCCGCGCCAACGCCGACGCCGTCCAGCACGCGGACATCCCCGCGATCGACGCCCTCCCGCGGCTGACCACGGCGATCTTCGGCCTCGGTGGCCACGACCTGCAGCCGCGCCACGTCATCGCGGCCTTCCAGCACATGGCCGACGGCAAGACCGCGCCGCTGATCTACCTGGGTTCCCAGTTCTTCGACCAGGACCCCTCGCCGGAGATGGTCGCCATCCAGTCCCGGTTGCGCGCGGCATACCCGGAGACCGAGTACATGGCGCTGGAGACCGAACCCAACCCGATGCTCCTGCCCGCGTCGGCGATGCGGATCCGGTTCCACTCCGTCGGCGGCTACGGCACCATCGCCACCGGCAAGCTGCTCACCGACATCCTGGCCGGCGTCCTGGGCATGCACTCCAAGTCCGCGCCCAAGTACGGCTCGGAGAAGTCCGGCGCGCCGACCAACTACTACATCACCCTCAGCCCCGAGCCGGTGCTCATCACCAACGCCGAGCTCGAGGACGTCGAGGTCGTCATCTCGCCCGACCACAAGGTGTTCATCCACACCAACCCGCTGAAGGGTCTGGTCGAGGGCGGCACCTTCATCCTCCAGTCCGACCTCTCGCCGGCGGAGGTGTGGCGCGAGCTGCCCAAGCACGCCCGCCGCACCATCCGGGACAAGAAGATCCGGTTCCTGGTGGTCGACGCCTTCGCCGTGGCCAAGAAGCACGCCCCCACCCCCGACCTCGAGACCCGCATGATGGGCATCGCCTTCATCGGCGCGGTCGCCGCGCACGTCGACCGGGTGTCCGAGGGAGCGTCGGCCGAGGCCATCCGCGAGAAGGTCCGCGCCCAGATCGTCAAGAAGTTCGGCAGCAAGGGCGAGGCCGTCGTCGAGGGCAACATGGCCGTGATCCACGACGGCATCGACTCGACCCACCTCGTCGACTACGACACAGCCGAGCTCATCGCGATCGACGACGAGCCCGCAGTGCGGCGCACCCTGCGCACCGTGGCCGTCTCGGCCGCGATGTGCCCGAGCACCACCGCGTCCGCTTCCAGCGGGCTCTTCGACCCGGCGTACTACGAGCAGCTCGTGGCCCGGCCGTTCCGCGAGGGGACCATCGGCGAGGCGCCGGTACTGCCCGGCGCCGGCCTGTTCATGCCCGCCGGCACCGCAGCCGGCAAGGACAAGGGCCTGTTCCGCCGGACCGTCCCGATCTTCAACCCCGACCTGTGCACCGGCTGCCTGGAGTGTGCCCTGGTCTGCCCGGACGCGGCCATCCCCAACACCGTGCACGAGATCCACGACCTGCTGCTGACCGGCATCAAGGAGATCGACGTCTCCGAGCCGCAGCGGGAGGCGCTGCGTGCGCACGTCTACACCCTCGCCGAGCGCGTCCGCGAAAGCTACCGGCAGGACAAGACCGCGCGTCCGTTCGCCGACGTCGTGGCCGAGGCAGCAAGGGGGCTCGACGTCGACCAGCCGACGTTCGGCCGTCACGTCGACAAGCTCGTGGCCGTGCTCGCGACCCACCCGGTCGCCCGTACCCGGCCGTTCTTCGACGCGATGGAGAAGTCCGTCCCCGGCACCGGTGCGCTCTTCGCGGCCACCGTCGACCCGTGGAAGTGCACCGGCTGCCTGGAGTGCGTCGAGGTCTGCGGCCCGGGCGCCCTGACCCCGATCGACCAGGACGACCAGGTGCTGGCGACGCTGCAGGACTCCTTCGAGATGATGACCAAGCTGCCGAACACCCCGAAGCGCTTCGTCGAGGGCTCGACGACGCCGGACGGCGACATCAAGCGGCTCATGCTGGACCACGACAACTACTACTCCACCACCGGTGGGCACGGCGCCTGCCGTGGCTGCGGTGAGGTCACCGCCATCCGGCTCGTCATGGCGACCAGCCACGCCCTGGGCGAGGAGCGTCGTCGTAAGCACCTGCGCGAGCTGGAGGCACTGCTCGAGCGGTTGCAGGCCAAGCTCGGCCAGATCGAGGTCACCGAGACCGAGCGCCGCGACCGGATCAGCTCGATCATCACGACCCTGGAGAAGTGCCTGTACCTGTACGAGGGCGGCCCCACCGGCAACGGCCCGGCCTCGACGGTGATCGCCAACGCCACGGGCTGCAGCAGCGTCTACGCCTCGACCATGCCGTACAACTCCTACCTCGACCCGTGGGTGAACAGCCTGTTCCAGGACGCTCAGCCACTCGCGAAGGGCATCTTCGAGGGCATCTCGTCGTTGGTCGCCCCGGATGTCCGGGCCCAGCGACTGGCCGAGCTCGAGCTCGAGGACGCCTACGACCCGGCCAAGCACGACAAGCAGCTGCAGATGCTCTCGTGGGGGCAGTTCACCCCCGACGAGATCGCCCTGCTGCCGACGGTGCTGACCATCGGCGGCGACGGGGCCAGCTACGACATCGGCTTCGGCGCGATGTCCCGCGTGCTGGCCAGCGACACCCCGATCAAGGTGATGGTGCTCGACACCGGCGCCTACTCCAACACCGGCGGCCAGGCCTCGACGGCGAGCTTCACCGGCCAGGACTCCGACCTCGCGCGGTTCGGCGGCGCCCACAAGGGCAAGACCGAGTCCCGCAAGGAGCTCGCTTTGCTGGCCTCCTTCCACCCGAACGTCTTCGTGGCCGCCACGAGCACCGCGCTGCACGGGCACTTCCTGAAGTCCTCCATCGAGCTCCTCAGCTACGCCGAAGGGCCGGCGCTGATGGACGTCTACGCGCCCTGCGGGTCCGAGCACGGTGTCGCCGAGTCCGCGTCGAACGCGCGGGCCCGGCTGGCCGTCGAGACCCGGATGAACCCGCTGTTCGTGCACGACCCGCGCCGCGGCACCACGCTGCACGACTGGTACTCCCTCGAGGGCAACCCGGACATCGACAAGACGTGGACGACGAGCACGCTGGAGTACCTGGACGACCAGGGTCAGCTGCAGCTGATGACCACGCCGCTGACCCCGGCCGAGTTCGCGCTCGGCGAGGTGCGGTTCAAGAAGCAGTTCCGCAGGCTGGACCCCGCCCTCGAGGCGACCGCCATCACGATCGACCAGTTCGTCGACCTGCCGGCGGCCGAGCGCGGCGCGCACGTGCCGTTCATCTACGCGACCGACGACGACCGGCACCTGATCAAAGTGGCCTGCTCGGCGGCGATCGTGGCCCTGATCGAGGACCGGCGGCGCTACTGGCAGACCCTGCAGTACCTGTCCGGCGGGCACGAGGCCGAGCTGACCGCGCTGCACCGTTCGGACGTCGAGGCGTTGCAGGCGCAGTACGACGAGGCGATGCAGCAGCGGGAGAGCTCCCTGGACGACATCGTGCGGGCCATGTCCGACCTCGCGACGTCGAGCAAGGCCCCGGCCGGGCTCGGCGGCGCCGTCGCGGCCAGGCCGGCGACCCCGGCCGCCAACGGCGCGGCCGGTGCCGCGGCGTCCGCCCCGGCCTCGGCGGTTGCGGTCAAGGACGCGGCGGTCTACCTGGACCCCGCCGACCAGGCGCTGTGCTCGGACTGCGGGACCTGCTACCAGGAGCTGCCGCAGATCTTCGAGAAGACCAAGCTGGTCATCGACGGTGAGGCCCACACGGTGGCCCGGATGATCCCGGGCGCTCTCGAGCGCCTCGAGATCACCCCTGAGCTGCAGGCCCGCATCGACCGGGTCCGGGCGACCTGCGACGCCGAGATCATCCGATGACCATGACCTCGTCGAGGCCGGACCGGACCCCCGAGCAGCCCTCGGGCCGGGAGGACGTCGTCCGCTACCTCGACGCCGCCAGCACGCTGGAGAGCAGCCGCTCCGAGGTCGAGGCCCTGGAGCAGTCCGAGGGGGTCGGGTCGTTCAACCGGCAGATGGACCTGCTCAAGCGGCGGCTGCTGACCGAGCCGCAGGCGTTCCGCGAGATGTTCCTCACGGACGGCATGCAGGCGGTCGCCTGGGAGTTCAAGCAGCCGGAGCTGGGCGCCGAGTTCGTCGAGACGCTGTGGTCGCTGCTGCTGCGCGGCGACGACAGCAGCAAGGTGCTGATGCGCTTCCTGTGGGCCGTGCCGCTGGGGATGAAGCGCAAGTTCATCCGCGGCCTGGACCAGCACCTCTCCGGCCGCTACCCGATGTTCGACGGGCTCTCGACGGAGTGGCCGGCGGGCAGCAGCATCCCGCCGTACATCCGGGACGCGGAGGCCCGCTCGGTCGACTTCGAGCTCGTCAACCAGGGCTACCTGGGGTACATGAACCTGGGCTACACCGCGCGCGATGTCGACCTGTTCGTGTGGCTCGAGGCGCTGCGGGACAAGCAGTGCGCGGAGAGCCCGTGCGAGCTCGGGATCTTCCTCGCCGGGCACCGCGAGCCCAAGGGTGGCTGCCCGGTCAAGATCCACATCCCGCAGGTGCTGGAGATGGTCGGGACCGGCCGGTTCCGGGAGGCCATGGAGCTGCTGGAGTCCTGCAACCCGCTGCCGAACGTCACCGGCCGGGTGTGCCCGCAGGAGCTGCAGTGCCAGGGCGTGTGCCTGCACACCAAGATGCCGATCGCCATCGGGCAGATCGAGTGGTTCCTGCCCCAGCGGGAGAAGATGCTCAACCCGGACAGCGCGACGCAGCGGTTCGCGGGTGTCATCGATCCCTGGCAGGCCGCGACCAAGCCGCCCGTCGCCATCGTCGGCTCCGGCCCGTCCGGGCTGATCAACGCCTACCTGCTGGCGGCCGAAGGCTTCCCGGTCACGATCTTCGAGGCGTTCCACGCGCTCGGCGGCGTGCTGCGCTACGGCATCCCGGAGTTCCGCCTGCCCAACGAGCTGATCGACGACGTGGTCGGCAAGATCAAGCTGCTGGGCGGCAAGTTCGTCGAGAACTTCGTGGTCGGCAAGACGGCGACGCTGCAGGACCTGCGCGACGCCGGGTTCTGGCGGATCTTCGTCGGCACCGGCGCTGGTCTGCCCCGGTTCATGAACATCCCCGGCGAGCACCTGCTCGACGTGATGTCGGCGAACGAGTTCCTCACCCGGGTCAACCTCATGCAGGGCCTGCGGCCCGACTACGAGACGCCGCTGCCCGAGATCGAGGGCAAGGACGTCATCGTCATCGGCGGCGGCAACACCGCCATGGACGCGGCCCGGACCGCACGCCGTCTGGGCGGGAACGTCACCATCGTCTACCGCCGCACGCAGAGCGAGATGCCCGCGCGGGTCGAGGAGCTGCACCACGCCCTCGAGGAGGGCATCGCGCTGCAGGTGCTGCGCGCACCGTCGGAGTTCCTCGGCGACGCCCAGACCAACTTCGTCACCGCTGCCACGCTCGACGTGATGGAGCTGGGGGAGCCGGACGAGTCCGGACGCCGCCGGCCCGTCGTCACCGGCCGGCAGGAGACCATCCGCGCGGACCTGGTGATCATGGCCCTGGGCAACGCCTCGAACCCGATCATCAAGGACTCCGAGCCGCGCCTGCAGACCTCCAAGTGGGGCACGATCAACCTCGACCACCAGGGCTCGCAGGAGACGACGCTGCCCGGCGTCTACACCGGCGGGGACGCGGCCCGTGGCGGCTCCACGGCCGTCCACGCCGCCGGCGACGGCCAGGCCGCGGCCCGCGAGATCGTCGGGACGATCGACCTTGCGTCGGACGTGATCCGGACCATGGTCGCCAGCGCCAGGGAGTACTCCGACCTGGGCGCAACTGCCCAGACCATCCTCGCCACGTCCGAGCTGAGCGAAGGGATCCACGAGTTCACCGTCTTCTCGCCGCTCATCGCGCAGGCCGCCCGGGCCGGACAGTTCGTCCGCGTGCTCCCGCGGCCCGACGGTGAGCTGATCCCGCTCACGCTGGCCGACTGGGACGCCGAGGCCGGCACGATCTGCTTGGTCGTCCAGGGGATGGGCACGAGCAGCATCGAGATCAACCAGATGGCGGTGGGCGAGGCCTTCACCGGTATCGCCGGACCGCTCGGCCGGCCCAGCGAGGTTCACCGCTACGCCGACGACGCCACGGTGGTCTTCACCGCCGGTGGCCTCGGTCTGCCCCCGGTCTACCCGATCATGCGCGAGCACCTGCGGATCGGGAACCACGTCACCCTGATCGCCGGCTTCCGCACCGCCGACCTGATGTTCTGGAACGGGCCCGACGAGCGGGTCGGGAGGTTGCAGGCCGAGTTCGGTGACCAGCTCGACGTGATCTACGCGACCAACGACGGGACGTTCGGCGTGCCGGGGTTTGTGACCGGTCCGCTCGAGGAGCTGCTCAAGGCCAACCAGGGCGGCCAGGGGCGTCCGATCGCGGAGGTTGTGACCATCGGGCCACCGATGATGATGCGGGCGGTGAGCGACCTGACCGAGCCGTACGGCGTGCCGTGCGTCGCGAGCCTGAACTCGATCATGGTCGACGCCACCGGGATGTGCGGGGCCTGCATGGTGCCCGTCACCATCGACGGGAAGCTGGTCCGCAAGCACGCCTGCATCGACGGACCGGAGATCGACTCCCACATCATCGACTGGGACAAGTACCTGCCACGGTTCGCTCTGTTCCGCT
>Ga0209840_1000210_pt1 | contig 13122 bp, 14 predicted proteins | sample PersoiDNA2013190_FD_185802 | JGI IMG/M metagenome (GOLD analysis project Ga0209840, IMG submission 185802) | Permafrost soil microbial communities from the Arctic, to analyse light accelerated degradation of dissolved organic matter (DOM) -... | ecosystem: Environmental > Terrestrial > Soil >... | reverse complement strand
TTGCCGACGGATGAAAGTCAAGTGCTCTCGACAGCTCCAGCCTCCTGTGCGAGCGTTGTCATCGGGTGCGGGCGACCGCGAGCTAAAGTGCAGACCTATGGGGCTGCTGAGCCTGCCGCGCTGCCTGGTCCTGCGAGGACCCATCTGGTGCGCGCCCCGGTGCGGCGCCCGCGCCCTTGCGTCTTGATCCGGCTGCCTGCCGGTCGGCCACCAGACGCTGGTAGGCGCGCTCGGCGGCCAGGGCCAGCTCCCGCTCATGCTGGCTCGCAAGCGACACGCCCGTGCGGCGACCCTTCTGCGACGGCTCGCCGGCAAGCAGCTCGACGCGCCGCCACTTGAGGCGTACCTGGCCGGGGTTCGCGTAGACGTAGTCCTCGCCGCTGGTGAGCAGTCGCCAGGCGATCGTGGCGAGCTTGCGAGCGACCGCGACGATGGCCACCTGGCGGCCGCGCCTGGCTGCCACCCGCTCGCCGAAGGCACGCAAAGGCCCGGGCGTGCGCATCGCCGCGTGGGCGGCCTCGCAGAGCGCTGCTCGGGCGGCAGCCGGACCTTCCTTGGAGATGTGCCCCATGCGCGCCGGCGTGCTGCCGGACTGGCGCACCCGGGGATCGAGGCCCAGGTAGCCGACCAGCTTGCGGGCGGAACGGAAGCGGTGCACGTCGTCGACCACGGCGACCAAGGTGGCCGCACTGATCAGGCCGACGCCGGGGATCGTCACCAGGCGGCGGATCTCCACCGAGTGCATCGCGTAACGGGCGATGGCCACCTCGAAGCGCTCGACCTCACCGTCGAGGAAGGCGATGGTGCGCAGGCAGCTGTCGAGCGTCTCGCGCTCGTCTGCGGGCAGCACGAGGTCGGCGAGCCAGCGTCGCCCGGCTGCTCCGAAGAGGTCCGTCGCCGACGGTGCGCCGACGAGGTTGCGCATGAGGGCCGCCTGGACCTCGTTCTTGAGACGGCTGCGCGCCCGCACGAGCTGGGCGCGCTGGGCCAGGCGGCGGCGCAGGGCACGCACCTCCTCGCCGGGCAGCCAGGTGCCCGCGAACATGCCGGCCGCGAGGAGCTTGGCCAGGGTGCGGGCGTCGCGGCGGTCGGTCTTGGCTTTGGCGCCGCTGATGGCGTGCAGCTCACGTGCGCTGGCGACCACCACGCGCGGCACGTGCGGCTCGAGGATACGCGCGATGGCGAGCGCGTTGCCGGTCGCCTCCAGGGCCACTTCGTCGTCGTCTGAGAGGCTGGCGCCGAGCAGCTCGAGCGCTTCCGGGGTCGAGGGCACGCGGCCCGCCGAGCGTAAGCGTCCGCCCTCACTGATCGCCACCTCGCAGAAGTCGCGGTGGACGTCGATGCCGATCGCGCGCATGGGCGCTCTCCTTCCCTTCGCCATGGCGGAGCGCAGGCGGGCGAATCGACACCGACGGATCCGTGCTCGAAGCACACCCGGGTGCAGTCGCAGGGGCGGCCACAGACAAGACCGGGCTCGAAGCCCACGGCAATTGCGGCCTGCCCGTCCTGCGTTCTCCCTGGGAAGCCCCTGGCCCGGTAGGCGCAGCCTACAGCTGCCAGCGCGCGACCGGGTGTTGAAGACCTCCCAGGGGCATTTTCATGACCGGACAAGAAAAGGCTCGATCCCTTTCTCGATGGCTCGGAAGTCCTGCTCGCTCTGTTGGTCCGTTGCAGGGTCGCCCACCTCGACGCTGCCAGTGGGTCGTGCGAGGCCGCCAGCTGCAACTCGCTTCAGATCGTCCCCACGACAGCGAGCTCGCAATCCAGTGGTGGCCGACAGAGAAGCTCCGGCTCTATGAGGCAGTGTGGCAGGTCGTCTGCATGCAGGTCTCGCCCTTGATCTCGCCTGTGGTGGTGTTGACCGAGACGCTCAGGCGAGCCAGCGAGGGCTGGAAGGCGCCCTCATGGTAGGCCGAGCAGGCGAGCTCGCATTCGTGGCAGCCGGTGCACTTCTTCCTGCTGATCAATACGTGCGGCATGTGATCCCCTTCCTAGCGAGCGGCGGAGGGCAGCGGAACGTCGATCTCCAGCTCGTCGAGCTTCGCTTGGGTCGGCACGCCGTTCTCGTCCCAGCCACGCAGCCGGTAGTACTCGCTGAGCGACTGATCAAAGAGCGCGACCCCGACAGCCTTGCCCGCCGACGGTCCTTCCTGGAAGGGTTCATCCAACAGCTTCTGGGGTACCCGGTCATCGGCACGCGTGAACCCTTCCCGCAAGTTGAAGATGCGGCTGAGGTTCCAGATGCGCTGCCCCACCGCCATAAGCTCGTCTTCAGAGACTTCGCGGCGCCATACGTGGCGCATGAGCTGCGCCATCTGGCTTGTGTCGATGGCCCAGAACTCGCACCAAATGCCCGTGTACTTCAATGAGGTGAAGTCCTGCCAATGGATGTTGACAGCGGCCTTGCCCTCCATGGTGTCGGGTGGGAGGTCGCCGCCCAAGATCTCATCGGCCTGCACGTAGGACCGCTGGTGGCAGCCGCCCCTGTCGGCCGTGGCGTAGGAGAGGGTCATGCCGAAGGAACCGCGCGGGTCGTACCCGGGGAGCTCCAGGTTCTTCACCTGCATCGCCAGGTCCGGGCGCCCGTCCGCCTGGCGATGAGCTCTGGCGAGCGGATGTACCCGTCGACCTCACCGAACCGCAGCCCGAAGTCGGCGATGCCGCGCTCGGTGAGGTCCATGGCCAGACCGACGACGTTGCCCGTCGAGATGGTATCCATGCCGAGGTCGTCGCAGGCGCTGTTGAAGCGCATGAGCGCCTCGATATCGCCCACCCCACAGTTGGGACCGCAGAGAGCAACGGTCTCGAACTCGGGACCCTCTCCCCTGACCCCGCCCACCTCGTGGAACTGGCGGCAGCCGATCGCGCACTGATAGCAGGCGCGGTTCTTCACGCGCGTCTTGATGAACGCCTCGGAGTTCACGTTCACGGCCTCCGGGAAGTACCCCCGCGACCAGTTCCTGGTGGGCATCGCCCCGGCGTTGTTGACCATGTCGACGAGCGCTAGCGTGCCCTCCTCGTGCGCCCAGAAGTTGTCGGCGCTGTGGACGTACTCGCGGTGCATGCGCTCGACGTCTCCCAAGAACCGCCGCGCGTCGCCGACCGTGACGCCACCCGTACCGCGCACGGCGATCGACTTCACGTTCTTCACGCCCATCACGGCACCGGCTCCACCACGACCGGCCTTGTGATACTGATCCGTGGAGAGACAGGCCCAGGGCAGGAGGTTCTCGCCCGCGAGACCGTTGGACATGAAGCGGGCCTGAGGATCGAGGTCCTCGCGCAGGGTGCGCTCCAATTGCGCGATGCCCATGCCCAGATACTTGTTCGCCGGGCGCAGTTCCACGATGTCGTCCCTGATCCAAACCAGCGTCGGCTGAGGCGCGCGGCCGGTAAGGATCAATGCGTCGTAGCCGGCGAACTTGAGCTCGGGGGCGAACGAGCCCCCAACGTAGGAGTCGAGGATGGTACCCGTAGCCGGACTCTTGCAGCCCACGACGAGCCTGGAACAAGTGCTGACCGTGGTCCCCGCGAAGGGGCCGGTGAAGAACAGCAGCGGGTTCTCCGGCGACCAGGGGTCGAGCCCGGGTGGAACCTCCTCGAGGAGGTAGCGGAAGAGCAGTCCCTTGCCCCCCACGTACTTCTTGACCCACTCCATGTTGAGAGGCTCGACCTTGACCGTGCCTGCGGTCAAATCGACCCTCAGCAGTTTGCCTTGATAGAAATCCACGGCCTGCCTCAGAGCCGAGCGTGTGAGCGAAATCGCGCAGGGCTGAGGGCTCGAAGATCGACGTCCGGCGTCTTGCCTGAGACGAGTTGAGCCACGGCCTTCCCGGTGACCGGTCCTAGGGTCAGGCCGAGCATCGCGTGACCAGTGGCTACCGTCAGGTTCTGAATCGACGCCAGCCGACCGATCATAGGAAGGCCGTCTGGCGTCGTCGGTCTTAGCCCGGCCCAGCGCCCGACGACGTGCAAATCGCCCTCGAGGTTCAAGTAGTCCCGCATGGCGGCCTCAATTCGCTGCAGCCACCGTTCGCGTATCTGGAGATTGGGCGTCGTGATCTCAAGCCGCCCTGTGCCACGCAGCAGCGAGCCAAACGACGTCACGGCCACCTTGGGCTCGCCCAGGATCATGGGCATCCGAGGAGCTCCGTCTGGGCGACGGAACGTGACGCTGTAGCCTTTCCCGGCCTGGAGGCAGAGCTTGACGCCCATGGCGCGCACACATTGCCCAGACCAGGCGCCTGCAGCCAGTACGACATCGCTTACACGCATGTCTCCGCGAGTCGTCTTCACCTCTTGGATGCGCTCGTTTGAGGTCGCATACCCGACGACTTCCGTCATGGCGCACAGCGTAGCTCCGCGTCTCCGGACGGACTCTGCCAACCCATCCAGGAAGAGAGCCGGGTCGAGGTGGCCGTCGCCCTGCAGTTGGATCGCCCCGATTACGTCCGAGCGTAAGGCCGGTTCAGCGGTGTGTAGGGCCGTTCGGTCGAGCACCGCGACGGGTACACCTCGCTCTCGTAGGAGCTCCGCCTCCTTGACTGCAGCGGCAAAGCCAGCCTTGGTCTTGTAGACGTTCAGGAGGCCCGTCTGTTCGTGAAAGCACTCAATCTGCTCGGCCTCAAGGATTTCTGCGAACAGTGCGGGGGTGGGCTCGCAGAGGGCACGGAGCACCGGGATCCCTCGGTTCATCGCGGACGGCGCGCAAGCGGCGCGGAAGCGCCAAAGCCAGGCAACGAGTTCGGCACTCGGCCGCGGTTGCACGCTGAACGGACTCGTCGATGGGCTGGCAAGCATCCACCTGAGCGCCTGGCTGATGACTCCGGGGGCTGCCAACGGCGTCACGTGGCTAGGGACGATGTGGCCTGCATTGCCCGCCGTGCTGCCTCGCCCTATCTCCGCCTTATCTACGACTGTGACGTGTCGACCGGCCTGTTGGAGGAAGTAAGTGGCGCACAGGCCGACGACGCCTCCGCCGATGACGAGCACGTCTCCCCGACCTGGGAGAGTCTGGTCGTGGGGTCCGCCTGGAGCCTTCGAGGCCGTGCCGCGTGTCACTGCGTCACCTCCAGGTCTTCCCCCAGGTGTCCGAGAGGACATAGCCGAGGGGATAGGGGTCGCTCGGGTCCAGGCCAATGCGATGGAAGCCGAAAATCCAACCGCGGCCAGAGATCCGAGGCAGGATCGCCGTCTTGCCCGCGATGTGAGTCTCGCCGGGGATGTGCACGATTACGTCCGTAGTGACGCTCGTTGCCTCACCCTCCGCGTAGACTTCAGCCATCGAGTACATCTGCGACCAGCGCATCATCGCGCCCCTGCGCGCTCGCCATCCAAAGGGCCGAGCTTGACTTCCGCGGTCGCGAACTCGAAGACACGGCGAACCGTTGCCTTCTCCCGACCATCGAGGTCACAGAGCGGTGCTCGCACGTGGCCGACCGGCAGGCCGGCAAGCTCGCAACCGTACTTCACCGTCTGGATGAACTTGCCGCGCTCTGCTTCAGAAGCTAGCGGCATGAGTCGGAGCATGGCGGAGCGCGAACCCGCCAAGTCGCCACGCTCTAGAGCGTCGAGGACAGCGACGCACTGCCTTGGTACGCAACTGCCGATGCCGGCAATCCAACTTCGCACTCCCCAAGCCGCGAATTCGAACGCTTGATCGTCGGCGCCGCAGACCAGCTGGTAGCGGTCGCCGTAACGGTCAAGCATCTGGTGAAGCCGCCCGATGTCGCCACTGCTCTCCTTGATGGCGACCACCGTGTCTGCGTCCTGCAAGCCATCGAGGACCTCGTAGCCGATCTCGACCCCAGCTCGAGCGGGGAAGTTGTAGAGGATGATCGGGATCTCGACGGCGGCTGCTACCGACCGGAAGTGGGTAAGGAGTTCGGCCTGACTCGGCAACGAGTAGTACGGCGGCGCCAGCATGACAGCGTCATAGCCTAGCTCCGCTGCCGCTCTCATATGGCGAATCACGTCGCGAGTCGAACCCGCATTGGATCCGGCGACTAGTTGCACTCGTTTCTGCACTGTGTCATGCACAGTACGCAGAACATCGAGGCGCTCAATGTCGCTGAGAGCGTAGAACTCCCCTGTCGAGCCGCATGGCACCACGCCAGTAGCACCCGCGTCGAGAACAGAATTGACCACCGTGGCCAGTGCTGCATGGTCGATCTCGTCGTCATCGTTGAACGGCGTCACAACTGGGACATAGACACCTTTGAGAACCATGGGGGCCTCCTAGACACTCCTGCAGACAAGCCGCGCACTTCGAAAATCCTACCAGAGTCCTCCGGTATCCGCCAGCCATCGTCGCGGTCGACAAGCCCCATCACATACCTCCTGGCCCGTGCCGACGCGGCCCTGCTCGCGCTGCGCTCCTCGGCCCCGGGCGAGCCGGTGCTCCTGACCAACCAGGCCCACGACGCCATCACCGCCGACCTGCACGCCCCACAGACCGACCTGGACGCGGCCCAGGCCGCGCACCGCGCGGTCCCGGCCAGGGTGCCGCTGGCCCCGGTCAACCCCGGTCAGCAGGTCCTGGACGTGGAGACCAAGCTGATCACCCACGCCATCCGGATGGCCGCGTTCAACACCGCCACCGCCCTGGCCCGGGCCATCCGCGTCCACATCGGCTACGCCCGCGCCAACCACGAAGCCCACACCCTGGCCCGTCAGGCCCTCACCAGCAGCGGCGACATCGACCCCAGAAACGACGGTGTCCTGACCGTGCGACTGGACCCGATGCCCACCCAGCGCGCCACCGCCGCGATCCGCGAGCTGTGTGAACACCTGACCGCCACCAGAACCCGCTACCCCGGCACCGAACTCGTCCTGCGCTACGAGATCAAAACCCGCCCCTGACCGCACACCAAATATCGCGCCATGTCAGGAGTCCTGATCCCGACCAGTACCGGTCCATCCTGCGTAACCTGCTGCACCTCGGCGGGCACGTCGCCTACACCCCGGGCAGCATCGCCGTCACCCTGGACCGGCCTGACACCCCGCGGATCGCCCGCGCCTTGGAACTACTCATCGACGAACTTAACACCGACCCAGCCCACCTGCCAGGAGACCGCCGCCCCCTCACCTACCAGATCGCCACGGCCCAAATCTCAACAACGACCACACCACTACTTCCGGAGGTCTGAGACTATTTGGCAGGAGTTGTTAGTTGCAGTTCTAACGCCTGATGAAAGGGGATGAAAGGGTTGAATGTCATAAGTCGCCCACCCATGATTCCGGCGGAGAAGAAGATCCGGATTGTCTTGGCGGTCTTGGCCGGTGAGGTCTCCATCGCGGAGGCTGCCCGCCGGGAGAACGTGTCGGAGCAGGCTATCGGGAACTGGAAGCGTCAGTTCCTCGAAGCCGCAGACCTCCGGAAGTAGGTTTGCGCGGAGTGGTCAATCTCGGGGTGCGCGGAGGTCGTAGCTGAGCGGGCGGCGGTCGCCGGGGATGTGTGCTTGGGCGGTGTTGAGTTCGTCGAGGAGAAGGCCGAGGGCGCAGCTGTTCCGTGGGCTGTCGGGCGTGTCGAGTTCGACGTGGATGCTGTCGTGCCGGTAGTGCACGACGCCGCTGGTGTGCAGCAGGTGGCGGGTGATGGCCCGGTACTCATCGGGGTCGCCGAGGTAGGTGTTGAGCCGATTGGCGAGCCAGTGCTCGGCGTTGTAGGCCAGCAGCTGGCAGGCCATTTGCAGGGTACGTTGAGCCAGTCGGGGGGTGGCGCGTTTGGCGGTGGGGTCGATGACGTTCGCGGCGAGTTTGGCGGGGATCGGCGCGAGTTCGGTCTTGGCAGCGGCCAGGGCGGCCTCTGCTCGTTCGACATCGCGTTGCAGGGCGGGTAGGGCGCTGTTCTTGGCAGGCGGCGTGCTGGTGGTGTCGGTCACGGTTCGGGCCAGTGCTCGTTCGGCAGCGGCCAGGGTGTCTTCCGCAGTGCGCACACAGGCCCGGGCGGCCAGACGGGCCGGGTTGGCGACCAACGCGGTGTCCGCGGCGATCGCCATCGCGTAGTCGGTGAGCCAGTCGATGCCGTGATGGTCCGGCAGGTACTTGAAGGCGTTCTCGATCCGCCAGCGGTCCCGTAGCCAGCAGGCCAGCTTCGCCCCGGGCGCGGTGCTGTTGCTGGTCAGGATCTGCAGCGCCGGTGCGCCGTGCTCGTAGACGGTGAGTTGGCGGGCCGGGCCGTACCCGGCGATCTGTACGGTCTCATCGGCCAGTGTCATGGTGATCCGCCGGCCGTCCTTGCGCACCCACGACCGGCGCGGCGAGCCCTGCGGCGCGACCAGCGGGCCGCGCCGGTAGCTCACCCAGTCCACCCCCGCGTCGCGGCAGTGCGCGAAGGTGACCAGGAACGCCCCGCCTCGGTCGAAACCGAGCAGCAACCGCCCTGGCCTTGCTCCGGTGCCGGTAAGCACAGCCGCGTCGGCGAGGACTGCCTGCAGCGCGGCCAGCGCCCCGGGCAGGCTGACCGACAGACCCTTGGGTTCACCGGAGGTGAACGCGACCGCCCGCCTGGCCAGGTCCACCACCAGGGTGTCGGCCCGGCCACGCAACGCCTTGTCCCGCTTGGTGTCATAGCCCTTGGCCAGCGGCCGCGCCTCGGCATAGGGCACGAAGTGATCATCGACGAAGTAGACCTGCTCAGGGCAGGCGTCGGCGGCCAGCATCCCGGCCGCCGACGCTCGGTGCACACCCAGCGGGTCGCTGCCGTGGGCGATGGCAGACAGCCGCTCGCGCAGGGTGCGTAGCTGCGGGATCGCGGCCAGCCCGACCACCGCGCCGACCTCGGCCCGCACAAGGTGCTTGGCGCCCTTCACCGAGCAGATCCCCAACGCCAGCGCGACGGTCGTCGCGGTCAGCACCCCGACATCGTCGTAACGCCGGCCCGGCCCACCGCTCACACCGCTGAACACCCCCGCCACCCCGACCCGGTCGAAGAACGGGCGCAGCAGCATCGCCCCCGCATAGCGGGTAGACCGCGACCCCTGCACACCCCGCGCCAGCAGACCACCGGCCGGCGCCTGCGACAGCGCCTCGGCGTGTTGCTCCCTCACCGCGCCGGCCACCGGCTCGGCCAGTGCCAGCGCGGACTGCTCTGCGCTGAGCGGTGCCACCACGACGGCGGCCAATGCCCGGCTCACCGTCGAGTCGTGTACCCCGAGCCGGCGGCCGATCTCGACGTTGCTCACCCCCTCAGCCCGCCACCGGCGGGCCTGAGCCAGCATCGCCTCGGTGAGCTTGGCCGGCCGACCGCGGCGACGCACCAACCCGGCCGACCCCTGCTCACGAGCCCGGGTCCGCAGCCGAGCCACATACTCCTCGGACAACCCGAGCACCTCGGCCACCCGCTGGCCGGTGAACCGCAACCCGGTCAGCACCACCATCGCCAGATTGCGCATCCCCGCATCGGTGCTGGCGTAGTCGAACACCACCGTCGGACCCACCGTCACCACAACCCGGCCGTCCAGCTCGGCGCGGCGTAGATCGGCAGGCTCGAGCATACCCGCCAGCATGTCCGCAACGGCCACCGACACACCAGCAGAGTACCGCAGTTGATCACATTTTGCAGAGCAACACGCCGACAAAAGCCCAGGTCAATGGGGTCGACCCGCGTCTACTTCCGGAGGTCTGAGCCGGGAAGGCAATTCTGATCTTGGGCGCGTCCGGGCCGTCGTCTCGCCAGGAGCAGTTGGCGGCCGAGGTTGCCGAGCTGACCCAGGCACTGAGTGAGGCTGCGGTTGAGATCCGGGTGTGGAAGAAGAGCGCGGAGGGCCGCCTGGGCCCTTCGCAGACCTTGAGGTGATCCGTGTGGAGGCGGGCATGTCGACGTCAAGGTTCTGCCGGCTGATCGACATGCCCGAACCTTCGGCAACGGACCGGAGTACGGCAGCATGACCTTGAGGTGATCCGTGTGGAGGCGGGCATGTCGACGTCAAGGTTCTGCCGGCTGATCGACATGCCCGAACCTTCGGCAACGGACCGGAGTACGGCAGCATCGTTGGCGCGGGCTCGGACACTCAGGTCCTGCACTGGACCCGCTGCGACGGGCCGGTGGCGCCCCACCAGCTGGTGCTGCTCGACGGCGGCGTCGAGACGACCACCTTCTACACGGCGGATGTCTCACCCGCACCTTCCCGGCCAGCGGTGCCTTTTCGACCGAGCAGCGTCTGGTGCATGATCTGGTGCAGCGCTCGCACGAGGTGGGTCTGGCCGCGGTCGGGCCGGGCAAACACTTCACCGACTTCCAGCACGCGGCCATCGAGGTGATCACCCGCGGGCTCGGCGATTGGGGGCTGCTGCCGGTTTCGGGCGACGAGGCGCTTGCGCCGGGTGGACAATATCACCCAGATACCTGATCTGCGGGATCGGCCACCACCTCGGCCTCGACGTCCACGACTGCTCGCAGGCCACTCACGAGGAGTATCTCGGGGCGCGAATGCGGCCGGGAATGGCGCTCACGGTCGAGCCCGGCCTGTACTTCCATGAGAACGATCTCACCGTGCCGCCGGAGCTGCGTGGCATCGGCGTGCGGATCGAAGACGATGTGCTCGTCAGAGAGTCCGGCTCTGAGGTGCTGTCCGTGGCCCCGCCGATCGACGCGACCGGCCTCGAGCGTTGGGTGGCTCAGTCCGCGTGGTAGACCTCCGCGGCGACGACCAGGTCTTCCCAGGACATCCCGGAACTCTTGAAGACCCGCGGCCGGTGGTGATCGACCGGCGTCGCACCCGTGATGATGTCGCGCATGGGCACGAGTGAGGCAGCGTCGATCAGGCCCTCACCGATCGGAATGATGAGGTCGCCGGCCTCGCGCAGTGCGACCGCGGTGTCTTCGACGACAAGCTGGGCGCGCCCGATGAGCGCGGAGTCCAGCTCGCGCACATCGACCTCGTGGGAGCCGACCGCCACCGAGCAGGAGTCATCCGGAACCAGGCTCCCGTCGAAGAGCGGGATTCGCGCGGTGGTCGCGCAGACGATCAGCTGGGCGTCGCGCACATCGTCGGCGCTGCCGACCCGCGCGTCGAGTCCGCTCCCCTGCACGCGGGAGGCGAGCGCGGCCGCGCGGCCCCGGTCCCTCGCGACGATCGTCACCCAGCCAAGGACCCGGATGGCGCGCATCGCCTCGATGTGTCCCCACGCTTGCGGCCCGGATCCGAATACCACCAGGTTGTCGACCTGCGCGGGGGCGAGATGGTCGGCGGCGGCAGCGGAGACCGCGGGTGTGCGCAGGTTGGTCAGTGCGGTCCCCTCGATGAGCGCGAGCGGGCTGAGCGTCGCGGCATCCATCAGCAGATAGACGCCCTGGATCCGCTCCCTGCCGACAGCGGGGTTGCCCGGCGCCACCGTCGCAACCTTGACTCCGACGAACTCACTCGACTGGCTGGGCATGAGCAGCAGTTGTCCGTTGGTCACATCCAGGATGCCGCGGCTGAAGTCCTGGGCCGGGTCGAGTCCGGCCCGCAGGTCGCGCTGCACCGCGCGGACGGCAGCACCGAAGCTGACACGCGCGAACACCTCGTCGGCGGAGATCCACGGCAGTGCGTCCCCCGTCATCGCAGCACGAATCCCGTCTCGAGCGGATCTGTCGCATCCAGCGTGAATGTGTGCTCCCCGGTCTTATATGCCATGCCCTCAATCTCCGGGATGAGCGCGCGTCGCGCGTCGCCGCCGGGAGCCGGGCGTGCCCGTCCGATGAACCGTGTGCCGATGATCGAGTCGTGGGTGAGTATCTGACCGGCGCCGAGTCGCCCGGAGTCGGCGAGCAGGGCGAGCCGTGCCGCAGTGCCTGATCCGCAGGGCGAACGGTCGACCCACCCGTCGCCGAAGACGGTCACGTTGCGCTGGTGCGGCCCGTACGCTGTGTCGCCGAGGTCGTCGAAAATGATGGTGCCGTAGACGCCGCTCAGGCGGTCGTCCTCCGGATGGCGCGCCAGCTCGCTGTCGTTGAGCGCCCACTTGATTTCCCGCCCGATCGCGATTAGCTGCGCGTAGTGCTCCGGCGTTACTTCCAGTCCGAGCGTCGAGGCTTCGACGCAGGCGTAGAGAGCCCCGCCGAAGCTGAGGTCGACGGCGACGCGTCCCACCGAGGTGTCCACCTCGACGGAGCGCGCGACCGGGTAGGAGGGCACGTTCTCGAAGACGACTCCGGTCACCACGCCCCCTTGCTGCCGAACGTGGGCGACGACCCGCCCGGAGGGGACGTCAATAGTGACCGGGGTGACCCCGTCCGGCGCCGCCTTCACGCGACTAGTTTGCACGGCCCAGACGCCGAGCGCGATGGTGCCGTGACCGCACGCGGTGGAGTACCCGTCGTTGTGCCAGAACAGAGCGCCGAAGTCCGCGCCGTCGTCGTCGGCCGGAACAATGAAACAGCCGTACATGTCGGCGTGCCCGCGTGGTTCCCGGCAGAGCAGCTGTCGAATGCGCTCGACTGAGGGTGTTTCCCCGGCCGCAATGCGCCGTTCGGCCACCGTTGCGCCGTCGATCGGGGGTACGCCATCCGATACGATACGAAACGGCTCGCCAGCGGTGTGGTAGTCGACGGCGTGAATTAGGGCGTCGACGGCGTCCCCGCAGGCTATAACGGTAGCGTATGTCACAGGTGCCTCCTTGGCCCGGGGAAGGCTCAGTAGTGTGGCACATACTAGCTTTATTTCTGTTTGACTACTGTTGCTTGTATCTATATGTCTCACTTTCCCCACCCTACCGCCCCGTTCTTCTTGAGTTTCCCAGAGCTGGCGATCAGCCCTTCTTCCGCCGGCCTTCTTCGCAGGTGAGCCGGGACAGTTCGATCTCAAGCTGCAGCCATCTCGAGGCGAGCTCCCGGAACTCCCGGTAGTTCTCAAGCTCCCTCTCAAGCGCGGGGACCTCCTGCGGCCTCACGTACCTGGTGTGGCCCTTGCCCAGATAGCTGTAGCTCAGCTGCTGGTACTCACCGCCGCGGGCACGCTTCTGGGCGGAAAGGCTTCCCGGGTGCATGCGGCCCAGCCTTGCGAGGCTCACCTTGACCGCGGCGATCTGCGCTTCCAGCTCTGTTTGAGGCGCGCTCATTCTTGTATCATAGTATAGCTACAACAGAGTGTCGAGGAGCGTTCCCCGGGAGAGGACGTGAGCCATGAGCGACGCCAG
>Ga0209840_1000209_pt1 | contig 13130 bp, 13 predicted proteins | sample PersoiDNA2013190_FD_185802 | JGI IMG/M metagenome (GOLD analysis project Ga0209840, IMG submission 185802) | Permafrost soil microbial communities from the Arctic, to analyse light accelerated degradation of dissolved organic matter (DOM) -... | ecosystem: Environmental > Terrestrial > Soil >... | reverse complement strand
CGAATTGATCCACACGGGCATTCAAGCGGCATTTGTCCATACGGCTACCGAAGCTCACTTTCTGATCGTGCAGCGCTTGCTGGACAGCGGTATTCACGTTTACGTTGACAAACCCCTTGCCTATTCTCTGAAGGAAGCTCGGGATCTTGTCGAGTTGGCTGCACGTCGCCAATGCCTTCTCATGGTAGGCTTTAACCGGCGTTTTGCTCCCTTTTACAATCAACTGCACGCCGTCCCCGATAAATCTTTGATCTTCATGCAGAAGAACCGTGTCGACCCCCCTGAAACAGCGCGGACCTTCATTTTCGATGACTTCATTCATGTCGTGGATACCTTGCGTTTTTTATCCCCTGGCACGCCGCAGGACATCCGCGTATCAGGTCACAAGAAAGATGGTCTCCTGGAACAAGCTATTGTCGAGTGGTCCTGCCCGCGCTTTACTGCTATCGGAATCATGAACCGAAACAGCGGAAAAACCGAAGAGCGACTTGAAGTCATTGCCTCCGGGAACAAATGGCAAGTCGATGATCTCGTGGAAAGCGTCCACTCGTACAACGGAGAGGAAAAGAGAGTTCGCTCCGGCGATTGGGAGCCCATCCTCGTTCGCCGCGGATTCGCACAAATCATCGACTGTTTCCTCAGTGCCATAGTCCAAGGACTGCCGTTCTCCCCGACTGCGGAGGACTCCCTGCTGACCCACGAACTTTGCGAACAGATCGTCCAAGAGTTAGATGCCGTGTGAATATTCACGTAGATTGAATTGATCTCTGTCTTCCTGGAGCGGTTGGGATTACGGTTGTCAATGTAATTATTTGGAACTTACGTACACATGCTTCCGCTGTCTGGACCACGGAGGGAGCACAGGGCAACCTCTCCCAACATGCTGTTGCTCTTACATTGATAACGCCATGACGCTGCTCCTTTCCCACATGCTCACACAAGCATGTCAGCATCATGGCCACCACCTCTCGTTTCACGATAGATACGATCTACCCATTCCTCTCACCCATACGCCTCTCAATAGTATCTCCTTCCTCGTCGTATGCGGTCCCTTTCATCGTACGGAATTGAGATGAAATAGCTCGACTCCCTTGCTTTTGGTCAATTTGGACTACGATAGTATCGTATTCCTGATAGATTGGTCAGCTTGCAATGGTTGTTGACTGTGGAGGAACCAGAAATGGGTGAACACAAGAACAAGGTCGGTTCGCCGGTACGAAATGGTTGGCATGGTCCGGAACCCCGCGCACAACAGAGTTGGTCGACGATGGACAATGCTGCAAAGTGTCTGTTCATGGCCGTGCTGGTCGTGATGGCAGGAGCTCTTCTGTCCATGGTACCCGGGGCAAGGATTCCAGGGTACGTTGTGAGCGCCATCGGTTTCGTGTCGTATGTCATCCTCCGTGTGATACCCGCGTGGCGGACTTGGCGTTCTTCGAGGCGTGTGCCGAAAGTCCAGTAAGGAGTCCCAAGTCAATCATGAATTGTACAGTGGGTAACCGCGATGCTTGAGACTGGGTGTGGAAGCGCCGTCATCACCCCTCGTGCAGGGTTGCAGATGGCTGGATTTCTTGGCAAACGCATTGGCGAGGGCGTTCATGACGACCTCATGGCCAAGGCAGTGTATCTGGCAGACGGACCCGAGAATCGCGTGATGTTCATTGTCGTGGACACACTCGAGGTAGACCGACAGTTCGTGGACGAGGTGCGGAGACGGGTGGAGCAGGAGACCGGCGTACCTGCTGTCTGTTGTCTGGTTGCGGCTACTCATACTCATTCCGGACCTTCGGGACTCGCACGGGCCATCTTGCCGGGAGCGGCGAAAGACACCCAAGTTTTTGGGACTTTTGACGGGAAGCTGTTCGAACGGACGGTCACAGGATGTGTCACCGCTGCCAGAAAAGCTCGCAGGTGGGCTCGCGAAGGCACTATCAATAGTGGCATAGCGAATATGCTGCAGCCGATCTGTGGCAATCGACGCGTTCGTACCACAGAGCGGGTGCAGATGCGGGTGCTGGAAGTGGAAACAACCACACGGTGCGCAGTGGTCTATAACCTCGACTGTCACCCCACTGTCCTTCATGAGGAGAACCGCTTGTACAGCGCGGACTTCCCGGGGTTCGCCGCCAGCATCATGCCCCTCTTCGAGCCCTTTGTCACAATGCCCGTGTTCCTCAATGGGGCTGCCGGCGACATGAGTACGCGCTTCTACCGGCAGAGCTCTGACTTTGCGGAGGTGGAGCGCATTGGTACCATCGTGGCCGAGAGCGTTGCTGCAAGTCTGGATGTGCTGGAGCCAATGAACGGGCCGTTTGCGGTGCGGGCTGTCGAAGTTCCCCTGAGGCTCAAAGCCAGGCAGTTCCCCTCGGCGCAGGATCTTGAGCGCCGCATTGCTGACACCCGGAAGAAGCTGGAAGTAGCTCGGTTGGAGGGGGTGCAGAACCTGAGGTCCTTGGAATCGGCTATCGAGGGACTGACGTTTGCGGCCACGATAGCCGACAGTGCAGGCAGCGTGGAATACATCGACTCACGCCTGTCGCTGGCTCGATTTGGTGACATACTCGTGGCCGGGATTCCCGGGGAGCTTTTTTCAAGCCTGGGGAATGACATTCGAGCGGCATTTCCAGACCATGTTGTGCTGATTGCCGGGTACTGTGGAGACTATATGGGATATATCCCCGATGCAACAGCATATGACGAGGGTGGCTACGAAGCGTTCACGACATTCATCGCCAAAGGCGAGGGTGAACGGTTGCGGGATGCCGCTATCAACGGGCTGCGGACACTCTTGGCGTGACAGGGAGGGGCCAATGGAACAGCAGCTGATGATCCAGGAAGTGCGTGAGACGGTCTCAGTTCTCGAACGCCTTGCGCACGAGGAAGGGCCGTCGATTGAGGGAATCGGACAGCGGTTTGCCGCCATTGATCCTGACGTCGTCATTGAATCGGGACGTGGAACGTCGGATCATGCCTGCATGTACGGCCAGTATCTTATCGAATCGCTCCTGCGAATTCCCGTGGCTCTGGCGCTTGGGTCGCTGTACACGAACTACGGGCTGCCTCCCCGCATGCGGCGCGGTGCCGTCATCGCCATTTCGCAGTCGGGCGAGACGGAAGATGTTTGCAGGGTTGCGGAGCAAGCCGTCAAAGACGGCACCTTCACTGTGGGCATCATGAATGTCCAGGGCAGCACTCTCGATCGGACAGTAGGTCCTAATTCGCTGTTTCTGCGGGCGGGACCCGAAGACAGTGTCGCTGCTACGAAGACCTTTACTGCATCACTGGCGGCACTCCTGCTTCTGGTCCACGCCGTCCGGGGCGACACCTTTGACATCGGAACAGTCCTCGAGTGTCTGGGAGGCATCGTCGAGCGAGAAGAAGAAGTGCGTCAGCAGGCATTGCGCTACACGTTCACGGATGATTTTGTCGTGCTGGGCACAGGTTATTGCTACGCGAATGCTCTGGAGGGCGCCCTGAAGCTGAAGGAGACGTGCTATATCAATGCGCAGGGTCTCTCCTCGGTTGACCTCATCCATGGGCCGCTGGCTGTCCTCAATCCAGATTTGCCCGTCATCATGTTTGCTCCGAACGACGCGTGTCTCGACCTCAACATAGCAGTTCTGGAGCGTATCAAGTCGACGCGTGCTCATGTGCTCGTGGTCTCCGACAATGACAGAGCCTTGCAGTATGGCGACATTGCGTTTCGCATCCCCGATGCGGACCCGACTGTTTATCCACTGGAGAACGCCCTGTTCGCGCAACTGTTTGCCTACAGCCTCTCGATTGCACGTAAGCTGAACCCGGACAAACCCCGTTTTCTCCACAAGATCAGTCTCGTCCAGGACAACGAACGTCGTGCGGGCAATCCAGATGCAGACACTCAGCATCCCTGAACCACAACACAGAAATCGATACGGCTATTGCAAATTCTGTAGGACTGCATCATAATGATTTGTTGTTGCCTTCATAATTCTGGCCATAAGGGGCTGCAATCGATTGCAGCTGTCTGTTGTTGCGTGAAAGCCACCTGAGTGGGAGGTGATCGTGGAGCACAGTAGCGCGCAAGCGCTTCCCGGGCTTCGATGAATGGGATGCGAAAAGCTGGCGAACATTTTCTTGGAGGTATTACGGTATCCTGCTGAGGAGGATTGATCTATGGCTAATAGCTATGGTATTGGAGTTTCACTGATTCTGGCGATCTGGTCGTACGTGTCGATGATTGCTAACCTGGGTCCTACGTGGTTACTCAATGACCCGATTGTCAGCGGGCTGTTTGTTGGAGCTGTTGTCGGAAACATACCTCTGGGTCTGGCCATCGGCGGTACTCTGGAACTGATGTCGCTCGGTCTATGGACATATGGCGGTGCGACGACCCCCGACTACACGACGGGCGCTATCGTCGGCACAGCCTTCGCTGCACTGTCCAAGTTAGCCCCGACAGAGGCAATGGCAGCCGGCATGCTTGTCGCAGTCCCTGTTTCGCTGTTCATGACTCAGCTCGACATCGTCGGTCGTTCGTTGACCACTGTCTTTATCCATGGAGCGGACCGTGCCGTGGAGAAGCAGGACGATGCTGCTTTCTCACGGTGGCATCTGTTTGGTCAGCTTCCATGGGGTCTCTCTCGTGCCATTCCCGTTTTCTTTGCTGTGTGGCTCGGCTCAGGGCCCATTCAAATCCTCATCAACAACATCCCGGCGTGGCTGACCCGCGGTCTGGGTACCATGGGCCACATCCTGCCGGCTCTCGGTTTTGGTATCCTGTTGACCTTCCTGCCCATCGAGAAGTGGTGGTCATTCTTCGTTCTGGGCTTCGTCATGTTCGCATACCTGAATGTTCCGCTCCTTGGCATCGCGCTCGCTGCTTTGGCGGTGGTCATCATCTACTTCTCGCTCAAGCCCGTCGAGGCCGGTGAGCAGCAGGCTGAAGAAGCCTTCGCTGCGAGGGTCGACGAAAGCAAGAGTCCTGTCACGCGTAGCGATCTCGTCAACGCCATGTGGCGGCACAACCTGACTCTGCAGCTTTCCTGGAACTATGAGCGCATGCAGGCTCTTGGCTATGCCTGGTCCATTGCGCCCATCCTCAAGAAGGTGTTTCCGCAGAAGGATGAATACTTTGCAGCTCTGAAGCGTCATATGGTGTTCTACAACACCAACCCCGCTATCGGTTCGCCGACAATTTTCGGTGCCGACTGTGCTCTTGAGGAAAAGAGGCAGCCCGAGGTGGGCGACAGCCTGAAGGTTTCCCTGATGGGTCCCTTTGCAGGCATCGGCGATACCGTCATGGCTATTCTGATGAAGCCTATCTTCGCCGTGTTTGCGGCGTCTCTGGCCCTCCAGGGCCATGCCAGCGGTGCCTGGCTCATGCTGTTCCTTGGCTTCTTCTGGTTCTTCCTCATGTTCCCTGGCTTCTGGCTTGGCTACAGGCAGGGTCTCGGCCTTGTACGGCAGGTCAGCAGCGGCGCTATCACCCGTATCACCGACATGGCCAGCACAGCGGCTCTGTTCATCATGGGTGGTTTTATCCCGAGCATTCTGGGTGGAGTGAAGACTCCTCTCGAGATCACCAAGAAGGTCATGATCGAGGGCAAAGAGGTCATCCAATCCGTCAAGATCCAGGATTCCTTCGACAAGATCCTTCCGTTTATGTTGCCGTTGGCTGTTACGTTCTGTGTCTATTGGCTGCTGAAGAAGAAGCATTGGACCAACCTTCAGGTTCTGCTTCTTCTGGTTGTCGCCGGTATCATTCTGGGAGCTTTCAAGATTCTGTAGTCGTATCTTCATACCGAAACGTCATCCCGGGCTGCCTATGCAGCCCGGGATCGGAAAGGAATCCATCATGATTGGAATTGTCGTTGTTACTCATGGAGAGCTTGCTGATGGCATTACAAGTGCTGTCACACTCATTGCGGGACCCCAGGAACAGTTCGAGACCGTAGCGCTTCGCGAGGGGGACAGTATCGATGGACTCAAGGAACGCATTCAGACGGCCATTGACAAAACGGACACGGGTTCGGGTTCGCTGTTGTTCGTGGACATGCTGGGAGCGTCTCCTTCCAATGCCGCGGCGTACCTTGTCACCGACCGTGTGGAGATTATTACAGGCGTGAACCTGCCCATGATCCTTGAGATTCTGGCTGTCCGGGGTGACATGGTACTGGCCGAGGTTGCAAAAATGGCCATGAATGCAGGCAAGGAGTCTATTCAGAGTTTGAGTGCAATAATGCGTCAAGCATTGAACAATAGTCCGGGGCACAACGATACCGGTGTAGCACCATCTTCAACTCGATAGGAGCGAATCATGGCATTCTTTCTACACATTGACAATCGTCTTATTCATGGACAGGTTACCATAACCTGGTGCAGCTACTATGGCGCCAAGCGTATTATTGTTGCCGACGACAAGGTCGCAGCCGACCCGATTCAGCGCATTGTCCTACCCCAGGCAGCGCGTGGACTTCCAACTTCGGTCGTCACCATTGCTGATGGTTTGAAACTGTTCTCTTCCATGGACCCTGCCCACGAGAGCGTCCTTATCATCGCGCGCAATGTGCAGGGGGCACTGGCACTCATACAGGGTGGATTCAAGCCGAAGAGCATCAATGTCGGCAATCAGGCTCCTGTCCAGGGGACGAAATATGTGATGGTTCTTCCATGGATAGCTGTGACCAGGGAGGATGCTGAGGCGTTCAAGGCCATTGGGGACATGGGCTACAAGATTACGCCCCAGCGCAGCGGCGCTGACCGTGCCCTGGATCTGGTCGATCTTCTCCGAAAGAAGGGCTTGCTGTAGACTGGCCGCTGTCGGCGGGAACAATGGATACGAGTTGGGAGGTCGGTATGGCATTGGAATTCTTTGACAAAGTCGAGGGACTGATTCCTGTCCTGAAGCAGGAAGAGGACAATATGCGCAAGGCAGGTCATATTGTTGCGCAGAGTATTATGAGTGGCGGAATCCTGCAGGCTTTTGGCAGTGGGCATTCTGCATCTGTTGCCATCGAGATTTGTGGGCGGGCGGGCGGACTTATTCCATCCAAACAGGTCAAGGAACTATCAGGTGGCCATTATGAACGCATCGAAGGCGTGGGAACGACATTCGCCGAGATGTGGGATATCCGGAACAACGATTGCCTGTTTATCATCAGCAACTCGGGCCGGAATCCTCTGATCATCGAGATGGCAATGGTCGCACGGTCGATTGACGTACCGGTCATCGCCGTCACCGCTCTCGAGGTCGGCAAACACAGCACGTCGCGCCATTCGAGTGGCAAGATGCTGTGGCAACTCGCAGATGTCGTCCTGGACAATCACAGTGTCGAAGGGGATGCTACCATCGAACTTCCAGGTCTTCCTACCAAGATCGCCGGAACGTCGAGCATCAGTTCGGACATCCTGGTCGATCAGACGATGGTCTTCGCTATCCGCGAGATGCTGAAGGCTGGTTACGTTCCACCGGTGTTCATGAGCGCCAACGTGGACGGGGGCCCTGAATTCAACAAGCAGTACACAGCCAAGTACGCAGACCGCCTCTACCGTGTCTGAGGATATGCAGCCGATTCGACTTGGTCTTGCGGGGACTGGTTTCATCGGTCGCATCCACTGGATGTGTTATCGGGCACTGCCCGGGATGTACGCAGAAGTTCCGGCGCGGGTCATGTTTGACACACTCTATACGTCACATCCGACTGAGGCTGATCGGTTCGAGTTTTCTCGGGCCCTTCCTTATGGGACCATATCTTCGACGTGTCCCCAGATCGACATGCTGGACGTATGTACACCAAACGCCACACATCGCGTTCTTGTTGAGGCGGCTGTCGTGGCACGTGTCCCTGTCTACTGTGAGAAACCGGTCGATCTGAGCGGGGAGCTTTCGCTTGAACTAGCTCGGAAGGTGGATGACGCCGGGATCTTCAACCAGACTGCGCTCGTGTACCGTTTCCTTCCCGCTATGGCAGCTGCGCGCGCGATCGTTCGATCCGGCGTCATTGGCGATATCGTCACATGGAGGGCTGTCTTGCTGCATGCCAGTTATCTCAACACCCAGCGAGCAATGACGTGGCGATTGAATCGCAAGGAATCTGGTGGTGGCGCGCTTGTCGACTTGGGTGTCCATATGATCGACGCCGTCCGCATGGTCGTCGGCGAATTCGAGGCCGTGCGCTGCGTGACCAGAACTGTCGTTGGTGAGCGTCCCAGTACGGGAGCCCCAGATGGAATGTCCCGTGTCGACGTGGATGATTGGGCACTGGTTATGGCAGACCTGGTGAATGGGAGCACGGGAACGATTGAGGTTTCCCGGGTACACGCCGGGCGTGAAGGAACCTTTGCTTTTGAGGTCTTTGGAACGAAGGGTTCGGTGTCAGTCGATCTTCAGCGCGGCCGAGCGGTCGTCGTGGATGCAGCTTCGCGCGACATCACGCAAGACGTCACCTTTGACGACCCATGGGCAACCTATCTGAAGATTGCGTTTCCAAGCCCAAAAATGTCGATGGGACTCATGTGTGATATGCATGCTGCGAGTATCTATACATTTCTGGACGGCTGTACGGGCGGCGATGTTGGGTTTCCGGCCCGCCCGACTCTTGCGGAGGCCGGCTGGACACATCGCGTAGTCGATGCCTGCTATCAATCCGCCGACACTGGCAACCGGGTTGACGTGCAACGTCCCCAGGCGTCCTGACTGGAGCCAGGGTTCTTTCATGTCCTGGTGTATTCGAAAGGAGAAGACCATGAACATACCGGCATCTTCGCACTATGTCATCAAGACCGACCATCTTTTTACACCCGATGAACTGCGTGGTACGTTCTGGGTCGAAATTGAGGCTGGCCGGATCAAACACACTCTCACAGAGCAACCTTCTGGAATTGAAGTTTTCGATGCGACGGGCCTCCTTGTTGCCCCCGGCTTCATTGACGTCCATATTCACGGGTACGGTGGGCACGACATCATGGAAGCGAGCAGCGAAGCTCTCGAGTGTATGGCGACAGGCCTGCCACATGCCGGCGTCACGTCATTTCTGCCGACGACCGTGGGCGCGCGCATTGCCACTCTCCAGCACGTCATGACAACCTTGAGTCCCAAGCTGGCAACAGTCGAGGGGGCGAGACCTCTGGCGTGGCATCTGGAGGGACCGTTCCTCAATGAAAAGATGCCAGGGGCCATGAATCCCGAGGATTTCGAGATACCGACCATTGCGAATGCCGAAGCATTGCTTGACAGTGGTCCCGTCACGCTGATGGCCATGGCGCCTGAGCGTCAGGGGGCGATCCCAGTCATCGAGTACCTTGTCAGCCGGGGTGTGCATGTCTCCATTGGACACACAGATACGGATTTTGAGCATGCTGTTGCGGGGATCGCCGCCGGTGCCACATCTATGAATCATCTCTTTAATGTGATGCGACCATTGCTTCATCGCGAACCAGGTCCCGTTGGTGCTGCGTTCTTGTATGATGTCTATCTTCAGTTCATAGCTGACGGCGTGCACACTCATCCTGCTACGATTGCGCTGGTGAGCCGGTATCTCAAGGATCGGCTCGTGCTTATTTCTGATTCTGTCCTGGCTGTCGGACTCGGTATCCAGGGCGAGTTCAATTTCGATGGACGGACGGTGACGGTGGACGAAACCTCAGTACGACTTCCTGGTGGACGCCTTGCGGGTTCCATTCTGACGCTCGACCGGGCCGTTCGCAACGTGGTCAACATCGGCGGTCTTGATCTTGCGAGTGCCTTCCGCGCTGCAGGTCAGAACCCTGCCTGTTCCATCGGTGTGACCGATCGAGGTATTATCCGACCGGGAGCCGTTGCGGACATTGTTATCCTGACCTCTGACCTTCATGTCTCTTCCACGATCTGCGAGGGCAGCGTGGTCTACAGCGCGTAGGGCCGTGGCGGCAATCCAGAAGCTTATTGCCTGCGACCTTGATGGGACGCTGCTGGACAGCCATTCGCTCATCACCGAAGAAACGATTGCTGGATTGAGGGCTGCCCTGGTCCCCGGGATGGAATTCACCATCTGTTCCGGCCGGGAACAGTTCTCGATTATGCGGTTCGTTGAGCAGCTGGGGATCATCCACGTGCCAATCATCAGTGAGACTGGCGCCGTCATCCAGGATCCGTTTGATGGGCACATCATTGCTGAATGGAATCTCGCAGGTTCTGTCATAGGAGAAGTCCTCGACCTTCTGCAACGTAGCTCATACGATTTCAACTTTTTTCTGTTGAAAGGCAAGGACGTCGTGCTCTACAAGAATGCCGCCGCACCCTTCTTCCTGCAGAACACGCCATATGCGGAGCTGAATTCGCGTTTTGAGGATATTGGGGTCTGGAAGACTCACGATATGGAGGGCTATCGCAAGCTTGCCATCCGGTGTCGCCTGGAAGAGACGGACGCCCTCGAGCTGGACCTCGAGCACGCACTTGGGGTCACTGCGACGGTCGTGAAAGCTGACGTAAACTGTATCGACGTCATGGGGGCAGGTGTCAGCAAAGGCAGCGCCGTCTCAACGTTGTCCTCCATGCTTGGCGTGGAGATGAAGAACATCATGGTTCTGGGTGACAATGAGTCGGACGCCAGCATGTTCAAAGTGGCAGGCGTTTCCGTAGCCATGGCCAACGGCGATCCCCAGGTGATTCGTATGGCTCGGTACGTGGCTCCGTCGAACGATGAACGCGGCGTCGTTGCCGCTGTTCAACGATTTGTGAGTGGCGAGTATCACGCCTGAACCAGCGGTCCTGCATGCATATCCATAAACTTGCGGTGTTTGATCTCGATCGGACACTTCTTGACGACCGGTCGTTCATTTCCGAAGAGACAGCGGCACGCTTGCGAGCTGTCAGTGCTCCTGGGCTTGCGTGCACAGTTGCAACCGGGCGTGATCTTGAACGCATCGCACCATACGTTCAGCAGCTGGGTTGGCTGTCAGTTCCCGTCATCGCGGAACAGGGGGCAATAGTCGTCGATCCGCAGAGTAGGGACATTCTCATGGAGCGAGCCATATCTCCAGAGGTTCTCCTCGGGTCAGTGAAGACGGTGCGCTCGATAGGCATCCCTGTGAATATGATCCTGTATGGTCGGGGCGTTCCGCAGGCGTTCCGCAACGTCGGTGCACCCAGTTTTGTCGACGAGTGGGGGTCCCGCTCGTCGACCAGTCACTTGCGCTATGTTCCAGTGGCAAGCGAGATTGCAGCAGACGGAGTGCGGAAAATCTCCATCATATGCCTGCCTGAGAATACGGATGCCGTCAGGAACCTCGTCGCTGAAAGTCTGGGACCCCGGGCGAACGTGGTCAAGGCTGATATGAACTTCGTCAATATCATGGACGCAGGCGTCAGCAAGGGTGCTGCACTTCGCTGGCTCATCGACTATCTTGGGCTCGAGAGTTCCGGCGTGATGGCCGTGGGTGACTCCGAGGCAGACCGAAGCATGTTTGCAGTAGCTCTGGTCTCGGTTGCGGTCGCAAATGCTGATGAACAGACACGATCCATGGCGAGGTTTGTGGTACCGTCGAACAATGAACAGGGTGCGGCGGTGGCGCTGGAGAGCTTTGCCGCAGGCGAGTTTGGAGTCTGAGACCACGAAGGGCATGACGGGAATAACGTATTAGACGACGAACAACATCTGACTGAGGAGGAATGACGTGGCAGCAACAACGTATATTCAGGCAGTGAGATCCATGATCGACCGTATTGAAGAGACGCAAATGAAGAACATACTGGAAGCCGCTCGCATAGTGGCAGACAGCGTTCAGAATGGTGGAATGCTGTTTGGCTTTGGAACGGGACATTCTCACATGATTGCCGAAGAGATGATGAGCCGTGCCGGCGGCCTCATCCAGGCACAGGGTATCCTGGAGACCGAGCTTATGGTACACATCAATGAAACGCAGGCAACATATCTCGAACGTCTGCCTGGCCTTGCGCATGTCTATCTGACCAACTCGCCGGTCGAAGAGGGCGATGTGCTGGTTGTCATCTCCAACTCCGGGCGCAACGCCGTTCCTGTCGAGATGGCCATGGAGGGCAAGAAGATGGGGCTGCACGTCATCGCTGTGACCAATGTTGCGCATTCACAGGGAACTCCATCCCGGCATCCATCGGGAAAGAGGCTCTTCGAGGTAGCCGACCTCGTTCTGGATACGTGTGGCGAACCAGGTGACGCTCTGGTCTCTATCGAAGGCAGCCCAGCCAAGGCCGGTCCTGGCTCGACAATCGCGGGGGCGGTGCTGGTCGATAGCATGATGGTCGAGGTCATGGAATTGCTGGCCAAGAGAGGTGTCACTCCCGGAATTTTGCATAGCAGCAACAATAATGACAGAGCGGGCGCGCTTGAGAATGCACGTGTTGCTTCCGACTTCGCTCGCAAGTTCAGCGAACGACAGGTCCGCATGCAGTTGCGTACCAGGGAGGGCCTCGCAGACTAGACAGGTTTTGGAATTCGCAATCGGAGGGACCCCGGCCGTGAGTGATGTCTGCTCACGGCCGTCCTTCACGTCTGAAGCTTGACATCCAGTTGCCCTCCGGTACATTGTTACGGCTTCATTCGCACGAGCATTGACAATCAGGAGGTGGCTCATGGACGAAGACAGCATGATGAGGAAGGCCACACGGCCCATCGAGAAGAATCGCCGGACACGGAGTAAACCAGCGAAGATCCGGCACCTTCAGAAACAGCAGAAGCTGTGGATGGTGTCCAAGATGAAATGGCGCAAGCCCGGGGCAAAACCAGGACTTGCGCCTTCTTCATTTCCGGGGTTGCCGATCGCCTGGAGTACGGCGCATGCGATGGCGATCGGCTGTTTCTGACCTCTGCTGTGGAGGGGGCTACCAGGCGATGCTGTATTTGCCCTCGTTGAGACGAGAGACAGTTGCCTTGCCTGCAAGCTGGCGGGCTGTAACCATCGCGTTCGCCAGACAGATGCCGATGTCGGGGAAACGGCCGGCATTACCCTTGATGACGATCTGTGTGTCAGATGTCACTTCGAAGCTCCAGGGCTGGTGGTTCATGGCCGAGGGGGCAAGGCGGGCGGACTCCAGAACAGTGCGTACCAGTGGTGACGAATGTTCGGGGATGCCACCCATGACCAGCTGTTCCAGCGACTTGCGTATATGTCCCCGTGACAGGGCGCTCATGACC
>Ga0209840_1000207_pt1 | contig 13166 bp, 12 predicted proteins | sample PersoiDNA2013190_FD_185802 | JGI IMG/M metagenome (GOLD analysis project Ga0209840, IMG submission 185802) | Permafrost soil microbial communities from the Arctic, to analyse light accelerated degradation of dissolved organic matter (DOM) -... | ecosystem: Environmental > Terrestrial > Soil >... | reverse complement strand
GGGCGTCGCCGAGGCGACGGTGCGCACCGCTCTCGATCATCTCTGGCTCCTCCCGTCCTGCCCGGACCTCGCCGGCGCCGTCGTCGAGCTGGCCAACGCCGACGGTAACGACTACGCGCTCGACTACGCGCTCACGGGCCACGTGAGCCAGTTCGACTTCGTGTTCATCGACTGCCCGCCATCGCTGGGCGTGCTCACCATCAACTCGCTGGTGGCGGCGCGAGAGGTCCTGATCCCGGTGCAGGCCGAGTACTACGCTCTCGAGGGCCTGGCGCAGCTGCTCGAGACGGTGGGGCTCGTGCAGGAGCATCTGAATCCCGAACTCGCCATCCTCGGCGTGCTCGTGACGATGTACGACGGCCGCACGCGCCTGGGGCGCGAGGTGGCCGGCGAGGTCCGCGAACACCTGGGCGCCAGCGTCTTCGACACGGTCGTCCCGCGCAACGTGCGCCTCAGCGAGGCGCCCAGCCACGGGCTGCCCATCTCACGTTATGATGCGACCTGCGCCGGCAGCGACGCCTACTTCGATCTCGCCAAGGAGGTCGTGTCTCGTGAGTGAGAAGAAAGCGCTGGGCAAGGGTCTGGGCGCGCTGATCGGCGAGGGCAGATCGGCCCTCGGCCGGGCCGGCGGCGCCGGCGGCGAGGGCCGCCTGCGCGAACTCCCGCTCGCCGAGATCGCCGTCAACCGGCGCCAGCCGCGGCGCTCCTTCGCCGCCGACGAGCTCGAGGAGCTGGCGGCGTCCATCAGGGCGCTCGGCGTCGTACAGCCGGTGGTGGTGCGGCCGCTGCAGCCGGCTGCGCCGGCAGCGGCCGCCGGCGACGCAGGGCCCGCGCCGGCCGGCCAAGCGCCCGCCCCTTCGGCCTCTTCCGGGCACCGCTACGAGCTCATCGCCGGCGAGCGCCGGCTCCGCGCGGCCGCGCTCGCCGGCCTCGCGTACATCCCGGCGCTGGTGCGCCCCGCCGACGAGATCGCGTCCCTCGAGATCGCCCTCGCCGAGAACGTCGCCCGCGAGGACCTCAACAGCATCGAGGAGGCGCAGGCCTACGCAGCGCTCGTCGATGAGTTCGGGCTCACGCACGAACGCGTCGCCGAGCTGGTGGGCCGCAGCCGGGTCGCGGTCACGAATCTCCTGCGCCTGCTCGAGCTGCCCGACGACGTGCAGCTGATGATCGAGCAAGGCGAGCTCAGCGAGGGGCACGGGCGCGCCCTGCTGGCGCTGCCCGACCACGGGCAGCGCCGCAAGGTGGCGCGCCTCGTCGCCTCACAGGGCCTCTCCGTGCGGCAGACCGAGGCGCTGGTGAAGAAGCTGAACGAGGAGGCGCCGGGAGGGGCCGCGCCTGCGGCGCGCCCGCCCGCCGGCTCCGACTTCAGCGATCTGGTCGACGAGCTCTACGGTCTGCTCGAGACGCCGGTGCGCATCCGCAGCGGCAAGCGCGGCGGGACCATCCAGATCGCGTTCAGGAGCAGGGGGGAACTGGAGCGGCTGGTCGGCCTGCTACGGTCGCTGGGGGACTGAGGTCCGCGGCGCTTTCACCTGCGCCCGCTGCCCGGCTGACGAACCCGGTCAGTCTCCGCTGAGCGGAGCCAGGGAGCCGGGCGTGAGCGTCACACCCGGCGTCGGTTGGGGGGTCGGGGGCGCGGTAGGCAGCGGCGTCGGCGACGCGTATGGGTCCGTGAGGGGGTAGTCCGACGTGGTCGGCGCGGGCGTCGTGGACGCGCCGGGTGTGGGCGAGGCGCCCGGGACCGGCGTCGCGCCGGACGGTGGCAGCGCCCCGGCGGGCACGTAGACCACGGTGCCGTCGGCCAGCTTGTAGAAGGACCCGATGAGCGTGCCGAGCCCCTGGACCTGGGCGCCGTTCGCCATGTCGAGCTTCTCGATCTGGTCGCCCTTCTTCACGATGACCTGCATCTGCGGCGTGCCGGGATTGGTGACGATGGTCATGTTCTGGTTGGTCAGGAGGCCGCTCAAGCCGGCCGCCGAGAGCGCCGCGACCAGGAACCCGACGGCCAGGACGAGGGCCACGTTGAACAGGTTGACGATGCCGTCGAGCGGGTCGCCGTTGCGGTCGGCGGTGCCGATGCGGCGGCGGCGCATGTAGCGCAGACCGTCACCGCGGGGCTCGTAGACGGTCCCGAGATTCTTGATGGTGGGGTGGTCGTCGGACGCCGGCATGGCGGCCTCAGCGACGTGCGGGCGGTGCGCCGGCGCCGGGCGCGGACGCGTCTCCGGCCGGCGGCTTGGAATCCACGGGTCCGAGGTCGGCGAAGGGGTCTTCGTCGCGCCGCCAGTCCATGGCGGGATCGTCGAAGGTGAGCGGCGGCGCTTCGCCGGCCGCCGGAGCGGGCGTCACGACCGCCGGCTCACCGGCGACAGGTGCCTCGCCACCGTCGCCGGAGGCGAACGGGATGAGCGGCTCTCTGGGGGTCTCGAGCAGCACGGGGATGGCCACCATCTTGTCCGCGTCCTCGACGGCGGCCTCGTACTCGACGACCGGGTCGGCGTCCCAGATGCCCTTCTTGTCGCGTCTCCGGCCCGACTGCAGGCGGTCGGCCCCGCCTTCGAGAAGCTCGAGCAGGTACTCCATGTCGGAGATGTCCTGCGAGTACATGCGGTCGCGGACGATGCTGATGACGAAGGCGATGCCGCCGATGAGCAGACCGATGACGGTGACCGAGAACGCCGTGGTGAGGTTCTCGGCGAGCTGAGTGGTGTTGCCGCTTGCCAGGCCGATGAGCGCCGGCGAGAGCGGGATGAGCGTGCCCATGAGGCCCAGCATCGGGCCTACGCGCACGAGGATGCGCGTGCGCTCGAGGCGCTTGACCGTGTAGAACTCGTAGTCCTGCAGCAGCTTGAGCGGCTTGGCCGCCAGGCGCTCCGTCTGGTAGTTGCGGATGAGGTCGAACAGGAAGCGCGCGACGACGATCGAGTAGTTGTTCTCCTGGAGATAGCGGTACGCGGTGCGCGGCTTGCCGTCCTGGAAGGCCCTCCGCGCGCGCAGGGTGCGCGCTTCGAGTGCGTCGAGGTCTCGGTACCGGAAGCGCAGGTAGAACTCGTAGAGGAAGAAGCCGAACTCGATGAGCACCCAGAGAAGGCAGGCGAGCGCCGCGATGAGCACGGGCCAGAGGAGCACGCGCGAGGCATCGTAGATCACCTGCTGGAGCCCGTTCACGCTCTGCCTACCTCCCGGCCGGTTTCACGAGGTCCTTGGACTTGCCGAGGGCGCCCTTGAGACGCTCCCAGGCGCTGCCGCCGCCGCTCAGCCCCTTGCCTTCGCCGGCGGCGCTGAGCGCCTGCTCGCGACGGCGGAGGGCGAGGTACGAGATGGCGGCGCCGATGGGCAGCATGGCGAGCAGAGTACCACCGAGGAAGCCCGCAGCACTACCCGAGTCGCCGCCGCTCGCGGCGCCCGGGCTGCCGGACGGGCTCGGCGACGCGACCGGCACGCCGGTCACAGGGTAGCCGCCACTCTGATACGGGGTCGGGGTGCCCGTCGTGTCGCTCGAAGGGTAGGCGGGGGGCGTCAGAGTGGTGTACGGCGTCGGCGTGGACGTCGACTTCGGCGTGGAGTGGATCGTGGCGGGCGGTATGGAGGTGAGGTTCGGGTTGGGCACAGAGGTCGGCGCCGGGGCGGGCTGCGCCGCCGGCGTGGCTACCGTGAACCGGCGCTCCACCTTCTTGACGTTGCCGGCGTGGTCGACGATCTCGAGCCTGTACGTGTGGACGCCGTCGGGCACGTTCTTGAGCTGCAGGTGCAGGCCGTAGCGCCCGATGTCGGCCGGCTTCGTCTTGTTGACGTTGTCGACGTAGACGCGGCACGCCTTGGGGTTCACGCCCGTCCCCTTGGTGCCGTCGGCGTACGTGGCGCGGATGAGCACCGAGTGGGTGTTGGTGTACTTCTGGCCGTTCTTCGGCAAGACGGACTTCATCTGCGGACGGAACACGAAGGCCTTGAGGGCGGGAGGCCGCGTTCGCGGGAACGTGGTGAACGGCTTGCTGCGCAGCGCGGCCAGAGCCCAGCTGGTGGTGGGCAGCGGCCCCGTGTCGTCGCCACGTTTCTTGTCGTAGGCGCCGTTTTGTTGCTGGAGCGCGCCGAGCGCGAACTTGGGCGTGTTCGCGCCTTTCGTCCAGTAAGCGCTGTCGGGCTTCTCGCCCATGGCGAGGATGGCCTGGATGGCGGCCGACGTGGCCCAGGCGTCGGTACCGGTCCCCGGCTTGTACGGGAACCCGCCGTCGGCGCGCTGGTTGGTCTTGAGGTACTGACGGGCCGCCGTAATCACGGCCTGGTAGGGGGGCCCGTCCGGAGCGAGCACCAGCGCCTGGATCGCCACCGCCGTGTCCTCGCAGTTGGACGGATCGCCGGACTGCGCCGGGAAGCCGCCGTCCGCACGCTGCTGGGTCGCGAGCCGCTGCTCGGCGAGCTTGAACCGTTCCGTCCCGCTCTCGCCGATAGCCTGCATGGCGAGGATCGCCCATGCGGTGGTGTGGACGGCCTGGAACGTGCGGCTCGAGGCGGACGGCGAGAAGCTGCCCTCCGTGTCCTGGTAGCCGTAGAGCTTGGCCAGGAGGTCGATTCGCGGGGTCCCGGCGACGAACACGCGTTCGGCGTGGTCGGCCGCGACGTAGGACATGATCGCCCGTGCGTAGTAGACGGGCGCGTTGTCGACGTCGGGGCCAGTGGCGGCCGCCTCGTGGCTGTGCGCCTGGAGGTAGCCGAAGGGGTTGTTGCCGTCGACCGTCCGCATAGTGGAGCCGACGCGGTCGCCGCTGGCCACGGCCCCGAGGATGACCCACGCTGTGGTGGCCATGGTGCCGAACCCGCCGTCGACCTTCTGGCGGGCGTGGAAGTAGTCGAGGCCCTTGGTGACCGTCTTCGGGCGCGGATCCGACGCCGCCTTGTGCTTCACCGCAACGGCGCCGGCGGCGAAGCTCACTGCCACGATGACGGCGAGCGCGAGCGCAAGCCAGATCTTCCTGCCCATCCTCATCCTCCAACTCGCCCGCGCTGGTGCGGGAGGCCGTGCTCCATCGTACCAAGCCCCGCTTGCTGCGGCTACCGTGACGAGAAGGGGCGGGGCGGCCCACTCCCGTCCCCAAGGGGACGCGGGCCGCGCGACCTCCGTTCGGCGTCGCGCGGCAGGAACATGTGTCTAGGCGGCTAAACCTAGAAGTCTGGGGCGCCGATAGGAATGGTATGGTGCACATGATGGCGGTTGACGAGACAAGCGACGGGCCCGGCAGCGTCGAGTTCTTCGGCGTCAAGCTCAAGGTCAACAACCCGCACCTCGCGGCTCTGCTCAACAGCAGCGTGAGCGACGACGTGCAGGTGATAGGCCGGCGTGTCCGCGACGCGTTCGCGGGCGACAGTCGCGCGGCCTACGAGGACGTTCACCGCCGGCCGCTGAGCGCCGACGGCAGCACCGTGCGAGTGATCACAGAGGACGAGGGCCTGGACGAGTGAGTCCGGCGAAAAGCTGCCACACCGGGCGATGGGCCGGGGGCGCGAACGCGCGCCCGGCCCATCGCCGTACGTCGCGACGTTGTATCCTAGTGAGCCGATATGCTTGCCCTGACCTCACTCGTCATCCCGGTCTTCAACGAGGCCGACAGCATCGAGCCGCTCGTCGCGGAGATCGACGCGGCGCTTGGGGCCGCCGGCCTGGCCTTTGAGGTCGTCTTCGTCGACGACGGGTCCACCGACGGCTCGTTCGCCGCGATGGAGCGGCTCGCCGCCGCCCGTGACGACGTGCGCGTCGTCAAGCTGCGGCGCAACTTCGGCAAGGCGGCGGCGCTGGCGCACGGCTTCGAGACCGTGCGCGGCGACTACGTGGTCACGCTCGACGGCGACCGCCAGGACGACCCCGCCGAGATCCCCGGTCTCATCGCGCGCCTGGACGAGGGGTACGACCTGGTCTCGGGCTGGAAGCAGAGCCGCCAGGACCCGCTCAACAAGACCGTCCCCTCGCGCTTCTTCAACTGGACCGTGCGGCGCACCTCGGGGATCCCCCTGCACGACTTCAACTGCGGCCTCAAGGCCTACCGCCGCGACGTGGTGGACACGATCCATGTCTACGGCGAGCAGCACCGCTACATCCCCGTCGTGGCCGCGCAGGCCGGCTTTCGCGTCACCGAGGAGCCGGTCAGTCACAGGCCGCGCACGGCCGGCAAGTCCAAGTACGGCTGGCAGCGCTACCTGCGCGGCTATCTCGACCTTCTCACGGTGCTCTTTCTCGGTCGCTACCAGCACCGCCCGCAGCATCTCTTCGGGGGCATCGGCACCCTGCTGATCCTCATCGGCGTGCTTGTCGAGCTGTATCTCAGCGTCGACAAGCTCGTCTTCGGCAACCCCATCGGGCAGCGCCCGCTGTTGCTGCTGGGCGCGCTGCTCATCATCGTCGGCGTGCAGCTGCTGTCGCTGGGCCTGATCGGCGAGCTCATCGCCAACTCACGGGCCCGCGGCGGACCCGACGTCGCACAGGTCGCGCTCGTGGTGGGCGCCGGCGGGGCGGGCGCGGCAGCGCCCGTGGCGCCGGCCGCTCGCGGGGCCGCCGCTCCACAAGACGCCGCGGTCGCCCCGGCTCCCGTCGCCCCGGGCGCCGCCGACGAGCCGTGACCCGCGCTGTCGCCTACTTCGGCACGTACGACCCCGTCTACCCGCGCAACGCCGTGCTCATCGCCGGGCTGCGAGAGCTGGGCGTCTCGGTGCTTGAGTTCCAGACGCCGCTGCCGGCGCTGACGGCGGCGCAGATGGCGACCCCTCGCGGCGTCGTGCGGCTGGCGGCCGGGGTCCTCGAGGCTCACGCGCGGCTGTTCGCGCAGCACCGCCGCCGGCTCCAGATCGACGCGGTCGTGGTCGGCTACCCGGGGCACTTCATGGTGCCGTTCGGCCGCGTGCTGGCCGCCTTCCGGCACACGCGGCTCGTGTTCGACCCGCTGGTGTCGCTCTGGGACACGTTCGCCGGAGATCGCGGCCTGGTCGCAGCCGGCGGCTGGAAGGCGGGCGCCGTGCGCGCCGTCGACCGCGCGGCCTTCGTCCTCCCCAGCCTCGTGCTCGCCGACACCTGGGCGCACGCGGCCTACTACGAGGCCGAGTTCGCGCTCCCTCGCCGTAAGCTCGCCGTGGTGCCCGTGGGGGCGCTGCCGGCGCCGCAGGCCACCGGCGGCGCGCGCCCGCTCGAGCACGGCGAGCGGGTCACCGTCTTCCAGTACGGCAAGTGGAGCCCCCTGCACGGCGCCGCGACCGTCCTCGCGGCGGCCGAGCTGCTGCGCGCCGAGCCATTCCGCTTCGTGCTCGCCGGCGAGGGGCAGCTCTCGGGCGCGCTCCGCGTCGAGATCGCCCGTCGCGGCCTCGCCAACGTGGAGTGGCTCGGCGCGCTGTCGCCGGCCGAGCTCCGCTCTCATACTCTGGCCGCCGACATCTGCCTCGGCGTCTTCGGCGGCTCCGACAAGGCCGCTCGCGTGGTCCCGAACAAGGTGTACGACGCGCTGGCCTGCGGCCGCCCGGTGGTGACGGCCGGCACGTCGGGCGCCCGTGAGCTGTTGCACGACGGCGAGGACGCGCTGCTGGTGCCGGCCGCCGACGGCGACGCCCTGGCGGCTGCCCTGCGGCGCCTGCTCGTTCTCGACGAGCGCGGCCGGCTCGGCGCCGCCGCGCTCGCACTGTACCGGCGGGCGCTGACGCCGCCGCTCATCGCCGGCGGATTGCTCGCCGCGCTGGAGACGACGTGAGCGGCGCCTTCGAGCCGCCGCCCGCCGGTCCGTCGGCCGCCTCGCCGCCCCAGGCGCCGCAGCGTCCGGCGCGCCCCTGGCTCCGTCCGCTGCTGCGCGTCGCCCAGGTCCTACTGGTGGCGGCCACCGTGTACTTCCTCGCCGCCTATCTGGTGCGCTCCTGGGCGAGCGTCAAGGACTACGACTGGACGCTGCGCCCCGGGTGGCTCGCGCTCTCGGCCGTGGCGTTTCTGCTGTTCTACTTCATGCAGATCGTCTTCTGGTGGCTGTTGCTCCGCGGGTTCGCCCTGCGCAGTCCGCTCCCGGTGGCCGCCGCCACCTGGGCCAAGTCGATCCTCGCGCGCTACATCCCCGGCAACGTCTTCATGTACCTGAGCCGCGCCTGGCTGAGCCACGCTCAGGGGTTGCCAGTGGACCGGGTGACCGCTGCCATGGTGTACGAGCAGGCCCTTGGGGTGTGCTCGGCGCTGGTCACGATGGCGATCCTGTTCCCGTTCTGGGAGTACCGTCCCGGCGTCACGGCGCTGAGCCTCAGCGCCATCCCCGTGCTGATGGCGCTTCTGCACCCCCGCGTGTTCGCCCCGCTGTCGGCGTGGGTGCTGCGGGTGCTGCGGCGGCCCCCGCTGGACGTCACCCTGGGCTTCGGCGCGGTGCTGGTGCTGTTGGGCTACTTCGTGGTCAGCTGGTTCGTGGCCGGCGCGGGCGCGTGGCTCCTGGCGCGCGCCGTGACCGGTCTCGCCGTCGATGCTCTGCCGCTCGTCGTCGTCGCTAACGCCCTGGCCTACGTGGTGGGCATGGCGGCCTTCGTCTTTCCCAGCGGCATCGGCGTTCGCGAGGCGGTGTTCACGGCGTCCCTCGCGAAGCAGCTCCCCGGCGGCGTCGCGCTGGCCTGGGCTCTTCTTCTGCGCATGTGGGTGACCGTCATCGAGCTGGCCTTCGTGGGCCTGGTCGTGGCGGGCGAGGCGCTCCTGCGCCGGAGAAAGGGCACGGCGTGAGCGGACGCCGCGAGAAGGCGGCGCGGAGGCGCGCCGCCCGCCCCTTCGCCCTCGCTCCGGTCACCGAACTCGAGGACGCCGAGCGCGCCCGGCTCTTGCGCCGCAACGCCGTCTACGTCATCGCCGGCGCGGTGCTGTTCGCCGCGATCTACGGCCTGCTCTCGTGGCTCAAGTACCGCGCCTACATGGACGCCCGCTTCGACCTGGGCAACATGGTCCAGGCGGTCTACAACACCGCGCACGGGCACTTTGTCGAGATCACGACCGGCGAGCTCAAACCGCGGCAGATGTCGCGGCTCGGCTCGCACGTCGACCCCATCCTGGCGCTCTTCGCGATCCCCTGGCTCGTGTGGCCGAGCCCCGTGATGCTCCTCGTGCTGCAGGCCGTCATCGTCGCCACGGGCGCCTGGCCGGCGTATCGCCTGGGGACGCGGGTCACCCGTGACCCGCGCGCCGGAGCGCTGCTCGCCGGCGCCTACCTTCTCTATCCGGCCCTCGGCTTTCTGGTGCTCAACGAGTTCCACCCTGTCGCCCTGGCCACGCCTCTGCTCCTCTGGGCCTTCCTGTACCTCGAAGAGGGCCGCTGGTTGTGGGCGCTGCCGTTCCTCGTGCTGGCGGCAGCCTGCAAGGAGACGGTGCCGCTGGTGATCGGGACGATGGGCGTGTACTTCGCGATCCGCAAACGGTCGTGGCGGCCGCTGATCCTGACGGCCGCGGCCGCCGCCTACTTCGCCGTCGCGGTGTGGGTGATCATCCCGCACTACAACGGCGACCAGAGCGCCTTCATCGCCCGCTATGGCGACTACGGGCAGGGCGCCGGCGAGGTGGTCACGACGGCGGTCACTCATCCGGGCCAGACCGTTGCTGACCTCGCCGCGCTGGGCAACCTCGACTATTGGCTCAAGCTCCTGTGGCCCCTCGGCTTCACGTCTGTGCTCAGCCCGCTCACCGTGCTCATCGCGGCTCCGGAGCTGCTCCTCAACGCCCTTTCGGCGATCACCTTCCAGCGCCGCGTCGAGTTCCACTACACGGCGCTGGAGATCCCCTTCCTCTTCGCCGCCGCAGTGCTCGGCGTGATGCGCCTCTGGCGCTGGCTTGGCGGCGGCTTTCGGCGCGCCGAGAAGGCCATGGCCGGGCAGCGCGTGCGCCGCGAGACGCTCGCCCTCGTCGTCCTTCTCGCGGCGCTCGCCGGCAACTACTTCATGGGGCCGCTCCCGTTCTCGCTGCCCGGCGCCGCCTACGACGGCAAGGACTACGCGCGGACCGCTCACGACGTCGCGCTCGACGAGGCGGTGCGGATGATCCCGGCTGGCGCCAAGGTCTCCGCCAACAACAACGCCGGCGCGCAGCTTGCGGCGCGACGGGTCGCCTACGTGTTCCCCTATTTCGCCGGCGCCGACTGGGTGCTGGTGGACGAGAAGCACCCGTTCTTCTACGACAAGGAAGACGAAAAGATGCACCAGCTCGCGCTGGGCAAGCTGGTGCTCGACAACCGCTTCATCTCGGTCTACGCCAAAAGCGGGGTGTACGTCTTCAAGCGAGTCGCGCCGAACCCCGGAACGCCGCAGGGTGGTGGCGCGTCGCCGCCGTCGCCGCGGCCCTCCCAGACGCCGTAGCCCGCGCCGGCGCTCAGGCTACCCAGCTGAACGCCGCGAACTTGGCGGTGAGCGCCACCAGCAACACGAGCCCGACCACCACCACTACCTTGTGCGCGCGCGGCTTGTCGCGGGTGTACAGGGCCAGCGCCACGTACAGCGGAAACGCGGTGAGCGTGAAGCGCGGGTACGACATCAGCGGGACGTACTGCGAGGGGAAGAAGAGCGGATAGGCGAGCGCGGCCAGGGCGTACCAGGAGTACGCGCGCGGCAGCCGCCGGGCGCCGTACCAGAGCAGCAGGGCGGCGCCCACCAGAAAGACCATGTTGATGATGTTAGTGCCGGCCGTGCTGTACTCGGAGCCCGGCCGGGGGACCTCCCAGAAGACTCGGTAAAACTCGGCGGAGACCAGCTTCCGCAGCCCCCAGACCAGCGTGATGACGGCTCGCGCGACGGTGTAGTTGGGGAAGGCGAAGCCACGCTCCCACTGCGCCTGAGCCGACGAGAAGAGCAGGGGCTTGCCGAAGGCGAGGCTCAGGTACGTCATCCACACCAGCATGCCCTCCACCACCATAAGGAGGTTGGCGACGTGAGAGTCGGTGCGACGCAGCTTCCACCCGCGCCGCTCGTAGTAGTAGTAGGCCATGGGGACGAGCAGCAGCACTCCCGTGCTGCGGGTCAACGTAGCCAGCAGCCCCATGATGCCCGCGAGGCGCCAGTGGCCTTCGCGGGCGAAGACGAAGCAGGCGAGGGTCAGAACGAGGAAGAGCGACTCCGTGTAGACGGCCTGAAGGAAGAAGGACAGCGGGCCGATGGCGAGATAGACGACCGCCCGGGAAGCCACCTCGTCGTCGAAGTCCGACCGCACGAGCCGGTAAAGCAGCCACACGCAGCCGGCGTAGCAGACCAGCGAGATGACGACGCCGGTGATGACGAGGTTGCCGCTGAAGACCAGACCGACATAGCGCAGCAGCGTGGGGAACAGCGGGAAGAACGCGGTGCTGCCGTCGCCGTCGGCGTAGCCGCCGGTGGCGATCTTGATGTACCAGACGCCGTCCCAGTGGGCCCAGGGGTTCAGCAGATGGCCGAGCGCTCCGCGGAACACCTCGGCCCGCACCGGGAAGCGCCAGCCGATGGGCAGGTCCTGGATGCCGATGAAGGTCGCGGCGACGAAGGCGGCGGCGAAGACGAGCAGGCGGCTGCCGGCGGCAGCGACCACGGCCCGCGTCAGCGGGCGCGTCGCCGCCGGGCCGGCAGCCGCCTGCTCGACGTCAGTCAGCAGCGCCGCTCGCCTCCCGCGCGGCGCCGAGTACGCCGTCGTCGCTGAGCCGGCGCAGAATGGCGGCGCGCAAGTCACTGGCGACGTCGCGCCGCGCGTGAGGGTCGTGCGCCCAGGCGTGCAGGCGAAGGGTGACGTCCGCGGCGCCCAGATCCTCTACGGTGACGCTGTTGCCCTTGCCGTCGGGCGCCGCCGCCAGTTCGTCGGCGATCGCCAGCACCGAACTGCGCACCGCATCGACGTCGCTCGCCATCGGGACAACGAAGTCGACGGCGACCATGCTCCCCGGGGTGCCCATCGAGAAGTTGTTCACGACCTGGCTGGCGAAGGCCTCGTTGGGGATGACGACCCTGCGATTGTCGGGCGTGCGGATGAACGTGTACGTGAAGCGGATCTCCTCGACGGTGCCGTAGACGTCGTCGACGCTGATGTAGTCGCCGAGGCGCACCGGCTGCGAGAACGCGATCATCACGCCGCTGACGAGGTTGGCGAGCGGCGCCCGCGCGGCGATGCCGATGACGCCCGAGATGATGGCTGCGGAGGCGAGGATGGCGCCACTGAGGGTCTGGAAGAAGGGGAGCTGGAACAGGGCCATGGCGACGCCGATGATGAGGATCACCGCCTGGACGAGGCGGCGTATCATCACGTAACGGGTGCGGTCGGCCCTGCCGGGCACTCTGCCCAGGAGCTTGGCCATGGCCGCGTCGCGGCGCGCGAGGAAGAAGTCGAGCACGCGCGCCGCGATGATGGCGATGAGGACGTAGACGACGGCCTTGAACCACGAGCTCTCGTAGAACGCGACGGCGACCAGGCTCACGGCTGCGCCCTCCTTACGGCGTGCCCGAGGGTGAAGGCTCGGGCAGCGGCGAAGACGTGGGCTCCGGTTTGAGCTCCGAGGGCAGCAGGTCGTTGCGCACGTCGTAGATGACGCGCCCGGTGTCGTAGTCGAGCAGCGCCACGATGGTGTCGGTGCGGTTCGAGATCGTGTCGATGACGCCCTGGACCTGCCAGATGAACCGGTAGCTCGGGACGGCGGAGCTCGTGACCACGCGTCCGTCGATGCCGTGCGTGAAGCGGTATGGCCTGCCTGCGGGCACGAACAACAGCTGGACCTCGCGGGGGTCGATGGACGTGCCCTTGAACACCCAGTCGGCCTTGCGCAGCGCCATGCCCGAGGTCTTGAGCTTGGCGTCGCCGGGCACGGCGAGGGCCGCGTAGGCGAAGCTCCAGCCGCGCCAGGGGTGCCGGATGAAGTCGCCCCGCTGGCTCGGGGCGGTATAGCGGAACGCCACGAACGCGGGCAGCAGAAACACCACGAGTGCGGCGAGCACCACGGCGACGATCAGGGACTTCTTGCTGCGAAAGCGGATCAAACCGGGACCTCCGGAAGCCTGCCTGCGACCTGGCCCAAGGGTGTCAAACGTCGCCGTCCGTGTCGACGACCGCGCCGTCCGGCAGCACGTCCGTGCGCGGGAAGACGGCGCGGGCGGCGGCCTCGAGGGCGGCGTAATAGGCCTCGTCGTGCAGCGGGTTGAGGTGCATCGGCACGAGGCGGCCGACTCCCGCGTCG
>Ga0209840_1000206_pt1 | contig 13192 bp, 7 predicted proteins | sample PersoiDNA2013190_FD_185802 | JGI IMG/M metagenome (GOLD analysis project Ga0209840, IMG submission 185802) | Permafrost soil microbial communities from the Arctic, to analyse light accelerated degradation of dissolved organic matter (DOM) -... | ecosystem: Environmental > Terrestrial > Soil >... | reverse complement strand
CGGTCGCGCACGAGCACCGCCAGGAACGTCGGCACCGCGACCTCGCTGGTGATGTCCAGCATCCGGACCACGTCGATGCGTCGCGACAGGCTCGCGGCGAGGTCGCGGACCCGGGTCGACCCGGTGCGCGGGTCGACGAACCGGTACGGCGCGGACCCACTTCCGCCGGGGTTCAGCAGCCGGATCTCGGCGAGCCGCTGGGCGTGGCGCTCGACGTACTCGCACGTGGCGTGCAGCGCCGCCTCGGCGAGGCTGAACCCAGAGCCGAGGCCGTTGGTGGCCAGATGCTTCCGACTGCCGCGGCTGGTGAAGCAAATGTCGTGCGCCCCGCGACGCATACGCAGCACGTCCAGCGGAAGGAACGTCGGCTCTCCGGTCAACAGATCGACGCACTCGGCCCACCGCAGCGGGGTCGCCGGTGAGTACGTCGAGTCGTACGGCAGGTCGAGGGTGTCGGGGTCCACGAACCGGGGGTCGGCGCGCACCTCGTCGTACGCCGACAAGGGGCAGCGGTCCTCGGGCGGGTCGAACCTCTCCTGCGCCCACTTCTCCAACTCCTCGAGGACGGCGCCGGCGACCGCCCCGGCGTGGCTGGTCGATTTCCCGCTGCCGTAGCTGCTGGACCACGCACCACCGGGTCGGGCCGCCTGCGCGATCTGCACGCCGTCGAGGTCGGCCAGCTCGCCGATCATCCCGATCCGGGTCACGCCGATCAGCTCCGCGAGCCGGCGCGCGTGGGCCGCGGCGACCTCCGGTGCGGTGCAGAACCGGCGCTCGCCGGGGGGCTTGGGTGCCGACGTGAACGAGTCGGGCAGGTCCGCGAGGGCGGGGCGGGCGGCGCGCTCCCGCCACTGTCGCTGCATCGCCCGAACCCGCGCCCGTGCCGTCGCCACCAGCAGCAGGAAGTCGTCCTGATCGGCGGCGCAGGTCCACCCGAGCTCGCCCCACACGGCCCGCGCCGACGGGAGGTCCAGCACTCCGTTGGCTCGGCACACGACCGCGGCCGCCTCGCGCAGTTCCTCGGCACCGACCGGCTCCGGGTGGCCCGCGGCGAGCCAGCGGAGGCCGCCCAGCCGCATCGCCTCTCGCTTGAGGGCGAGATCGTCGAGGAGCAGCTCGACGATCAGGGCGTCCCGCACCGATGTCGCGTCGCGCCGCAGCGTCGCGCAGACGTCGGCGTGCAGCCGGGCCGCGCCGACGCAGTGCCGGTCCAGGGTCACCAGGTCGATGCCCAGGTCGCCGAGGGTCACCTGGGCTTCCTCCGGGGAGACCCACCCCCAGCGCGCGGCCGCCTCCTCGAGTACCGCCTGGGCCGCATCTGGAGGGGTGCCGTCCGGGTCGCCGGACGGGAGCCGACCGGTGCGCAGCAGGGCTTTCGTCGCGACGCTCTCCAACCGACCGGTGAAGCACAGGAAGGCGAGCAGGTCGTCGTGCGGAGCTCGGTCGCCGCTCTCCCATACCAGCACCTCGTGGACGCACGGGCGGGCGGTGACGCCCAGGTCGTCGACGGTGTGGCTCCGGCCCGCGCTGACGCTGTGGCCGGGTCCGTCGCTTACCCGACGTACTCGCCGGTCGAGCGCCTCCAGGACCGCCTGCGCGTCGAGCCGCTTGAGGTCGTGGACCTCGAGCATCGCGACCAGGTCCGCGACGTCGGGACGGTCGTCGAGGCCGGCATCGTGGACGATCGCCCGGTAGGTGCGCTGGGTGTAGGGCAGCCGGGTCGCGGCGTGCAGCAGCCGTGCCGAGACGTCCGCGTCAATCGTTCCCGGTCGTGTCAGCCGCTCGACGGCGAATCGGACGTTGACCGTCGGCACCGTGAGCGACGCGTACGTCTCCGGGTCGAACAGCAAGGCCACCTCGTCGTCGCGGGTCACGACGCCGTCGCGGTACCAGGCGTGGATTTGGCCCACTCCCCGCACGCCCGGCACCTCGGCGGCGCGGAGCGCGCCCATGCTCGCGCCGCCGAACACCTCGACGCCGTCGGCGAGCGCTTGCCGGATCTCCCGCGGGCTGACGGCGAGGTGCTGCTCGAAGACCCCGTCGATGATCGCGACGAGCGAGCCTGCGGGCACGTCGGCGAGGTCGCCGCGCCGGATCGGCGGCCGGAAGTCGGCGTCGAGGATTGCGGCGGCCTCGCGCACCGGTAGGGACGGGCCGAGGAAGACGACCGGCCGAGGGCACGGAACCGCCTCCCTGCGGCGGCTCATCTCGGTCCCGGACCGTGGTGCCCGGCCGGCCCTCGATCGCGCTCGACCGTGAGGATGCCGGCCCGCACCAGCTCCTGCGCCAACCCGACCCGGTCGTAGTCGCCGTCCGCGTCGGGGAGATCGACCGGCCGCAGGCGCACGGCTGTGGCTAGGTGCCGGAAAACGGGTTCGAGCGCGGCCGGCCCGCTCACGTTTCCACCGGGGAACCCGACCTCCACCATGTCGTCGTGACGCGTGATGGCGCAGGCGACGCCGGCGGATCTGACGAGCCACGACGTCGGCCCAAGGGTCCGTACCGCCAGCGCGCTGCCCAGCCCGTCGTCCGGCAACGCGGTGTCCGGGACGGACGTGCGCTCGGCGAAGGCGCGGGCCGCCACACCCAGCGCGTCCCTGACATCCGTTCGCTCGAGCACGCGCAGGAGGCCGGCGGCGAGGTTGTCGACGTGGCGGGCGGGGTCGGCCGGAACCGGCTCCTCCAGGGCCGCCACCGCGGGAACCGCGGCGCCGAGCAGGTCGACCCAGCGGAGCGGGAACATGCGCAGCGTCACGTGCAGGGAACCTTCGTCGCTCGCGCGGGCGGCGTGGACCCACCACTCGGGGATGTAGAGCACGTCGCCGGCGGTCAGCGTGAACGTCTCCCGGCTCCCGGTCAGGGCGTCGTTCGCCGCGGGACCGGCACGTCGCGGCCGGTGCGCGGAGCCGGGGTCGTCGTACACCTCCCAGTCCTTGCTGCCGTGCAGCTGAAGGATAAGGCTGCCGTGCGCGTCCCGGTGCGGCTGGAAGCCCCGGGCCCGCGGCGGGGTCAGGAAGACGTGGGCGCTGACCGGTGCCCGCAGCCGCGTCCCCGCGGCGGCCAGGTCGACCTCGACCGCGCGGCACAGGTGCATGAGCGGCGGGCTGATCCTCTGCGCCTTGGTGAGGTAGAGCGTCTCGCCGTGTCGGAAGGCGGCTCGCACCTGCGGCAGGTTGAGCATCCCCTCGGCGTCGAGCATCCCGGCGGGGACCGGTCTAGCCGACTCGCGGACCAGGTGCAGCCAACCCTCGTCCGCCCGAGGAAGGGTCGCGAGGAGCTGCTCGAAGGACGGCAGATCGAGGATGCCCTCGGTCCGCCCGGCGAGGGCGCCCGCGAAGTGTCGCGCCGCGTGGCCCCACTCCGCCAGGAACCCGTCCACCGCGGCCGGCCGGACCAGGTCCACCAGCCTCAGGCCACGCGCCGTCCCCGGCGCGGCCGAGGGGGTGGGTTCCCCCGGGTATTCCGTGGCAGTCGCCTCCATGCCGTCAGACCGGCTGGACCGACCGGCCGTGGTCGGGGCGGTACTGCCGGACCAGGAAGCGCTTCTTGCGCAGCTTCTCCTCGGGCGTGCACGTTGTGACCAGTCGGCTGCCGGTGTGCTTCTCGTCCTCCACGCGGCACGACCCGCCGCACAGGTTGCGCAGATCGCAGCTGCTACAGCCTTGGCGGTTGTTGACGCTGAACGCGGCGGCGGTGCGGGCCAGGTCCTTGGTGATCTCGCTGACGGGCAGCTGGTCGACGTGTCCCAGGGCGCCGGAGAGCAGGTGGCAGGGGTACACCAACCCGTCCGGAGCAATGACGAGCTGCTCGGCGTACCCGCAATTGCTGATCTTCTGAACTGCGTTGGGGCCACCGGCCCGGTTCTCGGTCGTCCGGACCCGCCGCAGCAGGTCGTCCACGAACTCCCGGACCTGCTCGGTGTCAAGGGAGTGGTTGAGCTGGGTGCCGCGGCCGTGCGCCATGGCTCCGTAGGAGATCCGGAAGGACAGGTCGGTGTCCTCGAACTGCGCGATGAACCCCGGGAGCCCCGCCTTGATCGCCGCCCAATTGTCGAGCATGACCGTGGTGCTGACGCGGGTCTCGATTCCCTCGTCGAGCAGCATGCGGATCGCCCGGATCGCGCGTCGGAACGAGTGCCGGCCGCGGATGGCGTCGTGCACCTCAGCGGTGGGACCGTCGACGCTGATCTGCACGATGTCGGCGACCTCGACCAGGTCGCCGATGTAGCGGGGAATGAGCATCCCGTTGGAGAACAGGGTGACCTCGAGGCCCGCGTCGTGGGCGCGCCGCATCACGTCGATGCTGCCGGCGTAGACGAGGGCCTCACCGCCGGTGAAGAGGATCTTCTCGCCTCCGTTGGCCGCGAACTCGTCGACGAGCTGCAGCCACCGCTCCATGGGCAGCTCGTCGTCCTTCGGCAGCAGCGGGCTGGAGCTGGTGTAGCAGTGAGTGCAGGAGAGCTGGCATCGCTGGGTCAGGTGGAACCGGGCGAACGCGTGCGGCCGGATCCGCTTCACGGAGTGGTAGCCGCTGATGCCGCGGACGAACCCGACGGCGACCAGGCGGGCCACGAAGCGGCCGGTGGTGTCCCGTGCCTCGGCCGCATCGAGCCCGTGCTCCTCGCGCAGGCGGGCGGCCGCGGCGTGCGGCGACGCGCCGGCCGCGAACGTGGACATCAGAGTTTGGGCGCGGTCGTCCTCCGCGACGAGGAGGGTGCCGTCCTCGACCCCGATCCACAGGTGCGCGTCGTCGACGCGGTGGTGGGCGATGTGGCCGATGAGTGGCAACAGGGCGGCCATGTCTATGTCGTACGTCAACGGGGGTCGCTCCGGCGGATCCGGCGGCGTGAACGCCGTCCCCGAGGGAGGAGCGTCGTCGAGTCCGAACGCCCCGAAGGGCGCGACCGCACCGCTTCCGAAATGCGGGACGGGCGGCTCCTCGCCGACGAGAGCGGGTCCGCCTTGCCAGGCGCGCAGCGTCAGCTCGACGGGCTGATTCGGCATGTCCCCTCCTGAAGGTTCGGGTCGGTCAGGTCAGGCGTGGCCCGGCAACCCAGCACACGAGCGCCCGGCGGACGCCACGCGTGATCGGTGACACACTGTGATAGAGGAAGGACGGGAAGAGCAGGATCGTGCCTCGCTCGGCAGGCAGGTCCTCGGTCTCGATCCCGTGGATGTGCAGGCGCCCGCCGTCGTAGTCCGCCGGCTCCGACAGTTGGATGATCACGGTGAGCTTGCGGGGCGAGTCGGCCTGGTCGTGGCTGTAGTCGTTGTGGCGTTCGAAGCGTCCCTGACCGGGCCGGTACTCCAGGTACTGCGGGGGGCGAGTGATGCCGCTAAGCCGGAGCCCGTAGTGGGCAGCGCTCGCCTCCGCGGCGAGGTCGAGCATCAGCTCGAGAAACCACCGGGTGTCGTCGTTCACACCGATCTGGCGGGCCAAGACCTGCCGCCGGCCGGGGTGCCGGTCCTCCCCGACCGTCGTGGGGTCGGCGGGCGGGAAGGCCAGCGACGCGGCAATGATCGCGTCGCACTCCGGGTTCGTGAGCGGCTGCTGGGCGCGAAGCCAGTCCAGATGGCGGCCGGGACCTTCGCCGCCGGGGCGGAGCAGGGTCAGGTCGCGTTCCCGTGTGCCGGCGGCCCCCAGCGATCCGTCGCCGGACGACGCCCCAGCGGAAACGTCGTTGGGCGAGTCCCTGGCTACGGCGGCGGGTGCGCCGAGTAGTGTGGGTGCTTCGGATGCTTCGCCGCGCGCGGCGACCAGCAGCCCGCGGGTGACCAGCCGCTGGGCGACGTCCAGCCGGTCGTAGTCGGCGTCGATCTCCGGCAGGTCGCGCGGCCGGAAGCTCGCCGTCCGGGCCACGAACCCCAGGACTGGCGCCATCTCCCGCGGCAGCCGCAACTCCCAGCCGGGAAAGGACAGGACCGCGGCATCCGCCTCCTGCGTCGCGACGCAGGAGGCGGTGTCGGCCCGCGTCAGCGGGGTGTCGAGGCCCGTGACGGCGACGGCGTCGAGGCTCGCGACGGGGTCGGTCGGCAGCGGCCGGAGGTTGACCAGGGTCCGCGCCACCCGGCGCTCGCGGTAGTCCCGCAGGACCCAGCGGTCGGCCTCCGCGACGAGCTGCTCCCGCAGAAACCCGTCGTCGTCTCCCGGTCCCCGTTCGGCCGGGGGCAGGGAGCGTCGCAGGGCAGCGGACGTGCGGGCGAGGTCGCCGACCATGTCCGCCCAGGTCACCGTGCGCAAGCTCAGGGTGACGTGCAGGGAGCTGACGTCCGTTGACCGCGCCCAGTGCGGAAATCCACGCGGGATGTACAGCACGTCACCGGCACTCAGGGTCGCCTCCAGGACCGGCGCACCCGCGCGCGTGCGCGGGATGACCTCCTCGCACCGGGCAAGGGGGAGCACGTCCAGGGGGGCGAACAGCTCCCAGCGCTTCTGGCCATGCAGTTGCAGTACGAACGCGCAGTGGTTGTCGTAGTGCAGGTCGAAGCCGCGGGACCGGGTGGGGGTGAGGAACGCGTTCCCGCTCGCGGCGGCCGCCAGCGGGACACCCAGCCCCAGGAACTCGAGCTCCACAGCCCGGCACAGCTCGGCGACCGGGGGGCAGGCCTTTTCGATCTCGGTCGCCAGGAGAGTGCAGCCGTCGGCGTACGCGTCGAAGAGGGCTGCCGGTCGCGACTCCTGCAGCACTGGCCGCGCGACGCCCTGGGCGACGACGCTGACGCCGACCGACGGAGTCGAGGACAGAGCGGCGAAGCCTGCCGGATCGAGCAACGACGCGGGGTCGCCGCGCAGCCCGGCTCGTGCCACGACCGGCTGTCGCTCCCAATGCGTCTCGAGAAAGCGCGCACGGTCGCTGAACCCAAGGAGCGACGTGAGGGCGCTCCCCGCCACCGGCGGGTTCAGCAGCTCGGTCCGCCGGGGTTGGAGATGCATCCCGTCGATGCCGAGATCATCCCGAAGCTCTGGTTGTGGATATTGACCTTCAGCTTGTCCAGCGAGATCCGCAGCTGCTCCCGCGGGGACGCCTCCGGGTCCGGCTCGACCGCGGGGGTCTCGCCCTCGAGGTGGATGTTCACGACATCCTCGAAGTCCACTTTGGCGTTCGGAACGCCTTCGTGGATCTGAGCCAGCAGTTCCTGCCTCTCGCCCTCGTTCAAGTTTCGACCGTTCATGCGACGCTCCGCTCCCTCGAGGTGAATGTTCGACCTTAGCCTGCTGACGGTGGCACACCCAATAGACCTCGTCTAGAGGCCAGCGTTGGATTTGCTGCTCGGGAGATCACCGGTCCGCGTCTCGGCGAAAGTCGCGTTCACCACCCGTGCCGGCTCGTCGAACAGTCCGACGACGGCCGCACCGCGTGCCCGCGCTGTAGCTCGTCGATCCGCCGATCTTCGCGTTGCTCAGGGCAAGTGTCGCGACCTTACGGAACGGGTCGCCGACGGGATCGCACACGTGCTCATGCTCGGGCAGGACCCGGCGGTGGCCGCGCGCCGAATTCAACTGCGGACAGTTGAAAGACAGCCGGATCCGCCTGCGAAGCGGGGGTCGTCTCCGGTGCGGATCCCCTGTCAGGCAAGATCACAAGGCGATGCACCGCCTCGAGCGGTGTCCGCAAGGCGTTCAGCTATCGGAGCGCCGGAGCACGCCGCGAGTCGCGGCGTACGTCACGACCGTCTGCGGATGAGGGGACGTTAACCCGGGGCTTTCGTGCGCCCAGCGGAACGGGAGGTGACCTCGTGTCGTAGGGGTCTATCTGCTGTTCGTGCTCGTCGTCGCTTGCCGGTGGGAGTCCGGTCCGGGTAGCTGCCAGGAGGCCCGGTAGCAGGCTGCCGGCGTCGGGGGGAAACGCCCGGCGTCGAAGCGCAGCGTCGAAAGCCCTTCCAAGGGGGAACGACTGGGCGGTCCGCAGCATGACGCGAAGCCTGCAGCGTCGTTAGAGGTCCCGGCCGAAAGGTCGGGAGCAGGGGGAGCCGAGCCGCTGAAATCACGGCGAAGGCCACGGACGCGGTGAAGATCCTGGAAGAGCAGCCGCCACGAACCTCCCGGCGTATGGGGCACGGAACGTCCAGACAGTGACGGCGGGAACTGGGGAGGCCCTCCCCGGCCCAGCGGCTGCGAATCCCGCTGGTGCGGGCCGGGTCCTATAACCGATGACCTCGGGAAGTGGACCGGTCGCCGGGTGGGCGTCGGAGGCGGCCGTAGTACCGATCGAGCCTCGGACACTGCCTGCGACTACCCGCCGAAGGCCCCTGCGAGTGCGACCTGTTCCTGTCCTGCGCCAAGTTCATCACCACTTCCGCTTACACCCCCCGGCTGCTCAAACGACACGGCACCGAGCTCGAGTTGGCCGCCCAGGCCGCCAAGCAGGGATGGGCCCGCGAAGCCGAACGCCACCAAGCCATCGCCCGGCGCATCGCGCAGCTGCTCGCCGACCTCGGTCAACCCATCGATCCCGCCACACAGGAGGCGACGTGACGCATTCCGGTCACGACCCCGAGCAGCTGGACGACCCGCGAGCTGTCCACATAGACCTGGTCACCGCCGCGCACGGCCTGACCGCCGCGGACTACACCTTTCCCTACGTCACCGGCTGGGCCAGCGAGGTGGACCGGCGCGAGCCCGAGCGGGTGGTCCGGGGAACCGGCGCCCGGGTGCTCGCGGCCAGCCGGACCGTGCTCGCCGCCACCCAGCCCGAGCAGGTGGCCGCCGCCGGCGCGGAGCTGACCGCCGCCGCCGGACTGGGCACCGAGCGCTCCGCCGCGGCCCGGGAGCACGCCGGCGCCACCCTGGCCCTGGCCCGGGCGCCCGAACCGACGTCGAGCGCCGAGGTCGAGGCGCTGGCCCGACTGCACGCCGACGCGGCCGCCTTCTACGCTGCCCAGCTGGCCGGCGACGGCCCGGACGCGGCCCGGGCAAGGGCGATGCTCGCCGAGCGGGCCGTGCCCGCCGCCGCGGTGACCGGCTACCAGCTCGGCTACGCCCCGCCGGGCTGGACCGCGCTGGTCGACCACCTGCGCGCCCGCGGCTACACCGACGCCCAGCTGCTCGACGCCGGGGTGGGGCTGCGCACCCGCCGCGGCGGGGTGTTCCGGGACCGGCTGATGTTTCCGGTCCGCGACGCCGGCGGGGACCGCGTTGTCGGCTTCCTCGGCCGGGCGCTGACCGAGTCCGACGACACCCCGAAGTACCTGAACAGCCCGGCCACCGCGCTGTACCGGAAGGGGGACGTGCTCTACGGGCTGGGAGCGGAGCCGAGCCGGCAGGCCTTGGCCGCCGGGGCTCGGCCGGTGCTGGTGGAGGGACCGCTGGACGCGATTGCCGTCACTGCCGGCGGCGCCAGTCGTTATGTCGGTGTGGCGCCGTGTGGCACGGCGCTGACCGCCGCGCAGGTCGCCGCCCTCGACACCGCCGCTGGCCCAATGGCCGAGCGCGGAGTTCTCGTCGCGTTCGACAACGACCCCGGCGGCCGGCAGGCCTCTCTGCGGGCCTACGAGCTGCTGCGCCCCACCGGCGTCTGGCCCACCACGGCGGCCCTGCCGGACGGACTGGACCCGGCCGCGCTGGCGCAGCAACAGGGTCCGGGGGCCCTGCGTGCCGCGCTGGAGACAGCCTCGCCGCTGGCCGACCTCGTCGTCGACGACCGGCTGGCCCGCTGGGCCGGGCGGCTGGAGTGGGCCGAGGGGCGCGTCGGCGCGGCTCGCGACGCCGCCGCCGTCATTGCCACCTTGCCGCCCGAGCACATCGGCCGGCAGGTGTCCCGGGTGGCCGAGCGGGTCGGCCTCGACCACGCCGAGGTCACCCGGGCCGTCACCGACGCGGTCACCTGGGACGGTGATGAGGCGGGGCGAGTCGGCCGCCGCGACCTGCGCGGCGACCTCGACCGCGGCTGGGAAAGCCCCCCGGCGGCATCGGCGGTCCAGCTCGCCCGAGCCAGCTATCCGCGGCGACCGACGGGGCGACCCGCCGGCGCGGACGTGACGACTGACGTCCGGCGACCTGCCAGCTCACCCTTCACGCAGCACCGGGCGGCCGGACTGCGGCGGTAGCCGCGCTGCGCCGGTCGCGGCCCTCAGCCAGGGCGGTCACACGTCCGGCGAGTTCCCGCTGCTCCCTGTGCTCAATGTCTGCCAGGAGCGCTGTCAAGTTTTTGGTCGAGGTTCCTTGTTCAATCAGCCTCTCAACCAGGCGCGCCTTGCGGCAGATCGTGAGGTACCGCCAGCAGTGGGGGTACCTGAACATCCCGGTTAGCGCCGTCGCAATCGCGACCAACACAGCAGCATGCTCGATCAACGGATATGGACCTTCCGGCGACAGGAGGCCCAAGGTTGACGGTCCAGCAGCCCGGCCAACTGCGATCCAATGCAGTTCCGAAGGCTTTGCGGCCCCGCCTCGCGACGGGTGAGCCCTTAGTTACCAAGCCGACCCTGGTAGAGCTGATCCGCTCCATACATGTATATTCGGCACCCACGTCCCAAAACTTGACAGGGCAGTCCTCCGAAGTTGCCTCGACCGGTGATTTCATGTCCTTTAGCGATAACACCAAGATCATTAGGCAGCTGCACTTCTGCCGACGACAGGGCACAGGCGGTGCTGGTCCGGGTCGTCACCCACGACGACACGAGGCGGTGAGCGAAGCCGCACCCCCGCTGGCGCGTCTTCTCCCTCAGCGCCGACGGCCGCGGCGCACGCCCGGCGGCGGCGGCGTCGGTCCAGGGTCGGCTCTCCTCGCTCAACGCGTCCGCTGCCGCGCCTGAGCCTGGGCCAGCGCCGACACCGGTTCCCGGCCTCGGCCGTCCTCGGTCGGAGTCCGCAGTGCCGGGGCCAGTCGGTGCAGCTGCTCGGCGGCGCTGCGGGCGGCGGCGGCCTGGGCGGCCCGTTCCTGGTTCTCCCGCAGCCGGGTAACCGCGTCCGCTAGCGCACCCAACTGGGCGAGCAGCGCGAACAGCTGCTGGTGCTCGGGCCGGCCGAAGAACCGGGCCGCGGTCATCGCCACCGCGGCCGCGCGCAGTCCCTGGCCCGCCGCTGATGGCGCCGGCACCCGGCCCCACAGCTCCCGGGCGGCTCGGTCGTAGTCGACCGCGGCCGCGGTCAGCGGTCCGCCCCGGCGGCCCTCGACTACCCGGCCGGCGGCGGCCAGGAAGTCCGAGGCCGCCCAGGCGGCGTCCCCGGCGGCGCGGGGATCGGTGTCGGCGCCGACCTGGATCGCCTCAGCGGCCCTGGCCGCGGCCGCGATGGCCTGCTCCCAGATGCGGGTCCGTTCCGCCGGCGTGAGCGCGGTCCGGTCCGCCATCGTGGCGGCACTGCGCGCCTCCGGCTGACCCGACGTCGCGCCGGCGCCGGGACTTGGGGTGCCGTTAAGGAGCGTGTCACCAGGGGCGAAGTAGGGATCAGGCCGACGTGGCCGGACCCGTGCCCCCCGCCGCCGGCTTGCTCAGGTGGCGGTGGACGGTGGGGCGGGTGACTGGCGGGTGACGCCGAACTCGGCGGCTATCTGGGCGACGGCGTGCTTGCGCTTGCCCTCGGCGTCGCATTCGTCGTACATCTGCTGTGCGAGCTTGGCTTGACGCGGTCCGAGCTTGGGCTTCTGACCGCCTATGCGGCCGCGGCTGCGGGCGGCCTCGAGCCCGTCCAAGGTCCGTTTGGACATCAACGCGTGCTCGAACTCAGAGATCGCCCCCAGGATCTGGAAGAACATCCGGCCGACGGCGGTGGAGGAGTCCACGCCCTGGTCGAGGACCACCAGATCGATCTGGCGCTGCTGGAGAATGCGGGCGGGCTCGCTGAGGTGTCCTCGAGAGCGCCCGAGCCGGTCGAGCTTGGTGACCACCAGCTGGTCCCCGGCGCGGGTGACCAGCAGTGCCTGGTCAAGCTCGGGCCGCCGGGCGAGCTTGCCGGCGGCCTTCTCGACAACCACCGGCTCGCAGCCGGCCGCGACCAGGGCGTCGTATTGGGCTTCGGGGTGCTGGTCGCGGGTGGAGACCCGGGCGTAGCCGATCCGCACTGCCGGACCGCAGCGCAAACCCCCGAGCGCGTGACGCAGGCGCGGACACGGGTGGCGTTACACGTCTGTCCTGCGGAAACGCAGAATCGACATGGGTGTCTCGTCGAACGATCGTCTGCGGACGCGGCGCAACATCGGCTGGCACTGCGGGAGCCTGCGGGTACTTCGCCCCTGGTGACACGCTCCTTAACGGCACCCCGACCAACCGGACCACGGCGTCCCGGTTGGGGAAGATGCCAGCCACGTCGGTTCGCTGGCGGATTTCCCGGTTCAACCGCTCGTGCGTTATCTCGAGCCTGCGGACCGCGGCGCCGGCATCCCAGGTCGAGCAGCGCGTCCCGGACCTCCATGGTCATCGGCTCCGGGCCGCACAGGAATACCTGGTCGACGCTGTCCAGATCGATCACCGTCGCCGCCAGCTCCCGCACCTTTCCCGCGGTGACCCGGCCGTTGAGCAGGTCGACGTCCTGGCGTTCCCGGCTGAGCAGGTGCAGCACTTGCAGCCGCTGCAGATAGCGGTTCTTCAGGTCGTCGAGCTGCTCCCGGAAGATGATGCTGGTGACCCTGCGGTTGCCGTAGACCAGGGTGAACGTGCTGCCCGGCTCCCGGGCCAGCACGCTGCGCAGAATGGACATCACCAGCGTGATGCCGCTGCCGGCGGCGATCGCCAGGTAGTGCCAGGCGTGCTGTGCGTCAGGGCTCACGGTAAAGCGACCGGACGGCGTCATCACCTCCACCTCGTCGCCAACCCGCAGCCGGGTGTTGGCCCAGCCGGAAAACCGGCCGGCCGGGCACGTGCTTGACCGCCACCCGGAGTTCGCCGTCGTCCAGTCCGGTGCAGATGGAGTAGGACCGGCGCACCTCCTCGCCGTCCACCGTGGTGCGGAAGGTGAGGTGCCGCTCGTCTCGCCGCCGTCGGCGTGTCGCTCATGTCAGCGACTCACGCACCGCTGGAAAGCTTCAGTGGCCAAGGCCGGACGATCAGCACGTCGGGCCCTTGGCCCACTGTTGGCAGGTGTTGTCTGTGCGCAACGTGAGGAGCGCGTCGGACGGCCACGTCACTGGCGGCATCGTCGATCTCGGGAGCGCAGTGGTGCTCAGGATCCTGCTCGGCCTGTTCGTCATCGCACACGGCCTGGTGCATCTCGCCGTGTGGGGCCCAGCTCCGAGCGGTGACGCCCCGATGGAGAC
>Ga0209840_1000205_pt1 | contig 13198 bp, 19 predicted proteins | sample PersoiDNA2013190_FD_185802 | JGI IMG/M metagenome (GOLD analysis project Ga0209840, IMG submission 185802) | Permafrost soil microbial communities from the Arctic, to analyse light accelerated degradation of dissolved organic matter (DOM) -... | ecosystem: Environmental > Terrestrial > Soil >... | reverse complement strand
CCAGAGCCGACATGACCTCGACAAAGCGAGATTGTTCATCGTCGATCTCGTCACAGTGCACGTCGATCAGCTTCCCATACTTCTCAGCCAGCGCAAAGATGATCTTCAGAGACTCGACACCGTCCTCTCGTGTCAATTCATAGTGAGGGATACCTCCAACAGCATCCGCACCAAGGCGCAGGGCCTCTTCGAGCAGGACCGCCCCGCCCTCGAACCCCAGAATGCTGTCCTGCGGGAACGCCACCAGCTGAATGTCGACAAATGGCGCCATGACACGCCTGACCTCGATCAGCGCCCGGAGCGCAGTCAACTTCGGATCACAGATATCCACATGCGACCGGATGTGCAGGATGCCATGCGAAACCTGCCACTCGATCGCCTTTGTGGCACGACGCACGACATCCTCTTCGGTGAGCAGCGCCTTCCGTTCGGACCAGCATTCGATCCCCTCGAACAGCGTTCCGCTCTCGTTCCATCTGGGCTCGCCCGCCGTGAGCGTCGTATCGAGGTGGACATGCGACTCGACAAACGGAGGTGTCACGAAACATCCAGCCGCATCGATGGTTTCAGATGCGTCCGCAGGCAGCCCAGGCTGAACGCCCTCAAACAGACCGTCTCGAACACCGATGTCCATCAGGGGCTCATTCGCGCGGAGCCTCGCGTTGCGAACAATCAGATCAAGCATCATTCCCTCTCTCCGGCAACAGCCTCCGCCGCCATGCGCGGGTCATTGCTGATGACGGTCTCGACCCCCGAGGCCGCAAAATGGCGCACGAGCACGCTCAGGTCGACGGTCCATGGCGCAATTGCCAGACCAGCCTCGTGTACTTCACGAATAAGCCCGTCGAGTGTGTTGAGAACGTAAGGATGGATTGCGTTGGCGCCCTGCTCACGAGCAGCTGTGATCACGTCTGGAGCCTTGATCAGCCACGGTGCATACAACAGCCCAGTCCGTGCTTTGGCGTCCAGCTTCCGGATGACTCCCATGTTCTGGATATTGAATGAAGAGTAGATGACATTCAACGAATACCTGCTTGCCAGTTCCAGCAAGCGTTCCTCCATCCCCTCGTACGCGATCTCCGAATTTTTGAGCTCGACGTTGAGCGTTGCCCGCGTCCTGTCGAAGACCTCGAAGACCTCCCGCATTGTAGGAATCGGCTCATGGTGCAGCGGTCCGGGAAACCGAACACCAGCGTCGAACTTACGGATCTCCTGCAGGGTCAAATCCTTCACCCAGCCATGACCGTCCGTGGTCCTGTCGACCTTCTCGTCATGGATGACAACCAGTTCTCCGTCCTTCGTCATCTGAACATCGCATTCGGCACCGTCGACACCGTGGCCCAGATCGTCGCGTACAAGCGCAAACGAAGCCACCGTGTTCTCTGGAGCCAGTCGAGGCTCCCCTCTGTGTCCGAGTACCAGCATGGCCAGGCCTCCTCATTCATGATCTAGAACAGCTCGACCGGCATACAATGCACGCCGGAGGCTACCCAATGATAGTCCGAAACAGGGGACAGACAACATGGCTCTCCAAAGGCCAGGCGACGCCCGCGCACTCGAAAGAGAGGCTCCAAAACCTCAGGAACGGCCCCGAGACGGGACATCGGTACGGACTTCGTTGACAACGGTCGCCATCGCCCTATCCTGAGAGTGCCTGAGAAAGCGAAGCATGAAGCCGTTTTCATCGAGAGAGAAAGGGAGGTTATCATGGGAACATTCATATCGCTCAAGACGGCAATCCCTGGACCGAAATCCATCGAGCTTGCCAAGAGGGAGGCCAAGGTCGTCGCTGCACCAATGTGTGACGCTCTGTCGCCTGCCTGGATCGCTGAGGGACATGGGGCACTGGTAACCGACGTTGACGGCAACACCTTTATTGACCTTACCGGCGGCTGGGGCTGCATGGCGGTCGGCCACTCGCATCCACGCGTAACCGCGGCTATCAAGGACCAGGCGGACCACTTCCTCCACACGGACTTCACGTCCGTTCCATACGAGACGTACGTCACCGTCTGCGAGAAGCTTGCCAAGCTCGCTCCTGGCGACTTCGAGAAGTCGGTAGCTTTGTTCAACAATGGCGCCGAGGCCATCGAGAACGCCGTCAAGATTGCGCGCCACGTCACCGGTCGGACCGGCGTCGTCGTGTTCGACCGTGCGTTCCACGGACGCACACTCCTCACGATGACCATGACGCACAAGGCGAAGCCCTACAAGGATGGATTTGGCCCCTTCGCGCCAGACGTCTATCGCATGCCCTATGTTACCCCGTATCATCCGTCCATCAGGATCGAAGAGTGGGAGAAGCTTCTGACGACGTATGTCGACCCTTCGACGGTCGCATGCTTCGTCGTCGAACCGGTTCAGGGTGAGGGTGGATTCCGCGTCCCAACTGATGGTTTCCTCGAGATGCTGCGCGAGGTCTCGAAGAAGTACGGCATCCTTCTCGTCGTCGACGAAATTCAGGCCGGCGTCGGCCGTACCGGCAAATTCTTCTCCATCGAGAACTGGAACGTCATCCCGGATATCATCTGCGCAGCCAAATCCCTGGCAGCCGGCATGCCGCTTTCAGCAGTCATCGCCCGGAAAGACATCATGGACAAACTGCCAGGAAGCAGCATCGGTGGCACTTATGTCGGCAATCCTGTTGCATGCCGCGCGGCCAGCGAAGTCATCGACATCATCGAAGACGAACACCTGCTTGACCGCGCTATTGCTCTTGGCAAACTCATTCGCAGCCACTGGGATGCCTGGAAGGAAAAGTACCAGATCATTGGCGATGTTCGTGGCATAGGCGCCATGCAGGCCATCGAGTTCGTCAAGGATCGCACCACCCGGGAACCCGCTACTCAGTTGAACGGTGAGATCATCAAGGAATGCCTGCACAACGGTGTCCTCGTCGCCGGTTCAGGCATCTATGGCAACTGCATCCGCATGCTCGTCTCTCTCGAGATTACCGACGAGCAGCTGGAAGAAGCCTTCGGCATCATGGAGACGGCTGTCGCTCGCGCCAACACATCGCACTAGTCCACCACGTCTGTTTCTACCAGTATTGATCGAAGCCGGAGCAATTGCTCCGGCTTCTCATTTGCAGAGCTGTCAACCTTACTGAGATCGCTTCTTGCGGCTGTCCGTCTCGATGATGGTGGTGACTGGGCCGTCGTTCACCAGGCTGACCTCCATATGTGCCCCGAAGACCCCATTCTGAACGTCGAATCCCTGGCTCCGCAGTCCTGTGCATACGTCCCGATAGATCTCATCTGCATACGGCCCCGGAGCCGCACCCGTGAAGCTGGGCCTGTTGCCGCGAGCCACGTCTCCATAGAGCGTAAACTGACTAACGACCAGAAAGGATCCTTTGATGTCTGCCACTGAGCGGTTCATCAGACCGTCTGTGTCTGCAAAGATGCGCAGGCCACTCAACTTGCGCACCATGAAGGCGGTGTCATCAGGGCCGTCATCGGGAGCCACCCCGAGCAACACCAGCAACCCCGCTCCAATATGCCCAACCTGCTTGCCGTCCACGGTTACCGACGCACTGCCCACTCGTTGCACCACTGCTCGCATATTCCACCTCTGAGTCGTCTCCAGTCACAGACTCATAGTAGCACGACCAGCCAGCAACGCGAATGGTACAGGCTGCGGTTGACACCAGGGTCCTTCCCGCTATACTTTTACTGTTCGTTTCCAAGACGTGGGGATATAGCTCAGCTGGGAGAGCGCCTGCATGGCATGCAGGAGGTCGGGGGTTCGAGCCCCCCTATCTCCACCACTCGACCCCTTACACCTGTCTTTCTCGTTCTAGGACTGACTTCCAGCCGAGGCACCTGACACTCATTTTCCGAGAACCTCCAGTGGATAACTATGTTAGTAACTTCCAGATCGATGCGTTTTGCGAATCGATGTATGATTTCCAACTGGCTTTTTCGGTCAAGACTGTGAAAGAATGGCTCGAAATTCGCCAGCACATTCGTCACCTCTTCCAGTTGTGTCTTCTCCTCCTCGATTTCCGCCCGTTCCTGCAATGCTTCATGCTTCAACGTCCTGAGCACGGCAATGCGATCCCTCACCTTCTCAACGGAAACCTCCGGAATCGCAAGTCTTCCCTCGAGCTGAGTGATATCTCTGTCATACTTGGTGATCTTTCTATCGGTCTCTATCAGCCGGTCGGCACCATCGAATTTGGGCACGAAGTGGTGCAATTCTTGGCTGAGTTTGCTGAGAAACACCGGAAGCAGGTTGTGTTCCAACAACTGAGCTCCACAAGCTTTCTGCCCGTTTCCGGCGCTCTGGCAGGCATACTTGGTCTTGTTGCGCTTCGAGCTTCCATGTGCGCTCAGAAGATGTTTGCACTTCGTGCAGTAGATCATCCTGCCGAAGAGGGGCAGCGTAAGCCCCTCACTCCTGTCCGAACGCAAGCCGAGTTCCTGCTGCAGGCGAAGCCAGTCATCGAAGTCGAGAATCGGCTCGATGCCAACATAGTCTACGTACATCCACTTGCTGTACTGAACGCGTGTGCCCTTCTTGCCACGCTTCTTGTAGGCGATCTTCCCGGCAAACAGCGGATTGTGCAGTACCGAGCGAATCTGGTCACGCGTCAACCCGAGACTGCGGGCGAGTTCACGTTCGGGTTCGCCGGAGATCGCCCGGCGAAGGATCTCCTTGGCTACCGGGAGCGTCTCCTCGTCATACAGCAGTTTCTTGTCCTGGTGTCTGAATCCAAAGGGTGCCGGCCCGCAGACCAACGTACCTCGTTCCTTCATCCGAGCCTCAGAGTCTGCAGTCCGCTCGATAATCAAATCTCTCTCGAATCCAGCGACAACCCCCAACATGCCAAGCATCATTTTCCCCGCGGCAGTCGTTGTGTCGAACGGTTGTGTGATGGAGATGAATCCCACATCATGTGTCGCCAATTTGTCGCAAAGGGCGAACAAGTCGGCGGGTTTCCTTGAGAGCCTGTCGATCTTGTAGACAAGCACCACAGCGAACTGGCCGATCGTGGCGTCCGTCATCATACGGTTGAGCGCGGGTCTGTTGGTTGTCGCGCCAGACAACCCGCCGTCTTCATAGTGCTGGAACACAGACCATCCTCTGGACAGCGCATACGCTTCCAGTCGACTCTTCTGCATCTCCAGCGACACACCTTCAGTCGCCTGCTCCGAAGTGCTTACTCGGGTATAGATGGCGCATTTCCTTGCATCAGTCTCCTCGTTTGATCCCCAGGGATCTGTACTGCTGGACAGTTGATTCACTGGGCACCTGTCCTCTGGAGATCGGCACCGTGCAACAGTACCTCGGAACGATCCATGTATTCGTCGCCCTGCTCCCTCTCGAACTCCAAGAGTGCGAGTATCACATTCCCCATGAATCTCGTCGCTGGCGTAGTGTCGAAGTTGCATGAAATCATTGAGCACTCAAGCGGCTCGTCTCCAATGGGCATCTTCTTCTCCCATTGGGCCAGGGTGGCGAGTACTCCGCAGGTCAGCCGCCCCACAGCAGTCGATGTATCGAAAGCCAGTGTAACCGAGGCAACCTCGACGGACAGTGCGGCGAGCTTAGTGATTATCGTCGAGAAGTCATCGATTCTCCGGGCCAGTCTGTCTATCTGGACAACAAGAATGCGGTCGAAGCAGTGCGTCTCTACATCTGTCATCAGCTGTTTCAGAGCCGGTCTCTCTATCGTCACACCCGAAAATCCTTCATCCTCATACCACTCACAGATGGTCCATCCCTTCTCAAAGGCATACTCTTCCAGTCGACTCTTCTGCTGTGCCATAGACATACAGTCGTCGACCTCACCTGAAACTCCGGTGCGAATGTACGCGGCACACATCGTAAAGTCAGTAGTGTTGTTGATCGTTGAACCCTTTCCTGCATTCAGTGATGTATTCATTAGAGTGCCTCCTCAGGCATCGTACGATTGGTGTAGCTGTTTCTATCCGTGACATGACTTCCTTCTTGAGTCTTCATCCGTCGACGTATCATGCAGCCACCTCGGAACAAGTCTCCAGCATACGAGATTGCTGTCGCAGAGCTGCAGCCAGGTTCATACCGCCCGACATCGACGTACCCTCGCGCAGCCGCCTGACATACTCACTCAGGGATCGACGGAGGGAGCCGTCGCTTTGGCCGCCGACTGCGATCATCGGGGAAGAAGCAGACCAGATGTGAAGTATGACCCGGTGAGAGGACTGGCCGTCCTTCCATCGGCGCATCAGCCTCCGCACGTCAAAGAATTCTCGTGCAGTGAGTCCTTCGGAAACTTCATCCCTGGGAAATGCCTTGGATCCCCACATGCTCCACCACTTGCCACATGGTTCACTTCCGGGTGGGAGCGACGTCTGGTGAGCTTTTCCTGAACCTGCACCCGGCCCCTTAAGCAAGTACCTACTGACAGCCTTCGCGTCCCGAGCACGTTCACAGAAAACCGCCGAGCTCTTGGAGGTTTCTCCAGTGCCGTATCCAGCAATCTCTCGCCATGCGCCCTGAAGCCATTTGCGGAGTCGAATGTCGAATTCGATTGGAAGTCGTCCGTCACCAGGAGACTCAAGATCGCGGGCAAGTGTCTCCGGTGGTTGCGTTATGTAAAGGACGAGGTGTGCATGCCACCTCCCGCCCCAACCGCGTTCCTTCTTCAGAAAACATGCATACCCGGATGGACCAAACAGCCTCTTCATTCGTTTCCGCAGCCTTCCAAGACCCTTGTTCAGCCGGGCGGCAGAGTCATGTCCTCGCTCTACCGTTTTTACTGTGATGAAGAATAGCCGGTCGGGCGGGAGAGAATCCCAGCATATCTTACTACATGCGAACATCATCCGCTTGCGTGACTCTCGGGAGAAAGCCGTCACTCGCTGCCGCACGCCCCCTCCAAGGCGAACCTGCGGCAACTTGTGATATACCTTTGCAGTGACGAATGTTCCTGAACCTTCCAGTGCATATGTTATTGGTGAACCATCTCCACTCAGCGGTCCCGTATGAGACCTAGGGTAGGGAAGCACCTCCGTTGAGCGCATCACCGGACTACTGCTGAAATCGGAAGCACCTGCTGCCAGTGCTGCTAGTCCCTCCACTATGCGATCCCCATCGCCGGACCAATGCGCAAAGGCATCTGCCCCTCTGCAGATTGGTGAACCTGGTCCTCGTCCCCTCCCGACAAACTGAACTCAGGTTGGAGACGTGCCCGAAGTTGAATGATCTTCTTGAGCAGAAACTCGGTGAGTCCTTCACTGAGTTCGGGCTTGCATGAGACGTTATCCTCATCTAGAATATCTTTATTGATTGAATCATCGGCTCGCGTGACTGAGAGGTATTCCCCTGGAAGGGATCTCACGAGTGCGGGCCTTTCTGTTTCTCCGGACTGCATTACTCCTTCCCCGTTCTCGTCAGGCAGACCACCTTCGAACCCTGTACTGTTGACGTCCGGTAGACGTCGTAGGCTTGCTCTATTGCATTTGCATCACAGAAGGTGGACAGAACTATCGATATCAGATTCTTGAACACGCCGGAACCTATGCCATTAGAGGGCTCCCGTAGAATCGTGTTGACGCCACGGATAACTGCGACTGCATCTCTCCCCATCGAGCGTTCGGAGAGAGTTTCCTGTATTACGTCGTTGCCGCTTGTAGCCACTTTCGAATCTTTTCCTTTCATTGTTCTCCTTTTCTTGTCTGTTTGCGCTCTCGCGCAAGGAATACGGGCACTGATAGACCCGTTTGACGCTGACCATCCGTCCTGATTTGGCCGTTCGGGCCACACCCCCTTTCTCCAGTCGACCCCAACAACCGAGGTCTGCAAGGCGAAATATCGAACAACGCGCTTGCCAGGCATCGCACTCACGCGACTGCCTCTAGGCGCACTTTCAGTTGTCAAGGTGCTCAGCTGTTCTGTCGACGCCTGAACCCTTAACGTCGAAGTGTCACATTGACACTTTCCCGTTTTGGTGATTTGTCGACTACTCAACAGCTTATCACTCTTTGTCGAATTGTCAATACATCACTTTTGTGATGTGTCGCTTCATCGATATCTCATTATTCCTCGTCGAAGTGTCACTACATCACCTTTGTGATGTGTCGACTATTGACTCACGTGAGTTTGTGCTACACTGATTTTGTGCTATGTGGTTGGCATCTGTGCCCGTACGCCGGGCTTTGCGATGGCCAGCAGATGCTCTGAGGGTGCCACAGACTGGCACTGCTATACGGTGGAATTGGACAATTCTAACGTGACCTGCCAGAGCGCTGCGGCAGCCACGTCTGAGCTAGGAGGTATTATGGGTTCCAGAACTCAAGAAGTCACTCCGGACGACAAGCCGTGGAGAGTTACGGCCTCCATCAAGAACAAGGATCTAGAGAGGGAAGTGAAGCATCGAGCCATAGACGATGACATGAAGATCGAGGATCTCGTCGTTGAGGCACTGCGGTATTACTTGGCGACGGCTCCGCCAAGGGCACACCACAAACAACGTTCTCAGTAGCCCGGGAAATCGCATTCCGTCAGCTCTGATGGAATGCGATTCGGATGGGCAAGTGCCTATGGGAGCATTATGACTTCGTTGGCTGCTCTCTTCAGTTCCTCCGCCGCCCTGATAGCGCATTCTCTCATCTGAGCAGTCGAGGATCAACTCGCGGGTGAGCGTATGTTGATAAGAGAATGCCTGGACTGGATGCATTCAGGGAGACAGCCGCAATTCGGCTACGTCTCGAGACGCGACCAACCTGCTATTGATGAGTCCGAAGCTCACATCGTCAAGAGAGTGTTTGCGTGGAGAAGCCAGCGATGCCCTCTCCAAGAGATAGCACACGAGCCGAACTGGGCCACGAGATTCTTCCGTTCCTCCTTGGAGATGCGGGGAGTCACCGTTCCGGTCATGCACCATTCCGTCATCTGATCGGCAAGAGCGAGGTAGGCCTCGATGTCCTCAGGGTCGCCCTTGCCATTAAAGAGGTCCGCCACAACCTTCAAGGTTGACTGCCGTACGATTCTCAGACTTTCCTCGGGAGATCTCGTGTACGACCCCCCTTTTTTGCTTTCTCCTTCTATGATAGAACGGCTTCGTACTATTCTGTAAGGACTGTAAATGAAAAAAGCCCCTCACCGTTTCGGGTGAGGGGCTTTTCCTATTTTAGTACTCGACGGGTGGTGAGTCAGGTGATTCGGAACGCAGGTCCCAATGTGGGGCGAGTTTATCCTGTATCCATGTGGCGATGTGGTCGCCTCTGCGGATATCCTCCAGATCCTCGCACTGGAATGTTGCCCATCCGTCACTGTCATGCACGATATACGATCCGTCCTCAAAGAAGGCAATCTCGTTCGTGTTGCCCGGGTCCATCCATTCGGTTGTCTCCTGGTCATATCCGAGGACGTCGATGCATTCGTCCCACCATTCCTGTGTTCCTTCAAGTTCGTCCTGCGCTTCTTCCTTTCTTTCCTCAGAAACCTGGAAACCGTCGATGAGGTTTATCAACCCTGCTTGTTTTTCAGCCAGTTCATTCAGGTTATAGAGGACTTGTTCTGCTATGGCCACGTTGGCCTCCTTCAATTTGATGATCCATGATAAACTCTTCGTGAAAATACAGAAGCCCCACCAAGACGTGGGGCCTCTGCCGTACTATCGTTACCTGGAGTGGTAACCAATGTCAACTGGAACTCATAAACCACGCGGCAAGAATGATAAAGAAGACAATGATAAGAATCATCCCTACGATTTTCATAAAACTCTCCTTCCTCCGTCCTTGCGGGGCGAGGACAAGCCAGACTACTTCATCGAACGATTCTGGATAGCACGACGTCACTATCATCCGTCACATCTTCCTCTCTTGGAGACATGTCGCTAGAGAAGGCGCATGACCGGGCGAGAGCTTCCTCAAGGATCGAATCGATCGCGCTGCAATGCGTGAAAACAGACCGCAGAAGCAGCCTCATTGCTGCAGGCGAGTCTCCCGCGTTGATGTTGCTGATGTTGTTCCGAATCGACTGGGTGTCGTCTAAGGTTGAGGCCACTGCTTGAAGCAGACTCTTGTTCATGTGAACTCCTTTCGCTCGTATTGCCATGTGTCTACTCCGCAGGACTCTCAACCCGAGACTCCTGCAGCCCGAGGGTCTCCTCGTGGACCCTCTCGTCGTTGAAAACCGGCACCTGGTGCGTGATTGGTGCGCTCTTCCAGCCCACGAGGGAGGGAGAGTTCTCGCGGTTGATGGAACCCTGCATACGCTTGTCCGTTTCCTGCTGGGTTCCTACGTGGTGCCGGTGGTGGTTCCCCCTGCACGATCTTCTGATGAAGTCCCTCCTCGCACCTCAACACAACTTTCTTGCAGGCAAGATACCCGGTAGAGGTCGTAGAAGTAACATTCCTCGGCGTCGTAGAGAACCTGCATCCGATCTGAGAGCTCTGACCAGACTCCTCCATCACCACTGTTCAGCGTCGTAAACCACTGATTCCATGCCTGCGCTTCTTCTGCTTGCTGCTGTTCCCTCTTTCCGCGATCGAAGAAGTCGACGAATGGGCAGCCCAGCGAGTCTTCGAGTTCTGCAAGTTCTTGGTCCAGAGAGTCTGGCATGTCCTCGATCCCGATCCCGGACTCGAGGATTTCCTGTCGCCGCTCCCAGATGTCGGCGGCGAGTTCAGCTGTGCATCCCATCAATGACCCTCCTGTTCATGTCACACCATCCCTGCTCGAGCAAAGGAGAAGTAGTCCTGGCGGACTCGGCCCACGATGACGTGGTCGAGGACGCGAACGCCGACATACTTCAACGCCTGCGTGATCTTGTTCGTTGTGTCGATGTCCTCCTTGCTGGGGTCGCATTCGCCAGAGGGGTGATTGTGGACGAGCACCACGCGGCTGGCGTGGTGGATACAGGCTTCGCGGACAATGTCGGCAGGGTCTACAACGCTGGCGCTTACGCTGCCACGACTGATCTCGATGGGAGCTCCGATAACCTTGTTCCTGATGTCGAGCAGGACCACGAAGAAGTGCTCGTTGTTCTCGTCGTGAAGAGCATCAAGGCTGTCGAGAACGTATCCAATAGCGTCCTCGGCACTGGTGACACGGACGGCTGTCCTCTGCCGATCGTGTTCCATGACCAGAGCGCGGGCGAGATCGCTTGCCGCCATGATACGGGCTGTCTGCACAGTCGAGAGCACGTTTCCAAACGTGTCCGGTGCAGTTCTGAGTGCTCGTAGCAGTTCGGCCAAGCTGGGCCGGTCGACATGCTGGTCACGTGCGGCCTTCGCGTACAAACGGGCGGCGGCGTCCGGTCCGAGGATCACGGCAAGTGCGGCGTTGGTGTCTGGGTCCTGGGTGACTGGGCTACCGGTCGTGCGTTCGCGGACGTAGGTGACAAGGTCCGCAGTCTTCATGGTGCCCGGTCGGAGTGAAGTGATGGATGAATGCATATCAGTGTCAACAAACAGAGTTTCGAGCATGGTGCCTCCTTTCAAGGCGTGTCTTGATGAATTGGGGTAGTGACAATAGGGACAAGGGAATTCGCAGGCCAAAAGTGCCGTCTGGCAGCGCTGGTTGGCTTGGTCGGACGTGAGTCAGCTCTTGGCGGCTCAGGGTTGCTTCGTCAGCAACCCTCAATCGACAAAGGGAAAACGTCGTATGAGAAAAGTGAGACACACACGAGAAAACCGCCCCTTCAGTCGTAGTTGCTTTTGGGGGCGGTGCAGTCGCATCTGTCTCGAAGAACACAAACCATGGGAAAGGCGGGTGCGTTCTGTGCGCGCGCCGTACTTGCACCTAACTACTCGAGCCCACCTCTGTTGGCGGGCGAGGAAGAAACTCTCTCCGGGAACTGCTGTGGTGAGAGGGGGAGACACCATACTGTGAACTTGTGAACAGCACATCGCAGATGCGATCCTGCTTTTTACACTTTTGGCCGGGCGAGAGACTCAAGAAGCGCTAATCAAGATATGGTAGGTGGTACGAGAATGCATATTGACATGTCTATTGAGGATTCGATACTACGATCGACAGAAGAGGGAATGGTGACCTTGGCCGATAGTGAGTGTTCATCTGGCCGGAGGGTGGTTTTGTTATTACTCAGCAGAGAACAATGTCTCTTGGAATCTCCCTCTTCCTTGAGAATTGACAGCACTCCATGATATGAAGAAAACCTTCCCTGTGTGGGAGGGTGCATCACTACTCACACGAGGCAGGTTTTGTCAAATCTACGAAAAGGTTGGAGACTTCACTAGCGGTCTTCGAGCGCCATCTTCACCGCGAACTTCAAGGCATATTCGTGCGGCGTCATCAAGGTGAACCGCTTGCCTTGCGTGAGAGCGAGGATTGCCGTCAGTTCAGGAACGGACATACGAGCAACAGCTTCCTCTTCGTCGGCGGGGAGCTCGTACGTCATCTTGAGATACTTGGCATACAGAGCGTCTTCTTCCTCGGGAGACGCGTTCATTGCCTGGGTTGCGAAGTAATCATGGTCAGCGTCAGCATTGTCAGCTGGATCGTCGGAACGATAAGACATGGGAACCTCCTGGGTAAGAGATGGGTACACAGATACCTGAGAGCGAGCCCCGCATTTGTAGTTGCAGTTGGGGCTCGTGCACTTGGATCTGGTACCAGATGAGTCACAAACCCGGGAAGAGGGCCGCGCGTCGTGTGCGCGGACCGTACTTGGACTACTCAACCTCGACGTCACCTCCCTTGGTGACGGAGCATGGTGATCAGCAATTTGCGAAGCGAAGAGCTCTGCTGGATGGGTGAGGGTGTAGAGACGGCGGAGCTGCATGTGCAGACGACCGAACGAACAAAGCGAGTAGGAATGATGCTATAGATACCCCCCCCCCATGGTCAGTCCCGAATACATATACAGGAGGTTTGGGTGGCTTCTCAAGCAGTGTCAAAGTATTCGAAACGAAAGCTTCGGGACGAAGGAAGCCGGGGCAGTCTAGATCTTGACGTAGCTGGATTGTTCGAGTCTCTTGGAACTCGAACAACCCAGCCAGAGTTCCTGGGAGAGACAGTGCTCAGTCAGCAGCCTCAACGATAGAAGTTTGGTCAGGGTAGAGGCTTTGCAGCACTTTCTGTATCTTGTTGACCGCCTCTGCAGTTTGCTGTACCTTGGACTGAAACCACTCGTCGGTCAGCTCATCGCAAACGAGCACTTGAACAGCGCCCCTGTCTTCTCGGAGAGGAGGTGGAACCTTCTTTACCAGGCGATACGTTCCGATACGGACCAGCACTCTAG
>Ga0209840_1000204_pt1 | contig 13293 bp, 11 predicted proteins | sample PersoiDNA2013190_FD_185802 | JGI IMG/M metagenome (GOLD analysis project Ga0209840, IMG submission 185802) | Permafrost soil microbial communities from the Arctic, to analyse light accelerated degradation of dissolved organic matter (DOM) -... | ecosystem: Environmental > Terrestrial > Soil >... | reverse complement strand
ATCTTCAAGGGAGAAGGAAAGTACCCTGCGAATTTCTCTCTCACCATGACAGTTCGTGAAGTTCTTGATACAAGGACTATCAGAGGGGAGATTATGCCTCCTATTCCATTTGGGGAGCTGCAACCGGGAAACCAAGTATTCCTCTATCTCTGTGTTCCTTTGTCGGAGAAGGCGGACAAGCTTTCCAACGGTACGATAGTGTACAAGGGCGACGGATATCCACAGATCGTCGTCGGAGGGAAATACGATGTGACCGGAGTTCTCCAGCCTGGTTGGCAAGACTATCCTTTTTTCTACATTCCCACGGCGAGTCAGATTAAGCAGACTTCGCCTGGGAACTAGGATAGTGGGTAGTGTGATCTCCGCCGCAACGCCGCAACGATACGGCTCGCTGACGGCGCTGGTGACCGGGTCCTTGTCCACCGATCTCTTTGAACGCACGTGTTGGAGGCGCATAGCATGAAGACAATGACATCACGGCACCGTTCAATGATCGCCATATTCATGAGCATCCTGCTCGCAGTGGCTCTATCGGCAACAGGGTGCGCAACGAACGTTGTTCCCACAGAAAGTCCGCAGATCAGCATGATGGTGGAAACCAATTTCACATCGTCAGAATACGACGCAGGATCACTTCTTCTGTGGAACATCGGACAAAACACGCTGCATATCTCTGGCACATCCGTTGTCCACGTGAGCGAGATCGATTACGGGGGTCTTCCGCTATTCTGGCAACCTGGTTCACCGGTTCGAGTCGTTCAACAATGGGGCATCCCGAGCAAGAAACCCCTCATAACAACGACATCCAAGGAGGTAAATCTCCTGACTCCTGCTGAGGGAATGCAGTACTTGCTGACAAAAGACGGCGCCCCCATCAATCGATGGTATGCTTTAGACGAGAACGCTTTTGTAAGCGTTCCTGCGCAACCAGGTCTATCCAATGAGACGCTTGGCACTAAGACTATCACGATAACAGAGCAGGGTGTTGCTTCTGGTTCAAAGGCACAGACACTGACGGTTCCTGTCCCCTCCAACCTGACGCAGATATACGTGGTGTATGGAAGCGGCAGCATTACCAACGGGTTTGTTCTCGTTGAAACACGAGATAAAGTGGTGAAGAATGCGGCGGACTCCCTTTGGCTTCTTCGCATGAACAATGGGGCGGGATCGTGGGTACGGTGCGGCAATGCGTCTGTGGTCATTGGAGTCGGAATCCTTATGGCGGGCCAGGCTCCCAGTTTTACGCGCGTCGGGTCGCTCCTTTACTTCACTCACAGCCACACAAAAATCGGCTGCATCGACACGGCAGCTGCCTCACCTTCAATAACATTGCCAGAGAACATCAACATGCTCCTTACCCAACTTTATAGCAAAGGTCCGACAAATACTGAGTTCCCAACCCAGGCACAGCTGTCAAGCGACAATGGCATGCTGATCATTGAGTTTCCGGATAGCAACTGGAACGCTCTGTACTATGCCGTGGATGGGTCTGGAACAGTCCTTGGAAATCTTCGTTCAGACAAGACCTCGATAACAAGTTTTGACGCGAAGGGCAAGCAGGGCTCCTCGATTCCTACACCAGGGAGTATTTCCTTTCCTTCCATCGACCTCTTTCAATAGGATGTTTCTTGGACATCATCGAAGGGCTTGCCCCCGTTTTGTATAAGGCAATGTCTCCGGGGACAACGTTCACCGAGCTTGGCGCCCTGTTCCTCCGGAGCACCCTTGGGGTTTTTGCACTCGCGAAGAAGAAACATGTCTATGAATAGCACGCACCACGCAACACGTTCATTTAAGAGCCGTTGTATCAGGCTGGAGTCATGGAGCAACAAATCCGTTACCATTTTGTAACTTTCGCTGTGTATGCTGTTGTTATCTGAAAGGTCCCCTTTGTGGGTGATGCTTCAGGTGGCTGGTTCGTGTGACGTCTAGGGCTGGTTGTAAGAAAACGTGGTGGTGAGAGGGAGCCTGCAAATAGAGGGAAAGTTTCTAGTCTGTAATCTGATGTAGCTTTACCCTCTCGCCACCAAAGAGAACAAAAGAAGAAGAGAAGGAGGTACCTATGATGCTGAAAGAAGAATTCCGGAGAGCATTCTTCAGCTGGGCATTTGTTCTTGCACTTGTGATTACGAGCGTCTGCTTTGCCATCGGCCTGAAAGAGTACGGGCCGCCGGTCTCACCTTTTATCCGCCCTGAAGAGCAGTACCTTTACCCTTTTACTCAGAATGCATTCGATGCGTTTCTCTGCGCAATGGGCCTGATGGGGCCTCTTGTTTTTTTTGCACCCTTGATTGCCGCGCTCCCGTTTGCTGCATCCTTTATCACGGACCGCTCTTCTGGCTATATCACGTTCATCCTTTCACGAACTTCGTTCCGCAGATATCGCACCTCCAAATATGTTGCCAATCTGCTGGCAGGAGGGGCCAGCACATCCCTTCCACTGCTTGTCGGGTATGGCATCATCAATATCTTCTATCATCGGGGTTTTCCGCCGGTACCTGTACCTGGTGAGGCATGGGACAATGTGCGCATTCCTTGGGTGAATGCCAATGGGACCTTTGGATACCTCTACCGGACAAAACCAGACCTGTACATCTTTTTCCTTATCGGGCTTGCCTTCCTGTGGGGAGCAGCCTGGGCCACAGCAGGACTTTCGTCGTCCTCAGTTGTCCGCAACAGGTACTATGCCCTTGCGGCTCCCTTTGTTTTCTATATTATTGCGCATTTTGTTACAACGGTTCTCTGGATAGCAGGGTGGTCACCGCTGAACAATTTTGCACCCTTTCTGTACAAGAGGACATCGTCGATTACTACATTTGTAGAACTTGGCGCTTTGTTCATTGTAAGTACGATATGTATAGTTGCGTTCGCAAAGAAGAAACATGTTTATGAGTAGGACCCGGCAGAGGACGCTTTCGTTTCTGAGATTTAATATTGAGCAGTCCGTCCTCCGTAAACGGTGGCTGATCGTTGTCCCTGTGGTGTTGTTTGCAGCCTATATCATGGGCGATGATATGCTGGTGGTGGCCAAGAATCAGGGGCTGTCTCCCAATATATGGAATCCTCTCTTTAGTATTCTTGGAAATGGAGGCGTGATTTTCCTTCTGATCAATTTTCTGTTTCTTTTCCTGATCAGTGATTTGTCTGTGGAGACAGGCTTTGGAGCACTTCTTCTCTTCCGCCTCCGGTCGCGGAGCAAATGGTGGCTGGCCAAGGTCCTGACACTGGCTGTCGCCGCGCTTGTCTTTGCAGGAATGCTGCTTGTTCTTGTTGGAGGTGTTTCTTCGTTCGCGTTTCCGTGGAGTACCTCATGGAGCGAACTGACCAGAGGTTACGCAGGAAGAATATTGCCTAATCCGGCTGCTCTGGTGCTCTCCCCGTCCAGTGCATTCCTGCAGCTCATCATTCTTCTCGTGCTTGGCTGGTTCAGCCTGGGGCTTGTCGCCATCCTTGTTTCTTCGCTGACGAACAATGGTATCGTTGGGTTCCTGGCAGGGGCGGTCATCGACATAGCTGGATTGTTTATGTACCATGCGGAAGCAGGCGGTGTTTCTCCCCAGTATCGTTACCTTCATTTTTTCTCTTTTGATACGCATTTTCTGTTTGATTTCCATAGTTTTGGTACAAAAGCCTCAATGTATTTTCCTTTTGGTGCTTCCATCATCTACTGGGCCGTATGGATCGCCCTCTTCACGACGATTGGATTCCTGCTCTGCAGGAAAAAGGATTTCCTGTCCGAAAAGGACAGGTCGTAAGGTGGGGTTATGGGCAACGTGCCATTCTCAAGAGTGATCCGTCTGAATGTCACAACAGCCTTTCGCTGGAAGTCCCTGCTGTGGACGGTTGTCCTCTTTGCTGTGATCGGATTGTTTGGCGTTTATGAGGTCGTGCCGTATCCAACGGCCCTTTCCGAGAACGTGTGGGATGTGCTGTTTGTTACTTTTTCCGGGCCAGGCCTGGTTAATGACTCTTTATTTGAGTTTGTTCACTGGTTTTTGCCCTACCTCTTCTTTTTCTACCTGTTCGGAAATATCGCAGAGGAAAACCTGTCGCAGAGAGGCGTCTCCCTTATTCCTCTTATTGGTTCACGACGGAAATGGTGGCTCGGAGAGGTTGTGACGCTCCTTATCCTGTCCTTTTTCTACGTCGTGACCGGTGTTGCAACGATCCTGATCGTCAGCCGGTGTTTCCTCCCCTGGTCAGCAAACCTGAGTCCCTTTCTGCTCTCCAGAGGGATATGGCAAGCCATTCCAAAGGATCTGACTGTTGCCATGCTCCTCCTGCGATGGATCTTCCCGCTGTTCTTCGGGACACTGGTTGCAGTATCCTTTCTTCAGATGGCACTCGCGCTCCAGTGGAGGAATGCGTTTCTCTCGTTTATCGCTGCCAGTGCCATGATGATTCTCTCATGGCTGTTCGGGATCCGGCACCCCTCTGTGGTACGGTGGCTGCCCGGCTCTCAATCCATGCTTTTGCGCCACACGTTCCTGGAGCCCCAGGTGCGCGGGTTCTCGCTGGCATGGTCCCTTGGTTACAATGCAGTGATCATCCTGGCGGTTTTGGCAGTCAGCTTCATCTACGTCCGCCGTATAGACATTGTCAAAGAAATCTCAGAGATCCACAAGGAGGCATAAATGGAAGAAGTCACTACTACCGTCGCCGTTAAGCCGGTCGTTATGTTGGAGGGTGTCTCTAAAGTCATACGAGGACGGACCATTCTTGAAGATGTTTCTTTTGAGATCCCTCCTGCGCAGATCGTTGGGCTCAGTGGGCTCAATGGCTCTGGCAAGAGCACGCTTTTGAAGGTCATCGGCGGATTCATCTATCCCACAGAGGGCAGGGTCGTTGTGTTTGGAAAGGAGATCGGCAAAGAAGCAGAGTTCCCCGACAAGACAGGGGTCTTGATTGAAAAACCAGGATTCTTGACATCTATGAGCGGGAGGAAGAACCTGGAGCTTCTGGCTTCTATACGCAATGAGATCGGAGAAAAGGAGATCCGGGAGGTCATCACGCTGGTGGGGCTGGACCCTGACGACAAACGACCCGTCAGAGCCTATTCAACCGGTATGATCCAGCGTCTGGGCATTGCTCAGGCTCTCATGGAGCATCCAGAGTTATTGCTCCTTGACGAACCGACCAGCAATCTGGACCGCGAGGGGATCACCATCGTCCATAATGTGCTCAGAGACTTAAAGAAGAAGGGCATCACGATCCTCATGACAAGTCCCAACATGGAAGAATTGAGATATATCTGTGATACTGTGTTCTGGGTAGAAAACGGTCATCTGGGAAAGGAACCTCCACAGATGCAATGATTTGACGGAGCACGAAGCGCAGGATGCCAGTATTGTCTGGATCAGATAGAGCCATGAGTCGCTGGACACAGACGTAGTAGCGAGGGAGAATGGGCAGATGAGAATCCTGGTAGTTGAAGACGAACCGGATATCTGCAAGGCGGTCGCCGATGCGCTGCAGCAGGAGCACTATGCCGTCGACACCGCAGACGATGGAACCAGCGCGCTCACGAAGGTCCATGTCGAGCAGGCATATGACCTTCTTCTCCTTGATCTGATGCTCCCGGGGATGGATGGGCTCCAAGTCCTCGGACAACTCCGATCCGAAGGCAACCGGACGCCCGTTTTGATTATCACGGCGCGGGATACTATCAGGGAACGCGTTGCCGGACTGGACCAGGGAGCTGACGATTACCTGGTCAAACCATTTTCCATCGATGAGATGCTGGCACGCGTGCGTGCGTTGCTCCGCAGGGAGCCTGCCGTGCAGCAGGTTGTCTTGACAGCGGGGGCAGTCTCGTTTGATCCGGCGACGCGCGCATGCACTGTCGCGGGCAAACCCGTGTCGCTGACCGTTCACGAAGAGCGGCTTCTTGAGTACCTGCTGTGTAATACTGGTCGTGTCATTTCACGCGGCGAGCTGGAAGATCATGTCTGGGATGATCATGCTTCCTTGTGGACCGACACGCTCAAGGTTCATGTCTCGCGGCTGCGCAAGAAACTGGACGCAGCGGGCGCACCAGGTTTCATCCGCATGGTGCGAGGTGTCGGCTATGGCATTGGGGTAGGGAGCAACAACGTATGACGAGCAGAATTCGTTCTGTAGTTGTACGTTTCGTGACAGTGTCAGTACCATTGCTAGGCGCGGAACTGGCCTTCGCTCTGCTGACGTCTCCTCGTGGCGCAGACGGTTGGCAGGCATTCCTGGTGATGACGCCGGCCGTCATTGTTGTCGCGGCCCTCCTTTCCTGGCCGTTGAGTTTCGATGACCATGTCGAACCAGACGCACTTGCGCCACTGCGTCGTACCTATGGCCTATATACGATTCTCGTGGCGCTACTAGTCGTATTTCTCCTGGTGTCTGCTGTGCAAGCGGGCATTTCTGGTCAGCTGAATGTGGCGCACAATCTCACGCAGGACATGCTGCTCAACGATGGCGACATGATGCAGGCGCTTATCCCCACAACACAGGAGCCAGTCACGTCGTCGCAAGGAATGTCGCACCTTGTTGGTCGTGCAGCGCGGTTGACCAATTGCGTCAAGACCGGTGGTTTTGTCGTCGCGGAGGGAACCCAGGGAGTTCGTTCAGTCTGGGGAACACCGCCCGACGATACCAGCAATTTCCAGAGCAAGACAGTGGGTATTGTCCATATCCCCGCGAAAGGGAACGTGCCGGCTCAATCCTTCATGATCTCCACCAGAATGATTGGCATTGGCGGTCAGCCTGTGCGCATCCTGCTGGGTATTCCCACTGACGACAGTCTTCCCGAGATAGATTCATCTCACCACACATCATGGCTGCTGGTCGCATTTGGAGTGATGCTGGCAGCCATTGCAACGCTGTCCTTCAGCAGGATCGCCGCCCGTCCAGCTGCAGTGGCTCTGGAACGCCTTGGAAAGTTTACCGGCGATGCTGGTCATGAACTGAGGACACCGCTTGCCGCTATCCAGCTGAACGCTGAAATGTCATTGCGGCCGCAGTCTACGTCTGAACAAGTGCGCAGCTATGTAGAAGCTATTGGGCGCCAGGTGCATTCCGCCTCAAGCACTGTGGAGTCCCTCCTCCTGCTGGCCCGTCTGTCACATGCAGCTGCACGCCCCGGAACGCCCGTTCCCTTCGGAATGCTCTGTGCTGAAGTTCAGCAAAGCCTGGCCTCCCTCTTGGAGGGGAAGAATCTGCGGCTAGAGGTCGCTGGGCCAGATGTCCTGATGTCCGCCAATCGCGATCTGGTTGTCGTAGTCCTCAAGAATCTTGTGCAGAATGCAGCGCAGTGGTCGCCGGCAGGCGCCGTGATCGAGATGCGCGCCGAGGTTGTTTCACGGCGCAGGCTCCGGATAAGCATTACTGATCGTGGAGAGGGTATCCCCGCGAAGGATCTGCCGCATATCTTTGAACGGTTTTACCGTGCCGACCCCAGCCACAGTCATGCGCAGCATGGTGGCGCAGGGCTGGGTCTTGCCATTGTGAAGCAGGCTGCTTCGTGCATGCGCGGGTCCGTCAGCGCTGTCAGCACACTCACATCTGGAACGACGGTGACGTTGCTGCTCCCTCGCTGAGATACCGTCAAATGTTGGTGGTCGAGGCAGCTGTTCTGGTGCGTTCACGACCTGACGTTCACGCACAATCTTACGTGAGTTGACGCGAGAGGGCGTGGCGACGGATGCGGAGCGATCATCACGTGGACAATATGACCTTGCCGGGTGTTGCGCTAAAATAATTTCATGAAACGGGGACAAGAGGCATCATTGAGGTCATCTCCGCAATTGCAAGCCCAACCGGAATCAGCAGGATCGCGAGGATGGGGAACAATGGCACTGATCCTGCCCTCGTGGCTTTGAACCAATAAGGCGCTTCGGCAACCCCTTCGCCGATGAACAGGACCCGCCGATATGGGGCCCAATGTCAGGAGATTGATTTCGCGCTTCAGGTTTCCCTTGTCCCGACCATAAGCTCTCCTCTATTGGGCCGCCAGGTCCTGGAGAACTTCTTCGGTTGAGACCACCTTGCAGTAGATCTGGTTCAGGATCCTGGTTTCCCAGACCTGAAGGTCGGCGTTGATGGCCGACGTAGCGTCCTCCACCAAGAAGACGGTATAGCCCCAGTCCGACAAGTCACGCACGGTGCTGGAAACGCACTGGTCCGTGAACAAACCGCCGACCACCACGTGCTCGATACCCATCCATCTCAGGATGTGGCCGTACTGGGTGCCATTCACCGCGCTGTCTGTGGTCTTGCAGACGACAATCTCGCCGTCTCTGGGCTTCAGATCATCGACAACCTCCTGGTCTGTGGAGCCAATCTTCAACAGAGTGTTGCCCCAGCCTGGCCTGGCCTCGGTCGGCGAACGGTCCCGACCGTCTTCACGTTGATTTCCGATCGTTGCGAACGTGACGACCATCTGCTGGTCACGGAAGAAGCTGAGGAGCCGCTTGGCATTTGGAATGACCATCCCGTTCAGTCGGTCGTAGAGGTAGCTGTTGCCAGCGTTCCTGAGCTCGACAGCCAGGTCCTGGTCGTGCTTCTGAACATCGATGATCAGCAGCGCAGTCTTGTCCTTGAGCGGTTTGAACTTCTCCCAATAGTCACCTTCGGAATGCACTTCATAGTTGGGGTTCAGGAACTTCCTGAATGTCGGCGTCTTTGCGTCTTCCATCTTTTCCTCCCATATCGAATGTTGGACTTGCCACGTGATCGCTTTTGCAGATTTCTACTGCATCTTTCCCCCACGCAGACTGAACCCGGTGGAACTACATCAACTAGCTCGGTTTCCATTACGTATTGGTAGTGTGTGCCGTGACGTGTGTTATGTCAACAGTGCGTATTGCCTCACCTATTATCTACCGTGTCAACTCACGTAAGAATGTACGTGAACGATCAGGTCGTCAACTCACCAGAAATATACGCGTAGCTGCCGCGTTTCTTGATCACCAGGGATTGTCTCCTCTTTGCAATCTCGTCCAGTTGTTCCTGGCCAATCCGAGGGGTGTTTCTAGGCTCGTCAGGTCCAGCTCCGCACATGTTGACCGCAACCGTTTCTTCGTCTCTTCGGGAACATCCATCCGTGCCAGCATCCTGGCACACGGGGTCTGGGCCCTGTCATACACCTTGGTGATGTGGCTTCCGGTCCTCACCTTGTGGAGGAGCTTCTGGCTGGGAAGGAACCAGTTCACCAGGAGGTGGAGTGCCTTGTACAGCCGGTTCAGGAGATCGACTTCTTCCTGTGTGTCATGTCGGTCATACCCCACGAACTTCCGGATCACCGAGTTGTTCTTCTTTTCCACAGGAGCATTGTCGTTCTTGTGGTAGGGACGGGACCGGACAACACCCCTCGCCTTGGACAAAAGGGCTCGGGGGTGAGGGTGATCCCCCGGGTATGGCAGAAGCGGACGAGGTGGCTGGGCGTGGACCTCGCTCCCGTTGTCTGCATGGAGAGAGATGACCTGCCCAGGATACCGGCGGAGACACGACTCAAGGGCAGCGACGACATACACTTCTGCCTTCGTGCGTACCGCTCCTGCCTCGGTCCATCCCGTGGTGCAGTCCGTGACGGTCAGGGTCCAGTTGAAGTCGTCCACGGCCCGTCCTCCGTCATGACCCACCAGGTCCACAGCCAGGACCCCGGGGATGTCCAGGGGAAGCACCCCTCGCCTTGGACCAAAGGGCTCGGGGGGAGGGTCCATACAGGTCTGAATGGGGATTCTGCCACCCAGAGGAGTGCTCCGGGTATGGGAGATCCCATGGAGACGGTACCTCTTCCGCTCCCCTGCCAGGAGTCTCCCGATCGTGGCAGGACTCATCTTGAGGAGGAGACTTCGTGTCCCCTCATCCAGATGGAGGTGCCCATGGGTGACGAGGTTCTCCACGAAAAGGGGCATGCCTCCTGCCAGACGGACAGGACCAAGGAAGGTGCTGGCTGCCCAGATGGTGATGAGTGCCTGTTGGACCAGAGGGCCGTACCGGGGAGGACGGTACAGGTGGATATGCTTCGTGGGATCAGCCACGAGGATACAGTCTCCCAGGAGATACCGCCGTCCTGCCTGGTGCAGGACACGGGCGGCATGTCGCCTGCAATATCCCGTGGATTCACAGAAGTCGTCCAGCATCACCGACTTCTTGGTCTTCCCTGCCTTCAGGTATGCTTGTGCCTTGACCATCGTCAGCTTCTTCCGTTCCTGGAACCGCCCCTCGGATTGGGCCAACATCCTCGGGGGCATCGCGAGCTCCATTCCCGCTGCTCCTTTCTCATCTCAAGGACCAGCAGTATTCTGTCATCCTTCACCTCCGTTTTCTCATGAGTTTACGGAACCATTTCACGTACATTCTGGATGAGTCGATGCGCAATACAGGATCGGGTTGTTTTTTCCTGATGTACTGTTATTCTTATAGTAGCTGCGTCACTCTTGTGGTAGCTGCAAGATACCACGAATCATGTTGGGAAGGGGAGGCTATCGCATGAGGAAAGCACTGTCGTTTGTCTTGATATCGGTATTCCTTGTTGTCGTTCTTTTGGGGACCGTCTCTTGCAAAGCCAGCAAAGGCGGCTTGCAGGAGGTAACGTACAACCTGGGGACTGAGCCCGCTACGATCGATCCAGCCATTATGAATGGCATCCCGGAAGCTAACGTCATACTGCAGCTCTTTGACGGATTGACACGTATCGACAACAAGAACCTGCCGGAGGCGGCAATCGCAAAGAGCTGGACGATCTCTGCGGATCTGAAGACGTATACCTTTACGCTTCGCGATGCATCCTGGACGGACGGAACGCCCGTCACAGCGTATGACTTTGAGTATGCCTGGAAGCGCGCGCTCAGCCCTGAGCTGGCTTCCGAGTATGCCTACCAACTCTACTATATCTATGGTGGTGAAGCGTTCAACATGTCCATCAAGTCCGGCACCAAGTACTATGTCCAGGCTGTCGACGCCAAAGGCAATCCTCTTACGAAGAAAGAGGGGGACAAGGATGTCGCCGTGCCGGACATGACGAAAGAGATCGATCCCAGCAAGGATGTCGGCGTCAAGGCACTGGATGCCACGACGCTTCAGGTTGATCTTGAATCACCCACCGCCTACTTTCTCAACCTGACGGCGTTCCCTACGTACATGCCGGTCTGCAAGGCCGTTGTCAGCACGAATGACAAGTGGGCCTCCGATCCGACGAACTTCGTCACCAATGGACCGTTCAAGCTCACAGAGTGGTCACACAACGAGAAGATGACCTTCGTCAACAACCCGACATACTGGGACAAGGACAAGGTCCAGCTCACGAAGCTGACCTTTTACATGATCGCAGAGAACGGGACAGCGCTTTCGATGTACCAGAGTGGTCAGTTGGACGCTGATGCGAACATACCTGTGTCGGAGTTGCCCAAGCTGGTCACCTCAGGAGATGCAAAGATCCTTCCTTACCTTTCGACATGCTATTTTCCATTCAATGTTACCAAGAAGCCGTTCAACGATGTCCGCGTTCGCAAGGCCTTGCTCCTGGCGATCGACCGCAAGGGTATCACGCAGTCCATTCTAAAGGGTGGCCAGACTCCTGCACTGGCGTATGTTCCTAATGGCATTGCGGACGCAACTCCTGGCAGCGATTTCCGCACTGTGGGTGGTTCCTACTATAAAGACAACGATATCGCGACCGCAAAAGCACTACTTGCTCAGGCCGGGTATCCGAATGGCAAGGGGTTCCCGACCTTCTCAATGCTCTACGAGACCTCTACCACAGCGAAAACCTTGTGCGAGGCGATCCAGCAGATGTGGAAGCAGAACCTAGGTATCACATGCACCATCAGGAACGAGGAGTGGGGCGTCGGGCTGGATGATTTGGCACACCTTAACTTCGATGTAGGGCACATGTGGTGGGTTGCTGACTACGCGGATCCCAACACGTTCCTGGACATGTTTGTAACGAATTGTGGAAACAACTTCACTGGCTGGAGCAATAAGTCTTACGATGCTCTCATCACAAAGGAAAAGGCCACTATCAATCCGACGGCGCGCATGGCAATCTTGCATGCTGCAGAGAAGGTCCTCATGACGGATGTGCCCATTATTCCAATCTACTACTTCACGAACCCTATTCTGCTGAGCAAGCACATCAAAAACTTCTACGAGTCGACGCTTGGACTTATCGACTGGAAAAACACCTATATGGGATAGCTGTCAGAAAATCTCTTGGCGGCGACACACACGATCTAGAGAAGAAAAGAAGGGGGCCCTGCTCTCGAAGCTGGAGAGCCGCCGCCCGTTGTATTTTTGCCGCCAGCTGATAACATTGGAAGGCGTTGCACGAGCGACAAATCCTGTTAGGAAAGGGGAGGCTATTGCATGAGGAAAGCACTATCACTAGTCTTGGTAGCTGTGTTTCTGGTCTCGTTCTTTGGTGGACTGTCTTGTGCACCGTCACCAAAGGCAGTTGCTCAGGAGGTAACGTACAACCTGGCGACTGAGCCCGCCACGATCGATCCAGGCATGGTCAATGGCGTTTCGGAAAGCAATGTCGTGTTGCAGGTCTTTGACGGGTTGACACGTATCGACGACAAGAACGTGCCGCAGCCAGCGATTGCGGAGAGCTGGACGATCTCTACGGACCTGAAGACGTATGTGTTTACGCTTCGCGATGCGTCCTGGACGGACGGAACGCCTGTCACAGCTGATGACTTCGAGTATGCCTGGAAGCGCGCGCTCACTCCGGAGCTGGCTTCCCCGTATGCCTACGCGCTCTACTATGTGTATGGTGGTCAGGCATTCAACACATCCATCAAGGTCGGCACCAAGTACTATGTCCAGGCTGTCGACGCCAAGGGCAATCCTCTTACGAAGAAAGTAGGGGACAAGGACGTCCCGGTTGCGAATATGGCGAAAGAGATCGACCCCAGCAAGGACGTCGGCGTCAAGGCACTGGATGCCAAGACGCTCCAGGTTGATCTCCAGTCTCCGGCTCCGTACTTCCTCGACTTGACGGCGACCGCTACGCTTTACCCGGTCTGCAAGGCTGTTGTCAGCACGAATGACAAGTGGGCCTCCAATCCGACGAACTATGTCACCGATGGACCGTTCAAGCTCACGCAGTGGTCACACTCTGATAAGATGGTCTTTGTCAAGAACCCGACATACTGGGACAAGGACAAGGTGAAGTTCACGAAGATCACCTATCTCATGGTCAATGATAGTTCGACTGCGCTTTCGATGTACCAGAGCGGTCAGCTGGACGCGGCGGCCTTGGTACCCGCCTCAGAGTTGTCCAAGCTGGTCGCCTCAGGCGATGTAAAGATCCTT
>Ga0209840_1000203_pt1 | contig 13306 bp, 21 predicted proteins | sample PersoiDNA2013190_FD_185802 | JGI IMG/M metagenome (GOLD analysis project Ga0209840, IMG submission 185802) | Permafrost soil microbial communities from the Arctic, to analyse light accelerated degradation of dissolved organic matter (DOM) -... | ecosystem: Environmental > Terrestrial > Soil >... | reverse complement strand
CTGGGCGCGCGCCGGTGACGCGGGCAGCGAGGCCAGGACACCGGCGAGGACAAGGATGACCGTGGCGGCCCAGGCACGCCTGGACAGTCGGTACGCGGGCACGAAGACTCCCGGGGGCTGCACCGACTGAATGTCGGCGACCCCCTGTCTTCGACGCCTATGCAGGCCGGCTCAAGCCCGTCCAGTCCCTTTCTTCTGACTTGATCCATGCGAAGAAGGACGGCGGCAGCGCGCCTGGATAGCGGTACGCGGGCACGAAGAACTCCCGTGACAGGCGTGTTGCGGCGGCTAGTCCAGCAGGACGGCTTGTGCGGAGACCTGGAAGCGTTGCCCGTCCACGTTGAGTCGCCGTGCAGGTTGCGCTGGGCCTCATCTCCCACAGCGTTCCGGCCCTCGGATGGCTGCACGGCATCAACGCCCTAGTGCTGATCTTCCTTGCCGTCTATGCCGCGCAGCTTGCGGCAAGAACCGCATCTTTGCCTATTGACTGACGCTGACCCTGCAGGCAGGGTTCCGGCCACATGACGACCAGTCGGGTTGGAGAGGAGAACGCGGTGCGCAAGGTGTAGCTGACTGCCGGGACTTCCCGAGCGAGTCGAACTGCACGCTGATTGCCGGCTGAGGATGCCGTTCACGGCAAGCGCTGGCGCAAGGGCGTGGTCGTCCTGCGGGACTCGGACGACAAGTCGTGATGACCTTTCAGACCATGTGGGCACGCAAGGCACGCATCACCTTGCCGCTCCAGCAACTGCCCGCTCCGCGGAACGGCACTTTCATGCGTGCCTTGCGTGCCCACCAAGAGAAACCGCAGGTCAGAGCGTTGTGCTTGGAGCGCACGCAAGACGTGGGGTTGCCGAGTGTGCAGTCGGAGCAGGGCTCCAGAAGGCTGTCGCCACTGATGCGGATCACGCACAAGCTGAACCCGGCTGGCAGCCACCTGATTCGCGCTTGGACCAGCGGCACGAGGCCGAGATCGCCGCCAGTGTGGCCAGCTCCGAGAAGGCACGGAGTAACGCCCAGCGAGCCCTTGAGCGCGCCGTACCGGTGGTTCGCCAGCAGCCGTCGCCCGAGCATCGGTACGCCGTCGAGACGGCCCGGCGACTGGTCGAAGAACGCTGGATCGAACGTCCGGATGGCGGAGGGCAAGCGCATCGAAGATGCACGCGCCGGACCTGATCCCAGCCGGTGCTCTTCTAACGCCCGTTAGTCGAGCACGCGCTGGCGATGGGCGCCAGCCAGCCAGTCCCAAGCCGCCTCGTGAGGCGGATCTGGCACGCAGACACCGGCTTCACGGTTGACCGGGAGCATGAGGCGGATCCGCCTCATGCTCTTTGGCGAAAAGGTGGGGATGGAACCTGGGTTATCGAACCCGAATCCCTTGGGTTGACATCCGGCGAATGGGATGCGGCGCTATCTGACATCACAATTCCGTCTTCGCGACCTGTCGGTCTCTCCGTCTCGGGGGCATCAACGTTCTTTGTTTGGCCCGGAGCAAAGGAGTCCCGGTGGCACAGTTTGCTCCGGATGAGGACGTCGACCGGGTGCAGGCCCGGCGGTGTATCGCGAGAACGGCTCGACCCAGGACCTGCACGTGCTGATCGCGGCCCAGAAGATGCTCCACTCCGCGATGTCCGGCATCGGCTTCGACCCGGCAGGTCGGTCCAAGCTGGGCGTGGCCGGGGTTCGGCGGGTCACGGCGCTGGAGGACCTGATGTCGCGCCGGGCGCGGTGAGCCGCCGTAACGACGGTCGCTGTGGCCACCGCGGGTGTTGACACCCGTGCCGGCCGCAGCGCTGAAGGCGTCCAAGGCCCTCGACGGCGTTCGGGTTGAAGATTCTCGCTCAGTAAGAACTGCACCGAGATACTGGATTGAGGCGCCGGATCGGACGTCGAGAGCGAGGCTGCACTATTGACGTCCAGTTCTGGGGGTCGCCCTGGCAGCATCGAGGGCCTGTGACGCCTGGAGCACGGCGTGGGAATGCGGGCTGGACGGGGGGCAGCGATGCAAACCGGTCGTGGAGTTCGAGTGACCGTGGGCGCCGCAGTCACAATCGCGGCAGTAGGGGCGGGCGCAGCCGCCGGCACGTCGGCCGGCGGGTTGTCACCGACGATCGGCGGTGGCGTTGGCGGAGTGGCGGGGATCGTTGGCGCCGCGATGCTCGACCAAGCGCTGCAGCGCAGAGGTGCCCTGGGCGCGGCGCGCGCTGAGCGCGACGAATCCGTGATGGAGCCTCTGGTGCCAATCCGCACGAGCAGCCAGGGGCGGTGGTCGGAGCGCGAAGTACTCATGGACTGAGCCGCAGGCTCGATTGCCGAGCCGGCCGGCGCCACCGTGACGACCGTCATGAACATGACTGCCGCCTTTGAGGATGCCCACGCCGCAGCCGACAAAGTCGACGCCGTCCCCGAACTCGAAGAGACCTTCGCGTGCAGGATGACGCTCGGCGTGCTGGCGGTGACGAAGATGGCCCTTGGCGTGACCCCGCGGCACGGATGAGCGCGACCGTCCAGATGGCGGCGGGGATGTCGGCGACCGTCGTGTAGGCGGCCGCGTATCCCTGGTGGAGGGCGGGCGCTGAGCTTGTTGCGGGCATGGGCGCCCCGCCGTTCACTGGGCAGCGGCTCACGACGTCAGCCACGCCTCCACGTCGTCCAGAGATATGCCGGCCTCCCACGTCGCGAGGATGTCGGTCTCCGCGCAGACAAGCCAGTAGGCGCCACAGTCAGCCGCCCTCCAGTCCTGCCGACGGCTCTTGTCCAGCCGGTATCCTTGGCGTGCGGCCAGGCGGCGGAGCCGCTTCTCCCGGGCCTTCTCTGATCTGTCCACGCTCGCCTACCAGGTCGCCAAGATGACGAAGACTTCGGCCGCCCAGATCGCCGCGCCGACGAGGCCGGCCAGCGGCCAGCTTGCGAGCTTCTGACGAGTGGCGCTAGTCATGGCGCCGTCCCCCATACGGACGGTGCCTAGGGGCCGTGTCGTGTGCAACCGCCGCGGGGCCCCGCCTGCGCACAGTGTCGGCCGGTGAGCACGCCGGGTGGAGTCGAGGCCGGGAAGTTCACCCGTTTGGCGGTAGTGAGTGTCCGACGGAACTCGGGCCCACCTCAAATCCACACGATCTGACGAGGCTCCGCCTCGGATCGTCGAGTTCGGTGGCTGAGCTGGTGGGCGTAGGTCGATCGTTTCGACCGGGATTTGTTCGCACGGCAAAGGATGGGAGCTGCGTCCGAGACCCTCGGCGGGACCTGGCTGGCCGGCGGTGGAGACGCCACGGACGCGCCGATCCCAGCTCCGGCCGAACCTGTACGGGCGACCTGACGATGACGCTCCAACGCGCGTCTAGCCAGCCCCTGTGCCGGTGCCCGTACTGCGGACACTGCCGGCGACGGCGGAGAGCAGAACTCGTTGGACAAGGAAGGGGTGGACTGGGTCTTCCATCCAGAAGTCGGTCTTCGAGCGTTCGATGAGTAGAAGAGCCTGCACGACCAGGTTCGCTTCCAGCCGTTGGACGAGACGGTCGTGGAGGCCTACGCCGACGCGCTGGCTCGGGAAACCGGTTCCCTGCCATCCTGGCTCGGCTTGAACGCACGCAGTACGTGCAACTGGACGGCAACCACCGCTTCGCTGCTTACGCTCGCAATCAGCGCGCCGGCATCCCGGCCTATGAGGTCTTCGTCTCCGGGATGCAGGCCACCATGCTGGCCTTCCGAGCTAACGCGCGGTACGGCGTGCCCAACACCGAGGACGAGCGGCTCAGTCACGCGGTCTACCTGATGGACTCGGACATCAGCCTGGCGCAGGCCAGGCGGTCTGCATGGTCAGTGAACGGGCGTTGCGAACGCGCTGGAACAAGCGCCAGGCTAACCGGCGGGCGGGACGAGGTCGGCCTGCTGCGCAACGAGTGGGACTCACTGCTGCCGGCGGTGCGGGTCGGCTGCTGATGATCGCTACGGATCGCTACGGACGAGGGTTTCGAGCGACCGACCGACCGACTGTCGGCATCGGCCGGCGATAGCGATCGACTCCCGGCCCGGCCCGGCCCAGGCGGACAGCCAGCCCTGCTGGATGCGCCCCTGGACGCCCCTGGACACGCACAAGAAGTCACCGCCAGTCGATCTGGCTGGTGGTCACGATCTCTTTCCACGGGCCAGCCGGCACGGCGGTCTCGTCGACGAAGTGCCAGGTGGTGGTGCCTTCCCCGGGTAACTGCAGAAAGGTGGCCATGGCCGGAGATAGATCAAGTCCGGAGTTGTGGTAACGCGGCGCCGCCGAACCGAAGACGTAGTCAACGTCGTCTTCACCCAGCGGTCCGGCGTCCTCCCACTGGCCATAGACCGTCCGTCCGTTCAACGTGACGGCTATCCAGCGATTCTTGATGATGGACGTGCCGGGCGATGGCGGCTGCGCCTTGTTGTACCACGGCACCTTGGTGACGTTTCGCTTCAGCTTCCCGTCGGCGTAGTCGCTGTATGGCAGGGCGAAGTAGAACGGGTTCTCCTTGGGTACGAAGGCAGCAGGACGATACCCACTACGGTGGTTCGGGTCATCCAAACCACCGTAGTACTGACTCCAATTGTCCTGCCATACGCTGGGCGTGTTGGGGATGAAGTGGTTGTCTGGCGCGGGTGGTTCACCCACCCAAAAGAAAGTTGTCTTGACCGTGTGGTATCCGCCTGGTGATGGGCTGCCACAACCAACGAGTATCAGCACAACCACAATCAGTGCAGTGCGTGCCGGAATCACTTGGACGTTACCTGCTGATGCAGGGCCGGGCATTCCGGCTCCTGCGTGGTGGCAAGGTCGCGGCGCTGTTCCGCGATACTACTGTATCGGGCGGCCAAGCTATTCCAGCGCGTTGTCAGAGGTGCGTCCGGCGGCGGGTTGTAAACCCCCGCGGCTACCCGGTCAATAGCACATCCCTCCTCGACCAGCACGGCTAACTTATCGCTGACAGCGGCCGCCGCGTCGAGACGGACGGTGACTGCCCGTAGAGCAGCGTCATTGTTCACGGGCTGGCACTGGCTACCATCGGTGAAGGAGCAGCCAATGACCGGTTTGGCGGCCGGGCACCTCCGGAGCCCCGCGCACCGCCACCGGACAGGCCACCGTGGCCGGGTCGATGGCCGGCCCCTTGCCTTGGGCTCCGAGGTCCTCGATCCGCCGGATGCGCTGGGTCAGGGGGTCGTCTGTGGGGGTGACCTCGACACCGGTGAGGACGAGGCTGATGGCAGACAGATCCGTTCCCAGCTTGACTAGCTGGGCAGTCACGGACAGCGCCGGGTCGACGCCGAGATCATCGACGAGGCGCTGCAGGGCGGCGTCGTTGTTCACCGGTTGGCACTGGTACTGCGCGGCGAGGTCACACGGCCTTGGCGGAGGCAGGGCCTTGTCAGCCGCCGTGTGAGCGGACTGACAGCCGGTCGCGAGGAACGACAGGGCCACGGCGGCAGCGGCCAACCCACGGACGTGCACGGTCTCTCCAGTCGTCGACTACTTAGCGTGGTGTCAGATATGCCACGCGAATTCACGGTGGGTAGCCGATATAGCAGTTCGTAGTTGTCCGACTGCGTATCGTCAACATTGGGTCAATGCGATGGCGAAATTCAGACTTTCCGGGTCGCTGTCACCCGAACGGGTGAACGCCACATTGCTTCGCTCATGGCAGATTGGTCGCGCTAGCCCGGAAACTGCGGCACGTCGTGCCCGCAGGTCAAACAAGCTTCTGGGGACGCAGGAAGTCGGCAGTTGGGGGACGAACAGGTGATCGCCAAGCTGCGTTGGCTACTTGCTGTCCTGATAAGTTCGATGTTGGTGGCAGGAACGACGTTCGTGACCTCCGCGGCGACACATCCAGCGGTCGTCAAACTGTCCGGGATCAAGTGGTCGAAGACGGCAACATCGGGACCACCGGCCCCCAACGGTGGCGTTCGGAATACGCTGATCCTGGTCGACGACACAACCGAGGAGGCCAAGCTGGCGCAGGTTTACGGAGTGCTCGCGAGCAACCTCGTCTCGCATTTCACGCACCCAGTCACCCAGGCGGTAACCAGCTATAAGGCCGGGCAGATCCGGGACTATACCGCTCTAGTGTACATCGGCGTCGTAGCGGACCAGGAGTTACCTCCCGCCCTGCTGGGCGACGTCCTAGCCGACGTTAGGCCGACGCTCTGGCTGGGCGCCAACGTCGACCAGTTGGCGGCCAGGACCACGGCTTTCGCAACCCGGTATGGATGGGAACCAGGGCAGCCCATCGTCGACCCGGTTACAACGGTGACCTACAAGGGAACGCAACTAACTCGGGCACCGGACGCGGATACGCTGACCCGCATCAACATCACGGCCAGTAGCGCGCAGGTGCTGGCCACCGGGACCAGTGCCTCTGGTGAGGTTGTGCCGTGGGCCGTGCGGTCCCGCCAGTTGACCTATGTCGCCGAACCGGGCCTCGATTCGGGCGGCGTCTCCAGTGACCGGTACCTGGCCACTAGCGATTTGATGTTTGACCTCCTGAGCCCGACTGTGCCCACCCGGCACCGTGCTCTGCTGCGGGTGGAGGACATTGGACCCGACGCGGACCCACAGCAGCTCAAGGTGGTTGCTGAGTACCTGGCTGCTCAGCACATTCCGTACAGCTTTGCCCTATACCCGATCTACGTCGACCCGGTTGACCAGCATCCGCGGCGCACCATTAAACTGGCCGAGCGACCGGAAGTGGTCAAGGTCATTGCCTACATGCTGCAGCACGGTGGAACTATGGTGCTGCACGGGCTTACGCACCAACTCGGCGATCTCATTAACCCGCTGAACGGCGGCAGCGGCGCGGACTTCGAGTTCTTCCAGGTGCACAAGTCGCCGGACGGCACCCTGGTTTACGACGGACCAGCGCCTGGAGACTCGCCACAGTGGGCTCATGACCGGATCGTCACGGCCATTAACGAGGTGACCCGGACGGGGTTGCCTCGACCAGAAATCTTTGAGTTTCCGCACTACGGTGCCTCGCCGGTTGACTACAGCGTTGTCGCGGATCTGTTCGACGCCCGGTACGACCGAGCCCAGATCTTCTCGTCTGCATATCCTGGAACTGGGCCGATGTCGCCGTACATGTTCGAGCAGTATGCGCCCTACGTCATTCACGACGCCTACGGCAGCACCGTCATCCCCGAGAACCTCGGCTATCTAAGCGGGCCGCCGGTCCAAACTACCGGACCAGAGTCGATAGCTTCGGTTATTGAGAACGCGCAGAAGCAACTCGTCGTGCGGGATGGCATCACCAGCTTCTTCTATCACCCGTACTTGGGGATCGCTGGTCTGAAAACGATCCTCGACTCGCTGAACGGTATGGGCTACTCATTTACCGCTCCCGCTGACCTCTAAGCCACAAGGAAATCATGTGTTACTCGCTATCTTTGCCCCGCCTAGGAACACGTCCACCTTCGACCCAGGTCTGCTCGTCCGCATCGGCTCATTTGCTTTCTGGATTGCTCGACAAGCGTTGGTAGTCGCCGGTGGGCTGTTCCTGCTTTACGTCCTCACCGTTGTGGCGCTGACGCTGATCTCACTGGTTGGCCGCGAGCGGTCGACTTCATGAGTGTAATTCTCATTGCGGCGACTCTGGCCGTCATCATGGGGTTCACCTACGCGCTGGGGATGTACCTAGAGGGCGCCACGGTCAAGCCGCCGAGTGTCGACCCAGTGCCGGCGCTGTCGTTCGTCTTTGTCATCCCGTGCCTGGACGAAGCTCGCATCCTGGAAGCCACACTGGACCGGCTGACCACGTTGCCGCTGCGGGACTACCACATCCTCGTCATCGACGATGGATCCACCGATGACACATACGCCATCGCCAGCCAGTATCCCGATCGTCGGATCCAGGTCCTACGTCGGACGCCGCCGAACGCGCGCAAGGGCAAGGGTGCTGCGTTGAATGCAGCGATTGCTTACCTACGTGAATCCGACGTCGTGGCTGATCGGTCGGCCGACATCGTCGTGTGCCTGCTGGACGCGGACGGTCGCCTCGATCCGGAAGCGCCGCGAACCGTGCTGCCCTACTTTCGTGACCCCAAGGTCGGTGGTGTCCAGATCACCGTTCGGATCAACAACCGCGGCGCGGGCTGGCTGGCCCGGCTGCAGGACATGGAGTTCGTGGTCTACACGTCGATCTTCCAGCTCGCCCGCAACCGCCTCGGCAACGCTGGGCTCGGTGGGAACGGTCAGTTCACCCGCCTGTCGGCACTGACGTCGCTCGGGCCGGAGCCGTGGGCCAACGTTCTCACCGAAGACCTCAACCTCGGCGTACGCATGCGCCTGCAGGGTTGGTCGATCCTGTTCTGTCCCTCGGTGGCCGTGCACCAGCAAGGGCTGCTGCACCTGCGCCGGCTATTACGGCAGCGGTCTCGTTGGTTCCAGGGACACCTGCAGTCTTGGTCGCTGGTCCCTCCCGTGGTCCGTGGCATGTCTGGGCGGCTCGCGGCCGAGACGCTTAACGTGCTGCTAACGCCGTTCCTGGTGATCGTCGGCTCATTCATGACGGTGTCCTTCGTCACGGCCAGCATCGGGGTCGCGATCTCACCGGTCGCCCGGGAGCAGCTCCTGCAGCCGGCCCCGATTCTGTCCTGGTACCTGCTCACCTTCTTGCCAGGAATCCTGTTTGCCGTGGTCTACTCGCGCCGAGCAGACAAGCTCCCCGCCTGGCGGATGATCGTGTTTGGACACGCCTTCATCCTCTATGGGATCATGTGGATGATCGCTGGCTACTGGGGCATCTTTCGACTCCTACGGCGACAGGATGGCTGGTTAAAAACGGCAAGACTGGCTGAGACCGTGGACACCAGCGTTCAGCCCGGTGTCCTTGCCGAGGGCTCACGTGCTCGCACGGGTTAGTACGTCGCAGGTGGTGCGACGTCGGTGGTGGTTGGTGGTGGCGATCGGTGTGGTGCTCAGCGCGTTGGCCGTTACCGCCACGGTACGGCGGAGCAGCACCTCGACGGTTCAGCCACATAGGCCAGAGTGCCAGCCTTGGCGTGAGGGAGCCACGTGCCATGGTTGGACGTTGCAGTACACCGGTTTTGGGTCTGCCGCTACCACCGACGGTAGCAACCCGCGCATCACCTTGGCGCCGATGCCATCGACCAGAAATCTCGAGACGCACGCTGGACTGGTGGTGCGCCGGGGCCAGATGCCGTTGGACATCACGGTGCAGATGAAGACCACGCATCAATTACGGCAGCCAAATCCTAATTCGTGGGAAGTGTCTTGGCTGCTTTGGGACTACATTGATGATCGACACTTCTATGCCGTTGCCTTGAAGCCAAACGGCTGGGAGGTAACCAAGGAAGACCCAGCGTATCCCGGTGACCAACGCATGTTGGTCACCGAAAGTTCGCCAAGTTTTCCCATCGGAATCGATCACCACGTCCGTGTCCGCCAGGAGGGGAACAAGTTTTCGGTTTGGGTTGATGGAGGCCGGCTCATGGATTTCACCGACACTGAGCGCCCGTATCTAGCGGGCAGCGTCGGGCTCTACACCGAAGACGCTGTGGTGGAGTTTTTTGATCTCAATGTGCCATGACGCCTCAAGGTCCTCTCGTGCGCTGCCGACTCCAGGGTGCGGGGTGAGTCGACCAACGGCCCATCCAAGCCTGGGAGGCCGGATATGCCGCGTAGTAGGCACCGCATTGCCGTCACAGTCGCAGTTGTGGCAGCAAGCGTGACGATGGTCACGACCGTCAATACCCACGTGGCCGTAGCTGCGGTTTCTGGTGTGCTGTTTGCCGATAACTTCACCGGCATGGCGCCGGGAGTTCCCTTCGCGGAAGGTGAGCGCCGCGGCCAGTGGATTGCCACCTACAACGGGTACGGCCTCACGCAGGTTGAGCGTGATGCAGAGAAGGGCGCAGTGCTGTCGCAAGCACCGCAGGCGACGTCGCAGGAGGACGTCACTCACGCCGCTGCGACCACGACTGCTCGTCAGTTCGGCAACGTCGACATCACCGTGGAGCAGAAGACGGTCAAACAGACGCGGACGCCGGAGCCCAATGGCTGGGAAGTGCCCTGGCTGCTGTGGAACTACACCGACGACGACCACTTCTATTCGCTGGTGCTAAAGCCCACGGGGTGGGAACTGGGCAAGGAAGACCCTGCGTATCCCGGAGCGCAGCGTTACCTGGCAACGGGATCTTGGCCTGCCTTCAACGTCGGCTCATGGCATACGCTGCGGATCCGACAGGTCGATAATAAGATCACTGCGTGGGGCGATGGACAGCTTCTCGCGAATGTCCCCGACCGCGAGCGGACCTACCGCAAGGGCCATGTCGGGCTGTACACCGAGGACGCTCACGTGCACCACGCGAACATTGTGGTGCGCTCTGTCAGCTAATTTCGACTGAACGGGGAACTTCGCATCTTGAAGCGCGTCATGGCGATTTACGGCACCCGTCCGGAGGCCATTAAAATGGCGCCCTTGATCAATGCCATCGACTCGGCGCCAGAGATCAATTTGGTCGTCGCGGTCACTGCCCAACATCGGGAGATGCTCGACCAAGTCAATGCCCTGTTCGGCATTCAGCCCGACATCGACCTGGACATACTGCAGTCAGGGCAGAGCCTGACCGAGATCACCACTCGGGCATTGGACGGTCTAGTGCCGGCTATTGCGGCGGTTAAGCCGGACGCCGTTGTTGTCCAGGGCGACACCACGACCACTTTCGTTGGAGCCCTGGCGGCGTTCTACCAGCAGGTCCCGGTTGTGCACCTCGAAGCCGGGCTGCGCACCTACAATCGGTACTCGCCGTACCCGGAAGAGATCAACCGCCGCCTAACCAGCCAACTCAGTTCGCTGCATCTCGCGCCGACGCCGGCCAGTCGCAGCAACTTGCTCCGAGAAGGTGTCGACCCAAAGTCGGTCGTCGTCACAGGGAACACCGTCATCGACGCCCTGCTGGCGACGGTTCGTCATCGAGTGCCTTACGGCAACGCCGACCTGGAGGCGCTCGATGGCGACCCGCGGCGGGTGGTGCTGGTCACCGCGCATCGACGAGAGTCATGGGGCCAGGCGATGCACGACGTCGGCCACGCGCTGGCTGAACTTGCGGACGATCCCGAAATCGTGATTGTCTTCCCGGTCCACCGGAACCCGATCGTTCGCGAGGCGATCCTGCCGCCCTTGGCGGGGCGGGACAACGTCGTGATCACTGAGCCGCTCGACTACGGCGCCTTCGTCCGAATCATGAACCGGGCATCGATCATCATCACCGACAGCGGCGGTGTGCAGGAGGAAGGCCCCAGCCTGGGCAAGCCAGTGCTGGTGATGCGCGACACCACGGAACGTCCGGAGGCGGTCACCGCGGGCACGGCGCGGCTGGTCGGGACAGACCGACAAACGCTCGTTGCCGCCACATCCCGGCTGCTCTACAACAATGACGCCTACAATGCGATGGCGACCGCCGTGAACCCCTACGGTGATGGCAAAGCTAGCGATCGTAGCGTCGCAGCAATCGCTGAGCTGCTGGGAGTCGGCCGGCGAATCGCGGATTTCTCACCGTCGCCGGATCAGTGCTGATGCGCTTACTGGCGGCACAGCCGAGGGGACGGGCGCCCTGTGCCGCCAGCAGCCCCTTGACGCCTGGCCTATGACTCCTGCTCGTCGTGCATCACGTCCAGTACGGCGCGCACCAGCTCCCACCCGCCTTCGCCGTACCGGTGTCGGACCACTCCAGTCCACGGCGGGCGCCGGTCATCGGCATAGTCCACCTGACGTCGTAGGTGTTCACGGTGTCGTCGATCCCTGGGGCACCAAGATCGCGAGACTCCTGGCGCATCGCGTACAGGGATCCGATCGAAGTGACGTTGATCGACAGACTTGCATGGAGCGACATACATATCCTCCGGTCACGTAGTGATCAGGCTGCTCCCCCCATCGCTTCAGCACCAGAGCGCGATCAACCGGCTCCATGAAGTCGATTAGACTGGCAAACTGGCGCGGGTCGATCCGCTCGGACAGCGCAAGGGTGATCTCCGCGTCACTGACGGCGTACCGGAAGCGCTCCTCGGCACTGAGTTCGTGCATCCGGCGCCGGTCCACCTCGATCGGCTCAATGCCCAGGACCGCCCGAGCCACCGGCTTCAGGCTATGCCGTACCCCCAGCGCCTCGGCAATCGGTCGGAAGACCTCGGTTCACGAGTCTGATCAGTGCTTTGCCAACGGGCGTTGTAGTGACATGGAACGGAGCCGCTTTCGATGTCCCGTTCCTGGTGGATCGTTACCAGGCCGAGCATCTGTTCTGCCCGATCAAACTCCGCTATGACTCGACCCTTAGACTCAAGTGCCCGCCATTGCCCTGCCGAGCAGTCGATCCTGCGCACCTTGGTCGCTGCTCGGTGATCCCGGAAGTCTTGGCGCAAGCCGTCGAAGCGCTGCTATTGGTCGCGCACTTCTGCTAGCACGTCGGCCGGCGTCGGCTCCTGTGGTCGTGATCTGCAATCCTTGCCCCCTGATCTGACTTGATCCATGCATCGTTCTCGGCGGCGTCAGCCTGCAGATCGGCGATGGCATCATCGGGAATGTGGTGTCCGGCAGCCTGGTGCTCGCGCAGGTGATCGATAATTGCCCGCGGTCGAGTAAGCGTCGAAGTCATCACCGTCGTCGCGCAGAGTGCACGAACAGCACGGGTACAAGCCATCGACGCTGAGGTGGACGTGGTCGAAGGGGGGAGGATGCTGGCGCGGGCCGAGAGGCTCGATGTCGCCAGCAAGACTTTGTGCGCCGCCGAGAACCCGCTGAACAGCACCCAATGCCTCCGGGCCGTCCCGTTGCCTACTGCTCCTGGGCAATGGGCCGTGACCGTCAGCACGCGAGCAGGTGGGCATGGTGCCGAGTCGTGCAGTCGGTCGTGGTGATGACAACAGATTGACCCAGCTCGGGCGCCTACGCTTTGCTCATCGGTTCGGGCCTGCGAGCCGGGACGATAGGAAGCGGTCCCGGGCTGAGCGCCAGCTTGCGCGGGCGGCGTGGACTCTGCGGCTCGCCCATCACCCGGACCGTCGTTCAGCATCGTCCTGCGGCACCTCGAAGCCCTTGGAGACGTAGTACTCGTCCAGCACGGCGGTCTCGGCCCGGCGCAGCAGATGCCCCAGGTACAGGAGGTTCTTGGCGATGTTCGCCAGCTCGGCGGCGCGTGACTTGCCCGGCATTCTGACCGGGTAGGTGTAGCCGTCGATCTGTTCGAGCTGTTCCCAGGCCGCTCGCATGCTCTCCCGGGCGGTGGTGAGGTCGACGCTGTCAGCCATGCTCCTGCTCCTCTGGCTCGTTGTCCC
>Ga0209840_1000201_pt1 | contig 13490 bp, 14 predicted proteins | sample PersoiDNA2013190_FD_185802 | JGI IMG/M metagenome (GOLD analysis project Ga0209840, IMG submission 185802) | Permafrost soil microbial communities from the Arctic, to analyse light accelerated degradation of dissolved organic matter (DOM) -... | ecosystem: Environmental > Terrestrial > Soil >... | reverse complement strand
ACAACGCCCTGCGCAAGCGCCGGGCGCCCCACGGCCTCATCTTCGTGGCGATCGCCGCGCAGCAGTTCTTCAACTACGTGGTGCTGTGGTTCGTGTTCGCGCTGGCGATGCTGTACCTGATCGTGGCCCGCGGACAGTCGATCGCCGGCTACCTGGTCGGCATCGTCCTCATCGGGCTGATCCTCTGGCTCACCGGCTACGGCGTCTACCTCTCCAATCACCGCTCGCGCATGCGGCGCCGCGTGACCCAGCTGGCCCACCTCGCCAACCGGGTGATGCGGCGCGAGGTCGTGCGCAAACGCCACATCGACGGCTGGCTCGATAACCTCTTCGCCGGCATGCGCCGCATGACGTCGCACCGCGGCGCCTACCGCAACACCGCCGTGCTGGCCTGCGGCTTCTGGATCTTCGACATGTTGTGTCTGTACGCGACGTTCGTCGCCTTCGACTACCACATTGGCTTCGGGTACCTGGCCGTAGGCTACGTGGTCGCCTACGCCATCGGGACCCTGGCGCCGACGCCGGGAGGGCTGGGGGCGATCGAAGGCATCCTCATCGCCCTCTACGTGAGCTTTGGGGTACCCTCGGCGACGGCCGTCGCCGTGGTGCTCGTGTACCGGCTCATCAACTTCTGGCTGCCGATCCCGCCGGGCTTCATCGCCTACCTTGTGGTGAAGCGGGGGCGGCAGCCCATCGCCGAGGGCGAGGTCGAGCAGGCGGCCGCCGAGGCCCGCGAGATGCCGCCGCCGGCCGTCAGCCCAGGGGAGTCGGCGCCGCCAGGCGATACAGCTTGAGCACCGGGCCGCGCTCGCCGGGGCCGGGCGCGAACACCTCGACGAGCTCGGCGTCTTCGTCGAGGCTGCGGTAGAAGGCGGCGAGCTCCGGGTAGGCGTCCGCCGCCGCCAGCACGCGGTCGTACACCTTCGAGCTCACGATCACGTAGTCGGCCTCCTTCTCGCGCAGCCAGTCGAGGCTGTGGCTGCGATTGGGCACGCCCGGCGCCGGCAGCCTGAGCCGCAAGATGCGGTAGGCGGGCGTCTCGAGCCCTGCGCTCCGGTAGTACTTCTCATCGCGCACGCGCACCAACGGGGGTCCGTAATTCTCGGTGGCGATGATGCTGCCGGCCGGGACGTGGCGCTCGACCCACGCCTTGGCGCGCACGCGCACGTCGGCGCCGGAGAGCGCGCGGTCGAAGGCGATCGAGCCGGCCAGCGGCGCCACGAGGGCGGCCGCGAGAACGAGCGCGACAGCCGGCGCGGCCACCCGCCGGGCCGCCGGACGCAGGTCGACGAGCTCTAGGCAGAAGCGCACGGCGAGCAGCAGCAAGAGCGGGAGGATGGGCAGCAGGTAGCGGTCCGCGAGCTCGCTCCAGGTGCTGATGTAGACGAAGTAGGCCAGCGCGTACGGCGCCAGCAGCAGGTCCACGCTCGTGTGGCGCCAGAGCGCCCACGCCAGGCCGGCGACGGCCAGCACGACGAGCACGACGCCGAGCGTCCCGCCGAGGTTCGTCTCGAGGTTGTACCAGAACCCGTTGCCGACGTTCTCGAAGCCCAGCCAGCCGCGGTCCATGATGCGGTTCTGGCGCAAAAAGTCGTGGAAGAAGTGGCCCGGGTCCAGGAGGACGAAGGGCGAGCCGATGAGGAACGCCAGGAGCATGGGCGCGTACACGCGCGCGAGGAGCAGCCGCGGCCAGAGGAGCGCCGCGCGGCCGCCGGCCGCGACGCGGCGCCCCACCTCGCCGCGGCAGACGTACACCGCGGCGACCGTCGCCGGCAGCACGAGCGCCCCGAGGTTGTACTTGGTGGAGGTCGCGAGGCCCGCGGCCACGGCGCCGGCGATCAGCCGGCGGCGCCCCCCGCCGCGGGCCGCCTGCAGGAGCAGCAGGAGGGCGAGCAGCGAGAGCGCCGTGGCGGTGACGTCGGTGACGGCCATGTGCGAGTAGGCGACGTGCAGCGGCGCGACCGCGAGGAACAAGGCGACCACGAGGCCGGCCGGGCGGCCGAAGGCCTCCCGGCCCATGCGGTACAGCAGGTACACCGACGCCGTGCCGGCGGCCACCGAGAACAGCCGCGCGAGCAGGAAGTACGGCCCCGGGTGGACGACGAAGGAACCCATGGCCAGGGGATTCGCGTGCTGGACCACCCACAGTACCGGCGCCGCCAGCAGGTACACGCCGCCGACCAGGTAGAAGAAGAGCGACGGGTAGTAGAAGAACTGCGGGTTCAGCCCGCCGCGGGCGACGCCGAAGGCCTTGGGCGCCACCACGCTCTCGTCGGCGTTGACGAAGCTGAACGGCAGGCCCCAGCCCACGCCCTTGAGGCGCAGGGCGAGCGCCAGGACGAGCACGGCGACGAGGAGCGCCCCGGCCACGCCGGGGCGCTTCCACAGCCCGGCGACGGCGCCCGCGTCGTTCACGCGCCCCCCGGCTCCAGCTCGACGACGGCGGCGCCGCTGGCGCCGTCGCGGAAGCAGCTCACCTCGCCGGTGTGGCAGGCCGGCCCTGCCGGCGCCACGGCGAGGAGCACCGTGTCGTGGTCGCAGTCCAGCCGCGCCGAGAGCACGCGTTGCACGCAGCCGCTCGTGCCGCCCTTGTGCCAGAGCTCGCGGCGGCTGCGGCTCCAGAAGTGCGCCTCGCCCGTAGCCAGCGTGGCGGCGAGCGCCTCGGCGTTGGCGTAGGCCACCATGAGGACCTCGCCGCCGGCGGCGTCCTGCACCACGCAGGTCACGAGGCCGTCGGCGTTGTAGCGCACGAGGTTGAGGAAGGTCTGTGAGTCGATGGCTGCGTCCTCCGGGTGAGACGGCGCCGTGGCGGCTGCTAGGTGAGGAAGTCCTTCATGATGGCGACGCCGGCGCTGGTGCCCACGCGGACGGCGCCGGCGTTGATCATGAGCTCGACGTCGTGGAGCGTGCGGATGCCGCCCGACGCCTTGACGCTGATGCGCTCGTCGAGGCAGTCGCGCAGCAGCTCGACGTCCTGCACCGTGGCGCCCTTGGGCCCGCAGCCCGTCGAGGTCTTCACGAAATCCACGCCGGCCTGCTCGCAGATCTTGCAGGCCAGCCTCTTCATCTTGGTGGTGAGGTAGCAGGTCTCGATGATGGCCTTGACGACGACCTGACCGCGCCCCGTGTTGATGGCCTTCATGCGCACGGCGCGGACCACGCTGGCGAGCTCGTTGCGCACGTGGCTGAACTCCCCAGAGAGGAAGGCGGGCAGGTTGATGACGACGTCGACCTCGTCGGCGCCGCTGGCCACCGCTTCTTCGGCGGCGACGACCTTGGCGCGCAGCGCATCGGCGCCGAACGGGAAGGAGATGACCGAGCACACCTTGACGTCGGCGCCGCGCAACATGCTGTCGGCGAGCGGCACGTAGTGGGGGAACACGCAGACCGCCGCGAAGTGATACTTGCTCGCTTCGCGGCACAGGCGTTCCACGTCCGGAGACGTGGTGTCTGCCTTCAGGAGCGTGTGATCGATGGTCTTGGCGAGTTCCTCGGCGTGCACGCCGGTGGACCTCCAGGGAGACGGCGGGGCGGGTGGAGCCTCAGCGAGTATAGCAAACGCGGCGGCGCGCCCCGTCTCAGATGAGTCGTTCGATGAAGCGCTCGTCGCGGCGCCAGCGCTTGCGGACCTTGACGCGCAGGTCGAGAAAGACCTGCACGCCGAGTATCGCCTCGATCTCCTGGCGGGCGCCGCTGCCGATAGCCTTGACGACGCGACCCCCCTTGCCCACCACGATGGTTTTCTGCGACTCGGTCTCGACGATGAGACTGGCCTCGATCTCGACCAGGGGCCGGTCGACACGCTCCGTGATGCCCGTGACCTCGACCGCCACGGCGTGCGGCACCTCGTCGCGGGTACGCCGCAGAGCCTGCTCGCGGACCAGCTCGGCGAGGAGCAGTTCGAGCGGCTGGTCACTCTTCTCGCCCTCGGGAAAGTAGACGGGCCCGGGCGGCATGGCGTCGGCCAGCCGGGCCAGCACGTCGCCCAGGCCGTCGCCACGCTTGGCCGACACGGGCAGAACGTCGCGGCCGCCGGCGAGCCGGCGCGCCTCCTCGAGGCGCGCGCCCAGCCGAGGGCCGTCCACAAGGTCGATCTTGTTCAGGGCCACGAGGGCCGGAAGCGCGGCGCCGGCGACCGCCTGGACGACGTAGCGGTCGCCGGCCCCGAAGGTCTCCGTGGCGTTCAGCAGGACCAGGGCCGCGTCGACCTCGGACAGCGCGTCGTCGACCGCCGACTGCATGCGCCTCGTGAGCGAGTCGAAGGGCTTCTGGAAGCCCGGCAGATCGAGCAGCACCACCTGGCAGCCCTCGAGATCGACCACGCCGGTGATGCGCCGGCGCGTGGTCTGCGGGTGGTCGCTGACGATGCTCACCTTGCGCCCGACGAGGGCGTTGACCAGCGTGGACTTGCCGACGTTGGGCCGGCCGAAGACGGCGACGAAGCCGGAGTGGAAGTCGCCGCTCACCGGCCGGCCTCGCCGGCGCCGTCACCGGCCGGCCCGCCGCGGGCGCCGTCGCCGAAGGCGAACGGCGCGGTGAGCAGGTCGCTCAGCTGCGCGACGCGGACCTCGCCGCCGGTCCGCGCGACGATCGCCGGATCGCCGAACTCGGCTAGCGCCTGCAGGCACAGCCCGCAGGGCAGGCAGTCCTGCCCGTCCACCGCGGCGACGGCGACGTAGCGCAGCGACCGCTCGCCGAAGACGACCATGGCGGCGAGCGCAGCGCGCTCCGCACACAGACCGGCGGGGTACGCGGCGTTCTCGACGTTGACGCCGTGGTGGCTGCGGCCCGACGGGCCGACGACCACGGCCCCCACGGCGAACCCCGAGTAGGGCGCGTAGGCACTCTGGGCGAGCGTCGCGGCTTCCTGGAAGAGCAGGCGCTCCGCCAGCTCCGGGGCGCGGTTCACAGGGGGTACCACACACGGAAGAGGACGAGGGTGATGACGATGCCCAGAGCGGCGCCGGCGGCCACCTCGAGAAAGCTGTGGATGCCCGACTGGACCCTGCTCTGCGCGACCAGCAGCGCCATGAAGAGGGCGATCGCCGAGATCGGCAGGGCGTAGCCTGTGTTGGCGGCCACGAACGTCAGCGCGACCCAGGCGGCGAAGGCCACGGCGGCGTGCGCCGACGGCAGGCCGCCGCGAAAGGCCGTGCCGCGGCGGGTGAGCGCCTTGGTGGCGATGGCCGCCAGAATGACGATCACGAGGGCGATCACGGTGACGTCGATGGGCGAGCCGCGCAGCTTGGTGAGCACCGTGTACGGCACGCTGGTGATCTTGTCGTAGAAGACGAGGTAGGCAACGGCGATGGCGTTGACCGCGGCGATGAGGACGGCGCCGGCCGCCACGTCTTTGGCGACCTTGGCGCGCGGGTCCTCCTGGTCGGTCACCAGATCGACCAGATGCTCGATGGCGGTGTTGAGCATCTCGGTGATGAGCACGAACGAGATCGCTACGAGGAGGGCGACGACCTCGAGGCGGGTCAGGGCGAAGAAGAGGCCGGCGATGAGCACGAGGCCGGCGATCCCGAAGTGGACCCACATGTTGCGCTCGTAGTGCAGCGCGTGGACGATGCCATCGAAGGCCCAGTTGAAGCTGTGGAGCAGGTTACCGCGGCGTTGCGACAACGAGCGCCTCCCAGTCCACGAGCTCGAGGAGTCCGGCCTGTCGCAGAGCCATCTGCCCGGCGTCGGTCTCGTGATCGTAGCCCAGCAGGTGGAGAGTGCCGTGCACGAGGAGCACGGCGAGCTCGAGGGCCGGCGGCAGTGAGTCGGCGCGCGCCTGGCGCAGCGCCTGGCGCGCGCCGACGACGACGTCGCCCAGCAGGCGCGGCGGCCCGGCGGGGCCGCCTGCGGCGGCCGGGCCGGGCCCCTCCCCCGCATCCTCCAGCGGGAACGAGAGCACGTCGGTCGCCTGGTCCTTGCCGCGATGCTCCGCGTTGAGGGCGCGGATGCGCCGCTCGCCGACGAACTCGACGGACGACTCCGCGTTGTCTACGCCCTCCGCCTCGAGCACGCGCGCCACCAGCCGCGCTACTGCATCCTCGTCGACGCTCACGCGCGTCCGGTTGAACACCTCGACGAGGTTCATGCGTCGCGCTCCGGCCGGGCCTGCCGGGCCGCGGGCTTCCGCGTCTTCGCGGCCTCGGCCTTGTCACCGTGGTCCTTGTACGCGTTGACGATGCGCTGCACCAGCTTGTGCCGCACCACGTCGTGGCCGTCGAACTGCGTGATGGCGATGTCCTCGATCTCCTCCAGGACCTCGGGCACCGTGACCAGCCCCGAGGTGCGGCTGTGCGGAAGGTCGATCTGCGTGACGTCGCCGGTGACGACCATCTTGGCGCCGAAGCCGAGGCGCGTGAGGAACATCTTCATCTGCTCGGGCGACGTGTTCTGCGCCTCGTCGAGGATGATGAACGAGTCGTTGAGGGTGCGGCCGCGCATGAAGGCCAGCGGCGCGACCTCGATCTCGCCCTTCTCGATGAGGGTCGCGAGCTTCTCGCCGTCCATCATGTCGTAGAGCGCGTCGAAGAGTGGCCGGAAGTACGGGTCGACCTTCTCGGAGACGGTTCCCGGCAGGAACCCCAGGCTCTCCCCCGCCTCGACCGTCGGCCGCGTGAGGATGATGCGCCCCACCTGCTTCGAGAAGAAGGCGCTGACCGCCATGGCCGTGGCCAGATAGGTCTTGCCGGTGCCGGCCGGCCCGATGCCGAAGGTGATGGTGTTGGCGCGGATGGCGTCCACATACAGCTTCTGATTGACGGTGCGCGGCCCGATCTGGCGGCCGCGGTGCGTCCACACGACGTCGCAGTACACCTCGGAGGGCTTGCCCGACGAGTTGACGGCGATGTCCATGAGCGCCTCGACCATGGCGGGGTTCACAGGCCGTCCGGAGCGGATCACCGTGAGCAGTTCGTCGAGGGCAGCGCGCGCCCTCCCGACGGCCTCGTCGGGACCCTCGAGGATGAGCACATTGCCGCGCAACGTGAGGGTGCAGTCGAAGCGGCGCTCGAGGATCTTGAGGTGTGCGTCTTGCTCCCCGGCGAGGGCCTGCGCGACGTTGTTGCCGTCCAGGTCGATGACCGTTCGCGTGACCTGTGTCACGGTCAGCCCTCCAGCTTCTCGCGCACCATGCCGCTCAGCTTCTTGCCGTCGGCACGGCCGGCGACCCTGGGCTTGAGCCACCCCATGACCTTGCCCATGTCCTTGGGCGTGACCGCGTCGGTGGCCGCGATGGCCTCGTCGACGAGTTCTTCCAGCTCGGCGTCGCCGAGCTCCTCGGGCATGTACGACTTGAGGAGCTCTTCTTCGTACCGCTCCTGGTCGGCCAGGTCCTTGCGGCCTGCCTCCTCGTACAGCCCGATGGCCTCCGCACGCCGCTTGCGCTCGCGCTTGAGTACGGTGAGCTCGTCGGCCTCGGTGGGCTCCTTGCGGCTGTCGATGCGCTCCTTTTTGAGCGCCGCGACGAACGACGAAAGAGCTTCGCGCAGCCGCTTGTCGCCCGCCTTCAGGGCCACCGTGGAATCGTCCTTGATGCGCTGCTCGATGACGCCGAGCTCTCTCATGCGATGCGTCCTTTCACTCCATCCTCGTGTTCTTCGCAGGCCACCGCGCGGACCAGGGTCCCCGGGCTCGCCGAACCGTCGAAGTAGTAACGGATGTACTCCGAACTGTACCCCCTCCACAGCCCGTCGCGCCGCTCTTCGACGAGGACCTCCGCCAGCCGCCCGAGCGCGGCGCGGCGCGCGGACCGGGCGGCCGCCTCGGCGGCCGCCAGCGCGCGCCCCATGCGTTTCTTGACGAGCGCGGCCGGCAGGGGCGGCAGCTCCGCTGCCGCCGTCCCCGGCCGACGAGAGTAGGCGAACACGTGCGCGCGCCCGAACAGGCCGCTCTCGAGGGCCGCGAGCGTGCGCCCGAAGGCGGCGTCGTCCTCGGCCGGAAAGCCGACGATCACGTCCGTGCTGAGCATACAGTCGCCGAGACGCGCCTGCATGCGCGCGGCCGCCGAGGAGTACTGCGCGAACGTGGAGGGCCGACGCATGGCAGCGAGGACGGCGTCGTCGGCCGACTGCAGCGGCACGTGCAGATGACGCGCCACCCGGGGATGCGCGAGCGCCTCCAGCAGACGCTCGTCGAGGTGGCGCGGCTCCAGCGAGGAGAGGCGCAGGCGCGCCAGGCCCGGCAGATCGGCGAGCGCGAGGACGAGGTCCGGCAGGCGCAGCTCGCCGTCGCGCCAGGCGCCGAGGTCGATGCCGCTGAGCACGATCTCGCCACAGCCGCGGGCGAGGCCGGAGCGGGCGGCCACGAGGGCGTCGCGCAGCGACGTGCTGCGCGGCCGCCCGCGCACCAGCCTCACCACGCAGTAGCTGCAGCGCCCCGAGCATCCGTCCTGGACCTTGAGCACGAAGCGCGTGCGGGCGGCGGGGGGGCGGGCGGCGTCCTGCGGCGGCGATCCATCCGCGGGGCTCGCCGCCGCTACCGCCGCCCAGTCGGGCCGCGCCACCACTTCGACGCCGGGGCCGTCAAACTGCTCGGGGCGGAGCGCCGCGGCGCATCCCGCGACGATGACGCGCTTGCCGTCCCCCGCCACGCGCCGCACCAGCCGCCGTGACTTGCGTTCCGCCTCGGCGGTCACGCAACAGGTGTGCACCACGAGCACGTCGGCCGCCTCGCAGGCGCGCACCGGCCGCAGGCCGGCGGCCGCGAGCTCGGCGAGCGCCTGCTCCCCGTCCGCCTGGCTGACCTTGCAGCCCACGAAGGCGGTCGCGACCCTGGTCATGCGACCCTCGTGAGGTGCAGCATCAGCCACGTGCCGTCCTCGCGCCGGCTCGCCGTCTCGTAGTCGGGGAACGCGGCGGCGGCCTGCTCGCCCTGCTCCACGAGCAGCCCGGCGAGCAGCAGATGCGCGGGCCGCAGCTCGGGCGCGCCGCCGTCTGCTCCCGGCGCAAAGCGGCGCGCGAGCCGCAGGATGGGGTTGAGGGCGATGTTGGCGACCACGGTGTCGGCGGCCGGCAGCGCGTAGCCCGGCTCGGTGGCGTCGCCGACGAGGAACGTGGGCGACAGCCCGTTGAGGGCCGCGTTGCCGGCCGCGGCATGCACGGCGACGGGGTCGATGTCGACGCCGCACACCGGGGCGAAGCCGAGCCTCAGCGCCGCCAACGACACCACGCCGGAACCGCTGCCCAGGTCGAGCAGCGGCCCGGGCGGGATGACCTGGATCTCCTCGAGGCACTGGCGCGTGCTCGCATGACCGCCGGTGCCGAAGGCGAGACCCGCCTCGACGACCACGTCGAGCAGATCGACGCGGGCGGGGAACCAGGGCGGGCGCACGTAGAGCCGCCCGAGCACCCGCGGCTTGTGGAAGCGGCGCCACGCGTCCTCCCAGCCCGGGCGCTCGCGTGACACCTCGAGAGCGCCGAGCGCCCCGAGCCGCGCAAGCGCCGGCACGGCGGGCTCGTCCGCCTCGGCGCCTTCCGCCAGCCAGAACGTCAGCGTGTCGCCGCCGTCGGCCTCCTGCCAGCCCGCCGGCTGCAGCGCACGGATGATGTCCACGGCCTCGGGGTGCGCGTAGTCCAAGGCCGCCGGATCGGCGCGACTCACGTAGGCAGCGGCCCCGGACCAGTCGTCGACCGGCTGTGCTTCTGAAGTCACGGCCGCGGCCGCCTCCGCGGCCGCCGCGGCCGGCCGCAGCCGCAGCGTGTAACGCGTGTACTCCATCCGCGTCACTGGCGAAAGACGGCCCGCACCTTGTCGAGGAAGCTCTGGTCGGGCTCGTAGTTGGCGTCGCCGGTAAGCTCCGCGAACTGCTCGAGGACCTCGCGCTGCTCGGCGCTCAGGTGCCGGGGCACCTGCACGTTGACGACCACCTTGAGGTCGCCGCGCCCGTAGCCCTGCAGGGCCGGCACGCCCCTGTTGCGGTAGATCTTGGCTTCACCCGGCTGGGTCCCCGGACGCAGCTCGACCTCGATGTCGCCGTCGAACGCCGGCACGTAGGCGGTCGTGCCCAGCGCCGCCTCCACCATGGTGACGTCCAGCCGGTAGATGAGGTCGTCGCCGTCGCGCACGAAGTGCTCGTGCGGCTCCACCGAGATGGACACGTAGAGGTCGCCGGACCTGCCGCCCTGGGCGCCGGCGCCACCCTCCCCCGTCAGACGCAGGCGCTGCCCGTCGGCGATGCCGGCCGGCGCCTCCACGGTGACGGTGCGGGCGCCGCGCACGCGGCCCGTGCCGCGGCAGTCTTCGCAGGGATCGTTGACGATGCTGCCGCGGCCGCGGCACACGTTGCAGGTACTGGTGCGCACGAACTGGCCGAAGCCGCCGAGGCTCGACACCTCGCGCATGCGGCCGCTGCCGTGGCACTGCGGGCAGGTGTCGCGTCCTGTGCCCGGGCGGGCGCCGCTCCCACCGCAGGTCGCGCAGTGAGCCTCGGCCTTGACCTCGACGTCTCGGGAGACGCCGAACACGGCCTCGGCGAACGTCATCTCCAGACCCACCTCGACGTCGTCGCCGCGCGGCGCCGGGGCGCTGCCGGTCGCGGCGCCCCACATCCCGCCGGCGTCGCGCAGCACGGAGTCGAACATGCCGCCGCCGAAGAAGATGTTGAAGAGGTCGTTGAAGCCGACGTGTTCGAAGTCGGTCATGTGGCGGCCCTTCAGGCCGTCGAAGCCGTAGCGGTCGTAGGCCGCGCGCGTGTCGGCGTCGCTGAGGACCTCGTAGGCCTCGGCCGCCTCCTTGAACTGCGCCTCGCAGTCGGGATCGCCGGGGTTGACGTCCGGGTGGCACTCGCGGGCCAGCTTGCGGAAGGCCTTCTTGATCTCGCCCTGCCCGGCGTCGCGAGGCACGCCGAGCACGTCGTAGTAGTCGCGCTTCATGAGCGGAGGGAGGTCACGGGTTCACCAGATCTCTTCGAGGTACGTGCTCAGGCTGTCGGCGGTGGCGCGCACGGCGCCGATCACGCGCTGGTAGTCCATGCGCGTGGGGCCCAGCACGCTCACGGTGCCGAGGTTGCGGTTGGCGACGCCGTAGTTGGCCGCGACGAGCGAACACTCCTGCAGCGACGGAGGCGTCATCTCGTGGCCGATGCGCAGGAAGACGCCGTCCTCGCGCAGCGCCTCGGAGAGCAGCTCCAGCAGGTTGTAGCGCTGCTCCAGCATCTCGAGGACCTCGCTCAGGTGGCCGGCGCCCTCGCGCGTGAGGTTGTCGAGCAGGCGCGAGGCGCCGCCGAGGTGCAGGCCCTCCACGTCGCCCGGGCCGAGCGTCTCGAAGGCTTGGCGCACGGTGTCGAGGAAGGCGCGTTCTTTGGGCCGCAGGTCGAGACTCTCGAAGGCCCCGGCCGCGCGCCGCGTGCCGAGCTGCGCGCCCACCAGACGCTCGTTCAGATACACGCGCGCGAACTCGGCGAGACCCTCGTCGACGGCCTCGGCGAGCGGGAAGATGCGCTTCGTGACCTGGCCGGAGGTGGTGATGATGACGACCATCACCAGGTGCGGCTGTAGCGAGAGGATCTCGATGTGGCGGACGATGGACGTGGTCACCGCCGGCGCCGACACGACGGCCAGCAGCTCCGTCACCCGGGACAGCGCCTCGGCGGTCTCGCGGAGTGCGTCGTCGATCTCGCTGCGGGCGCGGTCGCGCTCCACGGCCACAGACGGCGGCGCCTCGCGACGCTCGCCGAGGATGGTGTCCACGTAGTGCCGATACCCCACATCGGTGGGGACGCGCCCCGCCGACGTGTGCCGGTGCGCAAGCATGCCCATATCTTCGAGGTCGGCGAGGTCGTTGCGGATGGTCGAGGCCGCCACACCGAACGCGAAGTGTTCGCTGAGGTACTTCGAGCCGACGGGCGCGCCCGAGGCGATGTAGTCCTCGATGACGACCCGCAGCACCCGCTGCTGCCGTGATGTGAGCGCCAAATCCAACCCCTTAAACGTCAAGCGCGAAACAGGCGTACGCAAACCGCTCCGGCCACGTACCGCCCCTTTCGCGTCACTCGGATTGTACCACTGTGCAGGGCAACCAATCCAGCGGCGGCGAGGTGGGCGGCGGCGTCCGAATCGAGGATGGCGACGACCTCGGAGAGCGGCACGCACTCGCCGCAGCGGGCGGAGAGGAGCAGGCGCTCGCGGGCACGCGTGGCCGCGCCGAGGTCTTCGACCTCACGCGGCGGGCTCGCGCCCGCGGCCAACGCCGACGCCCAGGCCGCGGGGTCGGCGACGTTGGTCCAGCGCCGGGCGCCAACCGTGCTCACCGCGCCGGGGCCGAGGCCCAGGTATGGGCGAGCGCGCCAGTACGCCAGGTTGTGGCGCGCCTTGCGCCCCGGGAGCGCGAAGTTGCTCACCTCGTACCAGTCGTAGCCCGCTCGCGCGAGGGCGCGCACGATGCGGCGGTAGAAGGCGGCGCCGACGTCCTCGTCCCGCGAGTCTGCGGTGCGCGCCGCCAGCGGCGTGCCGGGGGCGAGACCGAGCTCGTACCACGAGATGTGAGCCGGGCGCAGATCGAGAGCGGCGGCGATGTCGGCCTCGAGGCCGGCCGCCGTCTGCCCGGGGATGCCCTGGATCAGGTCGAGGCTGAGGTTCGCGACCCCGGCGCGACGCAGGCGGCCGAACGCCTCGGCCGGGTCGGCCTGCGCCCGCCGCCCGAGCGCCTCGCGCAAGGCGGGCGCGAAGCTCTGCACGCCCAGCGAGACGCGCAGGCCGCGCGTCGCGCCGGCTCCGCCGGCGACCGGCGCGGCCGCTGCCCACGCTGCGAACGCCTCGTCGACGTCCTCGGGATTGGCCTCGACGGTGATCTCGGCGTGGGGAGTCAGCTGGGGCCGGAAGAGCTCGAGCAGCCGCTCGAGCCGGTCCGGCCCCAGCAGGCTCGGCGTGCCGCCGCCGAGGTACAGCGTGTGGAGGCGGCGCACGCCGTGCGCCGCCCGTACACGCTCCCACTCGGCGGCGACTCCGGCGACGAAGTGGTCCAGTTCTCCCGGGTCGGGAGCGTCGCCGACCGGCGCCGAGGCGAAGTCGCAGTAGTCGCACTTCGCCCGGCAGAACGGCACATGCACGTAGACGTGGCGCACGGGGCCGGAGAAGGCGGCGGAGGAGGCGGCAGACGCGGGCGCCTGCGGCGCCTCTCGCCGCCGCCCGCCGCCGGCCATCAGTGGTCCTTGTCGCCCGGCTCGAGCTCGAGGACGGCGAGGAAGGCCTCCTGGGGCACCTCGATGGCGCCGATCTGCTTCATGCGCTTCTTGCCCGCCTTCTGCTTCTCGAGCAGCTTACGCTTGCGGCTGATGTCGCCGCCGTAGCACTTCGCGATGACGTCCTTGCGCATCGCCTTGACCGTCTCGCGGGCCACCACGCGGCTGCCGATAGCCGCCTGTACGGCGACCTCGAACATCTGCCGCGGGATCTTCTGGCGCAGCTTGGTCACCAGCGCCTTGCCGCGCAGGTGCGCGCGCTCGCGCGGGACGATGAGCGAGAGCGCATCGACCGAATCGCCGGCCAGCAGGA
>Ga0209840_1000200_pt1 | contig 13504 bp, 14 predicted proteins | sample PersoiDNA2013190_FD_185802 | JGI IMG/M metagenome (GOLD analysis project Ga0209840, IMG submission 185802) | Permafrost soil microbial communities from the Arctic, to analyse light accelerated degradation of dissolved organic matter (DOM) -... | ecosystem: Environmental > Terrestrial > Soil >... | reverse complement strand
GTCAAGCTCGGCGCGGGTCGCACGGCCGACTTCACCTGGAAGCCGCCGCTGGGGGCCTCGAGCCTGCGCGTCCGCGTTGCGGCCACGGCGGCCAACGACGACGCCCGATCGGCGCCCGTCACGATCACGGCGGCGGGGCGCTGAGCGGCGACCGGGGACTTGACCGCGAGGCGCTGCGGCCGTATCCTTTTAGTGCGTAGTCATAGTCTAAATATGTGAATGCGCATCCCGTCAGGGGATACGGTGGCGCCTTTTCCACCAGGCGCCCGGGCCCCTCGAAGGCGGCGCCTCCCCTCCAGGCGCCGCCTTCGGCCTTTCTCGACCACGCCCTGCGGCCCGCGACTGGTCTGGGGGCCCGCGCGTATCGCCGCAGACCGGTCAGTCGCGCGGCGCGGCGGCGAGGCCCGCGAGCAGCGCGGGCAGGTCGACGCGGGCCACGACGAGGTCGGCGGCGGCCCGCACTTCGGGCGCCGCCTCAGCCATCGCCACGCCCAGCCCGGCCCAGCGCAGCATGTCGAGGTCGTTCTGGGCGTCGCCGCAGGCGACCGTGCGCTCGCGCCGCAGGCCCTCACGGTCGCAGAGCCACTGCAGAGCGCCGCTCTTGCTCACGCCCAGAGCGGCGAGCTCGATGTACGAAGCTTGCGAACGCGCGACGAAGAGGCGATCGCGCCACTCCTCCTGCAGCCGCGGCAGTAGGACGTCCACGTCCGCCGGCTCGCTGAGGACCACGAACTTGGTCGGCGGGCGCGCCGCGACCTCGGCGGCGAGATCGTCCACGAGCTCGATGCCCACCTCGGCATACTCGGCGTACTGCCGCGCCCATTCGTCGAGCTGCTCCACGTAGAGCTGGTCGTCGATGTAGGCGTTGAGATGGCGGCCGAGGTCGCGCAGGCGACGCACGACCTCGGCCGCCACCTCTCCGTCCATCGGCCGATGCAGCAGGCGTTCGCCCGTGCCCAGGTCGGCGACCATGGCCCCCTGGTAGCAGACGACAGGCCCATGTGACAGGCCGAGCTGGGCCGCCACGCGCCGGGCGCTGCGGAACATGCGTCCGGTGCAGATCAGGAAGGGCACCCCGGCGGCCTCGAGCGCGGCGAGCGCACCCGGCAGCTCAGGCGAGAACTCGAGCTCGGGGGTCAGCAGCGTGCCGTCGAGATCGGAGGCGACGAGGTCGGGGCGAAAGAGCTCCGCCGTCACGGTCTCAGGCCCCTCTCCCCTCGCCCTTCGCGATCGTCAACGGCCGCGGTGACAACGGTTGCCGCCCCTTGCACTCGGGGTACAGAAGGGGTGTATGCTCGTTCACAGGAGAAGCACAGACCCCAGCGCCCACGGGGCGGCTTCTCACGAAGACCTGGTCATTCCCAGGTCTTCTTTTTTCGCTCGAACCGGCCCCGCGCCCGCTCACGTGAGGCGCGTGACGACCACATCGAGCCCGTCCAGCCGCAGGCCGCCCATACGCGCGAGATCGGCCGCCAGGAGCCCGCCGGCGCGCGCTTGCACCCCGAGCACGTCGCGCGCGGGAAGGTCGGCCTCGAGGCGCACCCACCAGCCGTCGCCACGTTTGGTGAGCTCGAGCTCGCGCGTCTTCACGCCGGGGAGGTCGCTCTCGAGACGGCGGCGCAGGGCGCGTTCCATAGCGAGGACGTCGAGCTGCGCGCGACCCGCCTCGTCGCCGAACTCCACCAGCCCGGGGCCGCGACGCCGCGCGCGCAGCTGGCGAACGGCGAGAAGGATCAGCGCCACGGTCACGACGGCCGCTGCCGCCGCGGCGACCGCCGTCGCCCACGTGGGGCCCGTGGTGAGCCGCGACCACCAATCGGCGAACGGCCACGCAACGCTGCGCTCGGCGGCCAGCACGGCCTCACGCACCAGGTCCGCGGCCGCGAACAACAGCCCCACGAGCCCCGCGATCACCGCGACGACACGTCCGCTGGCCGTCACGGCAGGTGCCTCTTGAGCTGCGACACCGTGAGGATGCGCGGCCGCACCACGAGACGCGTCGGCGCAAGGCCGACGACCCGGGCCAGCCGCTCGCGCACGGCGGGCTCGACCTCGGCGGCAAGACGCGCGGGGTCGGCCAGCGGCCGGCCATAGACGCGCACGGTGCCGCCGGGGGCGCCGTCACGAACGCGGAGCACGGCCTCGGCGCGGACGACCTCGGGGTGCCGGCACGCGGTCTCTTCGGCGAGGCGGGCGAGGGCGGCGGCCGGCACCAGGACGCCGCCGGCCTCGCCGGGCAGCCAGAGCGTCTCCTCGCCGTGCCGCAGCACGAGCCACACGAGAACGGCCAGCACGATGACGACGCCCGTCAGCAGCCACGCCCGCGACGCATGGTCCGCGGGAACGCCGAGATACGCGAAGGGAGAGAACGCGCAACCGAAAGCAGCCGCCGTCAGCCGCATGGCGAACAGCAGAGCCACGAAGCCTGCGGCGACGACCAGCACGAACGTCGCCACCCGCGTGGTCGCCGCCGGCGCGACCCCGGCCGGGCGCCGGCTGTCAGTCGTCGGAGGCAGCCTGCTCCTCCGGGAAGGCGACGTCGTTGACGAGGACGTTGACGGCGCGCACCTTGAGGCCGGTGGTGCCCTCGACCTGCTCGGTGACCGCCTTACGGCAGGCCTCGGCGATGGTGGGCACGCTCGAGCCGAACACGATGCTCATGGTGATGTCGATGTCGACGCTGCCTTCGCGGAGGTCGACGCTGATACCCGGCGTGCCCTTGTCGCCACGCAGGCCGGCCAGCGCGCGGGAGCTCCCGCCGCCCAGGGCATGGATACCCTCGATGCCCGCGATCGCCTTGAAGGCCACCTTGGCCACCACGTTGTCGGAGATGGTCACACCGCTCGCCGCCGCAGGCGCCTCGGGCTTGGAGGTGTCAGTCATCGCCTTCCTCCCCTCGTCGGTCGTGGACGGCCGCCGCGTGCGGCGGCCAGGGACTTCTGTACGCCTACTGTACCCGTCGCGGGGCGCGGCGTGTCAAACCGCACGGAGTTCGGCCCTGGAATCAGTGTTCGGCTTGGAGCGGAATTCGCAGGGCACCTTGCGGCGGTCGCCCGCTCTGCGGCGCAGCTTCGACGCCGAGCCATCTCGAGAGGACTCTCCAGTCGGGCCTGAAGCTGCGCCCGGCGACGTCATTGGCGCTGAGCTGGAAGTCCCAGAAGTCGACAAACACGCGGACTTTCTGAAGACGCGCCATCGGTGCCACGGGCACTTCCACGGTCACCCTCCGGGTCGACAATTGCTCTAGAACGAAAACAGGGGGCCCGAAGGCTCCCTGGCGTTCTAATGACGAGCGCCGACCCGACCGGGTCGCGCGGCGCTCGTGGGTCTGCAGTACAGACAGGTCCAGGTAGCGTTCGATGATCTCGGGCACGGTCATCCCCCCGTGTCATCGCCGGCCTCATGCCGAGCGCGAGCCGGTCGGATTCCGTCTGACGCTATCCGCATCACCTGCAGCCGCGAAGCGGCTGTCTGGTGGATGCGGTTGTTCTGCGGCTCCTCACGCGTCCTCGTGTGCAGCCGGTTCCTCCAGTGGTGGCAGCTCTTCGGGCGGCACGAGGACGCGGAGTGATCGCGCCCGGCCTGGTATCCGCTCCACCAAGCCTCGTTCCGCCAGAGTGAGGACCATGCCATGCACAGACGGTGGTGTCACCCGAAAGAACCGCTGCATGTCCGCTTCGGCAGGCGGCTCTCGGCGAATCAGAGTGTACGCCCGGATGAACGCAAGGTATTGGCCCTGCAGGACCGTGAACTTGCGACGCTGCGTGTCCTGCTGCGTCACCGAACACCCCGTCGTCGGCTCGTTTGCGCAGTGCGCCCCCGTAAGGATGCTGTAGCGGGGCCGTGATCAGCCTTTACGCCGGGATCTGCGAGCGCTGGCCGGCTGTCTCTTCGTGAGGTTCGAATGCTTGCTCCTCCTCTTGTCCGCGGGACGGGTGGCGCTTCAGCGGCGCGCCGCCCGCTCGCAGTTTACTGCCGGCTCGGAACGCGACACTAAGGAAGCGCTGGTCAGGTGTGCAGGCCCCGTGGCAGCCACTTCATGAAGTCCGCGCGCGATGGCGGGTCGTCCATCCAAGACGTGTCCGGCAGCGGCAGCTCACAGGCGTCTCGCACACAACGCCAACCGAGGGAGAGAGGCATGCTCCCGGCTCGCCCTCTGGCCGTGATCCACACCAGTTGGCCTCGACGCTGCGACTCCTCAGCGACTGCGAGAGTCAGCCTGGCGTCCTGAACGTTGTAGCGAAGGACCTCGTCGCGCCGGCCCTCCGCCCACATGGCCGGCGCATCGCAGCCGCTGCCCGTCTTCTCACCGACGCCCAAGCCCTCGGCTGCCTTACCGAGCGAGAGACGGTGCCCCAGCTGGCACACCGCATGAAACATCATGTCGACGTGGCCAAGAGCAAGCTCAGCACAGTCGCTTGGCAGACCTGACTCCTCAGCAAGGACATCGAAGTCGAAGGCCAGCCCGTTCCATGTGACCAGCGTGGAGCCCTTGTCCACGAACGACTTGAGCTGCTCGATCATGGAGCAAACCTCTGCGCGGGACATCTGCGCCGACGGCTTGCCGTCCTGCATACCATGCCAAGTCAAGGGCTCAGCTTCACCTGCGACTACAGCAGCTGCGCACGCGATACCGAGAGGACGATGCGCCAGCAGGTCGCCGGCTTGTGGTGGCAGAACCTTTGCCGTCTCAAGATCGAACGCCATGAAAGTCGTTGCCATGTGCCCCCCTTGTCACACCTAACGATCACGCCGTTACCCGCGCCCTGTCAAGTCGAGGCCTGCCGGATAGGATCACGCGCCCGCCATACGAAAGACGGTTGATCAGCGCGCCCCCGCCCAGGGCGTCAGGTGGATGGCGCTGCTAGGCCCGAACGCGCACCATCTTGATTTCGAGGCGACACCCGACCGCTGCGGCGGATTTCAGCAACGTGGCCAGCGAAGGCGAGTGCTTCTGGCGACCCCCACCTGCTTCCAAACGGGCCACCACCGACGGCTGGGTGGCCATCCTTTGGTCCAAGTCTGAGCACAGATATCCCGGCGCGCCGAGGTTGGCGGTGATGAAGTCGCCGGCCACCCACTCCGAGAGCGCCCGGCTCTGGTCGAGGAAACTGTTCCAGTTATTGTGGGTCAGGAACACTTTGTCCGCGGTCTTCAGGACGAACGCGGAGCACTTGCTGGGTTGCTGACCTTCTCGATGACGCCCTTCGTGTCGGCGTCGATGCGATAGCGCACCAGCCCGGCGTGCGCCCGGCGCCTTCGCGGCGCCGCCGCCGGCCTCCGCCATCGCGAGTACGGCCACGACGGCCAGCATCGCGGTGGTGATGAGCTTGACGCGGTGAGCCCGGGCCGAAGCTGAGAACTAGCGGCGACCTTTCCACGGTTCGCCGGGAAGACGCGACAGGAGATGCTGGTGCACCAACGCGCCCGCCGCGTCAACGTCGTACGTGTCGCCGTCGCGCAGCAACGGGACTATGTCGTCGCGAAAGGCGGCCGAGGCGAGCTTCGCGGCCAGGTTGGCCTCGAACATCGCCCGCGTGACGGCCGCCCCGTCAGACGCCATGTAGCTCTGGAAGCATTCGACGACGCCCTCGGCATCGACGTCGAGCGTTGCCAAGGCAGCCCAGAGGTCGTACAGATCGCGACCCTTCTTGCGTTGGAACAGGGCTCGCAGCTTGGTGCCCAGCAGCTCCTCCAGGGCGTACGTGGTCACAGCGACTTTGGCGTTGAGCCAGAGCGTGGCGACAGAGTAGCCCACGGCCAACAGCCCTCGGCACGACGAGTGTTCGCGGGTGTTGATCTCGAGCTTCACCCTCATCCGTTGCACGGGAAGCGCCGTGGTCTCGAAGCGGTAGAGCAGCTTGACGCTGTCGGCGGTCTGCTTCCAACTCGGGTCACCGAGCCAGGGGTCGAGCACGTCGCGGACCTCGGCCAGCGTCGGACCGATGGGCCCGGCGTCGATCTGCACGAGGTCGATATCCTCCGAGTAGCGGCCCGGCGGGTCGAAATGGAGCTTGTGCAGCGCCGTGCCGCCGCGGAGCGCGAGCGACTCAGCGACAGGTGGGCGTGCGTACATCTCGATCAGCGCGCGGGAGATGATGAGGTCCTGCTCGACCTGCGCGTCCGACGGCCACGGCACCCGCGCGCGCCAAGCGGTGATGTGTGCGCGCGGGATCACGCGTCGAGGTCGAGGGTCTCGTTGGGCACGACCCGCCACGTTGCCGCCGCACGGTGACCGTCGTTCGGCAGACCGGGAACGAGAAGGATCGAACGGACACGCCGACCCGTCAGCGCCCTTACCAGAGGATCGGCGAGCTGCTGACGACCGATCAAGTCGAAGAGGTAGCCGAGCCGCTGGATCTCCGGCGTAGGTCGGGCACCGACAAGTGCCCGCAGCGCATCGATCTGCAGCCTCTCGGCGAGATCAACGAGGACCGTCGCGACGTTGCTCAGGCCTCCCGAAGCAGCGACGAAGTGGACGAGGTCGAACGCCGTTGTCTCGGGCGTGGACACGCGCATGTAGCCGGTTTCGGTCTGCGCCTGGACGACGGGCGCCGACACTGCGGAGCGGCTGACGTGGAAGTCGATGCGCACGCGACCGGCCTCAGCAGGCCGCATGGGCCGGTCAGTGACGACCTGGAAGCGCATCGGCTGCTGATGAGCCGCCCCGTGGACGGCCGCGGCGCTGAGAAGCGATACGTAGTACGGGCGCCCCACGAACCGCATGAGGTCGTCGATGAACCAGCTCGCGGGCGGGCAACCCGCCTCGCGGTACTCAGGAGGCACGATGACGCTGAAGCCCCTATGAGGCGTCGCAATGCGGCGACCGGCACGAAGGCGCCGCAGCGCCTCGGCCACGGCGCGACCGGAACCAGACACGGAGCGTCGCGCCTCGGCATCCGCAAACGAGTAGCGACCCGCGGCCTGCAGGTCTTCGACAAACTGCGGTGTATCGGTTTTATCTGCCATCATGTTTGCAGAACATACCACTATTTGCGTGTTTTCGCAAATGACATGGCTATTTATGGGAGACATCACCATGCATTCTCTGCACAAGTTTGAGGGGGCACTTCTGCGCGAAGGTCTTCTCGTAGCAACGAGGGTAGGCGTCTGCCGCCTCGTCGCGGATGTGCCGCACGTAGTGCGATGATGCAGTCAGCCGAACTCGACGGTGACAGCAGATGCAGCCCTACCGCAAGACTTCCGCATGTTTACCAAACTCGTACACCTTCAGCGCTTCATCCCCGTAGTGATTGATGGCCTTCACCGCGATCTTGCCGGTTGACGGTGCATCGAACGGGATACTGACGGTGCTGTACAGGGTTGACCAGGCGTCCTCGTCGATCTCAGCGTTGAGGGCGCGCTGGAGCTTCTTGTAGGGCTCATCGGCCCCGGAGAAGCGAGCCCACAGACGGCGTAACTCCTCCCATTGAGGTCCAGTGTCAGATCGCGGATTCCACGAAACTCCTCGATCCTGATGGACTCGACCCGAATCATGGTAGCGCTTCCTCCCCCAGAACGGCTGCCTTCAGCGCGCTGTCCGTGAAGGTCTGGTCTTCCAGAAGAGCCCTGCGAAGCCGTGCGATCAACTCGGCCGACACGCCCGTACCCGCAAGGGCCTCAAGGAACGTCTCAAAGACCTGCGCGGGGACGTCGGATGCTCCCTCTACTGTCGGTGAGGTTGTCATTTGGCTTGCTCCCGGTCCATGACATTCTCCTGTGCCGAACTTATGGGCGCATCTAGACAGAGACTATCTGCACGCGAAGTTCCTCAGGCGCGTCGGCGTAGGTGTAGACGTCGTCGGCGCAGCCGCCTCAGCTGCATTTGCTGTAGGCGCATGCGGGATCGTTGCACACCGCACAGCCGCCCTCGTGCCGCATGTCGCCGCCGCAATCGGGGCAAGCGCCCTGCGCCACCTGGACGAACGAGAGCTGCGGCTCCGATCCGCCGGCCGCTGCCGCGGCGGCGCCGACCACGTAGCGCCGCTCGAGCGCCTTGCCGATGGCGTCGGCGCAGCTCAGCGTAGCGTTGGCGCCGAGGCCGTAGGGCACGTGGCAGCGGATGCCTTTGAGCTGCTCCACGATCTCGCCGGTCGAGGCGCCCTTCTTGAGAGCGAGAGAGATGAGCCGGCCGAGCGCCTCGGTGTTGCTCGAGGCGCAACCGCCGGCCTTGCCCATGTTGGCGAAGACCTCGCGCGGTCCGTACTCGTCGTCGTTCATGATGACGAACAGCTTGCCGCAGCCCGTGTCCATGCGCTGCGTCTCGCCGCTGAGCAGCTGCGGCCGCGAGGGCCGCGTGGTGGCAATGCCTCCCGCGGCCGGGTCGCGCTCACGCTTGTTCTTGCTCTGACCGACGTTGAGCACCTGCTCCTCGCGGCTGCCGTCGCGGTAGATGGTGACGCCCTTGCAGCCGCTGCGGAAGGCCAGCAGGTACACGTTCTCGACGTCGTCGCTGGTGGCCTCGTTGGGGAAGTTGACCGTCTTGGAGACGGCGTTGTCGGTGCTCTTCTGGAAGGCTGCCTGCAGCTTGACGTGCCACTCCGGGGTGATGTCGTGGGCGGTGGCGAAGACCTGCTGCACGTCCGGCGGGACGCCGTCGAGGTGGCGCACGGAGCCCACCTCGGCGATCTGCTTCATGAGCTCGTCGCTCAAGAAGCCGCGCTGCCGCGCGACCTGCTCGAAGTAGGGGTGGCCCTCGACCATGCGGTCGTCGTCGAGCACGTTGGCGCGCACGTAGCTGATCGCGAACAGGGGCTCGATGCCGCTCGAGCAGCCGGCGATGATGCTGATGGTGCCCGTGGGCGCGATCGTGGTGACGGTGGCGTTGCGCACGCGGGCGCCCGCGGGGCTGTCGAAGATGGAGCCCTCGAAGTTGGGGAACACGCCGCGCTCGCGGGCCAGCTCCTCGCTGGCCGCGCGGGCCTCGTCGTGGATGAAGCTCATGACATCGCCGGCGATCTTGCAGGCCTCGGCGGAGTCGTAGGGTACCTCGAGGCGCAGCAGCATGTCGGCGAAGCCCATGACGCCGAGACCGATCTTGCGGTTGCCCTTGGTCATCCGCTCGATCTCGGGCAGCGGGTAGCGATTGACGTCGATGACGTCGTCCAGGAAGCGCACCGCGGTGCGCACGATGCGGCCGAGGGCGCCGTAGTCGACGTGGCCGTCGGGCACGACCCTGCTGAGGTTGATGGAGCCCAGGTTGCAGCTCTCGTAGGGCAGCAGGGGCTGCTCGCCGCACGGGTTGGTGCTCTCGATCTCGCCCAGCTGCGGCGTGGGGTTGTCCGCATTGATGCGGTCGATGAAGACGATGCCGGGGTCGCCGTTCTTCCAGGCCAGCGTGACCATGCTGTTGAAAACCTCGCGGGCCTTCAGGGTGCGCACCACGTCGCCGGAGCGCGGGTTGATCAGCGGGTAGTCCTCGTCGGCGTCGACGGCGCGCATGAAGGCGTCGGTGACGGCCACCGAGATGTTGAAGTTGTTGAGGCGGTCGTCGTCCTCCTTGGCCCTGATGAAGTCGAGGATGTCCGGGTGATCGACGCGCATGATGCCCATGTTGGCGCCGCGCCGCGTGCCGCCCTGCTTGATGGTCTCGGTGGCGGCATCGAAGACGTTCATGAAGGAGAGCGGGCCGCTGGAGACGCCCTTGGTGCTCATCACCACGTCGTTGTGCGGGCGCACGCGCGAGAAGCTGAAGCCGGTGCCCCCGCCGCTCTTGTGGATGAGAGCGGTGTTCTTGATGGCCTCGAAGATGGACTCCATGGAGTCGCCGACGGGGAGTACGAAGCAGGCCGAGAGCTGGCCCAGCTCGCGGCCGGCGTTCATGAGGGTGGGGCTGTTGGGGAGGAACTCGAGGCTGGTCATGAGCTCGTAGAAGGTGGCCTCCCACTCTTCGACGGGGGCGGCGGGGTTGTACAGACGCTCGGCCTGCGCGATGGCGCGGGCGACGCGCCGGAACATCTCTTCAGGTGTCTCGAGCAGCTCGCCGTTCTCGCCCTTCTTGAGGTAGCGGCGCTGCAGCACCTTGAGCGCATTGGCCGAGAGCTCGATCACTGCCTTCCCCGTATCAGTCATGCCCCTTGTCCCCCCCGGTCGCGACCGCCTGTGGCGGCTCGATGAATGTGCTGGCCGTAAACGCGTCGATCTCGGCTTCGATGCCCGGCAGCGGCTCCTCGCCCGGCAGCGGATCGGCGCCGGCGCGTTCGAGACGGGCGAGCTCCTGCTGGAACTCGTCGACGCCGTCGAACTGCCGGTAGACCGAGGCGAAACGCACGTAGGCCACCTTGTCGATGTCCCGGAGGTGCCGCAGCGCACAATCCCCGACCATCTGCGTGGTCACCCGCTGCCCGGGGACGCGACGCAGTTCGTTCTCGATGTCGTCGACGGCCCGCTCCAGTCTCTCGATGGGGATGGCCCTCTTCTCGGTGGCGCGCAGCAGGCCGTTGAGAAGCTTCTGCCGCGCGAACACCTCTTCGCTCCCGCTGCGCTTGACGACCACCAGGGGCACTTCTTCGAGCCGTTCGTAGGTCGTGTAGCGACGCTCGCAGGCCAGGCACTCTCGCCGCCGGCGGATGGCGTCGCCCGATTCCGAGTCGCGGGAATCGACGACTTTGCTCTCGTCGCTGCTACAGAAAGGACAATGCACGGATGACTCCTCACCACAAGATGTAGTGCCCTACCGAATGAGGACACCACTATAGTGTATTCAACGGCCCTGACAACCCTCCTTCTGCGGCATTTGGCGCCTGCGCTGGCGGAAAAGTCTCAGGCTTATGTTGAGGGTGATGCTTGCCATGAGACCGACTCCCTTTTCCGCTCCGGCCGCACAGGGTAGCAGAGAGCACGGACGGACGCGAAGAGACAGGCGCGGACGAGGGTGCGGGGCCGGAGCCGGGCGGCGCAGCGGCCCCGGCGACGGTATACTCTGTCCACGATGAACGTCATCGTCCTCCCCACCTACAACGAACGCGAGAACTTGCGGCACGCCCTGGCCCGCATCCGCGAGGTCGCCGACGGTCACGGCGTTCAGCTGCACACCCTCATCGTCGACGACAACTCCCCGGACGGCACCGGCGAGCTGGCCGACCAGCTCGCCGCGGAGGTCGCGGACGTCTCGGTGCTGCACCGCGCCGGCAAGGAGGGCCTGGGCAAGGCCTACGTCGCCGGCTTTCGCGAGGCGCTCGCCATGGGCGCGGAGCGCGTCTTCGAGATGGACGCCGACCTCAGCCACGACGCGAGCTACCTGCCTCACTTCCTGCGACTCATCGACCAGGGCGCCGACCTCGTGCTCGGGTCGCGCTACGTCAAGGGCGGCGGTGTCGAGAACTGGGGGCTCTCTCGCAAGGTCATCAGCCGCGGCGGCTGCCTGTATGCGCAGACCATCCTCGGCCTCCCGTTCCACGATCTCACGGGCGGTTACAAATGCTTCCGCCGCCGCGTGCTCGAGACGATCGACCTCGATGCCATCGGCGCCGCCGGCTACGGCTTCCAGATCGAGATGACCTACCGCGCGCACAAGCTCGGCTTCAAGGTCGTCGAACTGCCCATCATCTTCGTCGACCGCAAGGTGGGCGAGAGCAAGATGAGCAACGACATCGTCCTGGAGGCGATGACGAGCGTCTGGAAGCTCCGTTTCAGCAAGGCGCCGGCCCGGCGGCCGGCGTGAGCGGCGGCGCCCACGGCGCCGCCCCCTCCGGCCGCCGCGGGAGCGCCCCCGGCGCGGCGCCTGCCCCAGGAGACCCCGGCACGCGCATCCTCGCCGTCGACGTCGGCGCCGGCACCGCCGACATCCTCCTCACGCGTCCCGGCCAGCCGCTCGAGAACGCCGTCAAGCTCGTCGTGCCGTCCCGCACTCAGGTGGTGGCCGCGCAGATCGCCCAGGCGACCGGGCGCGGCCAGACCGTCGTGTTCACGGGGCCGACGATGGGCGGCGGCGCCGACGGCGGCGCCATGAAGGCGCACCTCGCCGCCGGCCACGCCTTGGTGGCCACGGAGGAGGCGGCGCGGACCTTCGCCGACGACGTGGACAAGGTCCGCGCCCTCGGCGCGCGCGTGGTCGGCGAAAGCACAGCGGCCGAGTTGCTCGGCCGCCTGCCGGCCGGCTCGTTCGCCCACGTGCGCTCCGGCGACCTCGACGCGGCCGGCCTGCGCGACGCGCTCGAGATGCTCGGCGTGGAGCCGCGCTTCGACGCCGTCGCGGTGGCCGTCCAGGACCACGGCTTCAGCCCGCGCGGCTCCAATCGCGTCTTCCGCTTCGCCTTCTGGAAGTCCGCCGTGGACGAGGGCCGGCTTCTCGGCGAGCTCTTCTACGCGACCCCCGACACGCCGTCCGACTTCACCAGGCTGCGCGCCGCAGCTACGCTCGCCGACGAGCTCGCCGGCGGCGGGCCGGCGCTCGTCGCCGACACCGGCCCGGCGGCGCTCTACGGCGCGCTCCCGTCAGGCGTCGCCGACGCCGTCCTCGTCAACGTGGGCAACGGGCACACGATCTGCGTGGTCACGTTGGGTGGCCGACTGGCCGGCGTGTTCGAGCATCACACCAGGCTGCTCGACGGACCCGGCCTCGAGCAGTACCTGCGGCGGTTCCTGGCCGGGGACCTGGGCAGCGACGAGGTGCGTGAGAGCGGTGGCCACGGAGCCGTGCTGGCCGCCGCGGCGCAGACGGTCGACCCGACCGCGTTGCCGTTCTTCGCCACAGGGCCGTGCCGCGCCCTGCTTGCCGGCAGCGCGCTGCCGCTCGAGTACGCGGCGCCTTACGGCGACATGATGCTCACGGGCTGCTTTGGGCTGCTGCGCGCCTTCGCCGAGCGGGGCGTGACGCCCGGCGGCGAAAGCTAATGTGTGGTGCGCCTACGGCGCCCCCCACGTTAGCCTGCCTGCGGTGGCTAATCGGCAGCCAGCTCGCTCACCGACGGCAGGCCGGCGAGGCCGGTAGCGGCGCGCACAGCCGCCAGGACGGCCGCGGCGAGCACGCCCGCGGCCGCGCTGCCAACGACGGTCACGTCGGCGGGCGTCGCGGCCGCGCCGGTGGCCAACGCGAAGACCGTGTCGCCGTCCAACATCGTGTGCACCGGGTCGATGGTGCGGGCGAGGCCGTCGTGAGCCATCTGCGCGACCTTCGTGGCGCCAGCCTTGGTCAGGCGCGCGTCGGTCGCCACCACGGCCAGGGTGGTGTTCGACCCCGGCGCGACGGAGGGCGCGGACTCGAGCAGGAGCTCCGCCGTGCGCGCGAAGCCGCCGTGCGGCGATCGCGGACCGGCGAGGACGGCGCCGCTCGCGGGGTCGATGACGTCGCCGAACGCGTTAACCGCCACCATGGCCGCGACCACTACTCCGCTGCCCAGCCTGACGCTCGCCGATCCCAGGCCGCTCTTGGTGGCGTTCTCGAAGCCGAGCGCCTTGCCCACGGTGGCGCCGGCGCCGGCGCCGACCGAGCCCTGGGGGACGGCCGCCGGTGAGGCGGCGTCGCACGCCGCCTCCCCGGCGGCCGCGTCGGGGCGCACGTCGG